>OUNM010312219.1_pt1 | contig 30932 bp, 28 predicted proteins | sample 1769961 | NCBI WGS metagenome assembly OUNM01 (sample SAMEA3914820, study PRJEB12502) | metagenome | biome: forest; material: soil | place: USA | collected 2012-03-12 | depth 0.3 m | reverse complement strand
GAAGCCGGAGAATCGATCGGCTTCCTGCCCGGCGACATGGAAGACAAGCTGGCCCCCTATCTGCGCCCGCTCTACGACGCCCTGACCGACCGCCTCAGCATGAAGCGCGTCAAGGCGCTGATGGCCGAGGGCCTGATCGAGATCGCCCCGGTCGGCTATATGCGCGGCCGCACGCTCAACAACGCCTTCGTGGTCATCGACGAGGCTCAGAACTGCACCTATGTGCAGCTCAAGATGCTGCTGACGCGGCTGGGCTGGAACTCGACCATGGTGGTTACGGGTGACCCCGCCCAAAGCGACCTGATGCAGGGCCTGTCGGGGCTCGGCGACGTCGCCGACAAGTTCGAGCAGGTCGACAACATCGCCGTCGTTCGCCTCAAGGACAAGGACATCGTCCGCCACCCGCTGGTCGCGGAAATGCTGGGAGTGCTATGATTGCTTAGCCATAAAGTCCCTCGCTTCGCTCGGTGTACTTTATGGCTGCAAGAATTAGGAAGGCGCCGGAGGCAACTCCGGCGTTTTTTTACATGCCGCCGCCGGGTCTCCAAGCCTAAATAGGCAATAGGATTGACGCGGCGATCGACGATACAACAGCGCTTCAGGCTATGGCGGGAGCATGCTGATGAAAACCTTTGGAACTTTTGCGCTGACAGTGGCGCTTACGACGGCGGCTTTCGCTTCGACTGGGATGACGGTCGCGGCGGCGCAATTCACCCCGACGGTGACGCCCAACGTGCCGCTCAACGATCACCTGCCGCCGAAACAGGTCATTACGATCGAGGCCATCCGGACGGGCAACTATACGGGCGTGTTGACGCCACGCATCAATCCACAGGTCCCGGCGCAATGCGTCTTCGTCGCCAAGACGGTCAACTTCTATATTACGCGTACCGGCGACGACCTGACGTTCAGTTCGCCTGAAGGTTATCTGGTCGGCAAGATCGACGCCCATGGCCATATTGTCATGCACACGGTGCCTCATGCCACCGCGCCCACCGTTTATGGCTTCACCGGCGACGTCACGGGGCCGGGCGCCATGTCCGGCATTGGCAAGACGCGTTGCGACGTCGGAGGGACGCCGTGGCCATCCGACTTCAACGCCGTCCTGACCGGCGGGCCGACGCTTATCCCTTAAACCGCAGCCCCGCCGTTGATGGCGAACCGCGTTCGTAACAAAAGCGCCAGGGTCACCCCCGGCGTTTTTCGCTATTCGCGAGCCTATGTGTCAGTTTCGGGTCCAGGGTGCTGCAACGTCCCCCTTCGCTCTTTCAGAGCTTCGGGCGACACGCCTTCGCCGAAGAAAGTCTTCGGTTGGCAAGCCATTCGCGTTTCCGGCTAATCGGAGGTGGCTTGCCACCCGAAGCCTTGGCGAAGGGTGGTGCGCCCGGCCGGGGTCGAACCGGCATGGGATTGCTCCCGACGGATTTTAAGTCCGTAGCGTCTACCAATTTCGCCACGGGCGCGTCCGGGCAGGCAGGGGGCGGTTTTGCCTGATTTACCCCGCCCCGTCAAAGCTTAGTTCGGGTTTAACCGGCAGGCTTGGGCGTCGGGCGCTTGAAGGTCACATCGCCGCCGGCGACCATCCACAGCGCTGCCGACCACGCCGCCACGACCTGATTGAGATTGGCGCGATCGACGCGTTCCAGCGTGTCATCCGGCGTATGGTGGGTGTTGAAGTAGTTGTAGCCGTCCTGATCGAGCAGCAGGCACGGCACACCCAGCGCGTAGAGCACGTCGGTATCGGAATCGCCGTTGGTCGCCGGCTTGTCGGCAACTTCGACGCTAAGCGGATTGAGCAGGACCTTCATCTTCGTGTCGAAAGCCGCGTCGTCGGTCGCCGGCAGTTGCGCGCGATAGACCTTGTCGGTACCGAAATCGGCTTCCATGGCCAGGACATGGTTGGCGGCGTCGGCGGCGTGCGACTTGGCGTAGTTGTCACCGCCGGTGCCGTAGCCGTCGGGTTGCGACACCTCTTCGGAGCCCCACAGGACCAGGCGGATGGTGCGCTTGGGGCGCAGGCCGTGGTCGAGGATGTTTTTGGCGGCGCCCAGCGCAATCGCCGTGCCGACGCCGTCGTCGATGGCGCCGGTCCCCTGGTCCCAGCTGTCGAGGTGACCGCCGATGACGATGACCTGCTCGGGATGCTCCGAGCCCTTGATCTCGGCGACAACGTTTTGCGACGTGCCGGCGCCAAGGAACAGCGGTTGGGTGTCGAGCTTGAGGCGCAGTGGCCCCGCCTCGCCCTTCTTCTGCATGGCTTCGATGCGCGACAGCTGGTTGGCATCGGACGCCGTGATCGCCATGGCCGGGACGCCCTTATCGTCTGACCAGTTGGTGGCGCCGGCATGAGCGAAGCGGTGATCGTCTGTCGACAGCGAGCGCATGACAAAGCCGACGGCACCACGCTTTTGCGCCAGCGATGGTCCGGCCCAGCGCACCGGCCCCGACAGGGCGCCATAGCCCGAACCGTCGGAATCGCGCGTCATCGGCTGCAGGATGACGACTATCTTGCCGGTGACGTCGCCCTTGAAGTCGACGAATTGCTGCCAGGTGTCGAACATCACCGCCTCGGCTTCGAGGCCGGCGGGCGCGGTTCCGGTCGAACCGCCCAGGCTGACACCACTTAAGCGTTGCGGGAACGGCGCGGTGATTTCGATGCTTTCCGGGCCGCGCTTCCACACTTGAAGCGGGAAGGTTTCGATGTGCGCCTCGTCGAAGCCCAGCGCCTTGAGTTTGGTCACCGCCCAATCGGCAGCGGCCTTTTCGTTGGGCCCGCCGGCCGGACGCGGGCCGAAGCGCGTCGTCAGTTCAGCCACCCAGTCATAGGCCGCGTTGGCCTTGAGCGCGTCGTCGCGCAGGATCGCCGCCTGGTCTTCGACGGCCATCACCGGCGCCGGCGCGGGTTTTGCGGCTGGCGGCACTACGGCAGGCGCAACGACCGGCGTCTTGGGCACCGGCATGTGCGGCTTCACCGCCTGCGCCTGCGCGATCCCCGCTAAACCCATAAGAACGCATACCCCTGCGAATACTTTCTTCATTCCGGAACTTTCGAAAAGTGGAATTGTTTTTTGTGATTTAGGCCGCGACTTCTTCCATGGCCGCCAAGGCATTGCGCGTGCGGCCGTCGGCGACGATCGGCTCCAAGGCCGCCTTCAATTCCCGAACGGCGGAAGAGAGGCTTTCTTCGTTCTGGCCGCGCAGCACCAGGTGCGTGCCGAACTCGCCCTGAGCCAGGCCATAGGGATAGGACCCCAGCGACACGTCGGGATAGCGTGCGTCGAGGTCACGCAGCACGTCGGCCGCCCAGCTTTCGCCGACATAGGCGAGCTTCACCGTACGCGACAGGGTACGCCGGCCGGTTTCCAGCCGCGGCGCGACGTCATCCAGCATAGCGGTCATGATCTTGGGCACGCCGGCCATGACGAAGACATTGCCGATCTGAAAGCCCGGCGCCGCAGAGACCGGGTTCTTGATCAGGGTCGCGGTCTCGGGGATGCGCGACATGCGCCGGCTGTTGATGTTGAGCTCGTAGCCCATGCGTCGGGCGCGATCTTCCAGCAGGGCCAGCGCCTCCGGGTGCTCGCTGATCGGCACGCCAAAGGCATGGGCGATGCAGTCAGCGGTAATGTCGTCGTGCGTCGGCCCGATGCCGCCCGTGGTAAAGACGTAGGTGTAAGCGGCGCGCAGGGTATTCACGGCATCGATGATCTGCGCCTCGATATCGTGCACCATGCGCACCTCCATCAGGTCGACGCCCAGTGCTGTCAGGAATTTGGCGATTGTGTTGACATTGGTGTCGATGGTACGCCCGGACAGGATCTCGTCGCCGATAATGATGATTGCGGCGGTGGGATTATCGGACGTCGGCATGGCAGGGTCTCCGGTGGCGCAGCATCATATGATCGCGATGAACGGCTTGGTGAACGGCCGTCTGCGGGCACGATACAAGCGATTCTTCGCCGATATCGAACTGGATACGGGAGAAATCATTACAGCACACGTCCCCAACCCCGGCAAGATGCTGGGTTTGCTGGAACCGGGCACGCCTGCGTTACTCACGCCGATGAACGATCCGAAGAAAAAGCTGCCGTACCGGCTGGAGGCGCTGCAAGAGAATGGGGTGTGGGTCGGCGTCAACACGCAGTGGCCCAACCGCGTGGTGATGAAGGCGATGGCGGACGGACTGATCCCGTCACTGGCTGGCTACGCTGTTTTGAGACCGGAAGTGAAGTACGGCGTCAACTCGCGCATCGATATCCTGGCCACCGGTCATGCGGCACGGCCCGACGCCTATGTCGAGGTCAAGAACGTCCATTTTTCGCGTCAGGCCGGCCTGGCGGAATTCCCCGACTGCGTCACCACCCGCGGCGCCAAGCATCTTTATGAGTTGATCGAAATGGTCCGCGAAGGCTTCCGCGCCGTGGTGGTGTTCTGCGTTCAGCGCGACGACGTCCATCGCTTCGACATCGCCCGCGACTGCGATCCGGGCTTCGGCCGAGCCTATGACGATGCTAGAGACGGCGGCGTCGAGTTCGTGGCGCTGAGCTTTTCATTCAGCGGCGATGGCATTCGGTATGAGCGAGTGTTGACGCTGGCTTAGGCCGCTTCGGCCGTATCGCCGTCGCGCTTCTTTTTCGGGTTCTTGGCGCCCAGCGCCACCACCGCCATCAGGGCCGGCACCAGGGCCGCTTCCTGGCCGGCGACGGCGAAATAGCGTGGCTCCCACGACGGCTTGAACTTTTCCTTGTAGGCGCGCAGGCCCTCGAAATTGTAGAAGTCGCCGCCGACCTGATAGATGACCGCGGCGATCTTCTGCCACGCCGAGCTCAACGGCCGCGCCTCAAGTCCGGCCAGAGGCGCCAGGCCCAGGCTGAAATGCTCGTAGCCATGGGTGCGGGAATATTCGATCAGCTTGAGGAACAGAAATTCCATGACGCTAGGCGGCGCCGACGGATCGTAGCGCATCAGGTCGAGCGTCAAGAGCGTCTTGTCCTGGGTCGGCCACAGATTGGCAAAGGCAACGATTTCGCCCTCGATACGCACCACCGCCACCGGCATCAGGGTCATATAGTCTGCCTGAAAACAACCCAGCGAATAGCGCTTTTCCTTGGCGCCCTTGCTCTTCAGCCACGCATCCGACACGCGCTTTAGAGAGGGCAAAAAGGCCGCGACCTCGTCGGCGTCGATGACCTCGAACGTCGCGGCGTGGGTCTCAAACCGCTTCAGCGTCTGGCGGAAGCCATAGCCCTTCTTGCCGGCCAGATCGAATTTGGCGACGTCGACCAGGGCCTCCTCGCCGATCTTGAACGGCCGCAGCCCCAGATCGATCATCATCGGCAGCATCTTGGGTCCGACCTGATAAAAGCTGAGCTTGGCCTTGGCCAGCGACGCCATTTCCTTGAGCTTCCAGCACAGGGCCGCTGCCTCGCCTTCCGGCCCGATCGGCTCGCCCATCACCACCCATTGCGCGCCCGAGACGCCGTACATGATGAAGGCCGTGCGGTCGCCGTTCCACAGGATGTGCTTGTCGCGCAGCAGGGCCAGCCAAGCCTGCGGGTTGGACGCCTCGCGCACCACGCCCTGGAGCGACTGCATGTCCTCTTCTTCCGGCACCGGCTGCGGCTGGCGCGCGATACCGAACAGGCGATAAAGCCCGATCAGGCTGATCATCACCGCAATGATGGCCACCGACCGCAGGAAGCGCGACGCCGCCGCACGATAGGAGAAGTGCACCCACATCGAATGGGCGTAGGGCACGTGCTGATAGGCGTAAAACCCGCCCCAGACGATGACGCCCAGCGTCACCAGGGTCAGACCGATCCATAGCGGATTGACCGCCAGATTGAGCAGATTGGACTTGCGATTAAACGCGCTGCGGCACGGGATCAGCAGCAAGGCGCAGACGATCAGGCCGACCGCCGGCGCGATCGCCAGTTCGCGCGTCAGGGAAAAGATGGCGCCCAGGCAAAACAGCGAAATCGCCATATACCAGGCGGTGTCGATGCGCTCCCACAGGCCCCGTGCCAGGAACAGCATCAGCACGCCTATGACCGTGCCGGCGGCATGCGACAGCTCGACTACGCCGAGCGGCAGCCAGCGTTCGACGAAGGGCAGCGCTTCCGGATCGATCGGCGTGATGACGGCGCCCAGCAGCAAGACCCCGGCGGCGAACATGACGACGGAGAACACCCGCGGGATCAATCGCGTGGCCGAATCGAACAGGATACGATTGACGCTTAGGGGGGTGCTCATGAACGCCTGTGTCAGCGGGCCTTACCGATTGCGGGCAGGCATTCTAGCCTGAGTCCGCGCCGGGCCCTGCCCGGTTCACACCGATTATACAGGCAAAAATGGCGAAATACAGATGTTGTGCAATAAGCGCGGATCAACCGGCGCGGTGACACCAGGAATCGCGGATGTCGAGTTGACCGCACAGGCGCTGCGCCTGGCTGTCATTGTCGACCGGACCAAGCTTGAGGCGGACCATGGCCTTGCCGGCCGCCGTCGTTACCTTCTCGAACGAGGCACTGTAGTCGTGAACCGCCGGATGAGCGTCGCGCAGCGCCGCCAGGGCCGACTGCGCCGCGCCCAGCGAGCCGAACGAGCCGATCTGGATCGAACGGCCGACGTCAGGCTTCGCGCCGGTCTTCGGGGCGGTATTGCCCGCCAGGGCGGGTTCGATCTTGCGTACCGCCGATTGCAGCGGCGCCACTTCGCGGCCGACGGCAGCCGTAACGGCGTGCCACGGCGTGTCGTTGGCCGAACGCGGCAGTGGCGCTTCGGGCGCTTCACCATCGTGAATGGGAATATCGGGCAGATCGTGCGCCGCCGTCGCCATCACCGCATTGGGATCGGGCGCGACATTGTGCAGGCGCTCATCGAGCACGTCGTCGCTCTGACGCGGCATGTCGAGCGGATTGACCACGGCGATCTGCAGTTTCGACTTGTCGCTCGTTTGCGACAGAACCCCGTCGTGGCCGACGGTCAGCGCCTTGGCGGTATTGACCAGCAGCGCGACATCCTTGGCATTGAACTTTTTGTCGGCGGCCGTGCCCACGGAACGGTCATTGGCGTCCACCGGCACCGTCTTGATCTTCTGCAGGGTCTGGCTTAAGACGCCCCCGGCCCGATCACAGCCGCCCAGAGCCAGCATGGCAAAGCCGGCCGCGACGACATATATGCACTTGTGGACACTATACACAGTCATACACGCACAATAACGCCGCGCTTTTAAATCGGCGTTAGAACAAATGGTTAAGATGAAAGTAAGTATGCCTGACGCGCCAAAGGTTCCCGCCCGTGACGTTCATGCTTTACCGCGTGTAAGGACAGTCGATGCCTTGCGTGCGACAGTGAACATATGGCAAACAAATGGGGCAAAATTAGGTTTTGTGCCCACAATGGGCGCGCTTCACGATGGACATCTCGATCTTGTGAACAAGGCGCGCGCGGCTTGCGACAAGGTCGTGGTGTCGATTTTCGTCAATCCGCTGCAGTTCGCCCCGACCGAAGATCTCGACCGCTATCCGCGCGATGAAGACGGCGATATCGCCAAACTCGAAGCCGCCGGCTGCGACCTGGTTTATCTGCCGACCGTCGACGTGCTCTATCCTGAAGGCTTTGTCAGCCGCATCGAGATGCAGGGCCCGGCGCTCGGCCTCGAAACCGATTTTCGGCCGCAGTTCTTTTCCGGCGTCGCCACTGTGGTGATGAAGCTGTTCAACCAAGTCGGGCCTGACGTTGCTGTCTTCGGTGAAAAGGATTTCCAGCAATTGGCGGTTATTCGCGCCATGGTCCGCGACTTCGACCTGCCGATCGAGATTATCGGTGCGCCCACCGTGCGCGAGGCCGACGGTTTGGCTCTGTCGTCGCGCAACGCCTATCTGTCGCCCGAGGAACGCGCCGCAGCACCCGAACTGCATCGGCAATTGCAGGCGATCGCGGCCAGCAGCGATCCTGACGCAGCCATCGAAGCCGCCAAGGCGAAGTTGACCGATATCGGTTTTGGTAAGATTGACTACATCGCCTTGCGCGATGCCAATACGCTCGGCCCGATTAGCGACACGACGCACGCCAAACGCCTGCTGGCCGCTCTTTGGCTCGGCAAGACGCGTTTGATCGACAACATCGCCGTTTAGACGATTACCACACACCAGCGTCCTTCAACGCCTTGACCATGTCCGGCGGCATGTCGTGGGTGTCGCCATTGATGTCGCGCGGGGCGTCGCTGGCCTTGAGATAGCGCCAGCCCTGAAATGGCCGCCGCGGCTGGGCTTCGGTGGTGATGTGTTTGGTCCTCAAACCGATCAGCCAGTGCGGATTTTCCTTGTCGTCGGCGGCGTCGAACGAGACGATTTCGCGCCGGCACAGGATGCTGCCCTTGATCACCCAGTAGAGCGAGCCGCCGTCGAGCAGCTCTTCGTAGCGCGTTGGCCGGTTGCGGGTGTGGATATAGGAAATCTCGCCGCGCGCCTTCTCCCAGCGCAGCAGGTCATCGACGCTTTCGGCCCCGACGCACAGTTTGACGATATGGATATCACTCACAGTTACACTCTCATTGCCGAGGCCTGAAAATCAGGGTTAAATCTTTAGAATCAAATCAGGCATAGTCCTATAGAGATAATAGTACCGCGACCCAGGGAGGTTGCCCATGACCGCTTCGCCCAAACCCGCCCCCAGCCTTCAGGACGCGCTGGAGAGCTTGTTCGGCACAGCCATGGGCCAGGGTGCCAGCGTTATCTCCCTGCCCGGCGGGTCGCGCCTGTTCTCTACCGGCGACGAGTCAGACCACCTCTATTTGCTACGCTCCGGGCGCCTGGGCGTTTTCCGTCACGACGAAGACCATCTCGAACTCGGCCTGATCGGCATCGTTCGCCCGGGTGAGCCCGTCGGCGAAATGTCGCTGATTGGCGGCACGGCCCATACGGCGACCGTAATGGCGCTGCGCGATTCCGACCTCCTGGCCATTCCGCGCGAAGACTTCATGGCCGCCATCGATGCTCGGCCGGAGTTGATGATGGCCCTGTCGCGCAAGATGATCGAGCGCGCCCGGCCCAATGCGCCGGCCAATACGCCCAACGTCTTTGCCTTTTTTTCGGTGTCGGAGAAGCCGGCCCGCCCCCTGGCCGACCGCGTCGCAGAACAAATCCGCGCGCTCGGCTACCGCGTTGTCATCCTCGACAAGACCTTTCACGGCCGCACGCCCGAAGCCTTTACCCAGATCGAGAGTGAAGTCGATTTCGTCCTCCACGTCGCCGAAAAGCACGAAAGCCACTGGCGTCTGTTGAGCTCGCGCCAGGTCGATCACGTCTTTTTCGTCGCCGACGCCGAATACCGGCCCGAACCCAGCGATACCGAGGGCGACAAGTCGCTGCTGCATCGCGCGCCGGACCTGATCCTGACCTATCCCGACGCCGTCAAGAAGGCGCATATCCCCGGCCGCACCGCCGCCTGGCTTAACGCTACCCGCCCGACACGCTGGTTCCACGTCCACGCAGGCGCCGATGAGGATGCCGCCCGCCTGGCCCGCATCGTCACCGGTCACAGCGTCGGCGTTGTCTTCTCCGGCGGCGGCGCCCGCGCCTTTGCTCAGATCGGCGCCATCCAGGCTCTGCGCGAGGCCAAGGTGCCGGTCGATTTCGTCTGCGGCTCGTCGATGGGCGCGATCCTGGTCGCGTCGCTGGCCATGCAATGGCCGGAAGCCGAGATCGATGCCCGCATGCGCAACGCCTTTGTCGACTCCTCCCCGCTCGATGACGTCGTCTTCCCGTTTATCTCGATGACCTCGGGCAAAAAGGTCGATGAGCGGCTGGAGCGGCACTTCGGCGAAGTGATGATCGAGGACCTGCCGATCCCGTTCTTTTGCGTATCGTCGAACCTGACGACCGGCGTGCTTAAAGTCCACAAGACCGGCCTTCTGCGTCGCGCCTTGCGCGCCTCTATCTCCCTGCCCGGCGTCATGCCGCCGGTGATCGAGGACGATGAGGTGCTGGTCGATGGCGCGGTGATGCGTTCCTTCCCAGCGACGATGATGCGCAATACCCATCTCGGCACGGTCATCGGCGTCGACGTGACGCGCGCCCGCGGCCTCGATCCCAAGACCTTGCACGTGCCCAATATGGCCAAATGGTTCGGGCGCGGCGAGTGGCGCCGGGGGCCGCCGATCATTTCGGTGATGATGCGCTCGGCGACGATTACCACGACAGCGGATCTGGCCATGTCGCGCGCCGCCACCGACCTGTTGATCATCCCGGAGCCCGCCGGCGTCGAAATCCGCGACTGGAAGGCCTACGATCTGGCGGTGGAAAACGGCTATCAGACGACCGTCGACACGCTGGCTCAGCTCGATTCATCGGTGACGACACTGCGTAAGGCGGGCAAGAGCGTCCACCCCAATATCCCGGCCTTTACGCCCGACGACTCGTATGTCGCCATCGCCGAGGCGCCGCCGAAAAAGGCCAAGGCCGATCCCCGCCCCAAGGTGGTGGAGAGCACCGACAAGACATCGGCGCGTCCGGCGGGCGAGCGGCCGTAGAGCCGCTTACTTTTCTTCGAGGCCGCCCAGGCGGCGCATCATCAGCCACATCGAAATGCCAACGATGACGCAGCCGATGACGGCGCTGATGATCGACAGCACGCCCCAGTCCTGCTGCAGGCCGTTGCGGATGACCGACAGGTCCTTCGACTTGTAATAGGCGCCGGCGGCGACGCCGAGCGAGACGATGCCGACAATGCTGAGGCAGATGCCCCACAGCGTCGAGGTCAGCATCTTCCACCAGCTGACGGTGTTGGCTTCCATCTCCTCGACCGACATGGCGACACGGCCGTCATGCATCCAGGCGTCATCGGTCTCGTCGTCGGCCATGAAGGCCGGGCGCAGGTTGCTCTGGCGCTGCGGCTGATCGTCGTCGCGGGCAAAGGCCGGCGCTGCGGGCGCGGCATTGCCTTCCGGCAAGGGCCGTTGCAGTCGGTCGCGCCAGTGCAGGCCCTGCTCGGGCGCCGCGTCACGGGCAGGTTCGAAAGCCGCGGGCATCGCTGCAGCCGGCATTATTGGCGCCATCGGCGGCGCTTCGGCGATCGGCGCGATCGGATTATCGCGCACGCTCTCCTTGGGCAGCGGTTGCGCATAGGGATTGAGCGCGGTAATCACCGGCGCCGGCAAATTGGCCGCCGACATGATCGGGGTGAACGGCTTGAAATTGGCGATGTCGTCGTCTTCGTCGTTCTGCGACTCGACGTGCGGCGTGAATACCGCCGGCTCGCCCGCCACCGGGAAGCGTTCGGGTACGACCTGGCTGACACCGACATCTACCGGAAGCTGCGCCGCCTCAGGCTCCGGTGCTGCCGCCTGAGGGGCCTCCGGTTTTGGGCCGGGGGCCGTATCCGATGCCGGCTGTGCCGGCGTGGGCGTCAGTGGTGCCGTGCCTATGTTCAGCGGCCGCCCGAGCGGGCCGCCGCCATAGGGCGAATAGAGCCGCATCAAAGCCGCGGCGGCATCGGCCTTGCGCGCCTTTTCAGCCTCGTCGTCAGCGGCAGGAACAGCAGCAGCAGCCGTGCGCGCCTCCTGTTCGGCGCGTTCGCGGGCGTCGCGATCCTGGCGTTCTTGTTCAAGACGGGCCTGTTCCGCGCGCTCGCGGTCGAGCCGCTCCTGCTCAAGGCGTGCCATTTCGGCACGCTCGCGCTCGGCATTGGCCTGAGCTTCACGCGCCTGGCGTTCTTGTTCGAGGCGTTCTTGCTCTAGACGGGCCGCCTCGGCCTGTTCACGCGCCTGGCGTTCCTGGTCGAGGCGCAGTTGTTCCTGACGCGCCGCTTCGGCGCGCTCGGCCTCGATGCGGGCGCGGTCGATGCGATCCTGTTCTTGCCGCTGGGCTTCGAGGCGCGCGGCCTCGGCTTGCTGCAGGTCGCGGATACGGGCTTCTTCGGCAGCGCGGGCCGCGGCCTGAGCGGCAAAGGCAGCCGCCTGCGTCTGAGCCTCTTCGCGCTGACGCTGCTCGTCCTGAGCACGGGCCAGGGCAGCCGCGACTTCCGGGCTCATCACCGGTTCGCCACCGAAGGCCGGATCGTAGCTGGTCGGCGCCGGCGGTTCGGGCTGGACAGGCGCCGGCTGAGGCGCGCTCGGCGACGGCGTGGCATAGCCACCCGGCAGCATCTCGACCACCGGCGGTTCAACCACTGGGTTCGGCGCGGCCACGGGTGCCGCCACGGAAGCCTGTTGGGCGTAGGGCGACGCATAGGGCGAGAAGCCCGTCGCCGGCGGATAGGGCGAAATGTCGGACGGCTGCAATTGCGGCGCGGCCGGCTGAGGGGCGATCGGCTGCGGCGCGACGGGCGCCATTTCCGGCAGCGGACGCGGCGTCACATCGCCAAGATCGATGACCTGACGGTCGTAGCTGGTCGGCGCCGCTTCTGGGACAGGCGCGGCTACCGGCTGCGGCGCATAGGTCGCAGCATAGGGCGAAAGCGGTGCAGTCGGCTGGGGCGCTGGTTGAGGCGTTATGGGCGGCGTATAGGGCGATTGCGCGACCTGCGGCTCACCCGTCGGATAGGCCGAGAGCACGCCGCCACGATCGGGCGCGTCGAGCTCGGTCGGCCGCAGACCGGCATCGGGTTGAGAGTCGGTGGTCGGACGCACCAGCAGCGACGGCGCCGTACCGGCGCCTTCCTCGGGCGTCAGGAACAGGTTCTTTTCGGCGGCGCGGCGGCGGATCAATGGCGCGAGGACATAGGTTTGGCCGTTGAATTCGGCCGAGCGCCAGGCATCCATGGCCAGGGCGGCCTCGGTCATGCGGCCTTCATTGATGCGCTTGAGCACATTCGACGGGGCGAAATTGTCGACGCCGATATTGAAGGCGAACGACACCAGGGCGTCGAACTGGTTCTGGTTGAGCGGCACCAGCGTCATATTGTTGAGGCTGTCGACGATGGGCAGAAGGTCGAAGCGCAGCAGCGCGTCGGCGTCTTCCTGGGTGACGCGTGCGCCTTCACGAGCCGAGAAGGTGTGGCCATAGCCGATCGTCCAGCGACCGTCCGGCAAACGTGCCGCGGTTTGGCGCAACCCTTCGAAACTCTTGATCAGTTCGACCCCGGCGCGGGAGACTTTTTGTCGCGCTCTCATTCCTTAACCTGCCCAATTTGCCCGTGGCGGCGCTTCTTTAAGCAACCGATTGCTTCAAAACAAGACGCGCCCTCGGGCGACCCGCTTCACCTAGCAAACCACAGACCATTTAACCTTTACAAGTGCATTGTGACAGACCCGGGACGCAAACGTTAAAAAAGTATGCGCCCTCACCCCGCCGTCAGTGGTGCAGCAGCAAGACGGTGGCCAGACCCAAAAAGCTGAAGAATCCAACGCAATCCGTGACCGTGGTGACGAATACGGTCGCCGAAGCGGCCGGGTCGTAGCCCATGCGGTCGAGGCCCAGCGGGATCAGGATACCGGCCACCGCGGCGCAGAAAAGGTTAATGACCATGGCCAGTCCGATGATGACCGACATCTGCATGGCCGCGCCGAACGTCCAGTTATGCCCGTGCGGCTGCATGTACATCAGCCACACCAGCGTCACCAGGCCCATGACGACGGCAAAGGCGACGCCGTTAAGCACGCCGGCGGCGACCTCGCGCCACACGGTGCGCAGCAAATTGGCGGCGTTCAGTTCGCGCGTCGCCAAGGCGCGCACCACGACGGCCAGGGTCTGGGTACCGGCATTGCCGCCCATCGAGGCGACGATGGGATTGAGCACGGCCAGGGCCACGATGGAAGCAATCGAATCCTGAAAGATGCCGATCACCGCTGAGGCCAAGACGGCGGTGCCGAGATTGATCATCAGCCACCAGAAACGTGAGCGGGCAATGCCGAGGATCGAGGCATCGCGCCCCTGCTCCGACACCCCGGCGAGCGCCAGCATGTCTTCCTGGCTTTCTTCCTGGATGATGTTGACGATGTCATCGACCGTGATCTGGCCCACCAGTCGGCCAGCGGCATCGACCACCGGCGCCGAGATCAGGTGGTACTTCTCGAAAATGTAGGCGACCTCTTCCTGGTCCTGATCGACAGTGATTTCCGTCGTCGGCTCCATCAGCGCCGACAGCGGCAAGTCGCGCTTGGAGCGCAGCAGCAGCGATACCGGCAAGGCGCCGATCGGATGATAGCCGGGGTCGATGACGTAGACGTCGAAGAACAGCTCCGGCAGGTCAGCGGCGGATTCGCGCATATGGTCGATGGTCTGACCGACCGTCCAGAAGGACGGCGCCGCCATGACTTCGCGCTGCATCAGGCGGCCGGCGGTTTCTTCCTCGAAGCTGAGCGAAGTGACGAAGGCCTCGCGTTCCTTTTCCGGCATGGCGGCCAGAACCGCCTTTTGCTGGTCGGCCTCGAGATCCTCGAAAACGGCGGTGGCGTCGTCTGATTCGAGCTCCTGCAGCACCTCGGCGATGTCCTCTGTGTGCAGGGTGTCGATGACCTCTTCGCGGATATCCTCATCGAGTTCGGCCAACAGGTCACCGATGGCGTCCGACGGGATCCACGGGATGATTTCTTTGCGGTAGTCTTCCGATACGAAGCCCAGCAAGTCGGCGACGTCGGCCGGATGCAGGGCGTCGAGCAGCTCACGCAGGCGCAGACCGTCGCCGCGATCGGCGGCGTCGATGACCAACGAGATATATCGGGGATTAAGCGCGTAGTCGTCGCCGAGGGCGAAATCCTCGATCTGCGCCGCGGTCATTGGCGCTGCGCTCGTCTCGGGTTCAAATTTCTTGATGAGTTCGGATTTGCTCGACGTTGCCTTCTGCTGGGCCTTTTGCGGGGTTTCGGATTTCTGGCTCATCGCTCAGCCTCCCCTTCGCGCCTCAGTGCGCATGGCTCAATGTCGATTGTTGCGTATCGCTAACAAATTCCGAGAATGTGTTGAAATCTCTCCGGATGGTGCGGTCGAGAAGACTCGAACTTCCACGCCTTGCGGCACAGCGACCTCAACGCTGCGCGTCTACCAATTCCGCCACGACCGCACGTCATCTCGGAGAGGCGGCGGGCATAGCAACAGTTTTGGGCTTTGTGAAGCCTTTTGTTGAAATAATCGCGACTTCGGCCCGGCGGCCGAAAAAGCCGTCGTTACGAGCCTATGGCCATGAAATCGTAGACGTCGGCCGGCCGTGTCACCACGATCGAAATCTTTTCTTCGAATATCTGGATTTCACCACGCGCCACCGGGTGATTATTGGCCAGAATCCACACCTCGTCGTGCTCACGCGCATCGAGCGGAATGACCGCGCCCCGACCCATGCGCAGCAGTTGCTGCATCGGCAATACCGAACGCCCAAGCAGGACTGAAATTTCAACCGGAACCGAGCCGACCTGGTTGGTCACACAACACCCCAAACGCGCCGCCCTTGCATTTGGGGGCATTCTGCCACATTTGTCCGGACATGCTTGACGAGGTGTTAAGGAACGAACCTTTTTTTACCCGCGACGACGCGAAACGCCCGCAATGGGTGGTCGCGCCGGCCCCTGTCCCCTACCCGGTCGCGGTGCAATTCATGGAGGAGCGCGTTGCGGCGATTCAGGCCGGCGATGCTCCGGAGATGGTGTGGCTGGTCGAACATCCGCCGCTATATACCGCCGGTGTCTCGGCCAAGCCGGGTGACCTGATCGCGCCCGACCGCTTTCCAGTGTTCGCCAGCGGCCGCGGCGGACAATATACCTATCACGGCCCGGGCCAGCGCGTAGCCTACGTCATGCTCGACCTCAACCGCCGGCAAAAGGACATTCGCCTGTTCGTCCAGGCGCTGGAGCAATGGGTGATCGATACCCTGTGGCGCTTCAATGTCGAAGGCCATATCCGCGACGGCCGCGTCGGGGTGTGGGTCGAACGACGAGAAAATGGCCCGACGTCTATTCCGTCCTCGGACGGCAAGGGCGACCGCCCGCCCGAGCTGTTGCGAGGAGCCCCCGCGGCGCCTGAGCGAACTTACAAAGAAGACAAGATCGCCGCGATTGGCATCAAGCTGCGCCGCTGGGTCAGCTTTCACGGCATCAGCCTGAACGTCGAGCCTGACCTGTCGCATTTCGACGGCATCGTGCCGTGTGGGATTCGCGAGCACGGCGTCACCAGCCTGCTCGATCTCGGCCTGCCGGTGACGATGGATGAGGTCGATTATGCGCTGAAGCTCAGCTTCGAGACGATTTTCGGGCCGGTCGACGCGGTTTAGGCGGGCTCGCGCGTTTCCAGGCGCAGCGCCGCCCCGTACCGGTTGTTTCCTCTCTCGCCGGGCATAATGCACAGGTCGATCACCGCCCACACCAGTACCAGCACGGCGATGAAGTCGAAGAAGCCTTCCGGCACCGGCCACACCATGACGATGGCCAGCAGGATGATCGCCGACCACCAGCCGGACCGGCCGCGATCGTGCAGGCGCTTGGAGATAACACAGGCGCCACAGAAGAACAGCAGCGGATAGGCCGCCCATCCGGTCAGCAGTTGCAGCGATCCCTTGCACGCGGCCTCATACAGCGCCAGCAGCAGCATCAGGATGGCCGCGGCCACGGTGAAACGCAGCGCGCTGATGCGTCCGCTCGAGGAGAAGAAGGTCTCGATCCAGTCGATCTTGGGATTCATGCGGGACTCATGCGGCACGCGGAAAATCTGCCTCTACACCACGACAACCGCGCTGTCACCTACACCGGCTTCGCCGGGGCTATACATCCAACGTCGCAGATGGCCCTCCCCTCCGAAGCTGCAAGCTTCGGCAAGGGCGACTGCCCGCCGCGCCTTATGGCGCGTAAGCCTGCGCGGCGTCTGAGCGCCAAACTTACTGCGTCAACCTGATCTTCTTGATCGACTTCATGATGCTGCCAAGCGCCCCGGAAATCTGGCTCGAGTTGCTCAGGTTGTAATAGTAGCCGGCATTCGAGGCGCAGGTCTGCAGCATCGACGAGTTGCCGTCTTCCAGACGGACGGTGAAGATGGTGATGCCGAGCGCCTTGGCGTTGCTGCACGCCAGCGCCGTACGGGCATCGATTTGCGACGCCGAGGTCGTCCAGCGGTTCTGCGTGTTCAGACCGTCGGTCAGCAGGATCATGTACTTGTTGACCGTCTTGTCGGTGAAGGCGGCGCCCTGGCTGAACGGGGCGGTCGGCGACAGGATTTCCATGCCCCACTGCACGCCGATGGTGATGTTGGTATTGCCGGCCGGCGTCATCTTCTGCGCATAGGTCCGCGCCGAAGCGATGTCGGTGGTCAGGTCCATGATCGGCAGCAGCGAATTGGTGGCGCACTTGGCCGCCGGATAAAGCGTGTCCGAATTCGACGTCACCGGCGCGTCGGACTGCACATCATAGGGCTGGGTGCGGTCGATGACGCAGCCCGACCAGTTGTTGGTACCCACGCCCAGCAGGTCGGAATTGGCGGTGATGGTATTGTTGTCCTTGTACACCGTGGTCGAGCCCGAACCGTAGCCACCGGCCGTCGGCGGCGCCGAGGTGATCGCCCCGTTATAGCTGCTGTAGCCGTAGCCGCCCGGAGGCGAATAGTAGGCCCCATAACTCAGATTGGTGCTGTTGGAACTGGTGCTATACTGGGTCAGGGTCGTGCCGCTGACCTTGTAGGTCGTGATCTGATACACGACCGTATAATTGTTATAATAACCGTGATTATAGTAGGTACCGTTCGAGTAATACGAGGTCGACATCACCGAATAATACTGCTGACCGTACTGGCTATAGGTCGTCGTGTAATTGATATTGTTCGACAGGCAGCTGCTATTTCCGTTACACATATTGGTGTAATTGTTGACCAGGCCGGTGCATTGCCCCGCGGCCAGGCCAGTACAGGTATAGACATTGCTGACATTGCTGAAATTGCCGGCATAGTTGGTCATGCTGGCGACATTGTTCAACGCTACCTGAGTGTCGAACGGGACCAGCGCCACCTTGGTCTTGCCGGTATTGTTGCCGTTGGAGTCGAGCAACGAGGCCAGCACCGAGTCGAGGCTCGACTTCAGCTGCGTCATCTTGTTGTCGTCGGCCATCGAGCCGGTATTGTCGAGGACGAAGGCGATTTCGGCGGTGTTGATGCTGACGCCCGACTTGGCCGTGGCGCTGATCGGTATCGACGAAATCCCCACCAACCCCAGCATGTAGGTCGGCACCGAAGCGGTCGCCGTGTAATTCATGGTGGTGACGTTGTTGACGACGCTGACCGTCAAGCCCCCCGACGCCGATTGCATGCTGGTGCCGGCGACATTGGCGGTAAAGGCGTTTTGCGCCGTCGTTTGTTCGGTGGCCAGAACGCCCGAAGTGTCGAGCGCCGCAGCGATCGCCGCCGCATCGGCCGCGTCCTGCAGACGGGCGCGGGCATTGATCGTATTGGCGAAGTCGATACCGCCGCCGACGGTCACCGCCAGGGGAATGATGCTGAAGGCAACGGTGGTGGCAACACTGCCCCGGACATGGGCACGGAAACGCGCGAGGAAACGGCTGAGAAACGGCATGTTCGGGGCGGCCCAAGGGGGATTTAGAGGTGATCTGTCACCGCCAGCCTAACAGTTGATACTTAACATCCCCGCAAAGAGCATGGTCAAGAAAGGCCTAAGATATCGCCGGTAGGGCCAGGCCCAGAGCCACGCACAAATCCGCCATATCTTCGGGTACCGGTGCTGATAAAGTCTTCTGTCCGCCCGCCGGATGCGGGAAGGTCAGTGTCAAGGCATGCAGCATCAAACGCCTGACCGGATGGCCGTCGATCGACAGCGCACCGCCATAACGGATATCGCCGGCGATGGGCGCGCCGAGATACGCCAGGTGCACGCGGATCTGGTGCATCCGCCCGGTGTGCGGACGGCATTCGACGAGGGCCGCTTCGCCCGACCGGCTCAACACGCGAAAGGCCGTACTGGCGCTTTGCGCGTCGGGATGATCGGCGGACGAGACGCGCGACCAGGCCTCGCGGCCGATCTCCTCCCGGCGCAGCGGCGCGTCGATCTCGCCGGCATCGGCCACGGCGGCGCCATTGGCGACGATGCACAGATAGGTCTTGGCAAAGGCACGGCCGATCATCGCCTTGCCGAGGAAGGACACCGCCGGCTGGGTCCTGGCGACCAGCAGAATGCCGGAGGTGTCGCGGTCGAGGCGGTGGACCAGCTTGGGCCGCTTGCCGTTCGACTTGGCGAAGGCCCACATCATGTCATCGAGATTGTGACCGCCGCCCCTGCCCCCTTGCGACGACAGGCCCGACGGTTTGTTGAAACCCATGATATCGGCGTCTTCGTAGACCAGCATCGAGCGTGCCCAGGAGGCATCGGCCTCGGGGATGGCGCGCGGCAGCTGCGACGGCTTGAGCGATTTCTGCAAAGGCTTGGGGCGCGCGGCGCGGCGTTCGAGGGCTTTCAGGTGCTGGGAGGAATGCTTGGCCATGTGCCGCCTTTAGCGCCACACCGGCCTGGCGTCAAAAGACATTCGCGACGTGATCGGGCTCGTCCTTGGCCGGCGGCCAGGCGTAAAGCACCCACAACACGATCGGAAATATCGTGACATTGAGCAGAACCCACCAGCCGGTGCGATTAAGATCGTGCAGACGGCGGACCTGGACGCATATGAGCGGTAGAACGAAGGCGAAGCTGCCATAATGAAAAATACTGGTGTGCAGGATAGTGTCGAGCCCGTCGAGCCCCAGGTCGACGACAAAGGCCAACAGGAAAAACCACCAGAATTCCGAACGGCTGGCGCGACCCGACGCCTTGACATAGGGAACGGTACAGGCCTGGAGGGCGCCCATAAAGGTGCGCGGCACACCTGGCGCTCCGAAACGGTTGCGCCCCTTCGGGCGAATAAGCAGAAGCAGGACAAGGGCGATCAGGTTTGTGACGACCACCCAGCCGACACCCAGCACCAGCATACCCAAGCCTTCGGCCAGACCGTCCATCTCTTTTCCCCGTTTGTTCGTCCTGCGTTCAGTCCTGCCGTAATTTGTCTACGGATTCAAGATGATCCCACCGACATCAATCGAAGATATGATCGACCGACTCCATGGATTTTCGCGGCGTCTGCAGGAACCAGTAAAGCAGGTTGAGATAGCCAAAAACCATGACCATCAAAACGCGCCAACCACTGCGGTTGACATCATGCAAGCGACGCACGGCCATCGACAGGCAGGGCACCGCCATCAGCGGCCAGATAAGGGCTGAACTCAGGCTCCAGATCGAAGCGGCCGGATATAAGCAAGCGGACACAACAACAATTGCAGGCGGCAATAGACAAACTCCGCCCGCAAAGACGGCGAAGGCCCAAAAATCGAGGCGATTGGCTCGACCGGAAAAGTCAAAAGCCCTACTGAAACCGCCCAGCACCGCCTGACCAATAAAGCGCGTCGAAGACGGCGGCCCGAAACGATTGATGGAGGCGGGTTTGATGAACAGGTCCAGCGGCAGCCAGAGTAGATATCCGATGACGCCCAAGATAACGAGCGCCACCGCAACGAACGGTAAGGTGAAGAGCAACATGTGGCCTCAGCGGTTACGCAGATGCAGGGCAACGGTGACCATGATCACCGATACAATAGTCCAATGCCACATCGATAACAGGTGCATGCTCCGCCCCCTTTGCGTCAGTCCCCGCGACGCTTCTGCTTTTCTTGCCGCAGATTGGCCCAGTAGTCCAGACGATCGCGGACCTTACCCTCGTGACCATCGCCCTTGGGATCGTAAAATCGCGGCCGCTTGATGCCGTCCGGGAAATAGTTCTGGCCTGAGAAGCCGTCGGGGTCATCCGGATCGTAGATGTAACCAGCGCCATAGCCGATATCCTTCATCAGCTTGGTCGGCGCGTTCAGAATAACCTGCGGCGGATCGAGATGGCCGGTCTCGCGCGCCAGCTGCTGCGCCTTCTTGAAGGCGGTGTAGACGGCGTTCGACTTGGGCGCGGAGGCCATGTGGACCACGGCCTGGGCCAGCGCCAACTCACCTTCGGGCGAGCCCAGGACCTCATAGGTATCGCGCGCGGCGTGGCACAGCAGAAGCGACATTGGGTCGGCATTGCCGATGTCTTCCGAGGCCATGCGGATCAGTCTGCGGGCGACAAACAACGGATCATCGCCGCCGTTCAGCATCCGCGCCAGCCAGTAGAGCGCCGCGTCCGGATCGGAGCCGCGCACCGACTTGTGCAGGGCTGAGATCAGGTTGTAGTGGCCTTCGCGATCCTTGTCGTGGTCGGGCCGGCGCTTTTGCAGCTGTTCCAGCAAGGTATCGCTGTCGATATCGCGTTCGAAGCCCATATGATCGAGCGACTCGATCAGGCTGAGCAGATAGCGCCCGTCGCCGTCGGTCAGCAGTTTCAGGGTCTCATAGGCGCCTTCGGTCAACGGCAGCTTGTGCCCGATGAACGTCTCGGCGCGGGCAATCAGGCTGTCCATCGCCGCGTCGTCGAGACGTTTGAGCACGAAGACCTGGCACCGCGACAAAAGCGCGCCGTTGAGTTCGAACGACGGGTTTTCGGTCGTGGCGCCGATCAGCGTCACGACGCCGGCCTCGACATAGGGCAGGAAACTGTCCTGCTGGGCGCGATTGAAGCGATGGATTTCGTCGACGAACAGAACGGTACGCGCGCCCATGCGATGGCGCTGCTGCGCCGCTTCGAAAACCTTTTTCAGGTCGGCGACGCCGGAAAACACGGCGGAAATCTGCTGGAACTCGTAGCCCGCGGCCTCAGCCAGCAAACGCGCGATCGTCGTCTTGCCGACACCCGGAGGGCCCCACAGGATCAGCGATGGCAAAAAGCCGCGCTCGATCAGGCGCGAAATCGCCCCGCCCTCACCCAACAAATGGTCCTGGCCGACGACTTCGGCGACCGTCTTCGGCCGCAACCGATCGGCCAGAGGCTTTGCGGCATCGTCGACGGCCGGCAGGCTGACGCCCGGCGCGGCGGAAGGCGCGGCGTCGCCAAAGAGATCAAAGGTTTTGGAAGCCATGAAACAGATATAGAACGATTGCGTCCGGTTTCAACGGCTGTTTTGGGCTATGTAGTTAGGCGTTTTTCTGTGCCGCCAGGGCCCTTTGCGCGTCGGGCGACAACGTCACTTTCACCGCCGGACGCTCAGTCTGGGTTTTCTGTTGCGCCTGGAAACGGGCGCTGTCGTCGTCCTTTTGACGGGGCGGCGGCGCGTATTGCACCTTTTGCGGTTGGCTATAGCCGTTGGCGCCGTTGATCGTACTCATTGGGATACTCCCACTGCGGATACGCCAAATATAAAGCGCGGCCGTTAATGCCGCGCTTTCATAAGTCCTTAATGCCGGTTAGCCCTATTGGCCGCCGTGCAGCGCCTTCATCGCCGCCTCGGCCGCCGGGGACAGCGCCACCTGAGACGCCGGCCCGCGCTCGGACTGCACCTGTTGGGCCATCGCATGGATGGCTGCCTCGCCGATCTTGGCCGGCGTATAGTCGACATGCGGCGGCACATAGCCGCTGATCATGTTCGTCGAACTCATGATATTTCCCTCTCAAAAGCCCGGACACACCTCAGGCTTCAAAGCGGAACACTATCAGTTGCGTTTTAAGCCGGCGCTAAGCGACGTCCCTAAGAGGCGGTTAATTCGCTGCTATTATTGGCTTTTATGTCTCTTCCCTACTTCTTGGCCTCATCCTTGGCGTGGTCACCGCCGAAGATTTCCTTCAGATAGTCGGGCGTGCCGTCGACACGGACCAGCTTCGGGTAGCGCGGCCCGCCGTGATAATCGAGGCTGACGGTGCGGTAATAATCGCCGTCCTGGATCAGCAGGTCGATCTTGTCGGTATTGCCGGGCTTGGCGTCGGCGACGACGAGGTCCTGGAGCCGCGAGGCATCGAAGGCGCGGCCATTGACGGCCAGAATCTTTTTCGACGCCGTCAGCCCCGCCTTGAAGGCCGGACCGCCCCAGGTGACCGCGGCCACCGTGCCGTCGGCCATGACCGACAAGCCGAGACTATAGGCGAAGGAGACGCCGCGGCGGGCGGCCTGAGCATTACCGGCGGCCGAAGGCGTGTCTGTATAGATCAGCTTGTAGCCGCCGCGCGTAATCCATTCCAGCGGCGCCCCACCGCCGACCTTGGTCAGGCGGGTCTTGAGGAAAGTCGCCCAATCGTAAGGATAGACGCTGTTCAGCGTCGAGACGATGTCGTCGAACGTATAGGTCAGCGGCAGATAAGAGCCGTTGTCCATACCGGCAAACGCCTTGGCGAAATCGTCGAGCGACTTCTTGTCGTGGGTCTTCTCGCGGATCAGCGTGTCGGCCTCGAGCCAGATCAGCTCGCCTTCGCTGTAATAGTCTTCCGAGCGCTGCCATGACGGCCACGACTTGGGCTGACGGTCGGACAGGATCGGATCGTAGGTCGTGTCCTGCAGGTCGCGCCATTGCCGGCCGGGCACGGTGTCGTACTGCGCCGCCATATTGGCAAGGCTCTGCAGGCGCTGATCGAACGTATAGAGGCCCGAGCGGCTTTCGAGGACCTCTCCCCAATACTGGGTGCCGCCCTCATAGACCCACATCAGGTCGTCGCGCATCGGCGCTTCGAAATCAGGCTGGAACTGGCCGGCCGGGCGGCGGAACTTGCCGTCCCACGAGTGAGTATATTCGTGGGGCAGGATATCGCGGCCGAAGCCCTTGCCGGCGACCGATTTGAAATAGTTGGGCTCGACCGCGTCCTCGGACGAGCGGTGATGCTCAAGCCCGATGCCGCCCATCTCGTCCGAGACTGCCACCAGGAAGTCGTAGTGGTCGTAGTGGTGGGCACCGAACAGCTTATAGGCCTCCTGCACCACGTTGCGGTGGATCTGGATGACGTTGTCGGGAATGTCGAGATCGTCGGGATAGTCGGCGACGACGTCCATATGAACCGGCGTCTTGTCGCCCGGCGCCAGGTCGTATTGTTTGAAATAGCGGCCGGCGATCAGCGGCGAATCGATCAGGTTGTCGTAGCTGATCGGCTTGAAGGTTACGACGTCGCCATCACGATGATCGGTTTCCAGCGCCGAGCCGTAGCCCCAGCCCTGCGGCAGGGTGAGGATGACCTTCACCGGGATCTGGCGCGTGTAATAGCCGCCGGGATAGAGCGAATTGTACCACCACTCCAGATCCATGGTGTTACGCGTATGGACGACGACGCCGTCCTTCGGCTGCACCGGAGTCAGGAACTGGAAGTCGACCGTCACCGACTTGGCGCCGGCCGGCACGTCAAAATGCAGGGCGTGGATGTGGACATTGTCGCGCTGCCACGGAATCTCCTGGCCGTTGGCGCTGACGTGGATGCCGGCGATCTTGGTCGTATCGCCTTCTGGCGAATGCGTGCCCGGGATCCATTGCGGCTGCAGCACGACCATCGGGCCTGAGTGGTCGACCGGGATGATTTCGTGCAGGTAGATGACGTGGCGGTCGATATCCGAGGCATCGGCGTGCAGCTCGATCGTGCCGGGATAGGGCTTGTCGACCGGGGCCGGCAGCGGCGGGGTCTCGGCCGCCGGCTGAGCCAGCGCCTGACCGGCCGGCTTGAACTGATCGAGCGTTTGCCCGTGGGCGACACCCGTCACCGCCAGAGCTGTCATCAAAGCCAGGATCGATACCGCCTTCATCGCCACACCCCTTCATTTATGGACGTGGCAATACCGCATGTGGGCGGGCGTTTGTAAAGGCGGTTTCAGATGAAACGCGTCTCGTTTGGGTCAGGCAACGTGGCCGGTCGACGGCGTCCCCGCCGCCAGTTGGCGCACGAAGGCATCGGCGTCGGGCGTTGCCCACAGGCTGGTCGTACCGGCGGTCACTACGCCCAGCATACGGCCGCGCACGGCGCCAGTCTTGTCGACCCACAGGGTGCACGGAAAGCTGACGCCTGAGCTTTCGTCATTGGCCAGCGCCTTGGCGACGGCCAAACCGCCATTGGGCTCGACCCAAAGCGGCAGGGCCTGGGCGTGGGTCTTGGTCAGGGCCGAGCGCGCCCCCTTGACGTCGAGCTTGCGGCTGCTCGAGGTCAGCAACGACAGCACCTCGAAATTCGGCCCACCATAGCGCGCGTATAGCTTGGCGAGGTCGCCGGCTTCGAGCAGGCACGGCGCGCACCATTCGGCCCAGATGGCGACCAGGCGGTTCTTGCCGGTCAGCTCGCTGAGATGGTGTTTGGAGCCATTATCGCCGGCCAGGACGACATCGGGCACCGGTGTGCCGTGCGGCAACGGCAGGAAGTGCTGCGCCAGCTTGTTGCCGGCCAGCGGCGTGCCGGCAAAGGCCGAGGTCTCGGCGGCCCGGGCCACGATCGGCGTAGCCAGCGTTGCGGCCGCTCCGGCCAGAAAAAGACGTCGATCCATAAAGCCCCTCCACGAATCGCCAATACGTAAGCATTCCGCCGCTTTATGTCGCTTTCGCGACCTTCAGCAACGGTCTGGATTTATCCGAACTGCGCCGTGATCACCTGACCGCCGCGCTGAATGGTGACGCGCCAGCTGCGCGCCCCCGCCGTGACCACGGCCTGAAGATCAGCTGTGCTGGTAATAGCACGGCCATTGACGTCGCGGATCAGGTCGCCCGGTTGCAGGCCGACGCTGGCGGCGTAGGACTGCGCCGAATCGATCGATAGAATCATCACGCCCTTGGGCGCGTCGAACGGATCGACGCCGATCTCGTCGGCCACCGCCGGCGACAGGTTGACGATATGGGCACCGCCGAATGGATTGCGGCCGGTCAAAGCGCGTTCGTCGCGCGGGGGACTATTCGACGGCGCCGTCGCCTTGACCTTGACGTCGAACGGTTTGCCACCGCGCAGGCCCTGGACGTCGACGCTCTGGTTCAGCGACAACAGATCGGTGCGATAGCGCAATGAGGCTTGGTCATTGACCGGCACGCCGTCGAGCCTGAGGATGACGTCGCCCGTCTTCAGCCCGCCTTGGTCGGCCGGGCCGCCCTTATAGATGTCCGATACCAGCACGCCTTCCGGCCGGTCCATGCCAAGCGACTTGGCGATGTCGGAGGTGACGGTGTCGGCCTTGGCGCCGATCCACGGGTGCGCCAGGTGCTGGGCGCCGCCGACCGCGGTATCGACGACGCGGCGCACCAGGGCGGCCGGAATGGCAAAACCGACGCCCGACGAATTGCCAGATTGTGACACAATCATCGAATTGATGCCGATCAGCTTGCCGTTCATATCGACCAGGGCGCCGCCGGAATTGCCGGGATTGATGGCGGCGTCGGTCTGGATGTAGCTGCCTGAACCTTCCGATTCGGTGCGATCGAGCGCCGAGATGATGCCGTTGGTCACGGTCTGACCGACGCCGAACGGATTGCCGATGGCCAGCACCAGATCGCCGACCTCCTGATCGTGGCTATCGTCGATCTGCAGGGTCGGGAAGGTCTCGCCTGACTTGGCGTCGAGCTTGAGCACGGCCAGATCGGTGCGCGGATCGGCGAGGATGACCTTGGCGCTGTATTCGCGGCGATCGCTGAGGCGGACCTTGAACTCCTGGGCGCCGTCGATGACGTGATTATTGGTGACGATAATGCCACTGGCGCGGACGATGACGCCCGAGCCCAGCGATTCCTGCACCTGCTGGCGCGGCTGGATGCCGTAGAACATCGACCAGAAGGGATCGATCTGCTGCTTGACGATGCCCGAGGCGTAGACATTGACGACCGCGGGGGCGACCGATTTGACGACCGGGGCAAAGGACGCCTTGTAGCCCTGTTCCGGCACCTTGCGCTGTTGGGCGGTCGGGCTGTTGAAGCCGGCGCCGGAAAAGCTTCCCTGATTTTGGGCAGCCTGACTATGGCCCGGCCCGCACGCCGCCAGCGACAGGGCGGTAGTCAGCAAAAGTGAACTCAGCAAACGCGCGCGCAGGGTCATGGAAAAGCGTCCCTTCATTTCCTTAATTGCGCTAATATCTAAAAATCAATTTGGCGGCATCAAGGCCGCCCACTCGCCGGATTTGGCCACAATTGGGAGGACAAGATGAGTGAGCCCGTTATTCGCCACGCCGTGGTGTGGTGCGACGTTCCCGTCCGTGATCTCGACCGCGCCCGGACCTTCTATACGGCGATCATGGGCGGCGAGACCTATCTGGTCAGTGGGCCCGATTTCCGCTTTGCTCTACTGCCCCAGGAAGGCGTCTCGGTCGGCGGTTGCCTCTACGAGCCGACCAGCCACGTCAATGAACCGTCGCAGACCGGTCCCCTCGTCTACATTAATGTCGATGGCCGCATGACCGCGGCACTGGCCGCTGTCGAGGCCCACGGCGGACGCATCACCTTGCCCTGTGAAAAGATCGGCGAGCACGGCTTTCGCGCCCTCATCGTCGATTCGGAAGGCAACCGCGTCGCCCTGCATTCACATACGGCCCCCGAATAAGGTCAGGCGTGCGGCGGAACGGTCTCGTCCGAGTGCGGATGATGGCCCTTGGTCTGCTTGACGCCGAGGCCTAACGCCAGACACAGCATCATGAAAATGCCGGCCAGGATGAAGGACGCCCCCGAAAACTGCGCCGGCACCGAAGGCCCGGTGACAAAGGACAGGAGCGAGCCGAAGATCAGCGGCGCGACAATATTGGCCGCCGACGACAGCGAGGTGTTGGAACCCTGCAGCGTTCCCTGCTCCTTGCCACCGACCAGCGACGTCATCAGCGCCTGGATATTCGGCCCGGCAATGCCCCAGAAGGCGCCGATCGGCAAAAAGGCGACGAAGATCGGCCAGGTCGGCGCGAAAGCATAGCCGAAGAAGGCGATGCCACCGCAGATCAGGCCGATGAACATAGCCTTGCGCTCCCCGACCCGCTTGACGATTATCCCGGTCAGCCCGGCCTGAACGATGGCCGTCAGCACGCCGACCGCACCCAGGCACAGCGCCACCTGCGGCGGCCCCCAGCCGAAGCGGTACTTGGCGTAGAGGACGAAAGTCGTCGGAAAGACCGACTGGGCGAAATAGATCATCAGATACATGCCGGCCAAGCGCAGCAGTTGCGCCGACCGCGACAGGAACTTGATGGCTCCCAGCGGATTGGCCGTATGGAAGGAAAACGGCTTGTGCTTTTCCGGCGCCAGCGATTCCGGCAAGACGAAGAAGCCATAGAGGAAGTTGGCGAGGCTGAGCATGGCCGCCACCCAAAACGGCAACCGGTTGGACAACAGCGTCACCTGATCCGGCGTCATATGGCGGAAGCCAGCGATGACGTGGCCGGCATAGCCGATGAGCATCGGCCCACCCGAGACGACGCCAGCGCTGAGCACCGGCCCCAGGATGAAACCGACGCCAAAGGCCGCCCCCATCATGCCGAAAACCTTGGCGCGCTGATGCGGCTCGGTGACGTCGCTCATATAGGCGTAGGCAGTCGAAATCGACGCCGCCGTCATGCCGGAGATAATGCGCCCGGCGAACAGCCACCACAGGTTCGGCGCCACGGCCATGAAGATCAGATCGACCCCGGTGCCGAAGTTCGAGGCCAGCACCACGGGCCGGCGGCCAAAATGGTCGGACAGGCCGCCCTGGATCGGCGAAAAGACGAACTGGGCCAGGCCCCAGGCGCAACCGAAAATGCCGGTCCACAGGCCGGCCTGCGACACCGAACCGCCGAGAAAGCTCAGGATCAGTTGCGGCAGGACCGGAATGATGATGCCGACGCACAGCATGTCGAGAAACACGGTCACCAGGATGAATGGCGCCGCGGCTTTCAGTTTACGGCCCTGATCGAGCTCTTGGTGGCTTCTCGGCATGAATGCTCCCGCCCTGCGTGGGCGGGTGGTGTAACTGAATTCGTTGGGATTGCCTATGAGTTTCCCTGAGGATCGTACGGCTATTTCAGCGCGGGCTTGAGCGGGCCAAGCGTGCCGTCATTGGCGTGAGGCTTCAGACCCATCAGCTTCATTTCCAGGTCGTAGACGTCGACATTGATGAAGGGATCAAGCGTTACGCCGGTCTTGATCGCCGGGCCGTTGGCGATGAACAGGGCCTGCATGTCGGGCGACAGGTTGTCGTAGCCGTGAGCCCCGCCCTTGTAGCCAATACCCTTGGCGTGGGTGTCGTCGACCAGCCAGCGCTGCTCGGCGGCGCAGACGATCGCCGGAATGCGCGGATTGGTGCCGAAGTGCAGGCGCGCGGGAATATTTTGCTTGTGCCAACATTTCATGTGATCGAAATGCATGCGTGTCAGCTTGTCGACCTCGGCCTCATGGCCCGGCACCGGATCAAGCGTGCCGACCGGACCGGTCGTGCGCATGACGTAGCTGCCGGCCGGCAGATAGTCCTCGAGGAAATAGGCGCGGTCCGCCGAAATCGCCGACATGCCGTGGTCGGCGACGATGATCTGGTTGGCAGTGACGCCGCGCGCCTTCAGACCGGCTTCAAGGCGGCCGATGGCTTCGTCGACATTGGCGACCGCGGCATTGACCTCGGCCGAATCCGGGCCGAAGTCGTGGCCCTGATGGTCGACGATGTCGAAATAGAGCAGATAGGCGTTGGGCCGCTGATCGGCCGGCAGGTCCATCCAGGCCAGGATCTGATCGACACGTGCATCATTGGTCACCTTGGCGTCGAACTTGGAATAGTAGGTCGGTCGCTGCCCCTGCACCGCCGCCTCCGAGCCCGGCCAGAACTCGACGCCGACCTTGCCGCCGTCCTGCTCTATCGTGTCCCACACCGGCGTTCCGCCGTCCCACCAGAAGCGGTCGGTGACAGCGTCGGCATTCGACATCTTGAACACCACGTCGGGCTTGGCCGGATCGCGCATGGTGTTTTCGATGACGCCGTGATGGTCGGGATAAAGCCCGGTCACCAGGGTGTAGTGGTTGGGAAAGGTGATTGACGGAAACGAGGGGTGCATGGCGGCATGAGCGCCGCCGTCGGCCAGGGTCTTCAGATTGGGCGAATAGCCGCGGTCGAGATAGTCGGCGCGGAAACCGTCGATCGACACCAGGATCAGCGGTGGCGTGCCGGGCTGGATCGTCGTCGCCCCGCCCTGGTCATCCGCGGTCTGCATCGTGGCGCAACCGCCCAGGGCGGCAAGTATGGCGACAGCAATCAAGGACGGCAAAAGACGGCGCATGGCAAACTCCGGCAAAAGTAAGGCCCGCAACCTGCGCCGCAGGTAGGCCCCTCGTCAATCGGCAGCGTATGAAATTATTGTGGCGCAGCAAAAAGCCGCCCAGGTTAAGGGCGGCTTTGGCAATATTTCGTTAGGTTTTTCGCGCCGATCAGTCGCTGGTGCGCAGGCGATCGAGCATCTGCTCGCGCGGCCAGACCGCATCTGTTTTGGGCGCGTCGCTCGTGGCGGCCGAGGCTTCCAGTGTCAATTCTTCCGTGGTTTCCGGTTCCATCAGGTCAAGGTCGGTCATGGTACTTACGCCTCCGGTGAAACGGGATCCAACGCCACGTTAAATCCTCGCCTGTGACGGTACATGAATTCCGGAAATGCGAAAGTAACGTTTCCTTAAGTTTCGATCACGCATTTGCGAACTGACGCTGCGGCAACGCAAAAAGCCCCGGCCAGAGCCGGGGCTTTCAAAAGATCGGATGTGCGATCTATCTTAGTCTTCGCCGCCGGCGACTTCGAACACCGGGCCCGAATCCTGGCCACGGGCGCTTTCGTCACGATCGACGAATTCGATGACGGCCATGGCGGCGTTGTCGCCGTGGCGGAAGCCGGCCTTCATGATGCGGATATAGCCGCCGTTGCGCGCCTTGTAGCGCGGGCCGATCGTTTCGAACAGCTTGCCGACCTGCGTCACGTCGCGAACGCGCGAGATGGCGATACGACGGTCGTGCAGCGTGCCCGACTTGGCGAGGGTCACCAGCTTTTCGACGAAGGGACGCAGTTCCTTGGCCTTCGGCAGGGTGGTGACGATTTGTTCGTGCTTGATCAGCGCGGCGGCCATGTTGGCGAACATGGCGGTGCGGTGCGAGGTGGTGCGGCCGAGCTTGCGGTAACCGGAACCGTGACGCATTT
>OUNM010146325.1_pt1 | contig 30995 bp, 35 predicted proteins | sample 1769961 | NCBI WGS metagenome assembly OUNM01 (sample SAMEA3914820, study PRJEB12502) | metagenome | biome: forest; material: soil | place: USA | collected 2012-03-12 | depth 0.3 m | reverse complement strand
TTGCGCCGCGCCGAGACTCGAGGCGGCCTGGCGGATGCGGTTCTCGTGCACGAAGGTCTGCGCCACGTCGAGGCCGCGGCCTTCCTCGCCCAGCATGGTGGAGCCGGGCACCGTTACGCCAGTCAGCGAGACTTCGGCGTGGTCGGACGGCATGTTGAAGGTCCACCACATATGCTCGATCTTGAAGCCCGGCGTCTTGACCGGCACCAGGAAGGCGGAGATGCCGCGCGCATCGCCCGGCTTGCCCGACGTGCGGGCGAAGACCAGATCGACGGTGGCGGTGTGCATGCCGGTGTTGAACCGCTTCATGCCGTTGATCGTCCAGTCGGAGCCCTGCTTGACCGCCGTCGTCTCCATGAAGGTGGCGTCCGAGCCGTGCAGCGGCTCGGTGAGGCCAAAGCCGATGCGCTCGGTGCCCTTGAACATGCCCTCGATGTAGCGGTCCTTCTGCTCGGGCGTGCCGAAGCGGTGCAGCAGCAGCGCCACCGGGAAGTTGCCGACGATCGAGCTCTCGTTCTGCAGGTCGTTGTGCAGGCCCAGCCCCTTGTGCGCGAGATGCTCGCGGATGATCGCCATGGCGAGGTTGGAGCCTTCCTTGCCGCCGAGTTCCTTGGGCAGCCCGAAGCGCAGGTGTCCCGCCTTGTCGGCGCGGCGCTTCATCTCGGCCAATAGCTCTTCCCACTCATGGCGCGGCTGGCCGTCGTTGTCCCAGTCGGTGCGCGCATGCTCACGGCGATGGTCGAAGAAGCGGATGTTGTCGCCTTCGCGTTCGAGCGGCCTGATCTCGCGCTGGATGAAAGCGTCGAGTTCGCGCAGGTAGGCCGCGATGTCAGCGGGAATATCGAAGTCCATGGGCCGCTCTCCTTCTGTCATCCTGAGCGAAGCGAAGGATCTAGCGGATCGATCGAAGATCCTGTCGAAGCCCTAGGTCCTTCGCTTCGCTCAGGACGACAAGTTACGCCGCGGGCAGGTCGATCCGGAAGCGGCTGCCGCGGCCGTCTGCCGCCAAGCAAACAGCCTCGCCGCCATGGCGCCGCGCGATCTCGCGTACCAGCGCGAGGCCCAGGCCCGAGCCGCGGCCGCTCTCGTGCGTCGCGGGCAGGCGATAGAACGGCTCGAAGATGCGCTCGCGCTCGTCGGGCGGCACGCCCTGGCCGTGGTCGCGCACCTCGAGGAGGGCGCGGCCGGCGTCGCGGCGAACCGTGAGCGCGACCTCGCCGTCGCCGGCGTAGCGCTGGGCGTTGTCGAGCAGGTTGCGCACCACGCGGCGCAGCAGCAGGCGGTCGCCTACGACCGTGGCCGGGTCGCCCGAGACCTCGATGCCGTAGCGCGCGGCTTCCTCGGCGGCGATCGCCAGCAGGTCGACCGGCTCGTGCCGTTCCAGTCCAGGCACGGCTTCCAGCCGGCTCGACAGCAGTATTTCATCGATCAGCAGGTCCAATTCGGCGATGTCCTGCTTCAGCGATTCGCGCGTCTTGGGATCGGCCTGCTCGCCCAGCAGCGACACCGCCATACCGATGCGTGCGAGCGGTGTACGCAGCTCGTGGCTGCAGTTGGCGAGCAACAGACGGTGCGCGGCGACCAGCTCCTCGATGCGTCGTGCCGAGCGGTTGAAGCTCTCGGCAAGGGCTGCCACCTCGTCGCGGCCTTCGACTTTCACGCGCGCGCCGAGATTGCCGCCGCCCAGCTGGTCGACGCCCGCCTTCAGACGTTCGATGCGGCTGCCGAGCCGGCGCACCACGGGATAGGCACCGACGGCAATGGCCGCCGCGAGCAGCGCGAGAAAGCCCGCGATCCACAGCGTCGGGCTTGGCCGTTCACGCACCTGGCGCGCCACCAGCCAGCGTCCGTCCGGCAGCTGCAGAGTGAAGGTCGAGCCGTCGCGGCCGCGCCGCCAGCCCACCCGCGCACGGTAGGGATCGAAGCGCGGCGGCGGACGGCCCGCCATGGCGATCACGCTGCCATCGCGGCGATACAGAGCGAGATCGAACTTGAGCTTGCGGTGCAACACGTCGACGGCCTTCTGGTCGTCGGTTTCGGGTGCGTCGGCGTCCGGCAGCAGCGCACCGGTGAGCTCGGCCGCGACGTCGAGGTACTGCGGCGTCTGATCCTCGGCGAACTGCCATGCGAGCGCCGCGGCGCCCACGAACACCGCGAGCACCAGGAGGATCGTGACGTAGAACTGGAGATACAGGCGGTTCATGGACTCTCCTCATGTTCCTCTCCCCCGATAGGGGGAGAGGCTAGGTGAGGGGGCGAGAGCGCCTGCTCGATCTCCGCCCAGACGGACTCATGGTCGGCCACCACATGGTTTGCCCAGAACCGAACGACGCGCCAACCATCGCGTTCCATCATTTTCGTCCGCTGCGTGTCCGCGTCGACCTGGAAGGCGTGATGTTCGCCGTCTATCTCAATAACGAGCTTCCGCGATATGCAGGCGAAATCGGCGAAGAAGGGTTCGATCGGATGCTGGCGCCGGAACTTGACGCCTGCGATACGGCGATTGCGCAAGAGCTCCCAGCAGATCTTCTCGGCTCGGCTGCCGTCACGGCGAAGTTCCCGAGCCCGGGTGGTTGGGTCGGAGGTCACGTCTTTCCCCTCACCTAGCCTCTCCCCCCTAGCGGGGGAGAGGAACATGACGAAGTCTTCTTGAGGAAGGCGCGCGCCAAGGACGCTCTCATCGGTCCTGGTCCTTGGCGAAGACGTAGCCCGTGCCGCGTACCGTCAGGATGCGCCGGGGCTTCTTCGGGTCGTCCTCGATGGCGGCACGAATGCGCGAGACATGGACGTCGACCGAGCGGTCGAAGGCCTCGAGCTTCTCGCCCTTCAGCACATCCATCAGCGCGTCGCGCGAGAGCACGCGACCGGCGCGCTCGGCGAGCGCCAGCAGCAAGGCGAACTGGTAGGAGGTGAGGGCGCGTTCCTCGCCGTCGAGCCGCACGGCGCGGGCGCCCTTGTCGATCTCGAGGCGGCCGAAGGTCATGGTCTCGGCCTTCGTGGGGGAGCCCTTGCGGCGCAGGATGGCGCGCAGGCGGGCCTGCAGCTCGCGCGGCTCGAAGGGCTTGGCGAGATAGTCGTCGGCGCCGATCTCGAGTCCGACCACGCGATCCATCGGCTCGCCGCGCGCCGTCAGCATCAGGATCGGCACGTCGGACGTGGCGCGCAGTCGGCGGCAGACGTCGAGACCGTCTGAATCGGGCAGCATCAGGTCGAGGATCACCGCGTCGAAGGTCTCGCGCTTCAGCAGGGCCTCGCCCTCGCGGGCGGTGCCGGCGAGGGTCAAACGAAAGCCCGCCCCGCCAAGATAGTCTGAGACCATCCCGGCGAGGCGGTTGTCGTCGTCGATCATCAGGATGCGCTCGGCCATGGATGCCCAGTATCAGGCCGGCGCGGCCCCGATGTCACGTTAGCCGCGGCGCTTGCCGTGGCGCTCGTGGCGCTCCGTCCAGCTCTTGAAGAAAGCCTGGCGCTGCTGGGCGCTCAGCACGTCGCCGGCATCCGTCAGCGCCTGGGTGAAGCGCTTGGAGCTCGCGTCCGAGACCTTCAGCTGCTCCTGGCGCAGCGCCTCGATCTTGGCCTTGTCGATCGTGGGGGCCTGCATGGCCTCCGCCATCGCCTTGCGATTCTCGATCCTCTTGTCGTGCAGCGGCTTCATGTCGCCGTAAGCCTTCTCGAGGATGCCCGAGACCTTCTTCTTCTGGTCGGCGGTCGCATCGGTACCGGTCAGGGCCTTGTCCACGCGCTTCTCGATATGCTCGTTGAACTTGGCCGGGTCGAAGGTCTTGCCGCCGGTGTTGGCGTAAGCCACGCCACCGGCCGTGAGCGCGAGGCTGCCCGCAAGGAGGGCCGCCATGATCGTCTTCATTCCAAGGTTCGCCATGTCCGTCTCCGTCTGTTCGGGTGATTTCCCGTGTTGGTGATATGGAGCCAACCGGTTTCGCCTCCATCTCGGTCGTGTAAAGTTGTGTAAAGATGACCGTGCTCCAGACCGAACGACTGACCTTGCGGCCGCTGGTGGATGCCGATGCGGAGCTTTATGCCGGTATGCGCTACCACCCCGAGGTGGCCAAGTGGCTGTCTGTCAGCGATGCCGATCCGATCGATGCCGCGCGCGCCGCGATAGGGCGTTTCGAGCTGTCATGGCAGGAACGGCGCTACGCTCCCTGGGGCCTGTTCCGCGACGGCCACCTGATCGGCCATGGCGGGCTGAACTTCGTGCCGGAATTCGAGGCGACCGAAGTGCTGTGGGCGCTCCATCCCGAGACCTGGGGCAAGGGCTACGCCACGGAGATGGCGCGCGCTGCCTTGCGCTATGGCTTCGAGGATCTGGGGCTGGAGCTGATCTTCGCCGTCACCCGGCCCGACAATTCAGCTTCGCAGTCGGTGATGAAGCGGCTCGGCCTCTCCTATCGCAGGAACGTCGTCTACAGGGAGACCGACGCAGTCTGGTTCGATATCAACCGCGAGGCTTTCGAGAAAAGAAAGTCCACGGATCGCGCATGAAGGCCTCGCGCGCGGCGGCTTGAGTCGCGGGATCCATCAGCGGGGTGGCGGCACGGCGCTGGAAGATCATGTCGCGCCGCACGTCGGTGGTATTGGACGACGTGCCGTGCGCCAGGAAACTGTGCGCGACCAGGATGTCGCCGGCGCTGAGCCGCGGCACCACCATTTCGGTCTTCGCCAGCAGTTGCTTCTGGCCTGCGACCTTGACCTCGCCCCAGTGAACCGGAGCGTCTGTGGGCTGCTCTCTGAAAACCGACGCGAACTTCTCGTGGCTGGCCGGCAGGACGTGAAATCCGCCCGCCGTGTCCGACGCGACATTCGTCAGCGCCACGCCGAACAGCACGTTGAACGCCGCCAGCGACGGCCCCAGCCCACCGTCGATATGGAAATGCCGGCCGACGATCCGCCCGGTCGTGAAGCCCGGCATCGTCACGGCGAACTGGATGCGGTCGGGCGTGTGCACGGTCTCGAGGATTTCGCGCGCCAGCGGATCGAGCACGTTGGTCGCGATCGCGAGGAACGCGGGATGGATGCTGTTCTTGATCTCGCGCCAGCCCTCGTTCTTCGAGCGCTCCCAACCGTCGGGAAAGGCCGCGACGAGTTCGTGCGCGGCGTCCTGGGCCGCACGCAGGCTTGTGCCGTCGATCGCGCCTGACACGACGGTATAGCCCTGGCGGACAAGCTCGCCCCAATGGACGTCCTGGAACACCATCCAGGGAGTCTCCTCGTGCTCTGCGACGATGTCCACGGCCCCTTTTGTCGTGCTAGGCTGCCGGAAAGCCTATCGAGGAGAGAGACGCATGACCGACTCCATGACCTTGACCCCGTCCGTGGCCGCCCGCGCCGATGCGCTGGAAGAAAAGATGGCGCGCGATCTCGATTACATCGTGGTCAAGTCGCGGTTGCAGCTCTTTGCCGAGGGCGACATCGGTCCGCTGCCCAATACCGGCGCGCTGATGAAGGCCAATCCTCATGCCCATCTGCTGATGGGCGACGATCCCCGACTGCCGGCGATGCCCGAGAAGCCGACGCTCGTGGATTTCTTCCGCCTGCGCTTCGGGCCCTCGATGCATCTGCTGCAGAGCGCCCATCACGCCAAGAAGAACGGCCTGCCCGAGAAGATGGTGCTGGCCTGCCTGCTGCACGACATCGCGGTGGTCGGCTTCATCCGCGGAGACCACGGCTACTGGGGCGCGCAGTTGGTCGAGCCCTATGTCGACGAGGAAACCACCTGGGCGATCCGCGCCCACCAGGTGCTGCGCTTCTATCCCGACGAGCAGGTCGGCTACGAGTATCCCGAGAACTACACGGCCTGGTTCGGCAAGGACTACCGGCCCGATCCCTACATCGACGAAGACTACAAGCGCATGCGGAACCACAAGTGGTACATGTCGGGCCGGCTGATCACGATGAACGACATCTATTCGTTCGATCCCAACCTGCATGTCGAGCTCGACGAGTTCACCGACATCATCGGCCGCCACTTCCGCCAGCCAAGCCAGGGGCTGGGCTACGACAACAGCCCGTCCTCGCACATGTGGCGGGCGATCATCCGGCCCGCGAAGTTCCTCTGAAGCCTTCAGTCGCCTGAGTTGGGTTCCGGCGCCATCGCGCCGGCACCCGTCCAGACCGCGCGCTGGCGGTCGGACGCGTCGACACGCGCGTCGTCGTCGGCCGAGGCCTGTTCGATCAGCGCCAAGCTGCCCGACAGATCGACCTTGAGGGCGACCTGCGCGGTATCGGCGGACAGCACCTTGACCTTGAACTTGCCGGGATCGGGCACCCAGGCGGCCTGACCCTCGGCCACCTGCCAGGTATCGGGATCGAGGTAATAGGCGAGCGCGTGCGGTTCGTCCGATCGATCGATGACGCGCAGCACCGGCAAGTCGCGATGGTCGCCCGGCGCCAGATCGAACGGACCGCTCACCACCTGGATGTGCGTGGCGTTGCCGAAGAACAACTGGCAGCGATGCAGCGGCCTGTCGCCCCGGTTGCTGATCCGCGCCATGTAGGCGCGCGCCGCCGGCAGGACCTCTCCCGCCGCATCGACGGCGCCCACTTCCTGCACCTGATCCTGGAGGCGAACGTCGAGAACGGGCGTGCGGCGACGTGGCCGCGTCGGCGGGCTGATTTTGGGCGGGTCGACGTGCTGCTGGCTGACCTGCGGCTGATCGATCCTCGGCGGGGCGATCCGCGCTTGCAGCGCTGCGGCCAACCTCGGCGGCGCCGCGACCAACTGGACCAGGAACACCGCCATCCAGGCGGCGATGACGAAAGCCATGGCGCCGGCAAGACTGCTGCCCGGACCGTCGCCGGGAAGGGAGATCGTGTATCCCGCCAGTCTCGCGCATCCATAGAGGGCCAGCAGGACGATGGCAGGCCAGGCGTTGGTCGCGTCCCAGGAGCGACGCCAGGCATCGCGCGCGCACTGCGCATAGAATTCCAATCCTGCCCGCACGTCGTCTCTCCCGTCGATTTGAGAGGAAGTATAGCGATCCGGATTCGCGATGTGCATTTGGCGCCGGTCTTATACACAAGAAGGTATTCTGTCCGGCGATTGCTCGTCAGGCACTCGAATCACCGGACGGTGCGAAGCATCCGTTCCAGCCCCGTCAACGATATGTCGGATATAACGACCGTAATTGGGGCTTTTGCCCAACGCGCTTATGATCGCGTCGTGTTCAGGCTCATGCGGACCGCGAGCGCTCGCTCGCTCGGATTCATGAGCGAGCGAGACGCTCGCGGTCCGGAAGATTGAGTGACGGTTTCTCGGACGGTTTTTCGACGGTTTTTAAACTGCGGAAACCGTCGAGGCAGTCCTCGCGAGGAATCGGCTTTTATTTCAACAGGCGCGGCGTTTCAGGCGAATCCTCGCGAGCCTGCTGTTTTTTTGACGAGCCCGGAAGTGGGATCAGGCCAGCAAGTCTCGCGCCGCCCGATGGATCGCCGGATCTCCCGCGGCGATCACCGCGCCGTCGGAATGCATGTCCAGTTCCTGGCCCTGCCAGTTGGTGATCACGCCGCCTGCATTCTTGATCACGGGTACGAGGGCTGCGAAGTCGTAGAGCTTCAGGCCGTTCTCGACCACGAGGTCGACATGACCGGAGGCCAGCAGGCCGTAGGCATAGCAGTCGCCGCCCCAGCGGAAGAGCTTCACCTTCTTCGCCAGCGTCTCATGGCGCCGCGTAATGTCCGTGTTCTGGAACATCTCCGGCGCGGTCGAATACATGTAGGCGTTGGCGAGGCCGCTGCAGGCGCGTGTGGCGATCGGCTGGCCGTTGAAGGTCGAGCGCTCGCCGTCAGTGCCGAACCAGCGCTCCTTCTGGATCGGCTGGTCGATGATGCCCATCACCGGGCGACCCTTGTGGAGCAGCGCGATCAGGGTGCCGAAGACCGGCAGTCCGGTGATGAAGGCCTTGGTGCCGTCGATCGGATCGAGCACCCAGACATAGTCGGCGTCGGTGCGGACCGCGCCGTGCTCCTCGCCGAACACGCCGTGCTGCGGGACGTGCTTGGTCAGCAGTTCGCGCATGGCGGTCTCGGCTTCGCGATCGGCGATGGTGACCGGGCTCGCGTCGCTCTTGTCGTGGATCTTGATCTGGGTGCGGAAGTAGCGCTGCGCGATCGGGCGCGCGGCATCGGCGAGGGAGTGCGCCAGAGCGACCAGTTCGGCGGGAACCGATCCGGTCACGCGTCCTCCGCCCGTTTACTTCTTCTCGGGAGCAGCGGCGGGCTTCGCATCGGGGGCGGCACCGGCGGCCGGCAGCGGCGGCGGATTGTCGTTCATCGTCCGCAGGTAGGCGATGAGGTCCGCGCGATCCTGTTCCTTCGGCACGCCGACGAAGGCCATCTTGGTACCCTTCACGAAGCTCGTCGGCTTGAAGATCATGTGGTTGATGTCTTCGTAGGTCCACTCGCCGCCCATCGCCTTCATGCCGGACGAATAGCTGAAGCCCTCTTCGGTGGCCTTCTTGCGGCCGACCAGGTTCCACTGGTTCGGACCGACCTTGTTGGCGCCGCCCTTGTCGACGGTGTGGCAGGTGAAGCAGAGCTTCTGGAAGAGCGCCTTGCCGTTGTCGACGCTGGCGCCGGCGAGCTTCGGCCCGATCGGAGCCAACTCAACTGCGGCGGGCGCGCCGCTGGCTTCCGGGGCAGCGTCGGTCACGGCGAGCGCGGGCTTGTCGAGATGATGGGGATCGACCACGGCGTTCGAGACTTTGCCGACGACCAGGGCGAAGAGCGCCGAGGCGAGGAAACAACCGGCAACCGTGTTGAAATTGGCCATAGAAAGAGATCCCGAACAGCGAATTTGCGGACGTTGCTGTAGCACGCCCGGAGCATCGCCAGTAGTATTTGATCGCTGCCTCGGGCTCGCGCGGCGGAACGTCGCAAGTCACGGATTTTGCGGGGTTTTTCGCCCCGGGTCGGGCGGTTGACGGCGGCCGACCGGCGGGCGAAACAACCCGCCCACAAGACCAAGACAGTGTCAGCGCGGGGGAGTTCTACAAAATGGCGAAAGCCAAAGAGACGGGCAAGCCAGCCAAGGCAAAGGCCTCCAATACGATCGCCTTCCAGGGCGAGGCCGGCGCCAACTCCGACATGGCCTGCCGGGCGGCCTTTCCCTACATGACGACCCTGCCGTGCCCAACCTTCGAGACGGCCATGGCGGCCGTTCAGGCGGGCAAGGCGGAGCTGGCCATGATCCCGGTCGAGAATTCGATCGCGGGCCGCGTGGCCGACCTGCACAGCCTGCTGCCGCATACGAAGCTCAAGATCGCGGCCGAGCACTTCCAGCGGGTCGAGCACTGCCTGGTGGCCCTGCCGGGCGCCTCGTTGAAGACGATCAGGCCGGTGAAGAGCCATGTGCAGGCACTGGCGCAGTGCCGGAACTTCCTGAAGAAGCATCACTTCGAGCCGGTGGTCCATGCGGACACGGCGGGCGCCGCCCGCGAGATCGCCGAATTAGGCGATCCTCATGTGGGTGCGATCGCCTCGTCGCTTGCCGCGCGGATCTACGGGCTGAAGGTGCTGGCCAGGAACATCGAGGACGCCGACCACAACACCACGCGCATGCTGGTGTTCAGCCGCGAGGATGCCAAGACCGATTGGCGCACCGTGCAGTGCATGACGGCTTTCCTGTTTCGCGTGAAGAGCGTGCCCGCCGCGCTCTACAAGGCGCTGGGCGGCTTCGCCACCAACGGCGTCAATATCGTGAAGCTGGAAAGCTACCTCTCGGGCGCGCATTTCGAGCAGGCCCAATTCTACGCCGAAGTCGAGGGCCATCCCGAGCAGCGCAACGTGCAACTGGCGCTCGAGGAGCTGCATTTCTTCTCGAAAGAGTTCAAGCCGCTCGGCACCTTCCCGACCAACCCGTTCCGCCGCAAGGGCTGGGACGCGCCGACACGTCCCGGTACCTGAGAGAGTCATCCATGACGCAGCAGCCCGTCCGAATCTCCCCCTCCATCCTGTCGGCCGACTTCGCGGCGCTGGGCGCGGAGGTCGAGGCGGTGGATGCGGCCGGCGCCGACTGGATCCATGTCGATGTGATGGACAATCACTTCGTGCCCAACCTCACGATCGGCCCGATGGTGGTGAAGGCGATCCGCAAGCACAGCAAGAAGCGGTTCGACGTCCATCTGATGGTGACGCCGGTCGACCCGCTGGTGACGGCGTTCGCCGAAGCGGGCGCCGACGGGCTGTCGTTCCATCCCGAGGCGGGCCCGCACGTCCATCGCTCGATCCAGCACATCAAGAGCCTCGGCAAGCGCGCGGGCCTCGTGCTCAATCCCGCGACGCCGATCTCCTGCCTCGACAATGTGCTCGATCTTCTCGACCTGGTGCTGGTGATGAGCGTCAACCCGGGCTTCGGCGGCCAGGCCTTCATCGAGAGCCAGCTTCCCAAAATCGCCGCCATCCGCAAGCTGATCGATGCGACCGGCCGCCCGATCGATCTCGAGGTCGATGGCGGCGTCAATCCGCAGACGGCGCGCCAATGCATCGAGGCCGGCGCCGATGCGCTGGTCGCCGGCACCGCCGTGTTCTCGGGCGGCCCGGCCAAGTACGCGGCCAACATAAAGGCGCTTCGTTCATGACCGACCTGATCCTGCATCACTATGCGAACTCGCCCTTCTCCGAGAAAGTGCGCGCGGCCTTTGGCCTCAAGCAGCTCGAGTGGAAGTCGGTCGAGATCCCGAACATCATGCCGAAGCCCGACCTGATGCCGTTGACCGGCGGCTATCGCAAGACTCCGGTCCTGCAGATCGGCGCCGACATCTATTGCGACACGCAAATCATGATGCTCGAGATCGAGAAGCGCTTTCCCGAGAAGCCGCTGCTGCCGGTCGGCCAGGAAGGCGAGGCGCGCGCGATCGCCATGTGGGTCGACCGCAACATCTTCTGGGCTGCCGTCGGCGTCGTGATGGGCGCGATCGGCGACAAGCTGCCCGAGGCCTTCCAGAAGGACCGCAGCGAGTTCTCCGGCCGCTCGTTCGATCCGGTCCGGCTCAAGGCGGCCGCGCCCATGGCACGCGAGCAGACCTATGCGCACCTGATCTTCGCCGAGGAGATGCTGCGTGACGGCCGGCCGTTCCTGCTGGGCGCGGCGGCGAGCCTCGCCGATTGCGCGCTCTACAATCCGGTTTGGTTCCTGCAGGTCCGCATGGGCCTGGGCGAAGCGCCGTCGCCGCTCGATCGTCTGCCGAAGATCGTCGAGTGGTCCAGGCGCATGAAGGCGCTGGGCAGCGGCAAGCCCGCGCCCATGACGGGCACCGAGGCGCTTGATGTCGCCAAGGCAGCGACCCCCGGCGCCACCAAGATCGACGACAAGGATCCGAGCGGGCTGAAGGCCGGCCAGAAGATCAGCGTGACGCCCGACGACACGGGCAAGGTGCCTGTCACAGGCGAGCTGGTCGGGCTCAATTCGGACCGCGTGTCGATCAAGCGCAGCGACGAGCGGGTGGGCGACGTGGTCGTCCACTTCCCGCGCGCGGGCTTCCTGCTCGCGGCGCTATAGCGAGACTTCGCCCTTCAGCACCGGCACGCAGCTGCCGCCCACGGTGGCGCGGATGCCGTCGGCGGCACGATGCGCGGTGCAGAGCAACAGGCTCGGCCGGGCCATCTCGACGCCCTGCACGACGGTGATCTTGTGCTCGGCGTCTTTCTTGAGCGAGAGCAGAAGGGCTGCGAGCGGTGTGGCGGCGCTGCCGGTGGCGGGATCTTCCACGGTGCCGGACATCGGCGAGAACATGCGGGTGCGCACGCGCGCGCCGTCGTGGGCATAGAGATAGAGCGGCAGGCGGCCCGGACCGGCTGCGTCGTAGGTGTTGTGCGCCTCGCGGATACGGCCGAGGTCGGGTATTGCGCGCGTCAGCGCCTCGCCTGTCACTTCGGCGATGACGAAGGAGTTGCCGACCGTGGCCAGTACCGGCTTGTGGTTCTTGACCACGACGTCGCCAGCCGCGATGCCGACGCAGCCGGCCAGCAGGTCCGCCGGCATCTCGGCGCCGAGCTGCAGCGGCTGCGGAGCGGCGATGGTGGGCTTGCCGTCGGCGATCTCGACCTCGACCAGACCCGCGATCTCCTCGAAGCGCAGCTTGGCTCCACGATCGCGCAACACCCAGGCTGTCCCGACATTGGGATGGCCGGCAAAGGGCATCTCGCTCTTGCGGTTGAAGATGCGCACGCGGGCGGTGTTGGCGGGGTCGGCCGGCGGTAGCACGAAGGTCGTTTCGCTGAGGTTGAATTCCGCGGCCAACGCCTGCATCTCGGCGTCGGTCATGCCGCGGGCGTCGGGGAAAACGGCCAGGGGATTGCCGCCGAAACGGCGATCGGTGAAGACGTCGACGGTGATGAAGGAGAAGGTGCGCATGCGCGCCTTCTAGACGATTTCGATGCCGATCTCGCCCGCAATTCTTCTCAGGGCCGCCACTGATCGAGCTGCGGCATTGCGGGCGTCGTCGAAGCAATGGATCTCGAGGCTGGCCGTCACCTCGGGCACCGTGACGCCGCGCATCAGGCGCTTGAGCTCGTCGGCCCACGGCACCGCGCCGTCGCCAAGTGGAACCGCGCGCCGGGCGGCGAAGTCCTTGTCCTTGAGATGAATGAGATCGACCTGCGGGGCGAGCAGCGCGATGTCTGCGTCGCTGGGCGGCGCATCCATGAACCAGCTGTTGCCGATGTCGACCAGCGGGCGCAGGAGCGGCGACGGCTCGGGCAGGGCCGCGAAGAAGCGCGCGAGCTCGGCGACCGAACCGATGTTGCAGACCGGCTCGTTCTCCAACTCGAGAGTGATGTCGGTTCGCATGGCGTGGTTCGCCAGCTGGTCAAGCGACTCCACGAGCCCGTCCGGTTGGAAGTCCGGATGGCGCAAGAAACTGAAAACTCTGATCCGTGTCGCACCCAGCACCGATGCAACGTCAAACGCATGGGTCAACGGATCCCTGGCCGGACAGGTCTTCGGATCGAAGGCAAAGTCGACCTTGCCGCCGACGGGTGTCTTGCCCGGGGCGGCCCATTTCAGGACGGGCGAGACGAAGCACGGCACCTCGATGCCGGCGTTCCGCAAGGCATTGCCGACGGCATTGACCTCTTCGAGCGTCATGCCGAGCAGGTTGCGGCCGTCGACGGTGCGCATGTCGAGGCGGCGCACGTCGTTTTCGGCACAGAACGACAGCATTTCGGGCAGGGACGGGCCGATCTCGTCGCCGATTACGGCCAGGGCAAGGCGGGGAGCAGTCATGTCGAAACCCTACTACGCGGGGGCCTCTTTGGCTAAGCTCGCGGCATGAGCGAAGACCCAGCAATCTTTGTCGGCGCAAGCGACACCGACCAGTATCTCCTCCTGAAGTACGGCAACCGCCATGGCCTGATCGCGGGCGCGACGGGTACCGGCAAGACGGTGAGCCTGCAGACCATCGCCGAGGGCTTCTCCGCCTATGGCGTGCCGGTCTTCATGGCCGACGTGAAGGGCGACCTGTCGGGCATCGGCCAGGCGGGCGGCGACAATCCCAAGGCGCTCGACCGCGCCAAGCAGCTCAAGCTCGAGGGCTACAAGGGCCGCGCCTTCCCGGCGATCTACTGGGACCTGTTCGGCGAGAAGGGCCACCCGGTGCGCGCCACCGTGACCGAGATCGGCCCCGTACTGATGGCGCGCCTGCTGCAGCTCAACGACACGCAGGAAGGCGTGCTCAATATCGTCTTCAAGGTGGCCGACGAGCAGGGCCTGCTGCTGATCGACTTCAAGGACCTGCAGGCCGTGTTGCAATGGACGGCGGAGAACGCCGGCACCCTCACCACCAAGTACGGCAACGTCGGCAAGCAGACCGTCGGCACCATCCAGCGCGCGCTGCTCACGCTCCAGCAACAGGGCGGCGAGCGCTTCTTCGGCGAGCCGGCGCTCGACCTCAAGGACATGATCGGTTGCGACGCCTCGGGCGCGGGCTTCGTCAACGTGCTGGCCGCCGATAAGCTCATGCAGAGCCCGCGCCTCTACGGCACGTTCCTGCTGTGGCTGCTATCGGAACTCTACCAGGTGATGCCGGAGGTGGGCGACGTCGACAAACCGAAGTTCGTCTTCTTCTTCGACGAGGCGCATCTGCTGTTCGACGACGCGCCCAAGGCGCTGCTCGACAAGATCGAGCAGGTCGTGCGCCTGATCCGCTCCAAGGGCGTCGGCGTCTATTTCATCACGCAGAGTCCTCTCGATGTCCCTGAGTCCGTACTGGGTCAGCTCAGCAACCGCGTGCAGCACGCGCTGCGCGCCTTCACGCCCAAGGACCAGAAGGCCGTGAAGACCGCGGCCGACACGTTCCGCCCGAACAAGAAGTTCAGCGCCGCCGAGGCCATCGTCGAGCTGGGCGTGGGCGAGGCTCTGGTCTCGTTTCTCGATACCAAGGGCGTGCCCGAACCGGTCGAGCGTTGCTTCGTCGCCCCGCCGCGCGGCCGCATCGGTCCCGCGACGGATGCCGAGCGCGCCGCCGCGATCAAGGCGAGTCCGCTGGCCGGCAAGTACGAGCAGACCGTCGATCGCGAATCGGCCTACGAGGTGCTGATGGGTCGCGCCACCGGCGGCCAGGTGCGCGACGACGGCGGGGCGTCGGTCCCGACCACGGGCCGGCGCCGCCGTGGCCAGTACGAAGACATGCCGCCGCCGATTGCCAGTGCGCCGCCGCCTTCATCTTCATCAACCGATGCGGCACCGCCCGCCGGCAATACACCCCGGCCGCAGCCGCGCCTGCGCGAGGCTCAGCCGCCCGCACCTCCACCCCCGCCGAAAGCGCCGGCGCGCCGTAGCGACACGATGGGCGAGGCGATTGCCAAGTCGGCGGCGCGCACGGTCACCAACATCGCTGTGCGCGAGGCCTCGAAGGCGATCTTCGGCAGCGGCCGCAACAGCGGCATCCTGGGTGGGCTGGTGCGCGGCGTGCTGGGCGGGCTGGTCAAATAGCGATCGGAAGCCCGATCAGAAACCCTGGGCGGCGCGGACCGCTTCGATCGCTTTCTGCGCGGGTTCCGAACCGGCGTATTTGCGCTGCAGCGACGCCACCTCATCCGGAAGCGAGCTGCATTTCAGGGTGGTGAGTTCTTTTTCGACAAGGGTGTCGTCGGACTGGTCCGTGATCTCGGTGTTGGACCAGCGTCGGCAGGCCGCGGCGCGGTCGGCCAGCGCCGCGACCTCGGCCGGGACCTCCTGCGCTGCCGGCTGAGACATCGCCACGTCCTTTCCCGATGCCTGCGCAGACACGGTGAGCAAGGCGCAGAAACCCACAAGAAGAACAGGGTGACGAAGTACTTTCATGATCTTATCCGTTCGACAACGCGGGGCCGGTGTTTGGGCGCGTCATAAGGCGAGATTATGGTTGCTGCCCGGATAAAGGATCGACGTCAGCCTTCTACAATAAGCGTGCCGCTCATTTCTTCGTGACCGTCGCCGCAGAAAATGTCGCAGAAGAAGACGAACGTCCCGGCCTTCTCCGGCGTGATCGTGACCCGCGTCTCCTGGCCCGGCACGATGTCGGTGCGGACGCCGAAGTCGGGCATCTTGAAGCCGTGGATGCGGTCGATCGAGGTCAGCACGAGCGTCACCGGTTCGCCGCGTTTCACTTTCACTGTCTCCGGCGTGAAGTCGAACTTCATGGCCTGGATCTCGACTTCGTTCGCGCCGGCCGCCACGGCAAGGCGCACGGCTCCGGCCGCCGCGCTGCTGGCGATCAGCAGCGCGACCAAGGTTCTACGTTTCATGGAACTAGGCCTTGGTGACCGGGATCTCGGTGAGCGTCACCGTCGAGCCCATCGCGATGTCGCGCGTGCCGAGCGGCGCCAGAGTGGCATCGAACGGCGGCGGCGGCGGGCGCTTCGGCGCCGCGCCGGGCGCCGCCTGCGGGAAGATCAGCGACTTGGCTGCATGATGGGGAATGTGGCCCGTCATGTGGTGATGCTCCTGGTGGATGTGGCCGTAGAACACCACGACGTTCTTGTAGGGCATCAGCAGATCGATCGCCTTGGCACCGTCGGCGGTCGTCCAGTCCCAGTTCGGCACGAGGTCGAACAGCGGGCGATGGGTCAGCACGACGATGCGGTCGTCGGTCTTGCGCTGCTTGAGGTCGGCGGCCAGCCACGCGAGCTGCTCGTCGCCCAGCTTGGCGCCCGGATCGGAGACGTTGTCGAGGGCGATGAAGTGCACGCCCTTGTGGTCGAAGGTGTAGTGCGTGGCGCCGAAGAACTCCTTGTAGGCCTCGCCCTTGTCGAGCGAGGCGTCGTGCTCGCCGGCCAGGAAGCGCACGTCCTTGACGTTGAGCGCCGCCACGATCTCCTTGAAGCGCTTCATGCGCGCGCGGCGCTCCTTGCCGTCCTCGGTCGTGTGGGTGAGGTCGCCGGTGAAGACGATGAAGTCGGGCTTTTGCGCCAGGCCGTTCACCGTGACGATCGCCTTCTCGAGCGTGTGCTCGGCGTCCGGGTTGGGCGGGCCCTTGAAACCCCAGTGCGTGTCCGAGATCTGCACGAAGTGGAACTCGCCCGCGGCCTGGCTCGACCCCTGGGCCGAGGCTCGCCGGCCGGGGAACAGCCCCGCGGTGAAGGTGACGCCGGCGATGCCGGCCAGCTTGAGGAAGTCGCGACGATCGGTGTTTTGCATGAGGCCCTCCAGTGAAACTGAAGGGCATACCGGGGGCCGCGAGTTGAAATTCCCGGGGGAATAAAATCGACCGGCCGCCGGTATTGATGGCCTAATGAACGGTATGTCCGAAGGGCCGAAACCCGATGCCGCCGCGGCCGCGCGCTTTCGCGCGGTAATGCTGCCGCATCTCCACGCGGCCTACGGATTTGCCCGCTGGCTGACCCGCGATCCGGTGCAGGCCCAGGACGTGGCGCAGGAAGCGATGCTGCGCGCCCTGCGTTACTTCCACGCCTTCCGCGGTGAGGAGGCCCGGCCCTGGCTGTTGCGCATCGTGCGCAACACCTGGACCGACCTCCGGACGCGCAAGGGCGCCAACGACCAGCCGCTCGACGTCGTCGAGGACAGGCCGGCCGAGGGGCCCGATCCGGAGCAGAGCGCTCTCGCGGGCGACCGGCGGCGGCATGTGGCGGCGGCGCTGGCGGCGCTGCCGGCGGAGGCGCGCGAGATCCTCGTCCTGCGCGAGATCGAGGATCTTTCCTACAAGCATATCGCGTCGGTGCTCGACCTGCCGGTCGGCACCGTGATGTCGCGCCTGGCGCGCGCGAGAGAGAAACTGGCGGTCGAACTTCGCGGCCGCCTCGGAAGGAGAGACCATGGACTGCCCGACGTGTGAGGCGATGGTCGACGCCTATGTCGACGGCGAACTGTCGGCGACCGAGAGCTCGGCATTCGAGTTGGCGCTCGAGAGCTGCCCGAACTGCCGCCGCCGCCTCGAGGAGGCGCGCGCGCTGAGCACCCTCCTGCGCGAATTGCCGCCGGAGTCCGCGCCCGATCTCCTGCGCGCCAGGGTCGAGCGCGAGCTGCGCGCCATCGCGCGGCGGCCCGCCGAACGCCTGCGCTGGATGGCGATGGCGGCGAGCCTGATCGCCGCCGTCAGCATCGGCTGGATCGGCGGCACCTTTACTGGACGCCCCATTGCGGGTGCTGGGGCCGGCGATGGCGAGCTCGTCGCCACCTACATGCGCGTGGCCAGCAGCGATCATCCCGTCGACGTCGCCTCGACCGATCGCCATACGGTGAAGCCGTGGTTCGCCGGCCGCATCGACTATTCGCCGCCGGTGCACGACCTCACCAGCGACGGCTTTCCGCTGGAGGGCGGCCGGCTCGATGTCGTGGCCGGCCGCAAGGTCTCGGTGCTGGTCTATCGTCACAACCAGCATCGCGTGGCGCTGTCGCTGTGGCCCGCGACGGCGTCGGGCAACACCGCGCCGAAAGTGGTCGAGCGCGACGGCTTCGCCCTGGCGGAGTGGCGGCACGACGGCTTCGAGATGCATGCCGTGTCGGACATCGCGCCGAACGAGATGGCAGCCTTCGCGGCGGCGCTCGACAGAGCCACCGGGGCGGATCGCTGAGCGGCGGTTACCGGCAGGTAACGCTTTTAAATACGGAGGAAAAAGCGTTACCAAAAGTGACCGTTAAACTGACGGAGTCCCTCCGCTGCCAGCCTTGATCCAGCCCGCCGTCTGGCGTCTCCCCTGGCCCCCGCGCTTCGGCGTTTGGCCGCGCGCGACCAAACGCGCCGGCTCCTCGTCCAGGGTCCGGGTCCCCTTTCGCTTGATCAGAATAGCATATTATGCAATGAATCGCAATCAAAATATTGCGTAAAAAGCAACATCCAATTCCAAGACGAGACACCGTTCAACGAGGCAAACATCTTGGCCGACCTGCCGCCGCCCGTGCTGGAAGTTTTCTATTCGCCGACCTGCGCACCCTGTCGGCTCGAGCTTCCTGTTGTTGCCCAGTTGGTGAACCAGGGTGGCGTGCGAGTTCACGTCGTCATCCTGGACCAGGAGGAGCGCGCGCGGGAGGAGCTGCGGGAAGTTTCGGTCGATCTGGAGGCGAGTGCCGAGGGCAGATACGACAAAGTTCCGAATGCCGTTCTCCGCGCCGCGGGGAATTCGAACGGCATCCTGCCCTATGCGCGGACTTTGGCCGCTAACGGTGCGGTCTGCGCGAAATGGGCGGGCGGACTGACCTTGACCAGAATTCGCGACATGCTGGACGCGTGCGCACGTCTTATTTCGCCTGGCTAGCCTCGATCTTGAAGAACAACGCCTGCTCGTCGTTTTTTATCAGATTCAATTTGCCGGTGACTGTCACGATGCCCTTCGTCCATTCGATTCCGTGGGACGACGTTACCTCGACGACTTCGTTGGGCTCTCCTGGCGGGCAGTACAGGCAAACGGGCGTGTTGCGCGTGAGCAGGAAATGGCTCGTGCGGTCCGACGCATCCAGAGGAAGCATGAAGCCACGCAACGTCACGGTCTTGCCATCGAGCGCCTTGACCTCCGGCGTGATCTTGATGCTGTACGCACCGTTCTTGTTGTCATAGCTGACATCGCACTTCACGAGCTGTGTCCAAAGGGGGTCATGAATTTTTGGCAGCAGTTTCTGGGCTGCGACCTCATCGGCGAACCGGCCGCTTGCTGTGAGCGCCTGCGCCAGCGCCGGCGGCACAGGCAAAGTGAATGCCAGCGCCAGAATCGATGCGGATAGGATTCCAGAGATCTCTCGTCTCATAATTGGAGAAGCTCCTCTATCTGGGTGTGCATGGCTCGCAGAGCTGGAAAAGAAGCTGCCGCAACGGCAACCAGTATTGTCCCGCCCAGTATCGCCGCAATCCGGTCGATCCCGAGATGGGGCTCCAGGAGCAATCCTGTCGTCTCCGCCAAAAGGTCCTGGCTCAGTGCTGAAAGGCCGGCTGTCAGGACGCCTCCCAGTATCAGCGCAGCCATCGCAACGATACCCGCTTCGGCGAAAGCCACGATGGCGATCTTGCTCCGGCTCGCGCCAAGCGCCCGCAGCAAGGCAAGATCGCGGGTGCGTGCATTCATTGTCGCCATCAGCCCCAGGGCGGCGGCAAGGGCGGCAATGACCACAAGAAGCAGACCCAGGGCAGTCACGGCCACCGTGAGGGGGCGAGCGTAACTCATAAGTCGCGCAATCTCGAATGTGGGACTTCCGGCGGAGAGATTCTCCGTTGCATCGATCTGGCGCGGCATGAAAGCCGCCGCGGTTGGAACGCGATAGGATGCGACGATGGCGGTTGCCGCATTGGGAAGGTTGGCCACGTTCTCTTCGTCGGTCGAGCCGTGTTCGGCGATTTCAGCCTTGGCTTGCTCGATATGGACGTAACGCACGGTTTCGATGTCGGTGAGCACGAGACGATCGAGCGCCGAGCCCGTGGGCTGCAGGATGCCGACCACTTTGTAAGGAAATTTGTCGTGCAGATCGCCGCCGGCGGCCAGACCGTGCGCGCCGACGAAGCTGTCACCGATCTTGAAGTTCAGCGCGCGTGCCGTACTGGCGCCGAGAACGGCCTGCAGCTTGTCGCTCCACATTTGTCCCGTCGCGATCTTCGCGCGATAGACGTCCATAATGGCGGGCGTCGTGCCCATGATTCGCCAGCCCTCCACATTGTCGCCAAGCGCAATCGGGGCTGCAGCGCGGATCATCGGGTTGCTTACCGCCTGCATCGCGTCCTTCATCGAGATCAATCCGCGCGGGTCCGATACGTGAAGGGCGCAGCAGAGAACGAGGTCGAGCGCGGAACCCTTGGGCCCGACGACGAGATCGACGCCGCCCCAGGCGCGCTGCGCAGCCTTGGGGAGGGCATCGAAGCCGACGAGCGCGATCGTCACCGCGGCGATTCCGAGCGCTCCGACAACAACGGAGAACAGAGCCTGACCCCAGCGTCGGCGCAGATAGGCCAAGGCCAGGACGGCAAAACTCATGTCGGCGGCCTCAGTTCGACGGTTTCATCGACGGCGTCGATGATTCTTCGGTCATGCGTGGCGATGATGAGGCTTGCTCCTTCGCTCGCGGCCGTTTCTTTCAGCAGTGTCAGCAATTGGCGTGCGGAGGCATCGTCGAGCGCCGACGTCGGCTCGTCGGCGAGAACCACCGCCGGCCGGTTGACCAGTGCCCGGGCAACGGCGACGCGCTGCGCCTGGCCGTGGCTGATACGGTCGGCGGGTTTGCCGTGAAGCTCGCCGATTCCGAGACTGTCCAGGAGTTGGCGCACGCGCGCGGCGTCGGGGCGAAGACCGGCGCAGGATGCGGCGAAGCGAAGGTTCGCCGCGACGCTGACGGCGTCGATCAGATGGAACGACTGGAAGACGAGGCCGATGCGCTGGCCGCGAAACCGGTCGCGCTCTACTGAAGACAGTTTCCAGAGAGCCGTGTCCTCGATCACGACTTCGCCGCTGTCGGGCGCACGAATTCCGGCCAGGGCCATCAGGGCCGTCGTCTTGCCCGAGCCCGATGGTCCCAGGACGGCGAGCGAGCGACCGCGCCGCACTTCGAGGTCCGGCAATGCGGTGAAGGTCCGACCGCCGCGCGTCAATGCGAGAGCACGCGTGGTCAGCGCGGTGGAGGTCGCACGGTGGTCGCTCAAAGAACCTCCACGCCGGGCTTTTCCAAACGAGATATGATATATTATAACATTGTGGTGGAATGGCAATGCGACAAGACCGCTGCACATAGGCCGGACTGGTGAGCCTTGGCCGCAGAAGGCTGCTCGCTATGGTCTGCCTGCCGGCAATCCCCGGCGGCTCGCGCGCCTCGCTCGCCCACGGCCCGCTTGAAGTCGTCGTGACGTTTTCCATCTTGCGCGACCTCACGGCGACGATTGCGGCCGGCGTTGCCGAGGTGACTTCGTTGGTCGGCGACGACGGCGACACGCACAGCTACCAGAGCAAGCCGGCGGACGTGCAATGTGTCTCCCGAGCAAAGCTGCTGATATCGAACGGCATGGGATTCGAGCGCTGGCTGCCGCGCCTGCTCGGCGCGGCCCAATTCTCGGGCCGGCATGTGTCGGCGAGCGAGGGCATTGCTCCGCACATCTTCGCCACCGGATTGGGGGCCGCCGGCCAAATCCCCGATCCGCATTGTTGGCACGATGTCGCCAACGCGCGCCGGTATGTCGCCAACATCGCTTTGGGCCTCGAGGCGGTCGATGCGGCGAACGCCTCGGGTTACCGCGAACGCGCGCAGCTCTTCGATCGCCGACTGGCAGCGCTCGATGTCTGGGTGCGCCAGCAGATCGGACAGGTGCCGCGGAACAAGCGGCGTGTCATCACCAACCATGATGCGTTTGGCTACTTCGGCCGGGCCTATGACGTCGAGTTCCTGGCCGTGCGCGGCATGAATCCCGAACACGAACCCTCGGCACGCGAGATCGCGGCTTTGATTACGCTCGTGCGTAAGCAAAAAATAAAAGCCCTATTCTTCGAGAACCTCGGAAGCCCCGCCCTTGTCGAGCAGATCGCTCGCGACTCGGGCGGCATGGTCGGGCAGGAACTCTATCCCGACGCCCTGTCCTCTCCCGCCGGGCCGGCGGCGTCCTACGAGGCGCTGATGCGGCACAACGTATCGGCGCTTGTGGCAGGCATGCGGGAAAACTGACTCCAAGCATCGACGCTGCGTGCTTCGGGCAAGGTCGACTTGCTTGTAATGTTATACTATAACATATAAGAACGAGCGCGAGCATGCAATAGCGAGGAGCACGGCAAGAAGTACGCCGTAATCGTCAACGAATTCGGAGAACTCGGCATCGACAACGAACTGGTGGTCGACGCCGAGGAAGAAGTGTTCGAAATGAACAACGGCTGCATCTGCTGCACCGTGCGCGGCGACCTGATCCGCATCATCGAAGGCCTGATGAAGCGCAAGGGCCGCTTCGACGCCATCCTGATCGAGACCACTGGGCTCGCCGATCCGGCGCCGGTTGCGCAGACCTTCTTCGTCGACGACGATGTGCGTGCGCGCACCAGACTGGATTCGATCATCACCGTGGTCGACGCCAAGAATTTCCTGCAACGGCTGGAGGACAGCCATGAGGCCGCCGAGCAGGTGGCCTTTGCCGACATCGTGCTCCTGAACAAGATTGACCTCGTGTCTGCCGAGGAGGCGGCGCTGGTCGAGACCCGCGTCCGCGGAATCAATCCCATGGCGTGTCTCTACCGGACCGATCACTGTCTGTTGCCGGTGAACGAGCTGCTCGATCGCGGTGCCTTCGACCTCAACCGCATCCTCGAGATCGAACCGGACTTCCTGGGAGAAGACACCCACGAGCACGACGACGCCATCACAAGCGTCTCGCTGCGCTCCGAACGCCCGGTCGAACCGGCCCGCTTCCACATCTGGGTATCGACGCTGTTGCGGGAAAGGGGCGTCGACATTCTGCGCTCCAAGGGCATTCTCCATTTCAAGGACGATCCCCACCGCTTCGTCTTTCAGGGCGTGCACATGCTCATGGAAGGTCGCCCGGGAAAGCCCTGGCAGACCGGGGAGACGCGCGAATCGAAGTTCGTCCTCATCGGCCGCGATCTTGACCGCGCGGGACTTGAGGCGGGCTTCGAAGAATGCCTGACGCGCTGATCGCGGACGCCACCCAGACTCCGTTGCCGGTCGTCGAAGGTCGCACCTCGGGAATTCTCGGCCGCATCGCGGAGAAGGGCGTCGCGCTCGCAATCTGGAACCGGCCAGGGCCGAAAGGGCTCGCCGATTGGCTCGACACGCTACCGGCGGAGAGCCTGCCGAAAGGCCGTTTCATTGCGCGCCCGCGCGACGTGCCGGCCGACCTGGTCGCCCTGTGCGAGCGCGCCGGCTTGGACGACAGCCCGCCGCGGGCCACCCTCATAGCCGACGTTGCCCGGTTGGCCGAACGCTTCGCCCGACTCGCTGGTACGTGTTGTGTTGATCTGCGTCTCGAGGCGATCGACCATGACTCCTGCTGGCGCTTTCACCGCGACCATGTCGGGTTGCGATTGAACGTGACCTATCGTGGTCCCGGAACGCAATGGCCGCCGCTCGATCAGGAGATGCGGGCACGGCGCGCCCAGCGACGCTACCGGGGGCCTTTGAACGAGCTGCCACGCTTCGCTGCCGCCCTTTTCAAGGGCGTCCCTCGGGCCGGCGTTGGGTCGGTCCTGCATCGCTCGCCGCCAGTCGCAGCCCGTGGGCTGACACGGCTTTTTCTCTGCCTCAATGAAGAGCCAAACGAGGACTGAAGGGCATGCCGCGCCTGAGCAGAAAGGACATCGAACTCGTCATCGAGCTCTTGCGGCGCCGGTCGCCCCGAAATCCCGAAGCGCAATCGGACGAAAACCGCTTGCTGCGTCGCCTGGAATCGAGGGTCGACGAGAGGCCCGACGCCCTGCGCAACTGGAAGAGACGTGGTCACACCGAGATGGTCCAAAAGGCAAAGAGCCCGAAGGCCCGGTGGTCGAAATCCGTTGGGCGAGGCCCTATCATGAACCCATGACTCAATCACGCCGCCGCCGCGCCATCCTGATCGTCTGCGATGGGCTGGGTGCGGGCTGGATAAGTGCGGCGCACACGCCGACGCTGGCCGGTCTTCTCGGCAATCATCGCCGTGCCGCCGATCATCGCGCGGTCTTCCCGTCGGTGACCCGCGTGTCCGCCGCCTCGATTGCCACCGGCTGCTTTCCCGGCCGGCACGGGCTCGAAGGCAACCAGATGGCGTTGGTGCAGGATGGGCGCATCGTCGTGCACAACGTGGGCGCGCCGTCCTTCCGGCAGACGATGAAGAGCGTTACGGGGCAGACCTTGCGCGTGCCCACCCTGGCCGAACGGCTGGCGCCGTCGCGCGGGCAGATCGCCTATTCCAACGTCTCGCCGGGCGCTGCCTATTTCCTCGACCCGGACCATTTCGGGACCGTGTTGCACCGCGCTGGTTCCTTCGGCCCGGGCGGTACGGCTCTCACCGGCGAGGCCCACCTCGCCATCACGCACGATCTCGCGGGCGACAGGGAGATGACAAAGCGCTTCTGCGCAGAGGTCGTGCCGTCGGACTCCTTCGATCTCGCCATTCTCTGGCTCGCCAATCCGGACCTGACCTTGCATCACCATCCGCTGGGATCGCCGGAGCATATAGAAGCGCTCGAGGTGACGGATACCCTGGTCGCCCAGGTCACGGCGGCGATCCGTGAACACGAGGATCCCTTCGACACCTTGCTGCTTGTCGGATCCGATCACGGTCACGAGACGATCAGCCGCTCGGTCCATGTCGGCAATTGGCTGGCGGCCAACGGGCTGGCGGCGGAGATCGCAAGCAAACAGGTCGGCGTCGCGTCGCAGGGCACCTCCGCGCTGATCTATGCAGTGGACGAGGCGAGGGCTGCCGTGGAGAAGCTCCTGCCAAAGATGCGGCAGGAACCCTGGAGCGGGGAGATCCTGCAAGGCGAGGCGCTGGCGGCCACCGGCCTTGGCGGCAAGACCCTATTCGCGGCCGTCGATACGGCGCGAAGCGACGAGAGCAATGGGTTCGGCGTCGCGGGTGCCCGCTGGATGGTCGAGGATGGTGAAGGCACGCCCGACATCGGATGCGGCCATCACGGCGGCCTCGGACCCGACGAGACCCGGCCCTTCCTGGTGCTCGTCCATCCCAGCTTCGGCGCGGGGACGATCGAGCGGACGACCAGCCTGGTGGATATCGGGCCCACGATCCTGGCCTTCCTGGGCCGGCCTGAAGACCGCATGGACGGGACTTCGATCGTCGTCTGACGAAAGCTCGAGGGCGCCTTGCCACGAGGACCAGTCTCGCACACAGTCCTCGCACACAATCTGCATTCATTATCTGCCCAGCGTAGTTCTGCAAACGGAGGAGGCGCGTAGTTCATTCAACGCCGCACCTGTTGTGTGCGGCGACGACAGGGAGGATGTACGTGAAGATCCGAAAAGGATGTCTCGTCCTGTGCGCCGCCGTGGCGGCGCTCGGCCTGGCGATAGGCGACGCCCACGCCCAGAAATACGGCGGCGTCCTCAAGATCCAGCACATGGACAGCCCGCCCAGCGCCTCCATCCACGAAGAAGCCACCGTGTCGGTGGCCGTGCCGTTCATGGCGCTGTTCAACAATCTCGTGATGTTCGACCAGCATGTCGCGACCAACAGCCTCGCGTCGGTCGTTCCCGACCTGGCCGAGAACTGGGCGTGGCGCGACGACGGACGCACGCTCGTCTTCAAGCTGCGGCCGGGCGTTCGCTGGCACGACGGCAAGCCCTTCACGGCCAAGGACGTGCAATGCACCTTCGACCTGCTGCTGAGCGGCGAGTCCAAGCTGCGCCGCAATCCGCGGTCCTCCTGGTACACCAATGTCGAGACGGTGACGTCGGATGGCGATTTTGACGTGGCCCTCCATCTCAAGGCGCCGCAGCCCTCGCTGCTGGCGATCCTCGCCTCGGGCTATTCGCCGATCTATCCCTGCCACATTCCCGTGGCCGACATGCGCCGCAAGCCGGTCGGAACCGGGCCGTTCAAGTTCGCCGAGTTCAAGATGAACGAGAGCATCAAGCTCGTGAAGAACACCGACTACTGGAAAAAGGGCCTGCCTTATCTCGACGGCATCGAATACACGATCATGCCCGACCGCTCGACCCGCATGCTCTCGTTCGTCAGCGGCCGCGTCGACATGACGTTCCCGACCGACGTCTCGGTGCCGCTGCTCAAGAACATCCGCCGCGACGCACCGCGCGCCCAGTGCACGATGCGCGCCACCGGCGTCAGCACCAATCTCATCGTCAATCGCGAGATGCCGCCGTTCGACGATGCGCGGATCCGGCGGGCGCTGGCGCTCACGCTCGACCGCAAGGCCTTCACCGACATCCTGAACGAGGGCGAGGGCAGCATGAGCGGCGTGATGCTGCCGCCGCCCGACGGCGTGTGGGGCATGCCGCAGGAAATGCTGAGGAAGATCGCGGGATATGGCGACGTGGCGCACGCCCGAGAAGAGGGACGGGCGCTGATGCGGCAGGCGGGCTACGGTCCCGACAAGCGGCTGAAGGTCAAGGTGAGCACCCGCAACATCGCGACCTTCCGCGATCCCGCGGTGATCCTGATCGACCAACTGAAGCAGGTCTATGTCGATGCCGAACTCGAGATCATCGACACCGCCGTCTACTACAACCGCGTCTTCAAGAAGGACTATTCGATCGCCCTCAACCTCACCGGCTCGGCGGTCGACGATCCCGACGTCACCCTCTTCGAGGGCTACGCCTGCGGCTCGCTGCGCAATTACAACAACTACTGCAATCCGGAGATGACGAAGCTGTTCGAGGCCCAGTCGCGCGAGCTCGACGGCGAGAAGCGCCTCAGGATGGTGTGGGACATCGACGCCAGGCTGCAGGAGGATATCGCCCGGCCGATCATCGCCAACGGCCGGGGCGCAGCGTGCTGGCATCCCTACGTCAAGAACATCACGATACCGGTCAACAGCATCTACAACGGCTGGCGGTTCGAGGACGTCTGGCTCGAACGTTAAGCCTTTCCTCCCCATTCAAATGGGAAGATGCCCTCGTCTCACGAGGGCGGAGGGGTCTTAGGCTGCAAGACTCTGCTTGCGGCAGATGCCTCCTCCGGCCCTGCGGGCGACCTCCCCATCTGAATGGGGAGGGATATGATCCAAAGTGATCAGAAAGAGCCTAAGCGAGGCGGTCGAGTTCCTTGACGATCGCATCGCCCATTTCCTGGGTGCCGACCTTCTTCACGCCGTCGGTCTTGCCCACGAGCAAGTCGCCGGTGCGATAGCCCGCTTTCAGCACGTTCTCGACGGCCAGCTCGACCATGTCGGCATCCTTGGCCAGGTCGAACGAGTAGCGAAGCATCATGGCATAGGAGAGCGTCTGGGCGATCGGATTGGCGAGACCCTTGCCCGCGATGTCGGGCGCGCTGCCGTGGATCGGCTCGTAGAGCGCCTTGCGGCGGCCGGAGGCGTCGGGTGCGCCGAGCGAGGCCGACGGCAGGAGGCCGAGCGAGCCGGTCAGCATCGAGGCCTCGTCCGACAGGATGTCGCCGAACAGGTTGTCGGTGACGATGACGTCGAAGTCTCTGGGCGCACGCAGCAGCTGCATGGCCAGCGCATCGGCATACATGTGGGAGAGCGCCACGTCGCTGTAGCTCTCCTTGTGCAGCTTGGTCGCTTCCTCGCGCCACAGCACGCCGGTGTACATCACGTTGGCCTTCTCCGCGGAGAGGACCTTGTTCTTGCGCTTGCGCGCCAGCTCGAAGGCCACGGCGCAGACGCGGCGGATCTCGGGAGCCGTGTAGCGCTGGGTGTCGAAGGCCTCGACCTCGCCCTTGGCATTGGTGTGGCGGCCGCGCGGCTCGCCGAAATACACGCCGCTCGTCAGCTCGCGGATGATCATGATGTCGAGACCCTTGACGATCTCGGGCTTGAGCGACGAGGCATCGACCAGCGCGTCGAACACCTTGGCCGGGCGCAGGTTGGCGAACAGATCCATTTCCTTGCGCAGGCGGAGCAGGCCGCGCTCGGGCTTCTTGCTGAAGTCGGCGGTGTCCCACTTCGGGCCGCCGACCGAGCCGAACAGCACCGCATCGGCCTCGAGCGCCGTCTTCATGGCGTCGTCGGAGAGCGGCACGCCGTGCTTGTCGAGGGCGGCGCCACCCACGAGGTCTTCCTTGATGTCGAACCCGATCGCGCGCTTCTTGCCCATCCAGGCAATGATCTTGCGCACTTCGTTCATGACTTCGGGGCCGATGCCGTCACCGGGCAGCATCAGCAGATTGCGATTCGACGACGCCATTTTCTTTATTTCTCGCGTGCTTGAGACTTGAGGCTAGACCGCTACTCCGCGACGTGCAGCCACGGCTGGGCTTCTTTCTGCTTCTTCTCGAAGTCGTCGATGCTCGACTTCTTCTCCATCGTGAGCCCGATATCGTCGAGGCCTTCCAGCAGGCAGCGCTTGCGGAACGGATCGATCTCGAAATGGACGGTGCCGCCGTCCGGACCCTTGATCTCCTGCTTCTCGAGATCGACCTCGATGATGGCGTTCGAGCCGCGGCTCGCGTCGTCCATCAGCTTGGCGATGATCTCCTTCGGCATCTTGATCGGCAGGATGCCGTTCTTGAAGCAGTTGTTGTAGAAGATGTCGGCGAAATCCTCGGAGATGACGCAGCGGATGCCGAAGTCGAGCAGCGCCCACGGCGCGTGCTCGCGGCTCGAGCCGCAGCCGAAGTTGGGACCCGCCACGATGATCTTGGCGTTCTGGTAGGCCGGCTGGTCGAGGATGAAATCCTTCTTCTGGCCGTCGGCGGTCCAGCGCATCTCGTAGAACAGGCCATCCTTCAGACCGGTGCGCTTGATGGTCTTCAGGAAGTTCTTCGGAATGATCATGTCGGTGTCGACATTGACCATCGGCAGCGGCGCCGCAACGCCGCGGAGAGTCGTGAACTTTTCCATGGGAACCCCGCGAAAGGCCCGGAATAAACGGTCTTTCGGGGGGTACGTCAAGCCGCCTGATTCTAGCGGACTTTGACCACCAGGGTGGAGGCGATCATGTCGTGCAGGCCGCGCTTTCGGTCCGTGAAAGCAACCATGATGAAACCGACGAACAGGATGATCGCGGAGATGAATTTCGCAAAGTAACGCCCGGTGGCATTGCCGAAGCTCAGCCGCTGTCCCTGGTCGGTCACGACCCGCAGTCCGACCGCCATCTTGCCTACCGTGGCGCCGCGCTGGGAGCTCTCCATCAGCGAGAAGTAGAGCCAGCCGATCACCAGCGAGCCCACGTTGGTGGTGTAGTCGAAATGGGCGAAATCGGCCGTGTCGATCCTCGTCCCGGTCAGGAATCCCAGGATGCCGGTGGCGATACTGAGCAGGATACCGTCGAGAATATAGGCCACGACGCGGAGCCAGAAGCCGCCGTAACCGACGGACGTCGAGCCGGGCGGGGTGGCGTCCCATACCGGTGGTGCGGGTGCATTCGTCATGGCGATCTCCCACAATGAAATCGGGCGGTGCATTGCTGCACCGCCCGTGATTCTAGCATTGTCGCGTGAGGACTGCCTATTGGTAGTCGCGCCTACTGATAATCACGCACGTCGGCCAGCGTACCCTTGATGGCGGCGGCGGCGGCCATCGCGGGGCTGAGCAGGTGGGTGCGGCCGCCGCGGCCCTGGCGTCCCTCGAAGTTGCGGTTTGACGTCGAGGCGCAGCGCTGGCCTGGGTCGAGGCGATCGGCGTTCATCGCCAGGCACATCGAACAGCCCTGCAGGCGCCACTCGAAGCCCGCCTCGATGAAGATCTTGTCGAGGCCTTCGCGTTCGGCCTCCATCTTCACCAGGCCGGAGCCCGGCACGACCATCGCCGAGACGTTCGGCGCGACCTTGCGGCCGCGCGCGATCTCGGCCGCGGCGCGCAGGTCCTCGATGCGGCCGTTGGTGCACGAGCCGATGAACACGCGGTCGATTGGCACGTCGACCAGCCTGGTGCCCGGCGTCAGGCCCATGTAGGCCAGCGAGCGGGTCCAGGCCTCGCGCATGTTCTCGTCGGGCGCATTGGCCGGATCGGGAACCACGTCGGTGATCGCCAGTGCGTCCTGCGGGCTGGTGCCCCAGGTCACCATCGGCGGGATGTCCGAGGCGTTGAAGTCGAGCTGCATGTCGAAGTGCGCGCCTTTGTCGGACGGCAGGCGACGCCACTGGCTCATCGCCAGATCCCACGCGCCGCCCTTCGGAGCGTAGGGACGGCCCGCGAGATACTGGAAGGTCGTGTCGTCCGGCGCGATCAGGCCGGCGCGCGCGCCCGCCTCGATCGACATGTTGCAGACCGTCATGCGGCCTTCCATCGTGAGGTCGCGGATGGCGCGGCCGGCGTATTCGATAACGTAGCCGGTACCGCCGGCGGTGCCGAGGCGGCCGATCACGGCAAGGATGATGTCCTTGGCGGTGACGCCGAGCGGCAACGTGCCCTCGACGGCAACGCGCATGTTCTTGGCGGGCCGCTGGATCACGGTCTGGGTCGCCAGCACGTGCTCGACCTCGGACGTGCCGATGCCGAAGGCCAGCGCCCCGAAAGCGCCGTGCGTCGAGGTGTGGCTGTCGCCGCACACGATCGTCATGCCGGGCAGGGTCAGGCCCTGCTCGGGACCGATCACGTGCACGATGCCGCGGCGCGGGTCTTCCATGCCGAAGTAGGGCACGTGGAAGTCGGCGACGTTCTTCTCGAGCGTCTCGACCTGGATGCGCGATTCCTCGTCCATCGGGCCGGTCGTGGTCGGCGTATTGTGGTCGGCCACCGCGATGGTGGCGTCGGGACGACGCACCGGGCGGTTGGCCATGCGCAGGCCCTCGAAGGCCTGCGGACTCGTCACCTCGTGCACGAGGTGACGGTCGATGTAGAGCACGCAGGTCCCGTCGTCCTGTTGGCTGACGACGTGATTGTCCCAGATCTTCTCGAAAAGGGTGCGCGGCGGCGGAGGAGGCGGCGGCGGAACCGCCGATTTCTTGCGGAACGCCATGGTGCGCCTACTTCTTTCCGCCGCCCTTGGCGGCGCGCAC
>OUNM010867532.1_pt1 | contig 31048 bp, 38 predicted proteins | sample 1769961 | NCBI WGS metagenome assembly OUNM01 (sample SAMEA3914820, study PRJEB12502) | metagenome | biome: forest; material: soil | place: USA | collected 2012-03-12 | depth 0.3 m | reverse complement strand
GTCCTCCACCGCCACCACCATACCCCTGCCCTTGGCCCTGCCCGCCATGTCTCCGACTCGACCTGCCTGTCCCGATATCAATCTGCCTCATCTCCTCCTCCAACGACAAATCCCTACCTCCACCGCCGCCGCCGCCGCCATACCCATCATACTGCTGCTGCTGATGATGATACCCGCCCCCACCCCCACCTCCAGAGTACCCATCATCCATCCCCGCCCGTCGCGCAACACTGCTACTATGCAGCTGCAGCGCACCGCTCGTGCCCATCATCCCCGGCGGGGGCGGCAGCGCAAGTGGGACCTTGGCCGGGATCGGCGGCGCACCACCGCCGCTCCTGCTGTACTGATGGCCGTGACCGTGGCCGTACCCGCCGCTGCCAGGCGAGGTGCCATACCCACCGCCGCCGCCAATACTCCCGCCCGAGTGGGAGTGGTGATGCGACGGGGCATAATTCTCGGAACCGGATCCAGCGGCATAATCAAAGGTCGCTGCGCGCGGGAGGTGTCTGGGCGGGGTGAAGTTATCCTGGTGCGGCGGGATGGGCGCGAGGGGTGTCGGGTCCATCGCCGTCATCATGGCGTGGCCGCTCCCGGCGCTGCTTCGTCTGCGGAGGACCCTGTTGCCGCCGCTGCCACTGCTGCCGGGACGGGGAGCGGCGGGTGAGTTGTTGGCGCCCGACATGACTGGGACAGTGGCCGAGGTGGACTGGCGGTAGGCGGCCTTCTTCTGAAGGCGATTGCGGCCCGCGGAAACGGGGGGTGAGGAGGTGGTGATGGGCTCGGCGAACTCGGAGCCGGAGAAAGTGATGACGGAAGTGCTCGGGAGCATGGACTGCGGTCGGCCGGCGATGCGCAAGGGGCGGCGGCCCGAGGATGGGACGGGTTGGGGACCCGAGGGAGACGGCCGACCCGAGGAAGTCGAAGAGCTGTTCGGCTTCGGCTCGGGCTCTGGTGCCCAGCTCTCCATCGGCAAGTGGTCAGACGGGTCAACCTCGCGGCCATCGTGCGTGATGATCTTGCCGGTGGCTTCGTGGTAATCCGGCCGGGACGCGGTAGCGTCCTTGAAGGCGGCGGACCCGACGCTGGGGTTCAGGGCATCGTAGGAGTCGGGGCCGAACGGCACTCCAGATAGCCGGGTGTTTTCCGTTGGTGGCCGGGGGCTGACCGACTTGCGCCGGATGGTATGTTGGTGGTGCGGGTTGGGGCTGGGGTCGCGCGGGGGGTTCGGCGAGTAGGCGCGGGACTTGATGACCACATTGACGCTGGACGTCGACGGCCCGTTGGTGTACATGACGGGACTCCTGCTATGGGCGGGCGGTACGGTGTTGTAGGCTGCGTCATGGCTGTATCGGTCTTTCATCGACCTACCTCGAGGTGGCGTCTCAACTAGCGCGTGTTGCGAGTAACCTCGAGCTTGCGTCTCGACTAGCGCCTGCTGTGGGTAGCCCCTCGGTGCCGTCTCTACCAGCGCTTGTTGTGGGTAGCCCCGCGGCGACGCCTCCACCATCGCTTGCTGTGAGTAGCCCCGCGTCTGGGTCGATTGCCGCCTGTCCTGGTTGACCCGCTCGGAGATTTCTTGAGAGAAGGCTGGGTCGACACCGGGAACCAGCGACGGCGGGACTGAAGGCATCGAGTAGCCATTCGAAGTGTCATCCAACTCGCTATGGTACGTCAAGGCTCGTTGATCTGGATGGGAGCCATGTGGCGGCAAGGAAGGTTCGGAATGCCTGCCATAGTTGGGCGCATATTCCAGGGACTCCCTCCGCGGGACCTCAGACGGGCCCATCGGAAACCCGTTCGAGCCCTGATACCTGGGCTGGTCCGGGCCGTGACCGTAGCGTGCCGACTCGATGCTAGCCCTTGCCGAGAGACTCAGCGGCGCAGGGCTAGCGGTCAGGTCGTAGTCCGGTCCAAAGTGGGGCTGTGACTGAGACTGAGGCTGGATCCAGCGACCTCCCGAGGTCCTCCTGTGGGGGTTGATCGATGATTCGGGAGACTCGGGAACATCCTCGACGGTCGCCTGCATGGTCCGGTGCTGTTCAAAGGCAGGGTCGTAGGAATAATGGCGGGCAGGCGGCCCTGGATCCGCAATGGAATACTGAGCCCCGACGAGGCCAGCCGGGGCAGAATCGTAGGCCTTGTATGTCGGCCGCCCAGGATAACTTCCAGAGACGGAGTTGCGATGAGCTTCGCTTCTCAGCACGTCCTGGCGCATTGTAGGGAGCGTCGCCTGGAATGCCGTGTTCATGGAGGGGTTGCTACCCGTCCGGCTCCGATGGGCTGGCGGCGGGGGTGGTCTGTCATCTTCGACGGCTCTGTCGTTGGGCTGCTGAAAGTCGTAGGAGTCGTGGCGCTCATATCCCGGCTGCTGGTATTGAGGGCTGTATCCCTGGTCACCTTGTTGAATTGCATACTGCTCGGCCCTGTCGGGCGTCCGATACTGCTGTGTCGGCGCGTCAGCCCTGCGGGAGGGCGTACCAAGGTCTCTGCTTGCGTCGTCGTGCCCGTGGTCTGGCTGAGGGAGGGGCGCCTGGTGAGGAACGGGTGCCGGGTTAAGCGGCGGCCGAGGGGGGGTGCCCTCTCCCAGCTCCGCAGCAGGCGAGGACGGCGCCGGGGGCTTTCCAGTGACAGGATCTGATGGCAGTGGACGGCGTTTGGGCACCGTCCTTCCGCCTGCGGTTGTAGGAGCTGCTTCGGTATCGGCTGGCACCGGCGGTTTCGCCTTGACCGGCAGCTTCTCGGGCTTGGGGCGGTTGTCGTAGTATGTGATCTCGATGCGCACCTCGCCGGCGTATTTGCCCCTACACCCGAGTTGGTGCCACTGATCGCTCTGGCCGCCTCCGGGGATGATGATGTCCCGCAGATCGATCCACGTCTCTCCAATCAGCTCCGTCTTCTTGTCGTCGTTGAATACCGAGACCTTGAGCTGGTAGTAGTCGGGTGAGTCGTGAACGGTGAATCGGATTTCCTGGTCCCTACAGTCGAGTTGGGTCCCCACGGTTAGTCAAACGGCAACCATGGCAACGGCCGGGGAGGTGTTGTTGGTTCACTTGCCACTTGGGAGTCTGGCCGCCGCGAATGTCGGTGGTGGTCTTCTTCGCTTCCTTTCCGAGGCGGGCAGCGCAGTAGGGGTCCTGCTTGCCGATGGTCTTGCGGTTGGGCAGGTTCTTGGCCCGGTCGACGACGAGCACCAGCGTGCCAATCTCGGGGCCGTCGACGGTCGAGTCCGAGAAGATGCCCGCCGTGTGCATTCCGGCCAGGGCATTGAGCGGGTGGGATTTTGGCTTGGTCGTCGTCATCTTGCCGGTGGCTCCTGACGACCCGGAGTCGCCGTATCGTTGTGTCGTGGTGTCGGAGGGGTTAGCCGCAACAAGGAATGGCAGGCCGATTGTTTACTTTGGAGTCGGGGTCCTTTCTCCTCCGTGCCCCGCCAAACACCGGAGGAATTCGACTTGGAACAAAACAAAAACCAGCCGAAAAGAACCACAAATAGACTCGGATCGACAGAGACAAAGAGATAAAGTGGCTCGTTCGCACCATACAGAGGAAAAAAGACCCGAGAGAATAATGAACAGGGAAATCCCGCCGGGCCCAACGCAGCGAAATTGAGCAGGCTGCTGGTCGCCGGGAGCGCGAGGAGATGCAGATGGCTGCATGCAAGATGGGTCCAATCGTCTGCGAGTTGACTTGCACCAGGGCCTCTCCAGCAGCAAGCTTCCAGGTTCCGGGCTGCTTCTTGGCTGGCAGCGCAGTGGCTGGGCCACTTGTGTTGCGCGGCGCAAATCAGGGCCAGGGGATTCGGTGGCTGGCATGCGGCATGCGGCATGCGGCAGGGCGTCGCAACCTGAAATCAGCGAGGCTGGGTGGGCACTGGGCGCTTCCAGGGTGCGGCGTGCCCCGCTGCCGGGCGAGAGCCCCACCTTGAACGATCTCCGTGCCCGCATCTCGAGTCCAGGGCTTCGTCAACCATCTTCAAATGGCTCGTCGTCGGTGCACCTGTATGCTGCACTCCGCACTCCGTGCCTGAGAATCAATCAAGCTGTAAGATATTCTGTACAAACTTCTCCCCAGACAAAGCCCGGTTCCGGAACACAAGTCTGGAGAACATCATGCGCCCTCCCCAAACGCCCTCGCTGCCCGGCCCAAACTGAAATCAACCTCAAAATAAACAAGGATCAGCACGCCCCTCAAGCCTCGATCCAACGCCATGGGACGCCCCGCTACATAGTACAGAATACTGTGTATGGCAATCCATATGGCGGGTAGCGATGCTGCGGCACGGGGAGTTCGTGGCCTCGGGCTCGTCGTTTGAGAGAGGCTTCCAGGTTGGTTGAAAACCACGGTGTTGGGGATAGTGTTGATGTTTAGGAAGAGGTTTGCGATGCCGTTGAGGATGTCGTCGGTCTGTCTCCAGCTTTCCGTGTTCCGTCCCACGGTGGACCATGCATCGGATGATCGCGCCGCCGCCGAGACAAAGATCGGACCTGCTCCCGAAGTGACATCGGACACGCGGTCGCCTGCGTCGCAACCGGCACCACTCACTCATCGCGAGGTGGTATTTCTGGCCAACAGCAGACGTCAGCTGAGATGGCGGGTCTCTGTAAAGATTATGCGACTCGAGGCGCCGCCTCCGAGCCGGCTGGCCGCCAACAGCCAGGAAACCCCTTGCCCTCTCGGACTCGGGCTAGATTTTTGTAGTTCAAAACGGCGAAGGGGACGCCGCGACAGCGGCAGCGACGAAAGTCAAAGAACGAGAGCCGCATACCCACCAACCATCGTCGTTGGTCGGTTGTCAGCGGAGGCCAAGAGCACCGGTCTGGAACGCAGGCAGCGTCCCATCTCAGCTGCCAGACGCAGTAGAGTTTTGCTGTCGTCGGGCATGCCGACGTCGCGACATCTCAAGCTGTGTGCTGCGCACCGCAGTGATACTGTGATCCCAGTCGAGGCGGCCTGAAGTCCGAAAGTGTTTCAAGTTTTCAACAAACAACAGAGCGCAGCACCGTTCTGAATTACCTAAGCTGAAGCCGACCCACTTAGGTGACCTTACCCAAACGTCCCAACTCAACGTCAATTCCGCTGCACCCGGAGAACCCCCGTTTCAACCACATCGTCGTCGTCATCGGTAGGGCTGAAGCCATCCATCTGCCAAACACAGCCCCCTTTGCCCACCACCCCTCAACTCCCGGCTTTCCTCCACAGCAAACGCCCGACGGCCTCCGCCATTGGAACTTGGCATTTCCATCTGGGCTTTCTCGCTCCACCCTAACCCTCAATCACCAACCATCAACCATCAACCCTTAACCCTCAAACCCAACTCTCTCCCTCCCCCGCTTACTGTGTAGCTGGGTGACCAGCCATCTCCAGCACTCCACCAAGGACACCAAAAGAAGGAAGATGCCTCCCCCCTCCCAGCCCCCCGCAATAAACTTTGTTCTCTCCTTCCTCCTCGTCGGCCTCGCCTGGGGCCTAACAACGCCCTTCATCCGCCGCGCGGCCAAAGATCACCGCCCGCCGCCGCACCCGCTGCTCGATGACCCCGCGGTGCAGCAGAGCTGGTGGAAGGGAAGGGTGTACGGGGCCCTTTTTGCCGTGGTCGATCTGCTGCGAAATCCGCGGTATGCGGTGCCGTTGGTGTTGAACCTGACGGGGAGTGTCTGGTTCTTTTTGTTGGTGGGGAAGGCTGGTACGTCTATCTTCTTTTTCCTCCCGGCCCCTCATTTAATAGCTGCAGGTTGCTGGTTGCTGACAATGGGGTGCGCCGCTGTGGTAGAACTGAGTCTGACGGTGCCCGTGGTGAATACGCTGGCGTTCTTGTTTACCGTTATCGGGGAATGGTGGCTTGAGGGCAAGGTTATTAGTCGAGGTATGTCGTCTTGGATGAGTCCACGTACGCTAGTGATGGAGGTGTGTATGCTGACACGGTAGGAAAAGATACCATGCTCGGTATGGTGCTGTCGGTGGGGGGCATCGCATTGTGTGTGCATAGCAAGAACGTCAGTTAACGGGGCTGAATGGAATTGGCGGATGGAATCTCGACAGGCTGCTGCTGCTGCCCCATGTGTTACCATTGAAACCCTCCGAGTGTTGATGTTGTGTGGACAGTAGCACCACTAAAGCACGTCTCAAGAGTTGATTCAACTTGTTCGATTCGCAGTCCTCTGCTACTCCCACCTTCCCCTGCACCAGGCAGTTCGCCGTCCTCGAGCACCCCTTCACTGCCAGCCAGCCCCCCCAAACCCTCGAGGCATAAATATGTACAAACGGAAGCGTGCCCGACGCGCCGTCCATGAAACATGTACAAACAAAATCGAAAAGAATCCGAAACCCGGAGCCGCCTGTTTTCTTTCCCTACGTGTGTTCCCGTGGTATCCCAGTGACAAAAAGAAACAACCCGAGTCTAACCCAGACCTTTTTTGAGAATGCCCTGTCCCGTACGTAACGATTCCCTTGATGAAACAGGGAGATGGCGCCAGACAAATAGAAAAACGGCGGGTAGAAGATAAGGGTGATGGTCCCGGCATCGTCCAAGAAGTGAAGTCCGAGAAGTGAAGGATCCTTGAAAAGGGGGTATGTATGAGAAGGAAAAATATAGTCGATATCGTTTGGTCGTCACTGGTATGATTACGAGTTATCATCGTGGCGGTCGTAACGGCGTTGTTGGTGGTCGTTGTCGTGTCGCGTCGTCTTAACACCTCCTGGTCCGCACCCAGCGTTGCACCGCACGCAGGCTCGGGTCCTCGGCCGTCCAGCGGCCCATACCCATGTCCGAGGCTTGGAGTTCAGAGTAAATTACTTCGTCGGTGATAGCGGCGAGCTCCTGTTGCGTGCTTGTCAGTGTTGATTCTACAGCAGCAGCTGTTGGAGGGCAAGTCAGGTGGCAACGTACAGCTTGCAACTGTTGATCACACGCCCGCAGATGTGCCTGGTTCCCCGAGTGCGGCCTGCCGCCCATGAGGATCTGGTCCCGCCAGTCGATCCAGCGCTGCGCCGCCGCCTGGCGCAGGTAGATCTTTTGTCCCTCGTGCCTCCGTGCGTACGCGTCAAGGTTGACCCTGGAAAGTCGTTAGAGACGCTGCTGGAACAAGACAGGGGAGAAGAGGTGGGAGAAAAGGAGAAAAGGAGAAAAGAAAAAGGAGAAAAGGAGAAAAGGAGAAGAGGAGAAAAGCAGAAAAGGAGAAAGAACAGGAGAACAAACAGGAGAATAAACAGAAGAACAAACACGAGAGAGAACAGGAGAAAGAATAGGAGGAAGATAGGAGAAAGACGCACTGCTTCAACTCGGCCTTGTCCTGCTCCTCTGGCCCGCCCATGGCGCACGGCACCGACACGTCGGCCGCACAGTTGAGAATGTGCTGTCCATCGAGCGCGCACTGCCGGAGTGCCGCCCATCCTTCCGTGTAATAGTCGTCCATGTCGAGCGGGTTGCACGGCGCCGCCGCAATGTAGTGCTGGAGGGTGCGGAAGTCGTCGAGCAGCTCGGCCACGCGCGCAGTGCGGTATACGTTGACTGTGTCACCCGCACTCGGGGTTAGTCCGAGCCTTGGTAGCAATATTCCCGCTCATGTGAGTGGCACTCGCAATATCCGCCCCATAGGGCGGTAGTGGAAATGGAGGGGGGCCAGGGGGGAGGGGGCGTGGGAGTGGATGCTACGCACGTCCGTCAGACATTGTGTTGGTACTTGTCAAACCCGTTGACAGAATTATTGGGAGAGAATGAGAGCGAGCGAGAGAGAGAGAGCCGGAAGCAGACAGTCCGCAAAGCGCTGGAACTTGGCGAGGAGTATTGTTGAAAGGGAGGTCAAGTAATGATGCCACGGGCACACGAGATAGACAAAACAAGGTAGACAGCAGGATGTGGTGCAGTCTATGCAGAGATTAAGAAGCGCAAGGCTGAAAGTAGAAGAGATTGGCGTTCCCTGTAGAGGAGTGGTGACTGGTGGTGACTTCAAGGCCGTGATGGCGAACTTGAGACGGTGTCTGCTAGTGGCTTTTGTAGAATTTGCCATCGCCAACGGGTGAGCCGTTGGGATGGGGAAAGGAGTCGTGAGGACTCCAGAGACCGAGTTCTCCTGGCCGGTACGTATTCAGTTTGGGCAAGTCTGGTGGGGGAGAACCGCCGGGTGTCGTGCCCGGCGTCAAGTCGACAACGCCTACACTTGCCCACCCTGAGCAACGTGCGTCAAGACTACTGTGAGTCGACAACATGTCGTCCGGGCCCATCAGCCATTCCCGCAGCTGCGGGTTGATGCCATGTTGCATCGGGAGGGCCAAACTCTGGTTCCTGCGTCTGTTTCCGGGAGTCGGGCGCCATCCAACATGGCAGACAGCCTAGCAGGGCCCCTACAGAGCTGTATGCGCATGCCGTGAACCCACCACCAGCTCCTCTCTGCCCAATAATGCCTGCCGATTCGCACGAGGCGCAAGGGGAAATCGACAACCGGAACCCACGGCTGCAACGGTGTGTTCAGAGATGGCCCTGGTCAGGCTGGGAAGGCATGCAGCCTCATGCAGGAAGAACTGCGGGTTCTGCAGGGCTGCCACGACATGGAACCCAGGGGGGGCCCGCTCGCTCTCTGGCCGCTGCGGCGGCGCATCGTGTCTCCGAGTATCACTCTCTCCCAAGGATCGAGGTGGTGGATGTCGACTGTCGGTGTGGCTTGGGCTGTTGCAGAGAGCGGAGGCGTTTCGGACGGGGATGTGTCCAAAACGGAAAGTTTGGCGAGGTTTCAGCGGCGCCATCGAAGAGACCACGCCCCAATCCGGCAAGCCTCCGATGCTGGCCCCGTTTTCTCCGGGAGGCAGCTCGTGTGGCTAAGGCCATCGGGAACCAATGACAGCCCGGGCCTCGTTGCTCCATCCCCCTCCTCGCCTGAGCTGAACCGCACTGGTCTCGAGAACGTCCTCCACCTTTGCTCAATATTGTCATTCGATGGTGTTCCAGAACGAGCGGACCACCTCCACCACACAAGCCGCCGGGCCAGTCACAGGCGGGGAGATGCTGTTCTGCGGTGAGGAGACGGTTCGGACGGTTTGTGGACAACCTCGCCAAGACCTTGAAAGAGGCTGTAAAACTGTGGAGGTCAGCTTCGCAGGGTCCTTGACAGAACAAACCTGCATTTCCCCCCAACATCCGTGCCCGGTCGTCCAAAGTCCCCCCTGCCCTGACGTTAACCTCATGCGCTTAACTCGATCCCACAGTCCCGGGTGGGCACTGAGGCAGCTCGGGCTTGCATGATGCAGTCATGTTGGATAATCCCCGAACCAGTTGCCACTGCATTGCATCGCATCGACTGGGCTCCCGGTAACCCTCAACTGTGGAAGCAGGGCGGGCTGCATATCTAAAGACATCACCACGCAACATCCGTCCAGGTCGTGTCGTGAGCCAACGATTTCTTTGCGGGGAATTTTTCCCACGTTGCACAAGCCGTTTACCCAACGCATGAGGGATGGACCTCGTGTTGTTTGTCAACGGGCACGCATTGCTGCTCTATTCTCGGGCTCACGCCGCATGTCGACGTCATGGCTGAGGTGGGAAGGAGATAAGTAACGTGGTATTCAGGGATATCAACCTCACCAGTTGCGATATCCCGCCCCGTCCCGCACTCGCTTGATTGGCCTCAATAACGAATCGCAAATGCGACTTCCATCCAGCATACTGTGCGACCACTCGACAAAACCATCGCCTGCGCCCTCAGTCCTTCTCGGCGATTGACTGTAACCTCTCGTCGATCTCGTCCTCCGTCAGCCGCCTGAAACCCGGGTACGTCCCCTCCTTGCCGTCGGGGCGCGGCCCTCCGACAATGCCAATCTCGATCTCGGTCTTCTTGAAGTCCATGCTGAGGACGGTGCTGAGAGTGGTGATGGCCAGCTCCACAACCTCCCTCCACTCGCCAGTGGCGTGGTCCTTGTTCTTGAGTTTCTTCTCGAGGTGATTCATCGCTTCCTGCTGCTTGGGTCCCGCGGCGGTGCCCTTGTACCCGATGAAGTAACCGGCGGGATCGCACTTGAAAAGCTGCGGCCCGACCTCGGAGTCGAGCGATATCAGCGTGGTGGCGACACCGTACGGCCGCATGTACGCCTAGAGCAGCAACGTCAGCATCAGAGTTCCCATTCTAGACCAGGCTTTGTCACCCACCCGCTGAGTATAGACTTGGCTGATGTTGGCCAGCCGCTTGGATAAGGCGTCGCATGGCATCTCGTAACCGAATTTGTACTTGAAATCCGCGGCTTCAGACTGGGCGCGCTGCGAGAAGGCGCGCGCATCGGCGATGGAGCCTGTCATGACGCAGCCGACCGACGGCGAGATCTGGAAGATGTGCGAGACGGACGAGGGGTCGATGAGTTTATCCTAGTTGCCATCCATGATGAGCTCGGGCAGCGCACAAACAAGGGAAGAATCTACGTACCGGGACCTTCTTCTGGGACAGAACTACGGCGCAGTCCTTGCCCCGGACACCAATCGACATGATGTTCGCCGCTGTGATCGCTTTGAAAGCATATTCTGCAACGGAGCCCAAACGTCAGCACTGTCGACATCGCATCACTCCAGCATCCAAGCCAGGCCCGGTTCTCCTCGGTTCAGCCACCAACGCATCACCCCGCACGTACCGACTTGGAACAGTCTTCCCTGCTCCGAGAAGATGGTGATGTGTCTGTCGTAGCCAGCGTTGCCTGTCCCCGTTTTGTGCCGTTAGCCATGGGCGGAGTGGAGCTTGGAGCTGTCGGAGCGGACATACCCGCCATCTTGACGGACGACAATAGTTTGATACGGATTCTTTGGTGTCACGGCAGAGCAAAGCAGATCGAGGCGGACCGAATGGGGTGGGTTGTTGCCGTCGTGGGTCGTGGTTGTTGGTGGTGCAAGGAGTTGGTGATCAGGCGGCAGAGCTTCGTTGTTGGACGGGGAAGCTTCCCCATTGATTGACGCGTTGCTGCGGTTTGCCTGGAGCAAGGCTGGGCTGGGCTGACAGGGGAGCTGAACTGACCTCCCTGCCTTGAATGTCAGGCGGCAACGGGTAACCGTCAGCCTGAGGCAGAACACAGAGAGCGACCCACCAAACAAGGCCCAAACTGCCCCCGCTGCCAGATCTTATCGGCGCCAACACCCCCCTGCGTCGGGTAGCGATAAGGTCCATCTGGGCAGAAATTTGCTGCAGGCGGCGTTGCCGCTCGCAGCAATCGCCAGAAAACACCCAATAAAAACACACAGGAACGCCGCTCAGGGCTCCAATTCCAGCATTACCGACGGCTTGGGCTTAGAATCAGCGTTCCTTGGCCCGTCCGAGTTTTCCCAGTTGCTGTGGGATTCCCGCAGCTCCGTTCCCGACCACTCGCCCGCCTGTCCGGCGCCCGCTCGACCATTTGCCCGGCGTTTTCCTCTCTTTCTGTCTGGCTGTCCTATTCCCTTCGGTGCTCGCCATGTCCGCCCGCGTCCCAGCCTGGAAGCGGTTGGGCTTGAAGCTCAAGGGGTCTGCCTCTGACGAAGCTACCCCGAGCTCTGGTGGCCCCAATGCGCGACCAAAGCCCTCTTCGCCGCTCCCCAGTGCCCACCAAGCCCGTGTAAACGGAAGTCCGGCGAGCGCCCTCAAAAGAAAGCTGCCAAGCTCCGTGAACACCTCAAACGCCGTCCCCGCGCAGACACCGAATAAGAGGCCACGAAGAGAGGACCAGCCAGCAGCGAATCAGGGGACACCGTCGGCGCCGGGGAAGTCGGTCTCGTTTGCCAACGACACCAAGGCCGCCGAAAAGAAGAAGCCCAAGAAGAAGAAGGTCAAGAAGACCACCGACGCCGCGAACCCCGAGTTCAACCTCGAACCCTCCCTGAGCTACATCCGTCAGTGGCACACGGCCCGGGAGTCGTGGAAGTTCAACAAGAACCACCAGACCCTCCTGATCAAGTACCTCTTCGACGGCGACAAGATCCCCTCGTCCGACATCCCCGTCTTCTATCAATACATCCGCGACCTGAAGGGCTTCGTACGGACAAGGCTACGAGAGACAGCTGCAGAGCTCAAGCAAAAAGACATGGAGGCCGGCACCGGCGCCTTCCCCGCCACCCTGAAGGACAAGGAGACCAAACAAAAGGAGTACGAAGAGACAATATCGCGGTTCCTGCAAGACCTCCAACAACACCAGCAACGGCAGCAACGGCAGCAGCAGCAGCAGTCGCTCGACAGCTCCAAAAACGTCAATGGCAAACGCACCCTCGACGAGGTCGAGTACGTCCTGCGCGTCGCCTCCCCGGCAGTCAAACAACGGCTGCTGAAGCGCATTCGCGCCGAGATGGTCCTCGGCGAGCTGTCCGACAGCGAAGACAGCACCGCCACGTCGACCACCGCCACAACCAGCACATCCTCGGCCTCGTCCGGCGAGCAAGCCGCCGCCACCGCCACAGCCACAGCTACAGCCACCACCAGGCAAAGTGACGGCTCTCAACAGCCCGCGAAGCGGCGCCGGTTGCGCAACGTGCGGACGGGCATTGGCAGTGACGACGACAGCAGCAGCTCGTCCGAGTCGGACTCGTCGGAGACCGAATCCGAAGGGGAGAGCAGCACCGAGACCGGGGACGCCTCGTCCGAGGACGAGGACATGGCCGATGGTGGGGCTGTGGCGGCCGAGTCGTCGTCTAGCTCGAGCAGTAGTTCGTCGTCATCGTCGTCATCCGAGGCCGGATCGGATGCGGAGGACGAGAGTGACTCGGGGAGTAGCAGCAGTGATGAGGATTGAGCACCGGTTGGTTGTCGGGGAGCTGCAGTACGGTACGGTGGGGTCGGGGACCGCAAGTGGTGTAAATACCCCTGGATTTTGTGGACTTTTGTACAACCTTTTCAGATGTATACCAGAAGGTGGTTCGCGGATAAGTCTGTACGACAGATGCATTGCAATGTATTCATAAACAAAAATCCGCCCCATGCTGCGCGGGATGAGGCCGTGGCCTGCCACCCTACCTCTGTTCTAAAAAGACTGCTGCCACCCACCGGAGACTACACACGGTGACCACGTTTCCAAATAGAAAAAGAAATCCTGAACAAAAAACCAGAAGGTCAAAATCATCCCGTGTACGCCATGCCAAAACGCCAGCCACATGCTCATGTTAGTTGCATGCAAATCGCCTCCCAACCCATTTAATCCCTTCCCTTCCTCAGCACGTTATCATCATCACGCCTCCCCAAGCAACCTCCCAACTTCCAACAAGCCAACGCACTCGCCCTTCTCCATAACCCCGACGATCGCATCGTCCCCATACGCCCCCCCCTGCGCACCATTCCCACCCCCGGCCGCTGTAGCTGCCCTCAACCCCCTCACCCACTCGGCGGCCCGCTGCACGCTGGTGTCAGCAGCAACGGGAATGAAAGCGCTCCTAGGAGTGACCAGCCATCGCAGCTCGTCCAAGGGACGCGCCATGTCCTCGCCGGCCATCCGCCGTATCTTGCGAGGCGAGATGACGCCGCCGCCGCCGCCACTGGACTGGGTGACAACTCTCAACCAGCCCGAGGGGCTGGCGTATGCGGCGCGCAGGACGTCGACGCCCACCACCACGGGCGCAGTCGAAGTGCTGGTCGTGACGGACCTCCCGCTATCGGCCGGCGGCGGCAAGAGGCGGTCGACATCGTCCAGGCGGACCATGACGGTGCGGACGTCCTCGCGGGGTTTCTTCCACAGGGCCGCGCCGATGGCGCCACCCGGGTGGTTGCGCGCAAAGACGGAGGGGACGGAGGCGTGCATCTCGCGGGAGGCGACGATGGCGAGCGCGTCGCCCACGGTGAGGGCGACGGTGGTGGAGGTGGTGGGTGCGGCGACGCCGAAGGAGGCCGTCTCGGTCTCGTGCACAGGCGCCGGGAGGAGGATCGTGTCTGGCCTGTGGCGGACCAGCTCGCACGTCTCGGGCCGGGTGTGAGCGGTGAGGAGGATGAGGGGGAGGGACTTGTCGAGGTGCGGGAGGAGGGTGAGGAGCTCGGGGGTCTTGCCCGAGAAGGTGATGAGGAGGAGGGTGTCGTGGCGGGAGATCTGGCCCAGGTCGCCGTGCAGGGCCTCGGTCGGGTGGAGGAAGACGGCCTGGATGGCGAGGCTGTTGAAGGTTGCGACGAGCTTCTTGGCGATGTGACCCGACTTGCCAACGCCAATGACCACTAGCTTGCCACCGCCAGTGCCCTGGCTAGTGCCCTGGCGGCGTGTAATGGCGTCGACGGCGCGAGTGAAACCATCGCGCGCGAGACGGTCCGACGAGTAGAGCTGAGTGAGGTTCTGCAGGGCGGTAGTCTCGGTGGCGAGGACGTGGACGGCGCGCGAGAGGCGCTCTTCAACGGCGAGCTTCTTGTCGCAGACGGCAATGTCCGGCTGGGTGAGGCCGAGGGAGTCGATCGGAGTGCAATCAAAGTCTTCGGCGGGCGTGATAGGGGATGGGGGCGAAAGCGGAGGGAAGGGCGGCACCTGGCGCAGCACGTAGACCTCGCTGTTCTGAACCGGCCGTTGCTGTGAGCATTGCTGAACCATTTTGGTGGCAATTGTCCTTTTGTCCCCGGCTCAACACCGCGGAACAGGACCAACGGGCTGCCTGGTGATCGGACGGCTTCTGTCGGGCGGCGAGTGGACCCAAGATCCGTGTCGGGGTCCGTTCGGTTTTCGGTCGCGAAGGATTCGAATTATAAAGTCAAAATCGGGCGTTGCCGGCAAGGGTAGGCCAGGTTATCGGAAAAGTGACCGGAGATCGGCTCCATAGACGTTGCCACAGACGGGCTTTTAAAGAGATCCGTCCTCCTCCTCGGGAACGTTTCGATCCGTCCCACTCTGACCCTGGATGGGGATCGAGATCGGACCAAAGGGGATGGCAATTGGGCAATCTGATGGCGCTCGGATGCGATTCCTGTGAACTCGCTCCCGTTATCAGATCGGGACGGGGCAGGCCTTCGAGACAAGCCGTTTTGAGTGTTCTGTCTCGGGCGGGGTGTGGAGGAGGGAACCCGGTCTCTGGAGGGGGGAGGGACGGCAGAACGGACATTGATAACAACCAGGATGGTCAACAGGAATGAGGAGGTAAGTAGGCGCCGAGCGCCGACATCTTATTGCCGCATCCCGCCGTCTCCGAGTCTTTCCCTCCACGCCCGAGACCCAGCGGAACGACAGCGTGCGTGGGAGTTGAGCCTTTGGTCGGTTTCGCTCGCAAGGTTCCGGGCTGACAGTCCCACTGACTGCCGTGAAGGGAATGATCTCTTGCGCTAGCTGCGCGGGCTGCCGTCCTGCCCAGTCCCAAGGACGGGGCGGAGTTATCGGCTGGTCCACCGCGACGCGAACAGGTCGAATGGTTGCTGATGAATCAAGGTGTGGATGGCGGGGTCCACGGGCATGTGTGGCGATGCCCCGCAGTCGCGGGTCGCGTAAGCATGTGCCAGCAGGGTCTTTCGGTTGCGCAAACTTGCGTGATTGCCCCTGCAGCAGAAGAGCGTCACACCATCGCGGCCTCTCTCAGGCCAGCCCGTATTCTTACAGTGTATGTATTCTGGACACCAGATTATGAAATGGCATTCGAATCGAGCAATCCCAAAGGCATCTGTGGTTGCAATCCGGGACATTCCGTGGACAGGCGGGCAGCCACCACAAATGCACGACTGTCATCAATTCCAGACCGGCAGTTTGCACGACCATGATTCCTGACTACAGCAATGCTACACGATCTTCAGCCTTCTTCTCCATGGCCCGACGAACGCCGAGCTCACAGCGAAAAAGAGAAGACATCAAAAATTCCGACCAGAACGGCCCCGAAGGACAATTCAAGGCAACGAGCTCCACGATGTGCAATGCAGGCCTATCGCTCTAGCGTCCCGGCTTCATGATCCTGGGACGCCTGATCAAGGTAAGTATGAAGAAGAAAAAAAGAGAAGAGGAGGAAGAGCTGGGCGGGATACTCCGTCTTATTATAGTCGGGGTTGAGTGGTCTGTGCACACCTGCAGATTTTCAAATCTGTCGCTTCTTGCACGTGAGTGGAACGGAAAGTCAGGGATCAAGTCGTGGTACCCTAACCCTCGGACGAGCATTTTCTATAGACCCCCCTCGAGCCCCTCAACCTCTCCTCTCAACACATCACAGCTGGGATTTCGTGTCATTCATTTCACCGTTAAATCGTATTTTCTTCGGTGCTTGGCGGCCTTGTGTTTGCCGTTGAATAAAGATTAATGGCCGACCAACTCTCGGTACTCTTCGTCTGTCTCGGCAACATCTGCCGATCGACGATGGCCGAGGGCGTGTTCCAGTCGCTTGCTCGGAAACCACCGTACGAAGAGCTTGTGGGCAAGATTGATTCTTGCGGGACAGGTTCTTTCTCCCTCTTTCTGGAACCCTAGGCCGCACCTAACCCTCATCCAGGCGGCTACCACCTCGGTGAAGGGCCTGACGACAGGACCATGTCGACGCTCGAGAACCACGGAGTGATAGACTATGTGCACCGTGCCCGAAAGGTACAGTTCAAGGTATCGAGTGCGAGTTTGCGGCAGTGCCTGACTGCGGCAGGTCGATGCGTCCGACTTTGACAAGTTCGACTACATTTTTGCCATGGATCGGGGCAACCTTGAAGACCTTCAGCGTATCCAGCGCCGCAAGCCCAACGGCAAGGCCAAGCTCATGCTGTTTGGCGAGTATTCGGGCACTGGTAAGGCCGAGGTCATCAGCGACCCGTATTATGGCGGGAGGCAAGGCTTCGAGAAGGCATATGAGCAAGCCACCCGGTTCTCGTTGAACTTCCTCGAGGAAGTATTCCCCGACGTGGAACCCCCCAAGCTTTGATGCAGAGCAGGCGTGGGCGGCACGGATAGACTAAAGATACCAATGGCGCTTTGCTTCCCGGAACCGTCAGACCTGAGACGTCAGTGTCGACGCTGCGCCGCCCCAACTCCCCGGCTCACGCGGCACGTCCTCCGCCGTTGGGGGCACAAACATGGCCGAGTTTGCTGGGGGGAAATGGCTTGGGGAGGCTGAACACAGGAGTTTCCGACGCTACGTTGCCCGAGCAATACGAGCAGCTTTGAAGCTCAGCGCAGGTAATACTTCGGCCCCGTCTCAGGGGCACATTTATAGAGCCCAGAGTTCAGACGACCGACCGTCCCTGGTCGAGAACTCGAGGCCCCGCATCGTCCAGACGGCCCCATCCCGCCCTCAGCCCTACGGCCGTGTGAGTGGCCAAGCACCAATAAGCCATCTAGTTAAGGGGCCACTTCATCCTGGCGTTCCTCCAATGTCCATATTGAAGCAGGTCAAGCGTCAATCGGTGCCGCGTTAATTGCGGTTTCAAGGGCAAAGCAAGCTCTTCCTGCCCGGTTCAGAGCGGCGGCACGACCACGGCAATGTCTGTCCTCCCTCTCCCAGCGGGGAGCGGGAAGCGGGAAGCGGGAGGCGGAGGCGGAGGCGGAGGCGGAGACAGGAAGCGGGACACAGGAAGCGGGACACAGGAAGCGGGATGCGGCACAACACAGAACACTGCGTGCAGAATACACAGTCCCCTCTTGCGAACACAACCCGCCCCTCCGGTAACGCGTTAGTTGGGCGCAGAATTGCACGGCATGAGGCTGCCGAGAGCACGCGGGCCACTGCCGGCGCAGTCCCCTGCAGCCTGCAATTTTCTTGGTGTGGACGATGAGGTTGTCGCGCGCGTAGCACTCGCAGTCAACTCGGATGCGCCAATCAGGAGACCTCCCAAGCACCTCCGAGCACCACCGAGCACCACTGAGCACCAACGACCACCACCAAAGTGGGGTTGCGGGCGCGGATCAGCCAGTGGCCGCCCGCCGAACAGGCATTTGTGGGACAAGCTGACGACCTGGCGGGGGCCAAGTTGCCCAAGGTTGCATGCCCACCGCAGTGCGCGCCGCTGCAAGGCAGGCATCAGATCAGGCCCGTCCTCAGCCCCTCCATCCGTCCCCATCTTTTGCTGAGTGGCATCTCTCTCAAATAACTCCGCGACCTGCCTTTGCGGACTTGCTTGTTTTTTTTTTGTTTGCTGCCTAGCTGCCTCCGGCTTTTTTTCTGGCTCTCGAAGCTGCCCCGCACCCTTCTCTCCCTCGTTTGCCGTTTGCGCCTTGCGCTTTGTGCTTTGTGCTGCGCAGTCGAGCTCCCGTCCAAGTCCGTCGCCCAACGCCGACCTTATCTGCCCCGCCTTCCCGTCCCTCCTCCCCACCCTGCCTTCAGGAACCCCAACCTCAACGAACACATCGCGAGAGCAGAAGAGAGCGGCCGGCAGAAGACACAATCTCTCATCATGGCTGATCTCCAGGGCCGCAAGATCTTCAAGGTCTTCAACCAGGATTTTATCGTTGATGAGCGATACACGGTGACCAAGGAGCTAGGCCAGGGAGCCTATGGTATTGTCTGGTACGACACCCGCCCTCTCCCTTCTCTCCCGGTCCGCGGCGGCCCCGCATCGCACTCAGCCCAGGGGCGTGGGGTCTCGAGGACTCGGAGGCTCAGAAACCCGGCTTGCTCGATGCCAGGACTCCAGACTAACCGGGCCTCTCTCAAGCGCCGCCGTCAACAACCAGACAAACGAGGGCGTCGCCATCAAGAAGGTCACCAATGTCTTCAGCAAAAAGATCCTGGCCAAGCGGGCCCTGCGCGAGATCAAGCTCCTGCAGCACTTCAGGGGCCATCGCAACGTAAGATTGTCGACCTTGTCCCCATACCGCCCATTGCTCATTGCTCATTGCTAACCGGGTCTGTCTTTGTTTAGATCACCTGCTTGTATGACATGGACATCCCTCGGCCAGACAACTTCAACGAGACCTATCTTTACGAAGGTGCGTCTCTCTCTCTCTCTCTCTCTCTCTCTCTCTCTCAGCGCCTCTCCAGCACCCCACCGAGCAACCCGCCCGCTAACAACAACCACCAACAGAGCTGATGGAATGTGACCTGGCGGCCATCATCCGGTCCGGCCAGCCCTTGACCGATGCTCACTTCCAGTCCTTCATCTACCAGATCCTGTGCGGCCTCAAGTACATCCACTCGGCCAATGTGCTGCACCGCGATCTCAAGCCCGGCAATTTGCTGGTCAACGCGGACTGCGAGCTCAAGATTTGCGATTTCGGCCTCGCGCGAGGCTTCTCGGTTGATCCGGAGGAGAACGCCGGGTATATGACTGAGTACGTCGCGACGAGATGGTACCGCGCGCCCGAGATTATGTTGAGCTTCCAAAACTATACCAAAGCGAGTACGTCACACGCCTCGTCTTCGTCGTCAAAGTCTTGCCCTCACACAGCCGGCTAACTTACACGCTACCTGCAGTCGACGTCTGGTCCGTGGGCTGCATCCTCGCCGAGCTGCTCGGCGGCCGCCCCTTCTTCAAGGGCCGCGACTACGTCGACCAGCTCAACCAGATCCTCCACATTCTCGGCACGCCCAACGAGGAGACACTGTCGCGCATCGGGTCGCCCCGCGCGCAGGAGTACGTGCGCAACCTGCCGTACATGGCCAAGAAGTCGTTCCCTTCGCTCTTCCCCAATGCCAATCCGGACGCGCTCGATCTGCTGGACCGTATGCTCGCCTTCGACCCGACCCGCCGCATCTCGGTCGAGACAGCCCTCGAGCACCCGTACTTGGCGATCTGGCACGACGCGAGCGACGAGCCCGACTGCCCGACGACTTTCAACTTCGACTTCGAGGCCACCGACGACGTTGGCGAGATGCGCAAGATGATCCTCGACGAGGTCTTCCGCTTCCGCCAGATGGTGCGCACCGCCCCGGGCAGCACCGGCCACCAGCAAGGGGCGGTCCCCGCCGCCCAGGTGCCCATGCCTGCCGGCGGGCCGAGCCAGCAGTGGACGGCCGAGGACCCCCGCCCCGTGGAGTATGGGAGTATGCAGGGGCTTGAGGCCGAGCTCGGCGGTAGATGAGCGGTCTACGCGCCCCCCCTTTTGCCCCCCTTTTCCGCGACGGTGGCCGATAATGACTGCGACGGTGGCAGCATGACCGAGAAGATGGCGTGTAGAACTATGGCGGTGGTGGGACAGCACTTGCTGGCGGGCAGCAGCCTAGGAGAGGTGCAGGACCTTCACGGAAGAAAACCGCTGCCGCCGCAAAAGCCGCCGGCGGCGGCGGCGACGGTGAAGAGGAGCAGCAGGCTGCGGCGGGAGCGTGCGTGGGACGACTTGAGGTGGGATTTCTATCTGCGGTTCTCGTGGTACTCGACGCACTTGCGGAGGTGGGCTGCCGCCGACCGGACGACGCTGGCAGATGCGGATGATCCCAAGCGGAGGCGGTGCTTTGAAAAGGCGTGTGGCGCGTACCATGCTTACTTGAAGCGCTTCGAAAATAGTTAGGCTAGGTCGGTTTTATTTCTTGCTCTTTTTCGTTTGGTTTCGAGGTACTCTTATGAAGTAGGTATATGACGAATTGAGCGTTGCGAAAGAAGGGGTTTTTGTCCGGGCTTGAAGTCGTGCCAACTTGATAAGGGAACATTCTTGGGTTACGGAGGCAGCATCACGGCGGCACAGAATCCTGTGCTTCTGAGTCTTGACATGATATTGGAGGTATCACTCTAACTGATTAACCCACAGGATGGGCACCCATTCCACCACACATACAACCTAGATTTTTTGTTTTTCCCAAACCTCTCCAGAAGCCAGAAACGCCGGCGCAATGCAAGTGTAAAGCCATCTCGTTCTTTCTCCAGGGATGCATGCAACGGAAAGACGTTTGTTTTCCTTACTGCATCCCCCCAAACATCAAGCTCTCCACCATCCCGTTGGTCTGGATGGCCATCTGGGCCTTCTCGACCTCCTTGGACACCTTCCCCAGCAAGGCCTGGAACTGCGTGGCCAGCTCAGTGCTGCCACCGACGTGCTCGCTGTAGATGTCGAGCAGATGGAACGACATGTCGATGCAGATGCTTAGGTAGCGTGGATCCGACATGTACTTGCTCGCCCACCGTAGGAGCGGCAGCACCGTGACCTCGTCGCGGCCCTCGAGAGCCTCGCGCAGGGCGGAGCGGTGGCGGAGTGCGACGAGCAGCGTCAGCGCCGTGACGGGCTGGTACTGCGGGCCGGCCATGTCAAGGACGTCGTCGAGCGCCGAGGCGTAGCGACCTTGGCGGAAGTCGCGCTGCCACGGCTTGAGCTTGACACGCCGCGAGCGGCCGCCCTGGGCGTCGGTCGGGATGATGACGTCGACGCTCTCGCCGAGGAGCTCCATCGTCTTATTGGTCACGGCCGCGCGCTTCCGCTTGGCCTTTTGGGCGTCGAGCTTCTCGAGGACGTCGGTGCCGGCATCACGCGCTGCTTCTACCGCCGCGCGATCCCTAGCTTTCTCTGCTGCGGCGCCCGACAAGCGAGTCCGCAGGGAGAGCACGCCGGACTGCATGCCGACGGCGAGATGGCGGTCTTCTTGGGCGGCGCCGGCGGCGACGACGGAGAGGGACAGAATCGGGCTCGGGTATTTGGAGCCGCTGACGACATTCCAGTCAGTCGTCTCAAAGACCTTGACGTGGCCGTCCAAACTGCCGCTGACGACGCGCCGCCCGTTGGAGGCGAGTGACAAGGTGGTGACGGTCTTCTGGTGGTTCGTGATGAGACGGAGCGGCTTGGCTGCAACGAGATCGAGGACAGAGATGGCGCTTCCGGCAGCCGCCAGGAGAGTGGTGCCCGACGGCAGCGGGAGGACTTCTTCGACCGGATCGGCGTGCTTGAAAGTCATAACGGCGCCGCCCGACGCCCTCGCATCCCAGACGCGGACCGTCTCATCGTAGGAGCCGGACACCAGGAGGTTGCTGTTCCCGCCTGGCATGAAGGCACCGCAGCGCACGTAGTCCGAGTGGCCCGAGAAGACGCCGCTGGGGTTGTTCGAGGGAAGGTCCCATAGGCGGACCGTCTTGTCGTCGCTGGCGCTCATGAGGGTGGTCAACTCGGTTGGCGACCACTTGGTCACCCACACGGGCTGTTTGTGAATATGCCATGTTTTGAGAATCACGGCACGCGTGCCGCCGCCGACGTCGAACACCTGCATCCTGCCCGAGTCCTCGCCGGCAACCAGTACCCTGCCATCGGCGCGGATTTCGCCGCAGTGCGCCTCGCTGTCGAAGCGGCCGATGGTTTTGAGGGGCTCGCGCTTGCGGATCGAGAAAATGTCGACACGAGGGCCCGAGGTTACGGCGAAGAGGTCGTTGAGGCGGGTGGCGGCAACGAGCGAGTTGGAGACGGCGGCGGCAGCAGCGGCGGGGAAGCTAATGTGCGAGATGGGCCATGATGCCGTCGACGTGTGAGATTTCTGGTTCTTGAACGACCTCCAGTACCGCTGCTCGGCCGTGACGGGGCTGGGGCCCGACGGCAGCTTCACCTGTGCCAATGGTAGCACTTCTGCCGCCATGTTTGCTGTTGCGATCCGAGTTTGCGACCTTGCGACCTTGGCGGGTGTTGGGGTTTGTCGGTCGTTGGATTTGCTCCGTCGAGTCTGGGATGGATGGATGGCTCGAAACTTTTTTTTTTTGATAACCAGATCTTAGGCTCACAGAGCAGAGGCCAAGCCAGTCCATGCCAAGCCATGCCAAGTTATGCCCCATACCCCCCTGCTCCTGTTGGCCGTTTGCAGACAGACCGGTCTCTCGTCTCATTGGGCATTTCGAGCAGCACTGACCCCGCTTAGTGGGTGGGGTAAACCAGGGTCCGCATCCAGAACCAACCCACTTGCATCTTCGAGCCGTCTGCATTGGAGTCAAGCAAACGAGCGCATGCAGCAACAGCTCCAACAACAGCGCGTTGGTTCCCTGGTTGCGCCCGGCCCCTGGTGAGATCTGATATCTGAGCAGAACAAGCACATCGTTGCTGAGATTGTCCCACAGCAAACCTGACAACCCAACAACGGACATCTGAGCCCGTCCTCCTGCTGCCTCGGCCAGGATCGATCCCGGCTCCTTGACGAGCCTCCACCTCCATTTCCAAGGGACTGTGCAGGACGCCTGTGTGATTATCTTGCTTCTGCCTTGCGTGCAAATAGTATCGCCAGTGCCACCGACTTCCGACTTTTCGAGCGACGTAGGTTGCTGTTTAGAAAGACAAAAGGAAAGGAGCAGAGTCTCTGTCGTGGCCCTCTGGATCGTGCAATTCATTCCGTCTTTGTCCCGTTTCCGTTCGCCCCGGAAAGAATCTGTGCTTTCCCCAGGAACAGATACTGTGAGCCGTTGCTAGCTGCAGGCGGGCTGAGTGGCTGCTTGGCTTGCCGTGGTTGTTGGTTGCTCTGCGATTTCCTTCACTTGCGATGCAAACGTGCTATTTCTTGCCACCTCCTGCCACACCCTCTCTTCCTTACTCTTGCTTGCGCTGCGATTTTCATCGCATTTAGCTTCGAATCGGTGCGCTGCGGTGGCGCTGGGAATTTATGCGCCTGCCCCTGCTGCCGCCATCCTCGCTGTCTGGGCGCTTCTCGCACGAGATCACCAAGTTTCCAGATTTGCCGCTCAATGGTGCGTCACTTGCCTGCTGCCGACTTGCCAGAGTGCTGCACCGCCGCCGAGTTTGGCGCTCTGAACTTTCCGTTTGTTGTTTACCAATAACCGCTTGCATCTGGGAAATTAACCATCTCTGCAGTCTCTCATGACCCGGAGTAAACCCCCGGCCTGGTGTTTGGGAGGAAAGTAACTTTACGGATTACGCTCGATTACGCACAAGCAGCGGCGCTCGATGCCGCCGAGAGCCCAGCCTAACCCGGGCGGGACGCCGCGTCCTTCGTCCGCCATCGACAACCAAATCGCGTCCTCCAACGCCACCGCGACCGCCTTTCTCGGCGGTCGACAACAGCCAGCATGGATGACGTCTGGCGCAGCTCTCACAACAAGCCCAGCAATCAAGAAGCCGAATCCTCGACGACAATCCGTGGCTCTGGCTGTCCAGCAGCCATCCCAGCAGCAGCCACAGCAGGCGCAACCGCCGCCGCCGCAGTAAGGAAACCCACTTGCTCATCTCGTCAAGAGCCCGTGCTGTCGGCACCACTGCCTCACCGCCCACAGACCGCAACCTGAGATGGAAATCCGCTGACCTTTTGTCTTCTGCGTACAAGGCCAGCCGTCCTCCCATCGCCCGCCCCTAGCGACGAGCCGAGCCCGGCCTTGTCGAATGTGCTCGAGAGCCCGAAACCCCACGCGTCCTCCATCCACGAGGCGCCCACGATGGGATCCACGTCCACCCCAGCCCCGGCCACTCCCGCCCTCCCGCTCTCCGGTGCCCGCCTCGCTCCCAGTGCTCCCCACAGCCCGCATGTGCAGGAAGTGCCAAGACCCGTCGCTGCTGGGCCGGCTTTGCCGCATGTCGAGGGACGCGTCCCGCCGTACGGCGCCCGCACCGCTCAGGTCGCCAATGGGGCTCAGGACAGTCAAGACGGCAGCCATAACCGGAGCATGGGCCTTGCTCGAAAACCCGCGCCAACCCATTCGAGCGGTCCACCACCCCCGTCCAAAAGGCAGCGCACAGAGTGAGTGGTGAATCGAGGACGGTCGTGGTAGTCTATGTAATCGAAGTGTTGCTGACTCCTCTCGTAGATACCCAGGCCCATCACCAACCCCCATGGCCAACGTTTCGACGCTACTCCCGATCCTTGAGCAGTATGTTCAGTCTTATGAGGGCGATCGGACGCTTGATGCCGCGGTCATAAGGCCGCGCGTGATGATTCTTACCGAGGCCTGCAAGAAGGAAGACCGGTTCTTCGTCATCTTGCATCAGCTGTTCGTCCTGTGGTCCCTAAACGCGCCAGAGGCATACGCAGCCCTAGGACTACTACAACCAACCACCATCAACCATGCTTTCACCATCATCGAGACCGTTCTTAGGAGGAACCAGTTGATGGCACCAGCCCACCAGATGTGGTTTTCTCGCTTTCCAGTCCCAAGTGGGGGCTTCGGCCGGGAACATGTCGAAAACTCCATGTTACTGGCTCAGATAGCCGCATTTCTAGCCTCCCTCGCCAAAGACCACGATGCTCTGCTCGCCGCCTCGCTGCAGCGGAAGTACCCCTTCCTGATGGACGAGTTGCTGGGCCGTTTGCACTGCTACTCACCGGTCCTGCAGTTTATCCTCTTCACTTCCTGCCGGAGGCATTTAGGGGTGCCGGACACCGAGCACGGCCTTCAACTTGAACAAGCGTTTCGGGACGATCAGAGCAGGCACCGAGACCCCGCCACCGGCCTTTCCGCGATGTCGCCTCTCGCGCACCCTGGAGACATGGAGCAGCGGAATGCCCAGCTCATTCTCTTTTACAGGCGGGTTGTCGCAGCGGCAGCGCTCCGCGCCTCGGGCCAGGCCACTCCGCAGTCTCCCGCTCTCCCCAGCGCATCATCGCCTCTTCAGGCGCCGCAACAAGCGGCGCCGAGCCCCTTCCCGTCCGTGCGAGTGGCGCAACCGCGACCACCAGCCCTCCCCGCTGCCTCGATACCGAATCCCTTTCCTGCGGTGTACCCTAGCTCCGCCCTACCGTTCCCGTCGCAACCGCCGAAGGCAACGATGAATCCTTATACGACGGCCCAGCCAGGCGCAAACGGAACGGGGACGACTTGGCCGGCGCTGTCAGGTTCCAATCCCCAGATAGTTCAGCAGCCCAGGCAAGCAGCCCAAAGTGCTCCTCCGCAACACCGAGTCGTGGACAGCAACAGCAGCCTCAGCGCTCCGAACCGGCAATCGGGCCCGGCTTTCCCACACCACGTGTTGATTCAGCAGCAAGCCATGGCACCGGGGCAGCCACAAGTGGTGCCCTCGCAACTACTCCTCACCCAGCCATCCCTCGCCCAGCCATCACTCATCAACCACCAGCAGCTCTTCAACCACCAACAGTTCCTCAACCACCAGCAGCTCCTCAACCACCAGCAGCTCATCAACCAGCATCAGGTTCTCAACCAGCGACAGCTCCTTAACCAGCAGCAGCATCAGCACAACTTGCAGATCACAGTGCACCCGTCTCCACAACCTGGCCTCCCAACGCAGCCTGGCCGGCCTCGGCAGGCTAGCCTCGTTCCGCGATCCGGCCCTCATCCGCAGCCTGGCCTCCAAACCACAGCACAGTCACCGACTCATGCAACTCACCATGGGGTCCAAGTAGGACAGGACATGAGGATGCAGCAGATGCACTACAACCCCCGGACTCAACAGGTTCAATCCGTGACGACTGCTGCCAATCTCACAATTCACGGAGTGCAGCCCGGACCCACCCCAACTCCTCAGCCACCGACAAACCAAGCTCCTCGGCGCGGTCGACCTCCGAAAACTAAGGAACCTCTGCTGCTGCCGCCCCTAGGGACCCTGATCACGCGCCCAGAATGGCCGTACGATCCATCGGACCGAAAGGCGCTCCTGATGTCGTTGCATCAGGCCCACGTTCGCAGCCCAACTCGGGTTATCAAGAAGGGCGAAACAGAACGTTGCTACCAGGCTACGAAACTGCTCCCGCTCGAGCCGACGCCCATAGCTCCGAAGAAGACGCTTTACGAATTCCGGTTTGAGGTGGCCGAAGATCAGCTGGCCCTGGCGGCGATCGGCTCCCGGGTTTCCAGAGCGCTTCTGCCCGTGGTTGAACACTCCAACGGTTCTCTACGATGGCGCATCAGATGCTGCATGGGTTCCAATTGGCCCGAGGCACCCGCCGAGCAAGATTGGGTAACGTTGGATACGAATTGGCCGTCCTTCATCCACATGACGCTTAACCACAAGGTTCTGGAGATTCGCAGGCACACGCATAATGGGAGAGACCTCCCTATTGAAGTCACCGACATGGTTGTAGCAGGCACCAACGTGCTTGTAATTGCCCTTCACGAAGCACCGGGCGAAAGCACCCAGGATCGCCTCTTGGCCGTGGAGATGCTCGAGACATTCAACCACTCCACCATTGTCGATTCCATCTGGTCGAAGGGCATAGTGCCCGAGGGCGAAACGCTCGGCACGATCCGGAAGCGTCTGACGTCGTCCACCGACGACGACGTCGCCTTCGAAGAGCCCGACCTTCCAATCGACCTTGCCGATCCCTTCAGTTCCACCATCTTCAAGATCCCCGTGCGCGGCGACTCCTGCACGCACATGGAGTGTTTTGATCTCGAGAACTGGCTCAACACCCGCCCGGCCAAAACGCCTGTTAAGTGCTCGCATAAGCCGGCGCCTTGCGCCTGTGTGGTCCCCGTCGAACCGTCAAACCCTGACAAGTGGCGCTGTCCGATCTGCTCCAAGGACGCGCGGCCGAGCAGTCTGCGGATTGACGGGTTCTTGCTCAAGGTGCGGAGGCAGCTGGAAGAGGAGGGGAAGCTGCACACCAAGTGTCTACGTGTCAAGGCGGACGGCAGCTGGTCGGTTGTGCTCGAGGACGATGATGATGGCGCCAGTGACGATGACGGTCCCGTGGTTGGTGCGGGTCCTTCTCGTGCTACGGTGGCGGCGCCGCCTTCGCTCCCGGCGGTTCGCAGGACATCCCAGGCACCCGCAGCTCGAAGGACGTCGCAGGCGCCTGTGATTATGCGACGGGAGGTGCAGGTTATCGAAATCGACTAGCGCTCATCAGTCGATCTGGTACCTGACTCTTCTTCACGGGTATTCGCTGTGTATCTACTACCTGACCTTTTTCTTTTCTGTTTTGCGGGAAGGGGGCACACGAAAGTCGGGGTCTTTCGTGTCGGCGGCGGATGCCACGCGGACCCGCGCCTACAAGACATCACTCCAACCACCCCACGACACGACAATGGTTGGATCATCATGAGGCATGACCCGTTACGGTGCATGGTGGTTTTACCTGTGTTCTCTTCTTTTACTTGTTTTCGATTTGGGCGGGCGTTATGGACTCGGGCGATGTCTTTACATGCATGGGCGATGGATATCCTTGGGTCTTCCGGTCTGGCTTCGTTCGGCGCACCTGGCTTTGTTCCGGCGTGCTTTGCCTACCCAGGCATATATTGGGTCTTGAGTTTTCGGGAAGCGAGCGACGGAGCAACGGATGGATGGAAGAGGGGAGCGGCACAAGGGCTGTTTTGGAATGGGGAGCACATGGAGTTTGTGGCGGGAGAGCTGTCTGGGTTTGGGCGGTCTCTCCCTGCTTGTTTTTTGTATGTATGTATGTAATGAACCGACTACACCTGGCTTGGCGGATGTAGGAAGTGTATGAACTGTGCCAAAGCTGCTGGTTGCCACCCTACTGGATGGAGTCTGTTGCTGCTTGAATGTGAATAACCTCGTGTGCATGTACGTGTGTTCGTCTTGCAGCGGGAGGAGACATGTATTATAAAGATATACGCTCTATTTTATTTCCCATGAATAGACAGAAACAGCAACCAAGCGCTTTGTTTGCAGTAATTGATATCCCCTCTTTTCCTTAGTGAACCCAAATATACAGAAGACACCGTGTCGTACACCTTCCCTGAGTTCCCTTCAACTACCCACCTTTCTCTGGCAGACTGCTCGGGGCATTCTCATTCGTTACGCCGCTGTAGGCGGGACGGGCGGTGCTGGGGATCATGGGCCCCGTCATCTCCTCGGCCATGGCCTCTTCGTACGTGGGCGGGGCATCGTCGTAGGGCTCTTGGCCCGGCTGTAATTGCGGCGGGTAGAGGGGATCCGTGGGTCGCTGAGGCTGGGGTTGGGGTTGAGGCTGTGTTTGGGGCTGGGGTTGAGTCGGACGGCGAGGTGGAAGGTTTGGTGGCGGTGCGTGCTGTTGCTGTTGTTGTTGCTGCGGCCGTTGTTGTGGTGGCCGCGGTTGGGGATGGGAGGTTCGGCCGAGGCCGAGGCGCATGGCCTCGACGAGGGCGGCCGGGGGGGCGAGGCCCGAGTAGACTTGGACGGCACTGAACTGGAGGGGGAGGTGGAGTTCCTGGTGGAGGTCGGAGCGGTCCTTGTACTTGCTTCGGCCGCCGAGGAGGGAGGCGTTGGCAGCGGAGCGTGCCGAGGGTTTGCCCCAGGACAGGCCGATCTTGATTTCGAGTTGGTATTCGCGGCTAGGAAGGTGAGTAAAGGGTGTGCATGTGAGTCAGATTGTACACATACCTGAGATTACACGTAACGAAACTCGGCATGACGGTGTTAGGAAGGGGAATGGTGTTCCAGAACGAGTCTGGCACGGGAAATTCAGTCCCGACCGGGTCTTCGGGTTTGGAGACGAGGACAGAGAGGCCCTGGCGGGCCATGATGACCCAGCGGCTGACCTCGGTGTTGACCAGGGTTTGACAGCGCACAGTGGTCTTTCCGACGAGGTCAATTTGCAGGCCTACAAGGTAGACTTCTGCTTGTGCTGGAGCCAGTTTCTTGGTTATCAAACGGAGGGGCACGGGCTTGTTGCAGGTGAGAATGGCAGGATGAGGCAGCCGGGCAGACATCTCCATCGAGGGCGGTGCCGCGGCAAGCGGCGTGGGAGACGGCGGCTGGAGGCCCGGGGTCCCATTCACGGGCGTCGATGGCCCACTAGACCTCCCGCCGCCAAAGAAGGAAGAACGCTTCTTCTCGTACGGCGTCGGAGTGGGACTTCTTGGGTGAAAAGTAAAGGGGCGGCGGGCGTATGCCTCCTGGTTCGTTTTGGGCGGTCGGGGGGGCTCGATGGGCAGGAATTTAAGACCCATCTCGTAGCGCCAGTTCTCCTTGAACAAGCCGGGCCGCTGGACGGTGATCTTGATGTAGTAGCGGATCTCGGCCTGGCCCGGAAATCCCGTAAAGCTCGGGGGCAGGGTCTTGGTGACGTGCTGGTACAGCAGCTGCTTGGTCCCGTTCATGACGCGGAAGCCAACACCAAAGGCGCCGCCGGCGCTGACCACGCCGCCAATCCTCGCCATGGCCTCGGTGTTGCCGCAGGCGTTGTTGAAGGGCACCTTGAACTCAAAGGGAAAGCGGTGCTGTCCCGGGTTGAGGATATACGGGGAGGCGGCGACCGGGGCGCGCTCGTCGGGGAAGACCTGGCCGACCTTGTAGAGGATCTTGTGGTTCTCGTGGAGAGTGTCGCCGGGGGATCCCCTGTCCCGGCCGGCCATGGCGGCATTCTGGCTGTCTGTGGGGATGGCGAGGGCGGTGCGGGACTCGCCCTCGAGCTTGACGATGATGGCGCCGATGTGCTCCGGGCGGCCGAGGCCGAGCAGCACCTGGCCGCGGATGACATCCTGGTTGGTGTAGAACTCGGGCGGGTTATCGAGGATGATGCGGATCGACATGGCGGGCAGTGCGTGCTATTGTCGCTGTCGTCGTCGTTGATGCAAGACGGAATCCTCCCTCAGCTCATGCCTCGCGCCAACAATACGAAGGACCGGGCGACCGAGACGGATGCATGCCAACCGCCAACGAACAACAAACGAGCTAAAAGGTACCTATTATTTATTGAACCGGCCGGCTGGAGGTCCCTTTCCCAGTGCGTGCATGTTTCAGGTCTTTTGCTCTGCTCTGCTTGGCCACCGACCGGAGCTGGGCTGGCTGGCTGACGAGGTCCGAGGATGCAGGTGGGAGTCTGCCTTTCACGGAAGCTCCGCCGCAATGATAGCGCGGCCGGTTACGTCAGTCCCAGCCAAGCGGGCAGGACCAAACACTGCCAGACACTGCCCAGGAGCAGGGACCGACCCCAGCAGCAGCGCCAACGGCACCGCCCTGGTCCGGGCGTCAGCGCCCTCTGTCAGCACCCGAAAGGCGGTTGGCCCGCCCGGCTTGGCGAGCGGTGTGGCTTTTTCTTGCCCCGAGTGTGGTCCCCGTTACCCAACGTTATCTTATCGGGATTTTTTTTTTGGCGGGGTCCCTTTTTCTGCCCGGCCAAAAAACCGGCGGCGATGCGGTGAAGCTGTGTTTTATGGTGTTTTTGCTACAGAAGGATTCCTCTGTACCGTCGGCCAGAGAACAGTCCAGGACAGGACAGGACACCCGCCTGGCGAACTAGACTTCGATCCATCCGCCGGGCACCCACACCGAACTACACCATGCCCAAGGCTGCCAAGCAGAAGCGGGCGGGCGCCAGCACCGCCGGGCCCTACGACCGCAAACAGTCCAAAGGGGCCGCCAATGGAGCCAAGGGGGGGTCCGCCAACACAAACATCTTCCGCTTCGACAAGGACTTTGGCCAGCACATCCTCAAGAACCCCGGCATCAGCGACGC
>OUNM010303342.1_pt1 | contig 31106 bp, 40 predicted proteins | sample 1769961 | NCBI WGS metagenome assembly OUNM01 (sample SAMEA3914820, study PRJEB12502) | metagenome | biome: forest; material: soil | place: USA | collected 2012-03-12 | depth 0.3 m | reverse complement strand
GACGCAGGGTGCGGGCAGGAAGCAGCATCATCGGGGTGCCTTCGGGACGCATGGAAGCTGGCATCTATAGAGGCTCGCCCGCCGCCCGCAAGCGCACAGGCCGGTGCGGCGCAGCGGAATGTGGGCGCAATGCAACAGCGTCCCTGAATCTGCCACATCGCTCCAGCCCGGCAATGGCAGCGAGAGCCATGGCGTGCTACGCGCGAATTGCAGGGGAGTCTGTCGGACAAATGATCGCGAATCGGAGAATCAGCTTGATGAGCAGGGGGGTCGCTGTAGCGGCGCTCGCGCTTGTCTGCGCTCCGACAACGGCCTTCGGTGCGCAGACCCAGCCCCAGAGCCAGATTCACAAGAAGCGGGCCGTGCGCCCCGCGTCGCCGGCCGCAAGCTCGATTGGCTCGTTCACGCCGGCCGCCGCCGACCCACGCTTCGGTTCCTCCTTCGGTCGGGGCGGGCTTGCCGCATCCGGCTTCCGCTTCACCCCGTCGCTGACGCCGGGCAACACTCGCCGCGTCACCGTCGCCGTGCGCACTCGCGCCGGGACGCCCGAGCAGGCAGAGCGGACAGCGTCGGCGGGTACCACCGCCGGCTTCGCCCCCTATGCCTATAATCTGGGTGTTTCGGTGGGCTGGAAGCGCTTCGCTGTCACCAGCGACTATAGCAAGGTCGATCTCGGCACCCTACCCGGCAGCCATGAGAGCGCCGATGTCGCGGTCAGCTATGCCGGCAAGCGCTGGAGCACCCGACTGGCTCTCGCAGCCGACCGGAGCATCGGCGACGTCTCGCGTCTGGTCGATGGCGAGCATGGCGTGTCGGTGGATCTCGGTGGATCCTATTCGATCAACAGCCGCCTCGATGTCACCGGTGGCGTGCGCTACAAGATGGAGCGCGACCGGTTGATGGAGCTGAGTGACGACCGCCGCGACAGCCAGGCCGTCTATGTGGGCACCGCCTTCCGCTTCTGACAGCGGCCTAGCGGCCCCGTTTCCATCCAAGCGTCAATCGCCGCCCAACGGGTGATCCCGGCCCTCCGCAGTGCGTGAGCCCTCTCGGTCGACATTCCCCCTAGCGCTACCGCCCGGCCTCGCTCGGCGCCCACCAGCAGGCCAGCGCGCACGATCCCCAGCGACGGCGCACCGGGATGCGAGCGGGTCGTGGAGATGGGCGAGATGAACACCAGATCGCTACCCGACCGGCAAGCCCCCAGCCATTCCGCCCGGTTATGCGCGGAGCCGGTACGAAGCTTCAGCCGTCGCGAGCAGCGGTGCGGGGAGGGGCCATGCACCCCGTCCGCCCGCCACGCCGTCGCCAGGCGTTCGGATCCGGCCAGCAGCAGCACCAGCCGGCGCCGCCGCGCAACTGCGCGAACCCGCTCAAACAAGATACGGCGCTCGCCTGCGGAGAGGCGGTAATGGCGAAACACCACTCCGGCGCCGCGCGGCAGCCTTTCTAGCGCCACCCACAGCCCATCTCCCATGCGCTCATCGGTCATCAGGAAGACGCTCGGCAGCGAGCAGGCTTGGCGGGATGGCATCCGGCCCCCTATAGGCGCGCCATGCCCGAAACCGAAATCCTCGACGCGGCGGGCCGTCTCGCCGCCGTTCGCGACCGCATCACCCATAGCGCCGCTCTTGCCCACCGGCCGGCCGATAGGGTGACGCTGATCGCCGTCTCCAAGACCGTGCCCGCCGACGGTATCCTGCCACTGCTCGAAGCCGGCCAACGTGTCTATGGCGAGAACCGGGTGCAGGAGGCCGAAACCAAATGGCCTGCGCTGCGCGACGCTTTCCCCGACGTGGCGCTTCACCTCGTCGGTCAGCTCCAGTCCAACAAGGCGGCCGACGCGGTCGCGCTGTTCGACGCGATCCATTCAGTCGACCGTTCCTCGCTGGTCGCCGCGCTCGCCAAGGCGATGGAGGCGCAGGGCAGGCGGCCGGACTGCTTCCTTCAGGTAAATATCGGCGAGGAGGAGCAGAAGGGCGGATGCGCGATCGCCGAGCTGCCCGGCCTGCTCGCAGAGGCGCGGACGGCCGGGTTGCCGGTGGTGGGGCTGATGGCGGTTCCCCCCGCGGACGTCGAGCCGGCGCCCTATTTCGCGCTGCTCGCCAAGCTCGCGAAGGATCATGGCCTCGCCCAGCTCAGTATGGGCATGTCGGGCGACTATGAGACGGCGGCGATGCTCGGCGCGACGCATGTCCGTATCGGCACGGCGCTGTTCGGGGCGAGAGGCTGAGCCTTTCGTCCCTCGCGCCGGTTCAGGCGCCTATCACCGGCGCGACGTCGTGCCAGCCTTCCCAGATCATCCGGCAGGCGACGTAAAGGATCACGGCGAGGCCGAGATAGGCGATCCAGCGATAGCGCTCGATCAGACGGGCGATGAAATTGGCAGCGATGCCCATCAGCGCCACAGACATGACGAGGCCGATAACCAGCACCGCCGGATGCTCGCGCGCCGCGCCAACCACGCCCAGCACATTGTCGAGGCTCATCGACACGTCGGCGAGCGCCACCGCCCAGGCGGCACGGGCGAAGCTCTTGGGTGGTTGGGCGCCGAGCTCGTCGGCCGCCGTATTCCCGCCCTGACTGGCACGCAGCTCCCGCCAGAATCGCCATGCCACCCACAGCAGCAACAGGCCGCCAGCCAGCAACAGGCCGGTGATGCCGATCAGCGCGGTTGCGACGAGCGCGAAGGCGATGCGCAACACCAGCGCGGCGGCGATACCGACCGCGATCACGCGACGACGATCGTTGGGAGAGAGACCCGATGCGAGCGCGCCGACGACAATCGCATTGTCGCCGGCGAGCACGAGATCGATCAGCAAAACCTGAACCAGCGCGTTGAGCCCCGGCCCGGTGAGGATTTCCGCGAAGTCGAAGACCGGCAACGCGGACACTCGCCCTTATTGGTTCATCGAGTCGAAGAAGTCCTCGTTGGTCTTGGAGTCCTTCATCTTGTCGAGCAAGAACTCCATCGCGTCGGTCGTCCCCATCTGCATGAGGATGCGACGCAGAACCCACATCTTGGAGAGCTTGATCTTCTCGACCAACAGCTCTTCCTTGCGGGTGCCCGACTTGCCGACATCCATCGCCGGGAAAATACGCTTGTCGGCAACCTTGCGGTCGAGGACGATTTCCGAGTTACCGGTGCCCTTGAACTCTTCGAAGATCACCTCGTCCATGCGGCTGCCGGTGTCGATGAGCGCAGTCGCGATAATCGAGAGCGAGCCGCCTTCCTCGATGTTGCGTGCGGCACCGAAGAAACGCTTCGGGCGCTGCAGCGCGTTGGCGTCCACACCACCCGTCAGCACCTTGCCCGACGAGGGGACGACGGTGTTGTAGGCGCGGCCGAGACGCGTGATCGAGTCGAGCAGGATCACCACGTCCTTCTTGTGCTCGACCAGGCGCTTGGCCTTCTCAATCACCATCTCGGCGACTTGCACGTGGCGGGTGGCGGGCTCGTCGAAGGTCGAAGAGACCACCTCGCCCTTCACGCTGCGCTGCATGTCAGTGACTTCCTCGGGCCGCTCGTCGATGAGCAACACGATCAGGAACACCTCGGGATGGTTGTCGGTAATCGCCTTGGCGATGTTCTGCAGCATCACTGTCTTGCCGACGCGCGGCGGCGCAACGATCAGCGTGCGCTGGCCCTTGCCCTGTGGCGAGACGATGTCGATCACGCGAGCCGACTTGTCCTTCACAGTCGGGTCGAGCGTGTCGAGGCTGAGCTTCTGTTCGGGATAGAGCGGCGTCAGGTTATCGAAGTTGACGCGGTGGCGGACGATGTCGGGATCGTCGAAATTGATCGAGACGAGGCGGGTCAGCGCAAAATAGCGCTCACCGTCCTTCGGTCCGCGGATCTCGCCCTCGACCGTGTCGCCAGTGCGCAGGCCAAATTTCCGCACCTGGTTGGGCGAGACGTAGATGTCATCGGGACCGGCGAGATAATTGGCTTCCGGAGACCGCAGGAAACCGAATCCGTCGGGCAGCACTTCGATCGTACCGAGCCCCATGATCTGGTCGCCTTGCTCGGCCTGTTCCTTGAGGATGGCGAACATCAGATCCTGCTTGCGCATCGTCGATGCGCCCTCGACGCCGAGTTCCTCGGCCATGCTCACCAGGTCAGCGGGAGACGTCTTCTTGAGGTCTTTGAGATGCATGAGGGAGATGAAATCCTGAAGGCTTCGCGACGGGAGGTTGGACGAAGAAACGCCGATGTCGGGAATGAAGCTCCGCACGAACGGCGGAAGGCCTTGTTCCGGCGGTTACGGTGCGGACCGAGCCAAGTCAAGCGAGCCGATGGGAGTCGCGGCCAACAACGCGAGATTCGCGACCATCGGCGCACCACTCAAAACGGTTTCACGATCACCAGCACGACGATCAGCGCAGTGGCAATGCCTGGTACCTCGTTCATCAGTCTGAGCGCCTTATCGGAGGTAGGGCGGTAGCCCTTCGCGATCCGCTTGGAGAGGCTCACCGCCCAGCCATGATAACCGGACAGCAGCACAACCAGCAGCAGTTTGGCGTGGAACCAGGGCATCTGGAACGCGCCGATGTCGAGCGCAAGCGACAGGCCAAGCAGCCAGACGAGGATCATCGACGGGCTGAGGATGATCGAGCGCAGTCGCCGCACGCGCTCCACCCAGGCGAGATCCTCGGCGGATCCGGGCGGGGAAACGACCTGATAGATCAGGAATCGGGGCAGCATGAACAGGCCGGCGATCCAGAAGATCACGAAGATCAGATGCGCCGCCTTCACCCACGGATAGGCCAGCCCCAGAAAGCCTTCCATCACGCCCTCACCAGTTCCAGAAGCCGCTCGACATGCCCTATCGGCACCTGCGGCAGAATTCCGTGGCCGAGATTGAACACATGAGGGCGCCCCGCGAAAGCCCTGCGCACGCGGCCCACGCCTTCCTCGAGCGCGGCACCACCGGCGAGAAGCGCAAGCGGATCGAGATTGCCCTGCACCGGCAATCCCTCCGGCAGCACATCGTTGGCCCAAGCTGGATCGACAGTCTCATCGAGCCCGATAGCATCGACGCCGGCTTCGCGCGCATAGGCGGCGAGGCGCCCGCCCGCGCCTTTGGGGAATCCGATCACCGGGACACCGGGGTAGCGATCGTGCAGCGCCGCGATGATCTTCGCGGTGGGTGCAATCACCCAGCGCTCGAACTCGGCCGGGGCCAGGCTGCCCGCCCAGCTGTCAAAAATCTGCACGGCGTGGACGCCCGCTTCGATCTGGCGGCCGAGATAGGAGATGGTGGCACTGGTGATCGCATCGATGATCGCCCCGAACGCCGCCTGATCGCGATAGGCGAGCGTGCGCGCCTCGCCATGATCACGGCTGCCCTCGCCCGCCACCATGTAGGTTGCCACCGTCCACGGCGCGCCCGCGAAGCCGAGAAAAGTCGTCTCAGGCGGCAAGGCACCTGCCACCCGGCGCACCGTCTCGTAGATTGGATCGAGCCGTAATGGCGCAGCGACCAACGCCGAGAGCGTCGAATCCTTGAGGGGAGGAGCAAGGCGGGGGCCTTCGCCGGCAGTGAAGCTTAGATCCTGCCCCAGTGCATGCGGGATGACGAGAATGTCGGAAAACAGGATCGCGCCGTCAAACCCGAAGCGGCGGATCGGCTGAAGAGTCACTTCCGCGGCGGACTCAGGATCGTAGCAGAGCTCGAGGAATCCGCCTTTGCCGGCACGAAGCTCTCGATATTCCGGGAGATAGCGACCCGCCTGACGCATGAGCCAGACCGGGGGAGGAGTCCGGATCCGACCCTGGAGCACGCCGAGCAGGGGCCGTTCGTCTCCGGATTCGCGGTTCGGCCCCATAACTATCCTTCTTTGAATCAATGAGTGGTGGGAGGCAGTAGTCCCGCCGGAGTCGGGGTTTATTCGCGACTCGCTCGATTCGCCACCAACTGTCTGAATCAGCGACTCGTGATTCAAGCGCGAGTCGATTCAAACCACCCCCTTTATCCACAGGCTGTGGGAGAAACGAACGGGCTGTGGGCGAATCCGTCAGCCGGTTTCGAGTCTCGGGGGCGAATCAGTTGAGTCGGGAAGCGCCTCGGCTTGTCGGCAGACGACTCCCATGCTTATCCACAGCCTTTGCCCGATGGGCGCGGGGATGAAGGAGTTTTCCGGGACGATGACGAGGCTGCACCTGCACCTCCTGTCCGATTCCACGGGCGAGACGCTGGAGAATGTCGCCAAGGCCGGCCTGGCGCAGTTCGAGGGAGTCGAGGCGGTCAAGCATTTCTGGCCGATGGTGAGATCCGAAGGACATCTCGATCGCGTGCTGCTGGAAATCGCCTCTAGGCCGGGGCTGGTGATCTACACGCTGGTCAACTCAACCGTCCGAAAACGGTTGGAGTCGCGATGTCACGCTATGGGCCTGCACGCAGTCTCTGCATTGGATCCAGTGATCGACGCGCTGTCGCGCTTGCTCGGCAAGGAGACGATCAGTCGGCCGGGCGGGCAGCACGCGCTCGACGCTGCCTATTTCGATCGCGTCGAGGCTATCCACTATACGATTGCGCATGACGACGGCCTCGCTTCCGAGGACTGGGAGGAGGCGGACATCGTGCTCGCCGGTGTGTCGCGCTCCTCGAAGACGCCGACGTCGATCTATCTCGCCAATCGCGGCTATCGTGTCGCCAACATCCCCCTCGTGATCGAGAGCCCGCCGCCGCCAATCCTGTTCCGGCTACAGCGGCCCCTGGTCGTCGGGCTCACCACCAGCCAGGACCGGTTGATCCAGATCCGCCGCAACCGCCTCCTCTCGCTTAACGAGACGACACAGACCGCTTACGTCGACGAGGAACGCGTCTCGCGCGAGCTCGCTTATGCGCGGCGCATGTTCTCCGACAATGGCTGGCCGGTGATCGACGTCACCCGCCGCTCGATTGAGGAGACGGCGGCGGCGATCATCAATCTAGTTTCCGAGCGGCGCGAGAAGCAGGAAATGGCCGCTGCCGCGAAGTCGAGCGGCGCATGACGATCATACTTGCGTCGGGAAGCGCGTCGCGTCGCGTGATGTTGGAGGCCGCCGGCTTGGCGTTCGAGATCGTGCGTCCGCAAGTCGACGAGGAAGCCGCCAAAGACGCGCTCAAGGCCGAAGGAATCGATGCCCGCGGCCTCGCCGACGCGCTCGCCGAACTGAAGGCGCTGGCGGTGTCGCGCCGTATGCCCGGGCGGATCGTGATCGGCAGCGACTCCACCGTCGCACTCGCTGACGGCACGATGCTCGACAAGCCCGAGACGCGAGAACGCGCCGCCGACCAGCTCCGGCTTATGCGCGGTGGCACGCACCGGTTGGTGAGCGCAGTCGTCGGCGCCCGTGACGGCCAGCCTCTATGGCGTCACGTCGACGTAGCCAAACTTCATGTCCGGGATTTCTCGGACAAATTCCTCGAGAGTTATCTCGAGGCTGAATGGCCGGCGGTTGCCGGTTGCGTCGGCTGCTTCCGCATCGAGGGGCTGGGCGTCCAGCTCTTCTCGAAGGTCGAGGGCAGCCAGTTCACCATCCTTGGCATGCCGCTGATGCCGTTGCTCGGCTGGCTACGCGACACTGGCGAGATGCTCGCATGAGGTTGCCATATGCCGAGGTGATCGGTGATCCGATCGCCCAGTCCAAGTCGCCGGACATCCACCGCTTTTGGCTCGACCAGCTCGACCTCGCCGGTGACTATCGTCGCTTCCGTGTGCCGACTGGCGATCTGGCGGACTATCTCGCGGGCGCCCGCGCCGATGTCGACTGGCGCGGCTGCAACGTCACCATGCCGCACAAGCAGGCGATCATCCCACTGCTCGACCGCCTGTCACCCGAGGCTCGCGCCATTGGTGCGGTCAATACCGTGGTGCGCGAGGACGACGGCAGCCTGACCGGTCACAACACTGATGCCGCGGGATTCCTCGAGCCGCTGAAGCCTTGGCTCGCCGAGCGGCATCTGTTTCGCATGGCTCGGATTCTCGGCACGGGCGGCGCGGCGCGTGCGATCGTATCGGCGTTAGCGGGGGAGGGGTTCACACTCGTGCTGGCCGGTCGCGATCCCGCCAAGGCGCGAGCGCTGCTCGAAGAGCTGGCGCCCGGCGAGCATTATGTCGCCCCGCTCGGGCATTTTGCGGACGTCACCGATTTTCCCTTCGACGATCGTGCCGGCTGCCTCGATCTCGTGGTCAACGCGACTTCGCTCGGCATGGCCGGGCAGCCGCCGCTCGACTTCGATCTCAGCCACGCCCCGCCCGGTAGCATCCTCTACGACATCGTCACGGCGCCGGCCGAAACGCCCTTCCTCGCCGCGGCGCGCGCGCGCGGAACGCCGACGATCGACGGGCTTGCCATGCTGATCGGACAGGCCGCCGCCGCCTTCCGCCTGTTCTTCGGCGTGGAGGCGCCGCGCGACCGGGACGACGAACTACACGTGATCTTGGCCTCATGATCCTGCTTGGGCTCACCGGCTCGATCGGCATGGGCAAATCGACGGTTGCGGCGATGTTCCGGGCAGCTGGGGTGCCCGTATTCGATGCCGATGCGGCCGTCCATCGCCTCCAGGGGCCTGGTGGCACGCTGCTGCCCTCGATTGAGGCGGCCTTCCCGGGCACGACGGGCAGTAACGGGGTCGACCGTGCCGCGCTCGGCCGCGCGGTGTTCGGCAATCGTGTTGCGCTGGCGCAGCTCGAGCACATCGTCCATCCGGCGGTGGCGCGCGAACGTCAGGCTTTCATCCGCCGCCATCAAGCCCACCGCATCATCGTCGATGACGTGCCCCTGTTGTTCGAGACCCGGGGCGAGCGGCGCGTAGAGGCGGTCATCGTCGTGTCGGCACCGGCGTGGGTGCAGCGCCGCCGCGTGCTCGCGCGGCCGGGCATGAGCGAGACGAAGTTGGCCGCCATCCTTGCCCGCCAGATCCCGGACATCGAGAAGCGGCGGCGTGCTGATTTCGTGATTCCGACCGGCACCACTCACCTGGAAACCCGGGCAAGGGTCCGGACTCTCCTCGCTTGCCTCCGCGCTCATGGAATCCGATATTGTCGCTCATGCGTGAGATAGTCTTCGACACCGAAACAACCGGCCTCAGTCCCTCCAGCGGTGACCGGCTGGTCGAAATCGGATGCATCGAACTGATCAACCGGGTCGAAACCGGCCACAGCTTCCATGCCTATTTCCACCCTGATCGCGACATGCCGGCTGAGGCCGAGCGCGTGCACGGGCTGTCGATTACCTTCCTGTCGGACAAGCCACGTTTCCACGAAGGGGTGGAAGAACTGCTCGAGTTCATCGGCGACGCGCCGCTGGTTGCGCACAACGCCGCCTTCGACTTCGGCTTCCTCAATGCCGAACTCACACGCTGCGGTCGCCCGACGGTGGCGATGGAGCGCATGATCGATACGCTGGCGATTGCGCGAGTGCGCCACCCTGGCGCCAAACACAGCCTCGACGCGCTCTGCACCCGCTACGGCATCGACCGCAGCCATCGCGTCAAGCATGGCGCGTTGCTCGATGCCCAGCTCCTGGCCCAGCTCTATGTCGAGCTCACCGGCGGACGGCAGATAGGCCTCGGTCTCGCCGAATCGGTGGAGGTGGTGACCATTGCGGCCGCCGTGTCCGAAGAGATTATTGTACCGACGGGCCGGCCCGCCCGTTTGCCGCGACCGCACGCCGCGAGTGCCGCTGAAATCGAGCGGCACCAGGCGTTCGTCGCATCGTTGGTGGATCCCGTCTGGACCAAGTTCGGTCCAGCGGTTGACGTGTCGGGGGGGCAGGCCTAGCTCGCCGCCCCGCGAAGAGAAGGAGGTACGAGACATGGACATCCGCGTATCCGGCCATCAGGTCGACACCGGTGAGGCTCTCCGTGGGCATGTCTCGGAACGACTTGGCTCAATCGCGGACAAGTATTTTGCCCGCGCGCTCTCGGCTACCGCGACCTTCGGTACCGGCCCTCACGACAATGGCTTCAGCTGTGACATCGTTGCTCATGTCATGCAGGGCGTGGTGCTGAAGGCCTCGGGCTTCGGCATGGAGGCGCATCCCGCCTTCGAGGAAGCCGCCGGCAAGATCGAGAAGCAGCTTCGCCGCTACATGAAACGGCTCAAGGGGCGCAGCGGCAACGGCCAGATGGCCGATATCGACGGCGGAATCGACGCCAATGCCGGCTATACCGTGTTCAATATTAGCGACGACGAGGCCGAGCCGACCGATCATCCGCTGATCATTGCGGAGACGCGCGTCGACATTCCTGACGCGACGGTTTCCGACGCGGTGATGATGCTCGATCTGCGCAACACCGCAGCTCTGCTTTTCCGGAATTCTGGTACTGGGGCTTTCAACATGGTCTACCGGCGGGGGGATGGCACGATTGGTTGGGTCGAACCGAACCGGGCGAGCTGACAGGCGTTAACCATAATCGTGGACGATTTCAGCGATATCCTGCCTCCCGAGGCCGTCTTCCATGATCTGGCGGCGGCCTCGAAAAAGGTGCTGTTCCAGACTTTGGCTGGTTTGGCCGCGCGTCAGCTCGGGCTCGACGCGCGCCATATCGGCGAGCGGCTGGGCGAACGAGAGCGGCTCGGATCGACCGGCTTCGGAGGCGGCGTGGCGATCCCGCACGGCAAGGTTGACGGGCTCGATCGGGTGGTGGGCGTGTTCGCCAAGCTGCCCCAACCGATCGAGTTCAGCGCGATCGACGGCATGCCGGTCGATCTCGTCTTCCTGCTGCTCTCGCCACCGGGCGCGGGCGCCGATCATCTGAAGGCGCTGGCACGCGTGAGCCGGCGGCTGCGGGACCGCGCGTTCGTCGCCAAGCTGCGCGGTGCGGGATCGGCGGATGCGCTTTACGCCCTGTTCGCGGGCAGCGAATCGCGCGACGCAGCGTGACCGAACGGGCCGATACGTCAGCGGGCGAACGCGCTCATTTCGCCGCGCTGGAATCGCTCTATGCAGCAGCCCCAATCAACCGGCTGTTCGAATCGCGTTTGGAGATCACAGGGGCGGGCTTCGCGCGCATCCACTTCGATGTCGACGAGCGCTTCTACCATGCCGCCGGCGCCGCCCATGGCACCATCTATTTCAAGATGCTGGACGATGCGGCCTTCTACGCTGCGAACAGCCTGGTGAGCGATCGTTTCGTGCTGACCACCGCGTTCAATTTGCTGCTGACGCGCCCGATCAAGGCCGGCCCCGCGATGGCAGAGGGGCGCTGGGTAAGCGGGCGCCGCCGTGTGCTGGTGGCCGACGCACGGCTGGTTGATGCGACCGGCGAGGAGGTGGCGAGAGGCACGGGCACCTTCATGCGCTCGCACTTCCCACTCTCGTCGTTGGCCGGCTACGCGAAACCGGAGGCGTGACGAGCCCGAAACTTGCCGCGCGGGTGGAGGTTTCCGCGCTGATCCGACGGATCGAGGGGCGGGGCGGACATGGCATGGTGTTGGCGCGAGGGGATGCCGAATCCGGTGCAATCCTGCTGCTGCTCGCCGAACGCGGCGCTCCCTTGCTGCTTCTTGAACGAATGCTTGTCCCATCGGGGGACTATCGCTGGCAACGCACGGGTCCCCGCGACTTCGGGAACCCAGAAGCTTTAGCCACGTATATTCAACGCCGTCAGAGTTTCGACAGCGACCTCTGGGTTGTGGAGCTGGACATCGCAGGAGTGGAACGGTTCGCCGATGAAATGATCTCGGCGGGTTGACTGTGCGGTGCAGCATGGCGAAAGAGGTCGTCACATATCAGTAACGGCGGCCGCCAGCGTTCTAAAGCGGCCAACGTAGTCGGAAGATCACCACCGGCCCAGGGTGCTTATTGGGGCCGGAACGGGGGTTGACCGCACATTTGCGGACCATGATGCGCACGATTTCGCGCGCTACCCTTGCGGTGGCGTCCTTTTTCTGCCTGCTCGGAACGGCCACTATCGCCGTCCCGTCATTCGCCGCCGAAGGCACGGCTCCCTCGGGAACCGCCACGGCGATGCTGGCAGCGGTGACGGCTCCGCTACTTGCCGTCGATGTTCGTGCGCTCGAATCCCGCAATCCGGATTTCTCGACCTCGGGTCAGGCTGGCGAGGCCAACGCCCCGCGGCAGAGCGACGAGACCGCCTCCCAGTCGCCGCAGAGCCTGGAGGATATGGTCGCCGATCGTGTCGCCGCCTCTACCGGCGACAAGCAGACCGACTGCCTGGCGACCTCAGTCTATTTCGAAGCCCAGGGCGAGCCACTCAACGGCCAGCTCGCGGTCGCCCAGACGATCATGAACCGCGCGAATTCGGGTCGTTTCCCGAAATCCTACTGCGGCGTCGTCCGTCAGCCGGGCCAGTTCTCCTTCCTCCACCATGGTGGCATGCCGTCGGCGCCGCGGGAGAGCTCGGCCTGGAAGCGTGCCGTGGCGATTGCGCTGATCGCCCGCGATGGCCTGTGGAAGCAGGTTGCCCCGGATGCGCTTTTCTTCCACGCCCGCCGCGTCTCGCCGGGCTGGGGCAAGATCAAGGTCGCCTCGCTCGGCAACCACATCTTCTTCCGTTGATCGCTAGCATCTTCCGTCTGTTCGCTTGATGTTCTAATCAGGCGGGCATGGCGGACAATGCGGAACCCATCCCATGCCTCGTTGATGCTCCGCCCCTGGCGATCGACGTTGCGCGGGGCGTTTCGCGTCTTCTCTTCCGCGCTGACCGCATGGCCTTGTGCGAGGTGCCGCTGGGCAATGGTCGCCGCGCCGACATCATGGCGATCGACGGTAAAGGCGCGATCACCATCGTCGAGATCAAGGTGTCGCGCGCCGATTTGCTCGGCGACATGAAGTGGCCGGACTATCTCGATTACTGCGACCGCTTCTACTGGGCGGTTCCACCGGGCTTCGATCTCACCCCGTTCGACGATCCCGCCCTTCGGCCCGAAGTAGCCGGGCTGATCGTCGCCGATCGCTATGACGCGGCGCTGCTGCGCGAAGCGGCGCTCCGCCCGCTCGCACCGCCGCGGCGTAGGGCGGAGACACTGCGCTTCGCGCGCCGCGCTGCTCGCCGATCAATGGCAGTGCTCGATCCCGGTCTCGACGCGCTCGACGGAGCGCGCCCGCTCAGTTGATCGAGGGGCCGGCGACGTTCTTCTTCACCACCGGCTTGGCTTCTTCGAGCACCTTCAGAATCTGGTCGGAACGCCCGTCGCGCTTGGCATAGTCGAGCGCCGACATGCCCGCGACATGGTCCGTCTCGCGGGGATTGGCGCCGTTCGTGATCAGTAATCGTACCGAAGCGATGTCGTGCGCTTGTGTGGCAATGATCAACGGCGTCTCGCCACGATTATTGGCCAGATCGATCGAGGCGCCGAGGTCGATCAATTGCTGCTCCCCCTCGACGAAGCCGAGCTGCGCCGCATCGAACAGCGCGGTGTTACCCTGGCGATCGCGGGCGTTGATGCTTACACCCTTGGCCAGCATGAAACGCATCCAGACGATGTCCCGGCGCTTGGTGACGATGTGGAGCGCGGTTTCGCCATTCGCATCATCGCGCGAGAGAATGACGGTCGAGCCCGGCCGGTCGAGTGCCTTCTGCACCTTATCGCCATCACGGTCACGCACCGCCTTGATGAAGCTGTAGCCGGGCGAAACGATATCCTGCGCAACCGCCGGAACCACCAGCCCCGCCAGCGCAATACCTGCAACGAGATTGACCCACGAACGCCGCACACCGGACCCCATCGACTCGTCTCCTTGGCGCTGCGGGGGCGCCCGCGTCGCTTGCATCGCCGGCCATAGCAAAGCATGGCTGGCCTTGCCATGAATGTGCCGACCGTTCTCGCCCGTTTCGTACTGGTTTTGCTTGCCGGGCTTTCGCTCGGCAGCTGCGGCCGCCAAATGGAACAGGCTTCGCCGCCGCTGGCGGGTGCGGCGCTAGGCGGCCCCTTCACGCTTGTCGACCAGAATGGGCGGACGACCACCGACAAGAGCTTTGCGGGCCACTATCGCGCGGTCTATTTCGGCTACAGTTTCTGCCCAGACGTCTGCCCCACCACGCTTCAGACGCTCATGCAGGGCTATCGCGCGTTCGCGGCCGCATCGCCGGGCTTAGCCGCCAGGCTCGTGCCGATCTTCATCACCGTCGATCCCGAGCGGGACACACCGGGGGTGCTCAAAACCTATGTCGCGGCGTTCGGGCCGCAGTTGGTGGGGCTCACCGGCAGCCCAGCGGCAATCGCCTCGGCGGCCAAGGCCTATGGCGTCTATTATCGCCGACAGGTGGCGCGCGCGGGATCGAGTTCCTATCTGATGGACCATTCGAGCCAGGTGGTCCTGTTCGGACCAGACGGTGCCCCGATCGCGCTAGTTCCGACCGATCAGGGCGCCAAGGCGGTGGCCGAGACGCTCGGCCAGTGGGTGCACTGACATGATCGCCGTTCCAGTCGACCGTTTCTGGGAAACCAAGCGCCTCGAGGACATGAACCGCGAGGAATGGGAATCTTTGTGCGACGGCTGCGGCAAATGCTGTCTGCACAAGCTAGAGGACGACCAAACGGCGGAGATCTATCCGACAAACGTCGCCTGCCGGCTGCTCGATCGCCGCACGGGGCGATGCAAGGACTATAAGCACCGCCATGCCTATGTGCCGGAATGCGTGCGGCTGACCGTACGCTCACTGGCGACGATTGACTGGCTTCCCGCCACCTGCGCCTATCGTCTGCTTGCCGAGGGCAAGCCACTCGAGGACTGGCATCCGCTCGTCTCGGGCGACCCGGAATCCGTGCACAAGGCGGGCATCTCGGTACGGGGCTGGACCGTCTCGGAGGACGAGGCCGGCGACCTCGAGAATCACATCGTCGAGCGTGAGCTCTGAGGCGATTTTCGCGGGCGGTGCGCATCGTCGCCCGCTAATCGTTCGGCGCGTCGCCGGCGCGCGCCGCATGCGCCTAGCGGTCGACCCTCGCGACGGCAGTGTGCGGCTCACACTGCCGCGCCGCGCCTCCGAACGGACCGGCCGGGAGTGGGCGGAGAGGCAGCGCGCCTGGGTCGAGCATCAATTGTCGCTGTTGCCGTCGCCGCGGCCGATCCTACCAGGCGCGCCGATTCCCTTTCGGGGCGAAGAGATACACGTCGACTGGTCGCCCGCGCATTCGCGCACGGTGCGACTGGAGGGCGATCGCCTGCTGGTCGGCGGCCCAGTGGAGGGCGTGCCGCGGCGCGTGATCACATGGCTGCGCCGCGAAGCGCTCCGCCAGCTGGAGACCGAGACCCGTCTCGTCGCGCGGCAAGCTGGGGTGAGCGTCGGCAAGGTGTCGATCGGCGATCCACGTTCGCGCTGGGGGAGCTGCTCGTCGTCGGGCGACATCCGCTATGCGTGGCGGCTGATCCTGGCGCCGCCCTTCATATTGAGCTCGACGGTCGCACACGAGGTCGCGCACCGTCTCCATATGGATCATTCGCCCGCGTTCCGGGCGGCTGAGGCGCGACTTCTCGGCGTCGATCCGGGGCCGGCGCGCGACTGGCTCCGGCAATATGGCGCGGAGCTTTACTGGGTCGGCTGCGGCGATTGACCTCCACCGCGCGGCGGTGGGTTCGCGCCGCGCGAGCTGCGGCCTAGAACATTGTCGAGCCAATGCTGATCGAGCCGCTGGCCTGGTTGCTGCCCGGGCTGGGGCGGCGGCGGCGGTCCGCGCCAGTCGTCGTCGTTCGCATCCGCGCCGCGCGTATCCGAGCCACGATGGACCTGCACCTGCGGAGCCTGCTGGTCGGGCATCGTCTGGTCGCTGTCGGTCCCGCCGGCGGGCTGCTGGATCACTTGGCCATTGGCGTCGACCGTCGGGATACCGTTGTCGGGCTGACCATAATAGGCCTCGTCATCGGGTTCGAGCTGCCATTCGGGCAGTGTCACGGCGGTGTCGAACTGTTCGACCGGGCGCTTGGCGACGGCTTCCTTCATGAAGTCCGCAAAGGCATGTGCGGGCGCGCGGCCGCCATAGAGACCGGGGTTGGGCCTGGCGTCGTCGCGGCCCATCCAGACGCCAGTGGTGAGGCCTGACGAGAAGCCCAGGAACCAGCCATCCTTGTTGGACGAGGTGGTGCCGGTCTTGCCCGCCACCGGGCGGCCGATCTGGGCGGCGCGCGCGGTGCCAGTGTTGACAGCAGTCTGCAGCAGATCGGTCATCTGCTGGGCCACCTGCGGCGCGACAAGCACGCGCGATTCGGGCGGGGTGTGTTCGTAGAGCAGGCGGCCTTCGGGACCGACCACCTTGGTAATCGCGTATGGCACGACCGCCGCACCCTTGTTGTCGACCTGGGCGAAGGCGCGCGTCATGTCGATCAGGCGCACGTCGGATGTGCCGAGCACCATCGAGGGATGGGTGTTGATCGGCGTGGTGATGCCGAAGCGGCGCGCCATGTCGGCGACCGTCTGGAAACCCACCGTCTGCCCGAGCTTCGCCGCCACCGTGTTGAGCGAGAACGCGAAGGCAGTGCGGATGTTGATCTGGCCCGAATAGTTGCGCTCATCGTTGCGCGGGCTCCAGCCATCAATCGTGACTGGCTCGTCGACGATGCCTTCGTCGGGCTTATGGCCGGCTTCGATCGCGGCGAGGTAGACGAACAGCTTCCAGGCCGAGCCCGGCTGGCGCTGCGCCTGAGTCGCCCGGTTGTAGATAGACGAGATATAATCACGGCCGCCCACCATCGCGCGCACCGCACCGTCTCGCTCCATCGAGACCAGTGCGCCCTGCAGCCCGACGGGCGTATCCTGCTGGATCGCGCGATCGGCCGAGCGCTGCATGTTGAGATCGAGCGTGGTCCATACGTCGAGCGGATCGGTGCTATCGTCGATCAGCGTGTCGAGCTGCGGCAGTGCCCAGTCGGTGAAGTAGCGCACGCTGTTCTGCTTGGGCTCGGGCGCGAGCTTGACGTCGGCCGGGTTGGCAGCTGTTGCTTCCACCTGGCTGACCTTGCCTGTCTCCACCATCGTCTGCAGCACCACAGTGGCGCGGCCGACCGCGGCCTGCGCGTCGGCGGTGGGCGAATAGTTGGACGGCGCCTTGACCAGTCCAGCAATGATCGCGGCCTCGGGCAGCGTCAGATGATCAGCGCCGTGCCCGAAGAATTTGCGCGCGGCGGCGTCGATACCGTAGCTGCCGCCGCCGAAATAGACCTTGTTGAGATAGAGCTCGAGGATCTGGTCCTTCGAGAATTTCCGCTCGAGCGCGAGGCTCAGGATCGCCTCCCGGCCCTTGCGGGTGAAACTGTAGCGGTTCGTCAGGAACAGATTGCGCGCAAGCTGCTGCGTGATCGTCGAGGCGCCCTGGAGCCGGCGGCCCTGGCCGTGCCGCTCGATCCCCAGCCACGCGCCGCGCAGAATTCCGATCGGATCGATGCCCGGATGACTGTAGAAGCGACGATCCTCAACCGAGACCATCGCGTCCTTCATGACCTGCGGGATCTGATCGGAGCGCAGCCACTGGCCGTAGCTCGGCCCGAGCGAGACCAGCACCGTGCCGTCGACCGCGTGGACGCGGATCATTTGGCCGTTGGGCGAGGATTTGAGCTGATCGAAGCCGGGCAGCGACGACATGGCAATGCCGACCGCGACGACCAACGCGACCAACGCCAGAAGCAAGGCGATACCGAGGATTTTCAGCGACGTACGTAGGGCGTTCACGGGGCCACTCCGTTGGCGGCGGGGTGGCTCGGACGGGGATGCCTTGCGGGAGGTCGGGCGGGTTGGGCGAGCCATGCGTGGGGTTGGCGATTAACGGGTCACAGGCGACCCGACAAGCGCCGAGCGCGGATCAGCCCTTGCCTTCCGGTGCGAAGTCCAGCGACGCTGAATTGATGCAGTAGCGCAGGCCGTTCGGCCCGGGTCCGTCGGGGAAGACGTGCCCCAGATGGCCACCACAACGCGCGCAACGCACTTCGGTACGGATCATACCGTGGCTGGTGTCGACATGCTCGTCGATCAGCGTCTCGTCGGCCGGCGCGGTAAAGCTCGGCCAGCCGCAGCCGGAATCATATTTGGTCTCGCTGCCGAACAGCTGAGTGCCGCAGCCGGCGCAGACATATTCGCCGGTCTCGTGGTTGTTCCAGTAGGCGCCGGTGAAGGCGCGCTCGGTGCCCGCCTCGCGCAGCACATGATATTGCTGGGCGTTGAGCCGCTTGCGCCATTCGTCGTCGCTGAGATGGATCTTTTCCATGGCCCGAAAGATGGGAGAGGGAGAGCTGGCCGTCAATCCACGCGGGTGAACCTGGCCGCGAGCACGGCGAGCGAGGGCAGCGCCTGCGTGGCGGTAATCAACGCGCGGGCACCGGCGGGCCGCTCGGCCAGGCGCCAGAGCATGCCGGCGATCGACAGGGGGCGGCGAAGCCGGCGGGCCAGCGCCGGCTGGAAGCATTCGGCAGGCTCGCCGCGCGCGATCGCTCCGGCCGCCGCAAATCCGCTGGCGATGGCGATGGCGATGCCCTCGCCGGCGAGCGAGGGGATGACACAAGCCTGATCCCCGACCCGGTAGAGGCCGGGTTCTCCGATGTGCGCGCACCAGCCATAAGGGATGTTGGCGACCGCCTGGGTGGTGCCGACGGAGCCGGCAGCGTCGAGCCTGGCTGCGAGCGCGGGGGCTTCTTCGGCCAAGACGGCGAGCAGACGTTCTGGCCGGCGCTCGGCCTCGGCGAAGCGGCTGCGGCGTACCGCGAGGCAGAGATTGGCGCCACCATCCTCCTGCAGCACCAGCCCGGCATAGCCGTCGCGAAACAGGTGAAGCTCGATCTGCCCGGCGACGAGGCGGGTCAGCGCCGCGCTCGCGCCAAGCCGCCAGCGCAGCCCCACCGCGACATCGCCCTTCGCGCGGGGGCGGGCGGCACCGCGCAGCTCATGCTTGCCGGTGGCCAGGATGACGTGGCTGGCCGAAATCTCCGTGCCATCGTCGAGCCGGAGACGACGGCCTTCCAGCGCGCGGGCAGTCGTTCCGGGTTCTATCGAGGCCCCCAGGGCAGCGGCGCGCTCCAGCATCGCGGTATCGAGCGCGCGGCGGGAGAGTGCGGCAGCCGGAGCGGGCAAGGCCGCCTCGGCGCTCCTGTGGCCTGCAAACAGCATGAGCCGCTCCACCCGGTGTGCGCCGAGCGCCAGTGGGTCGACGCCGAGCTCTGCCAGCCGGGCGATCGTAGCCCAGCTCAGAAATCCCCCGCACAGGGCGTCGCGTGTTGCCGCGTCGCGCTCGATTAGCAGTGGCGCAAGGCCGGCACGGGCGAGCCCGATCGCTGCCGCCGCCCCGGCCGGCCCACCGCCGACGATCAGCGTGCTGGCATCGCGCATGGCGCAAACCATCCCGGATCACTCATGTTGCCGAGCGGAAGCGGAGTCCCTCAGCAGCGAGGCCCGGTCCGAAGGCGATCGCAAGCCCGTTGTCGATCCGACGGCGGGATCGCAGGATTCGGTCGAATACGAACATCAGCGTCGCTGAGCTCATATTGCCGCAGTCGCGCAGCACATCGCGTGAGGGGGCGAGTGCCTCGGGAGCAAGCGCGAATCCCTGCTCTACGGCATCGAGCACAGTGCGGCCCCCGGCATGCACCGCCCAGCCGTCGATCGCCGCCACGTCACCGATCCGCTCGAGGAAGGCGGGATCGGTGAGCGCCTCGCCGATCTTCGCTGGCACCGCACCCGACAGATGCATAGCAAAGCCGGTGTCGCCGATTGTCCAGCCGATCAGCTCTTCGCTGTCGGGGAGGGTGGTGGCGAAGGGGTCGGAGAGGGCGAGGCCGTGCGGATCGGCGGAGACGAGCGCGGCGGCCGCGCCGTCGCCGAACAGCAGCATGGCGAGGATCGGCTCGAGCGCCGTGTCGGGCTGGAGGTGCAGCGTGCACAGTTCGACGGTGATGACGAGCACCCGCGCGTGCGGCTCCGAACGCACGATATGATGCGCGGTGCGCAACGCTGAGACGGCGGCGTAGCAGCCCATGAAGCCGATCAGCGTGCGCTCGACCGTGGGCGCCAGGCCGAGCTGCCGTGCGACGATCTGGTCGATCCCCGGCGCGATGAAGCCGGTGCAGCTCGCCAGAACGAGATGGGTAATGCCGTCGGGCCGACCGAGCGCGTCCACCGCGGCAACGCAAAGATCCGGCGCGGCCTTCGCATAGACGGCCATCCGGGCCGAGGTGGGCGGCATCGGGTCGGGCTCGTAGAAGCCGCCGGGGCCGGTCTGGTCGCTGTCGGGGGCGGGGGGCAGTACCGTCCAACGCCGCTCGATCCCCGATCGCGACGCCATACGCCGAAACAGCGCGCGATCGCGCCGGTCCTCGATCCGGCTTTCGGCCCAGCCGAGGAAGGCGGCGTGCGCCTCGTGCGACGGCAGGGCGGTGCCGATTCCATTAAGATAGGCCTGCGACATTAGAGACTCCGGTGCGGGCGATGCGCCCGTTAATTCCCGCCTTGCAGGATAATGGTTAAACCGCGGGGCAGTTTCTTAGGCGGGCGCCCGGCGATGCAGGTCGCGTCGGCGCGGGCGCGCTGGAGGATCGCGTCCGCCACGCCCGGATCATGATAGATGGTGTCAGCGCGTCCGAGCCAGCGCGCTTCGGCAAGGCTGAGATCGTCCGGGTCGGCCGAGCGCAGTTCGATGTGGATGGTGGCGCGGGCAATGGCCGGCTGCGCGCCGTCCAGCCAGCGCTCGACGGCATCGTCGAGCCGGTCGCCGAACGGATCAAGTGCTCCGCCCGGATCGAGCGCGGCATCGATTGCGCGGCGGCGATCGGCGGCGTCGGGGAAACGGATCCTTATCGCGTCGCGCGCGCCGCGCAGCCTTTCGGCCATTGAGCCGAGGCTGGCGGGGAGGATCGCCTCGAGCCGTTGGCGCAGTGCCTTGGCGAGCCCCGCCGATGCCCCGCCAGTGCCGATCGCCACCAGCACCGGGTCGCGATCCACGATGGCAGGGAGCGTAAAGTCGCACAGCGCTGGCCGGTCGACGGCATTGACGAGGATGCCGCGGCGGCGGAGCCGATCGACCGCAGCCGCGGCCGCGGCATCTTCTTCGATTGCGACGATAGCGATCGTGGCCTTTTCGTCCTCGTCGACGATGCGCGCGCCGGCGCGCAGCAGCAGCCGGCGCTTGGCTTCTGCCGCGTCGCCTCGCCCCAGCAGGATCACCGGGCGACCATCGAGACGCAGGAAGACGGGAAGGCTGTGCATGGCCCCGTTCTGGCCGCCGCGCGCCGCCTTGCCAAGCGGTGTCGGGCCGCGCTAGCCGAGGGCGATGCGGCGGCTGTTTCTCCTCCTGCTTGGACTCGTGGCGTTCGCCGCGCTGCTGCCGGCCGCCTCCGCTGTCCAGGCGGTGGCACCTATGCATTCGCAGGGCCATGCGATGCCGCCCGGCCATTGCGGCGACGAGGGGCGCGAGGCGACCCATCTCTGCCTCGGCTGCGCGATCAAGCCGCTCGATCCGGCCCCGGTGGTGGTGGAGGTGTTGGCGTTGGCGTCGCTACCGTCGATTCGTCTGGCTTCGCTCCGCGAGGATCATCGCCCCGGTTTCGATCCACCCCCGCCGCGCACGATCGGCTGACGCGACGGCCTCCCTCCTGTCGCGTCTTCCCGAACGACATTGCGACAGGAGTTCTGAATGAGACGAGGTCTGATGGGGCTGGCGATCTGTGCTGCCACGCCCGGCGCGGCATGGGCGCAATCGATGGATCATGGAGATATGCCGGGAATGGCGATGCTTCCGCCTCCGGCGCCACCTGACGAACCGTCCATGAGCGGCATGGCTATGATGGGCGACGTCGCGTCCAGTCCGGGGTCCGGCACCGCGCGACTGCCGGCCAACGATCGCATGAAGGGTGCGCATGTCGTGGCCGGCGACTGGATGCTGATGTTCCACGGCTATGTATGGGGGAACTGGACCGATCAGGGCGGTCCGCGCGGTGCCCGCGAGGCGTTCGTGCAATCAATGGCGATGGTCGAGGCTTCGCGCGCGATCGCCAGCGGGGTCGATCTCAACCTGCGCTCGATGCTGTCGGCCGATCCCCTGATGGGCCAGCGCGGCTATCCCAATCTCTTCGCCACCGGCGAGACCGCGCACGGGCTGGCGCTGGTCGATCGCCAGCACCCGCATGATCTGTTCATGGAACTGTCCGGGCGGATCGACGTGGCGAGCGGTCGGGACGACCGGCTCTTCGTCTATGCCGGCCTGCCAGGTGAGCCGGCGATGGGGCCGTCGGCCTTCATGCACCGCGGCTCGGCGCGGTTCGATCCGGAGGCGCCGATCACGCACCACTGGTTCGATTCGACCCATATCACTTGGGGTGTCGTGACAGCGGGCTATGCGGCGCGCCACTGGCAGGTGGAGGCGAGTGCCTTCAAGGGCCGCGAGCCTGATGAAAATCGCACCGACATCGAGACTCCGCGACTCGACAGCTGGTCGGTGCGCACCACCTGGAATCCCACGCCGGCGTGGAGCGCGGAGCTGAGCTATGGCCAGCTCCGCAGCCCCGAGGTGCTCCATCCGGATCAGAACGAGCACCGCCTGATCGCCAGCATGAGCTATTCGGCACATGGCCTCGATCTGACGGCTGCCTATGCGCGCAAGGATATCCGTCGGGGGCGGAAGCTGCCTGCCTGGCTGCTGGAGGGCACCTACGCGATCACGAAGCGCCATGCCGTGTTCGGGCGCTTCGAGAATGTCCTCAACGAAGAGCTATTCGAGCGCGACGAGGAACTGGGGTTGAACCCGCCGCTGGCTGGCGAGCCCTTCCGGGTGAGCAAGTTCACGGCGGGATATGCCTACACGCTGCCGCTGGGGAAAAGTTTCGCCGTCGCGCTGGGCGGGGCGGCGAGCACCTATGCTAAGTCGGACCGGCTCGACGCAACCTATGGTCGCCACCCGCACAGCCTGACGCTGTTCGCCAAGCTGATGCTCGGCCAGTAATGGGGAAGGGGGCGCGAGGCCGGCGCCCCCTTCTGATCAGAGCCGGTCGATGAAGGCCTTCACGGCCGGACCAACGTCAGTGCGCTCCAGCGCCAGCGCGATATTGGCCTGGATGAAGCCGGCCTTATCGCCGCAATCGTGGCGGACGCCGTCGAACGTGACGCCGTGAAAGGCCTGCTCGCCGATCATCCGCGCCATCGCGTCGGTGAGCTGGATCTCTCCGCCGGCACCCTTCTCCTGCCGTTCGAGGACCCGCATCACCTCGGGCTGGAGAATGTAGCGGCCGACGATGGCAAGATTTGAGGGGGCGGCATCGGGCTTGGGCTTCTCGACCAGGCCCTTCACCTCGGTGAGCGGGCCATCGCGATGGCCCGGCGTGATGATGCCATATTTGTCGGTCTGGTCGTGCGACACTTCCTGTGCGCAGATCAGGTTGCCGCCGAGCTTTTCGTAAGCCTCGACCATCTGCTTGAGGCAGCCCGGCTTGCCCACCATGAAATCGTCCGCGAGGAGCACAGCAAAGGGCTCGTCGCCGACGATGTCACGCGCGCACCATACCGCATGACCGAGGCCCATCGGCTCCTGCTGGCGGCAATAGGCGATGTTCCCGGGGGTGAGCCGGGTGCCTTCCAGCACGGTCAACGACTTGCCGCGGCTCGCCATTGTCGCTTCGAGTTCATAGGCGATGTCGAAATGATCCTCGATCGCGTGCTTGCCGCGACCCGTGACGAAGATCATCTGGTCAATGCCGGCCTCGAGCGCCTCCTCCACGGCATATTGGATCAGCGGCTTGTCGACGACAGGCAACATTTCCTTGGGCATCGCCTTGGTCGCAGGCAAAAACCTTGTGCCGAGGCCTCCCACTGGGAACACGGCCTTGCGCAGCTTGCGTACCATCAATCCTCCGTCGGTTCGTTTTGAGCCCACGCGGGAACGCTGTCAGCGGCAATCAGTGCCTCGATTTTTTGTCGAGCCCTCACAATCGCCCAGCGTTCGCCCGACACCAGAACCTCGGGCGTGAGCGCGCGGCTGTTATAGGTGCTCGCCATCGTTGCGGCATAGGCTCCGGCTGTCATGAAGGCGACGCGGTCGCCTTCATCCACCCGATCCATGCCACGCTGCATCGCGAAGGTGTCTCCGGTCTCGCAAACCGGCCCGACAACGTTGGCCACGAATCGCTCGCCGGAGGGGCGAACGGCTCGGATATCGTGCCAAGCATCGTAGAGCGCCGGGCGCATCAGGTCGTTCATCGCCGCGTCGACGATGACGAAGGGCGCCTGGATACCGGGCTTCACACGGATCACGCTGGTGAGCAGCACGCCGGCATTGCCGACGATCAGCCGCCCCGGCTCGAAGATCAGCCGCACCGCCCAGCCCTCGGTCGCGCGGCGCACCATTGCGCCATAGGCGGCGGGCAACGGCGGGGCAGGCTTGGCGGGATCATAGGGCACACCGAGCCCGCCGCCGAGATCAGCGGTGGCGATTGCGTGGCCCGCGCCGCGCAGCGTCATGATCAGAGCGCCAATGCGGGCGAAGGCCTGCTCAAGCGGCGCGAGATCGGTGAGCTGGCTGCCGATATGGACGGCCACGCCCTGGATCGAGAGCCCCGGCAACGCCGCCGCCCGCGCATAAGCGGCGGGCGCGAGATCATAGGCGATGCCGAATTTGTTCTCGGAGCGGCCTGTGGAGATCTTGGCGTGGGTGCCGGCATCGACGTCCGGATTCACGCGGAAGGCGATGCGCGCGGTCCGCCCCAGCTTCGTCGCCACGGTAGAGAGAGTGCGCGCCTCCTCCTCGGATTCGAGATTGAACTGGCCGATGCCCTCACCGAGCGCCAGCGCCATCTCCTCCGCGGTCTTGCCGACGCCCGAGAAGACGATCCGCTCGGCCGGAATCCCCGCCGCGCGCGCGCGCTGGAGCTCGCCGCCCGACACGACGTCTGCCCCGCAGCCGAGGCCGGCGAGCACAGAAAGCACCGCCGCGTTGGGATTGGCCTTCACCGCGAAGGCGACGAGGGGCGCTTGCCCCCCATGATCGAGCCCGGCGAGCGCCTCGCGAAACACGCGGACGTGGCGGCGGATCGTGGCCGACGAATAGACATAGACCGGTGTGCCCACCGCATCGGCGATGGCATCAAGCGGCACCTGCTCGGCGTGCATCGCGCCGTCGCGGATTTCGAAATGGTCCATGATGGGCTCAGCCGGGCGGAGGAAGATCGAAGCGATCGGGCTGCAACGGTTTGGACTTGGTCACCAACTCGTCGTCGCGAACCGGCCGTGCCTGTGGGCTCGAATTGAGCAGATCGCCGACACCCGGTTGCACACTCGCCATTGCGGGCTTGGGTGGAAGCGGCTGCCCCTCGGCGGGCCTCAACACGGTCTTCTTTCCGCACGCCGGGAGCAGCGCGAGCGCCGCCAGCGCGAGGATTGCGGCCTTCCTCATGGCTTCATCTCCAGCCTGTTGCGTGCCTTGGCCACCGCTTCGCGCACACGGGTTGGCGCGGTTCCGCCCTCGCTGATGCGTGCCGCCACCGACGCGTCGATCGAAAGGGCGGCCTTGACGCCCTCATCGATGCGCGGATCGATCGCCCGCAACTCGTCGAGGCTGAGGTCGGAGAGTGCGCAGCCCTTACCCTCAGCCAGCTTGACGACCGTGCCGGTGATGTGGTGCGCCTCGCGGAAAGGGACGTTGGCGACGCGAACCAGCCGATCGGCGAGGTCTGTTGCGGTGGAGAAACCGGCCTCGGCGGCGGCGCGCATCCGGTCGGTGCGGAAGGTGAGCGTCTCGACCATGCCGGTCATCGCGGCAATCGACAGCGCCAGCAGGTCATGCGCCTCGAAGACCGGCGGTTTGTCGTCCTGCATGTCCTTTGAATAGGCGAGCGGGAGGCCCTTCATCGTCACCATCAACGACGTGAGGCAGCCCATAATCCGGCCCGAATGGCCACGCACCAGCTCGGCGGCGTCGGGATTGCGCTTCTGAGGCATGATCGACGAGCCAGTTGACCACTGGTCGGGCAGGCTGACGAAGCCGAAGGGCTGCGAGGCCCACAGCACGATCTCCTCGGCAAGCCGCGAAAGGTGCAGCGAGGTCTGGCTCGCCGCCATCAGATAATCGAGCGCGAAATCGCGATCCGAGACGGAATCGAGCGAATTGGCGGTCGGCCGGTCGAAGCCGAGCGCAGTGGCGGTCGCCTGCCGATCGATCGGGAAGCCGGTGCCGGCCAGCGCGGCGGCGCCGAGCGGGCACTCGTTCATCCGCGCGCGGGCATCGGCGAAGCGCGAGCGGTCACGGCGGACCATCTCGTAATACGCCATAAGATGATGGCCGAGCGTCACCGGCTGCGCCGCTTGGAGATGGGTGAAGCCGGGCATGACGCTGGTTGCATGCTCGTCGGCGCGGGCGACGAGCGCGTGCTGGAGGTGGACGAGGCCGGCCTCGACCGCGTCGATCGCGTCGCGCACCCACAGGCGGAAGTCGGTCGCCACCTGATCGTTGCGCGAGCGCGCGGTGTGGAGCCGGCCGGCGGCGGGGCCGATCAGCTCGGCGAGGCGGCTCTCGGTCGCCATGTGGATGTCTTCGAGCGAGAGGTCGTCGGTGACGCCGTGTGCGGCATATTCGGCGGCGACCCGATCGAGCCCGGTATCGATCGCGGCGGCGTCCTCGGCGGGAATAATGCCCTGCGCACCGAGCATGGCGACATGGGCCTTGGAGCCCGCTATGTCCTGCTGCCAAAGTCTCTTGTCGAACGGGATCGAGGCATTGATCTCGCGCATAACCGCGGCCGGGCCTTCGGCGAAGCGCCCGCCCCACATCTGGTTGGAGCCTGTCTTGCCTGCGCGTTCGCTAATCACCTGTCTCCCGCTCGTCATCGCCCTTGGAACCGCCGGCTGCGATAAGCCCAAGCCGCCACAGGAGCAAGCAAGTGCCGCCACGAGTGCGCCAATTCCGGCCGCACCGACTGTGCCCGAGCCGGACAGGGTAGACCGCAGCCACAAGGGCAACGTGATGCCGGCCATTCCCTTCGCCGCGCCCGGCGGAGCCCCTGCGACGCTGGCGAGCTTCCGGGGCCGTCCCGTCCTCGTCAATCTCTGGGCGACCTGGTGCGGGCCGTGCGTCAAGGAAATGCCCACGCTCGATGCGCTGGCGGCCCGCGAGGCGGGAAAGATGGCGGTCGTCGCGATCAGTCAGGACATGGGCGGTGACAAGCAGGTCCAGCCCTTCTGGAAAGGCCATAACGTCCGGGCGCTTACCCCCTACACCGACGCGAAGAATGTGGTGATGACCGCGACCGGCGCGGCCGACCTGCCAACGACGATCCTCTACGACGCCAAGGGGCACGAGGTGTGGCGAACAAGCGGCGGGATGGATTGGACGGGCGCCAATGCCGCGAGGTTGCTCGCCGAAGCGAGCTGAAGGAACGGGCGTGTAACAATAGATTAACGGCCCACGGCGAAGCTGCTGGAACTCTATTGCGCTGGAGGTTCCATGCCTGTCGCGTCGTTTCTCGGCCTCTTGCTCGCGATTGCCCCACCGGCTCCGGTGCCGGCTGCGCCGGTTGTCGCGTCAGCGGTCGTTGCGCCGCCGATCATCTCGATGGGGGAGCGGGGGCCGCGTACAACCGAGACGTTTACCGTCCAGGTCCGCCAGGACGATCGCCTGCTGTGGTCGGGCGAATTGATGCGTGCGTCCGACGGCATGGCCTCCTTCTCGCAGCAGACCCGTGAATCGCGCGCCTGCACGGAGGGAGAGCCTTCTTATGGCGGTCGTTCGAACCTGATCCAGAACAGCAGCCTGTCCGTCTCGATCAACCCCAACTACCCCTATGGCGAGGGCATGGTACGGGTCAGCGTCGAGCGGACGCGCCCCTATGGCAGTGCGGCGACGATCTGCGGGGGCGAGGAGGGGACCAGCACCGTTCGCTTCGAATCGCGTGCCCAGCTGCCCGCGGGCAAACCGGTGACGCTGCGGGGTGAGGGCGGCTTGTCGGTGACGATCGCCCGCCGCTGACTCGGATCAGCGCTGCTTTGGCAGCCGGATCTGGAAGAGCAGTGGCCAATCCTTGCCGGTGACGTAGAGCCGATCGGTCTTCCTGTCATAGGCGATGCCGTTGGGCACCGCGTCCGGATCATTGCTGCCGACCTGAGCGGCAAGCCCGCTCACATCTATCCAGCCTTTCACCCGGCCGCTGGACGGATCGATCCGCGCGATGCGACTGGTCATCCAGATGTTGGCGAGGATTTCGCCGTGGACATATTCGAGCTCGTTGAGCCGCTCGACCGGTAGGCCTTCCGCGGAGACGCGGAGCGTGCGGACCAGTTTCAGCGTACGCGGATCGAGGAAGCGCAGCACCGGCGTGCCGTCGGACAGGATGACGTGCCGGCCGTCCTGCGTCATCGCCCAGCCTTCGCCGGCATAGTGCCAGGTGCCGAGCTGGCGGAAGCTGTCGAGCGACCAGCGGAAGCCGAGCCCGCCGTGCCAGGTGACGCTGTAGAGCTGGTCCTTCCAGTCGACGATGCCCTCGCCGAACAGATCCGGCGGCAACTGCACGCTCTGCACGACGCGGCCGGTCGTCAGCTCCCTCTTGCGGATGAAGGAACGGCCCTCATAGCCGGTGCTCTCGTAGAGCCAGCCGTCACGGATCAGCAGGCCCTCGGTGAAGGCGCTGGTGTCGTGCGGATAGGTGCGGATCACCTCGGCCGGTTCGACAGACAGTGCGGCATGCGCCGCCACAGGCGCGAGTGCGAGTAGCAGGGCGGCGAGCCAGCCGGCGCGGCGCATCAGTCGCGCAGCAGCTCGTTGATGCCAGTCTTGGCGCGGGTCTGCGCGTCGACGCGCTTGACGATGACGGCGCAATAGAGCGACGGGCCGGGCGTGCCGTCGGGCAGCGGCTTGCCAGGCAGCGCGCCGGGGACGACCACCGAGTAGGACGGCACTTCGCCCGTGAAGACGTCGCCGGTCGCACGGTCGACGATCTTGGTCGAGGCGCCGAGATAGACGCCCATCGACAGCACCGCGCCCTCGCGCACGATCACACCCTCGGCCACTTCGGCGCGGGCGCCGATGAAGCAGCCATCCTCGATTACCACCGGATTGGCCTGCAGCGGCTCCAGCACGCCACCGATACCGGCCCCACCCGACAGGTGGACGTTGCGGCCGATCTGTGCGCAGCTGCCGACGGTCGCCCAAGTGTCGACCATCGTGCCTTCGCCGACGTGAGCGCCAATGTTGACGAAACTCGGCATCAGCACGACGCCCTTGGCGATGAAGGCGCCGCGGCGCGCTACCGCGCCGGGCACCGCGCGGAAGCCCGCGTCGCGGAAGGCGGCCTCGCCCCAGCCCGCGAACTTGCTCGGCACCTTGTCGAAGCCCGGTGCGCCGGCCGAGCCGCCGTCGATCACTTCGTTATCGTTGAGGCGAAAGGAGAGCAGCACCGCTTTCTTGAGCCACTGATGAACGTGCCACTGGCCGTCCGCCTGCCTCTCGGCGACGCGGTAATGGCCGGAATCGAGGCCCAAGATCGCGGCCTCAACCGCCTCGCGCACCGCGCCGGTGGTGGCGAAGTTCAGGCCTTCGCGCGCCTCCCAGGCTTCGTCGATGGTGCGGGCGAGATCGGCGGTCATAGGTCGTCCCCAAGCAGAGAATGAAGCCAGTCGGCTAGGTCGGTGATGTGATGGTCGACGAAGGAACGGTCGGCGTCGTGGCCCTGCTCCGATCCGTTGTCGAGCCACACGGTGGTCATGCCCAGCGCCTTGGCCGGTTTCAAATTGCGCGCCATGTCTTCGACAAACACGCTTGCGGCCGGATCGACACCGAGCGCAGCCACCATCGACGCGTAGCTGTCCTCTTGCGGCTTGGGCCGATAGGCGCTGGCGTGGATGTCGTGGATCGCCTCGAAGCTCTCTGACAGGCCGAGCTTGGCCAGCACGCGCCGGGCATAGGGCGCATCGCCGTTGGTGAAGATCAGCTTGCGGCCGGGCAGGCGCGCGATCAGCCGGGCGAGGCGGGCGTCCTCGGCCAGCACATCGAGATCGATATCGTGGACGTCGGCGAGATAATGGTGCGGATCGACATGATGCTCACGCATCAGCCCGGCGAGCGTGGTGCCGTGGGCCTGGAAATAGCTCTTCTGGATCCGCCTCGCTTCAACCAGATCGTCGAGTCCGAGCGTTCTCGCAACATAGGCCGTCATCCTGACGTCCATCAGGCCGAACAGGTCAGCCGACGCTGGATAGAGCGTGTTGTCGAGATCGAAGATCCAGGCGTGGATGTGCGAGAGCGCGGGCGGCATGATGCGCCACCGCCTAGCCGCGCGCGGCGCCCGCGTCCATCACACCATGAAGCTTTCGCCGCAGCCGCAGCTGCCCTTTGCGTTGGGGTTCTCGAACACGAAGCCGGCCGTGAAGTCATCCTCCCGCCAGTCCATAGTCGAGCCGATCAGATAGAGGATCGATCCGCCGTCGACGAAGAACGTGCCGCCGGGCGTCTCAATGCGCTCGTCCATCGGATCGGCGTCCGACACATAATCCACCGAGTAGGCCAGGCCCGAACAGCCGCGGCGCGGGGTGGAGAGCTTGACGCCGATTGAGCCTTCCGGCGCGCGAGACATCAGTTCGGCGATGCGCGCTTCCGCAGAAGCGGTAAGCGTGAGCGCGGCGGGGCGGGGACGGCGGGCAACGGTCGTCATCACAGCATCCCCAGCTCGAGCTTGGCTTCATCGGACATCTTCTGCGGATCCCATGGCGGATCCCAGATGAGGTTGACCTCGGCCGATCCCACTCCCGGCACCGCGCCGACCCGCATCTCGACCTCGCCCGGCATCGATTCCGCGACCGGGCAGTGAGGCGTGGTCAGCGTCATGGTGACAACGGCGTGGGCGTCCACGATTTCGACGCCATAGACCAGGCCGAGATCGTAGATGTTCACGGGGATCTCGGGATCGTAGATTTCCTTGAGAGCATCGATCACCGCCTCGTAAAGCGCGCCGCCGGGCTCGCCGGCACCGACCTCGGCCGGCTTCTGCGAAAGGAAACCGTCCAGATAGTCCTTCTTGCGCTCGAACGTCTCGCGCTCGGTAGGGCGCACGTCGGCGTCCGTCAGGCGCGGACGTTCCGGCTTTTCGGGCAACGCAGACCCTTCCTCGACCATGATCCCGTTTCCGCTCACCCGGCGAATCCTATCCAAAAATGCGCGTAACACGCTCGATGCCCTCGACCAGCGCCGCCACGTCGGCG
>OUNM011266635.1_pt1 | contig 31120 bp, 20 predicted proteins | sample 1769961 | NCBI WGS metagenome assembly OUNM01 (sample SAMEA3914820, study PRJEB12502) | metagenome | biome: forest; material: soil | place: USA | collected 2012-03-12 | depth 0.3 m | reverse complement strand
TCCTTAGCACACGGTCGGTCCCAGAGGCCGGCTTGTTGAAGGCCGGTTACGTCGCTGGGCGAGCCCGCTGCGGTGAGAAAGCAAAACGAGTTCCCTGTGATCAAACGTAGGGCAGAATCTCCCAGCTCTTTGATTGGTTCGTTGCCACAGCCGGTTCCGGTTGCGCAACGAATCCGACGGCAGTTCCCGAACTGCCGTAAAGAGCTGGGTCTCGAATGGAACGAGGCGGTAAAAGGTTTGGCACGGCTGATCGACTTGCGCCGACAGGCAATGTTTAAACCTTGCGAATCCTGCTCAGAGAAACACGGCCTAGACGCCGTTTCCAGCGCTTCGATGATGCTTCCTTTTTCGTTGAACACGAGAGCAGCATTCGCGTAGTCGCGCGCAGAGGTCCAGCAATAATAGGGTAACATCGCCACGGAGGTGAGCGGAGATTGGCGTATTCCCGCGGAGGAAAAACAGAAGATTTTTCCCGCGGAAAGGCAGAGACGCAGAGGATTTTGTGATGACAAAGCTCCGAGTCCAGAATCAGGAGTTATTAAAATTGCCAGATCCGCGCGGAGTCCCTCCCCGCCGCTTCTCCGACTCACCGCGCGAGGTTGCAAACCTCGCCTGCTTTGGCGCCGCGTTCTGTTACGGGAGAGCGGCAATTGTAAGGCGCAATCTGCGACATCTGTATCACTCACTCTGCCGCTCGGGGCAAATGAGATCGCAATTCCCCCTTGGCAAACGCGTCACACGATCGTTGCGCAATTGAAATAACTCCGCCACGCGATTGACACACATCCCTTCTACCGTCCGCGACGTTCTACCGGAGCCATCTCTTGGCGCATCGCGAACCTTCGCGGGGCCGGGTTTTTGTTGCTCGTGTCGAACTTCAATACACCAAAAGCAACACCCTCTCTCTCAATGACTCATCTCTCGAAAAGCTTCCTGCGGCCGGCGATTCTCGCCGTGGGAATCGCCAGCTTGCTCCAGGTGGCAAGCTTTGCCGCCGTCACCTATATCGGCGAAGCGGTCATCCCCGGCAATGGCGTGGATCAATCCGGCCTTCCGGCCACCATCCTCGATGACGGTGTCTCGCCGCAAAACGGCCTGAACGGCTTCGGCTCGGGCTTCGGCTACGCTGGTGGCAATCTCTTTTACGCGCTCGAGGATCGCGGCCCGAACAAGGTCGCATACAGCGGCGGCACTGCGGTGGACAACACCGTGAAGTACCCGAATCGCTATCAGCAATTCGTGATCACGGCGACGCCCGTGCCGGCCAGCCTGAGCGGCGGCCTTTACACGTCGTACACGATCGGAACGACGAATGTCGCCACGACGCTCCTCTCGAATGCTCAGGGCCAACAGTACCTCGGCATCAGCACGGCCTTCAGCACGAATCCGGCCGTGGAAAATCATCGCCTCGATTCCGAAGGCATCCGCGTCGCTCCGGACGGCACCGTGTGGATTTCTGACGAATACGGCCCATACATCCTGCACTTCAATCACCTCGGCCAGGAAATCGGCTCTCTCCCCCTGCCCGCCGGCTACCAGCCCGCGAGCCCCGGCGCCACCGCCGCAATCGAAGCGAGCAATACCACCGGCCGCACCACGAATCGTGGCATGGAAGGCCTCGCCATCTCGCCCGATGGCAAGACCCTGGTCGGCATGATGCAGAGCTCGCTCACGCAGGATGGCGGTCTGAACGGCGTCTACACCCGCGTGATCGTGTATGATCTCACACACCAGGACGCGCCGCCGAAGCAGTATGTCTATCAGCTCGACTCGAAGGCCACGCCTATCAGCGATTTGCTCGCCATCAATAGCCACGAATTCCTGGTCGACGAACGCGACGGTGTGGTCGGCGCGGCAGGCATCAAGAAGCTCTACCGCTTCGACCTGAACCAGGCCAGCGCTCCGACCGATCTGACGAACACCGCCTTCTCCGGTACGACCGCCTCGAACGGCCTCCCGGCCAGCGGCCCGATCTCGGGCGTGACCATCCTGCAGAAGTCTCTCTTCGCCGACATCGGCCAGATCCTGAATACCGCGAATACCAATAGCGGCGGAACCGTCCTGCCAGGCACGAACGGCACGGCTGGTCTGCCCGACAAAATCGAAGGCTACGCCTGGGGCCCGGATCTGGCGGACGGGCGTCACCTCCTCCTCGCGACGAACGACAACGACTTCGTGGTGCCGGGCGGCGCCGCGGGCAACGGTTTCCCGAACTACATCTGGGCCTTTGCCGTCGATCCCTCCGACGTGCCGAACTTCCAGCAGGAAACCTTTGATTCCGATGCCGTGAGCAGCATCGACCACATCGTCGTCGTCTACCAGGAGAACTGGACCTTCGACGGCCTCTACGGCAGCTTCCCGAACGCCAATGGCGTCACGAATGCCTCCACGGCTTCGAAGACACAGATCGACCGCCTCACTGGCGGCGCGCTGGTCAACCTGCCGTCCAACAGCTTCAACAATGTCGCCCTCACCGGCACGTCGACGCTGAATCCTCCGCCGCCACTCACGGCCGACAGCAACAACTCGGCGAACGACCCGCATTTCTCGCCCACGCCGGATACGCTGCACCCGTGGTCGCTGACTTCCTTCATCGATCCGACCGTCCTGACCGGTGATATCTATCATCGCTACTGGCAGGAGCAGTTCCAGATCGCCGGCGTCGTGACGAATCCGAATGGCACGGATTCCGCGGCCGGCAATAACAGCGGCTTTGTCACCTGGAGTGACAATCCCGGCCTCGTCATGAGCCGCTTCGATGCGACGAACCTGCCGGAAGGCGTGCTCGCGCAGCAGTTCACGATCTGCGATAACTTCTTCCACTCGGCCTTCGGCGGTTCATTCCTGAACCACCAGTTCCTCATCGCGGCGGCCGCCCCAGTGTATAACAACATGCCGACGAGCAACAACGCCAACATCGCCTACCTCGATGCGAACGGTGTCTTCGTCATGAATACAAGCGGCGCCAAGTCCGGCAAGTACGCGCAGGACGGCAGCATCACCCCGGTGGCCGGCGACGTGGTCAATGTCACCCTGAATGGCACGACCGCCCCGGTAACCGTGCAGGCAGCCAATACGGAAGCCTTTGCCGGAACGCCGGGCACGACCTTCGATAAGCACTACGTCGTGAATACCACGCGTTCGATCAACCTGCCCAGCGGCACAGACGTCGCCGGCGCCGTCTCGCTGCTGCCTTCGCAGAATGACAGCAACCCGACGAATGCCAACGGCGACACCCGGCCCTACATCCCCACGATCGGCGACGCGCTCAGCGCCGCCAACGTGAGCTGGAAGTGGTACTCGGGAAGCTGGACACAGATCGTCGGCTACAGCACGGCGAATCCGACCCCGATCACGAGCCCGACCTACGCGACGTACAATGGCCAGTACCAGATGCAGTATCATCACCAGCCCTTCGCGTACTTTGATAACTACGCGCCCTTCGGCGCAGGCACGGTCCCGGCGGTTTACGTCGGCGGCTTTGCCGGCGTGGGCACGGGCGGACTGACCTTTGGCCAGACGAATGTCACCCAGGCGCAGAACTCGGCGGCGCATTTGCAGGATGAGACGAACTTCTTCACGGACGTGCAGAATAACACCCTGCCCTCCGTGGTCTTCATCAAGCCGGTCGGCATCAATAACGAACACCCCGGCTATGCGGCGCTCCAGACGGGCCAGGCGCACGTCGCCTCCATCGTGCAGGCCCTGCAGGCCAATCCCACGCTCTGGGCGCACACGATGGTCATCGTGACCTATGACGAGCATGGCGGCCGCTGGGATCACGTGACGCCTCCCTCCCGTGACATCTGGGGCCCGGGCGAGCGCGTACCGGCGATCATCATCTCGCCGCTGGCGAAGAAAGGCGTGGTCGACCACACCCAGCGCGACACTTCGTCGGTCCTATCGACGATCGAGCAGCGCTTCAACCTCGCACCGCTTAATGGCCTCGACGCCGCCGCTCCGACCTTCTTCGGCGCGCTGAGCACGGTGGACGTCGCCCGCAGCGGATACACGTCCAACCGCCGCACGAACCAATACACGCAGACAGTCACGGTCACGAACCGCGGCTATCAGGCCATCACCGGCCCGATCAATGTCGTGCTCGATAACCTGTCGTCGAACACCTCGCTGGCCAATGCCACCGGTACGACGGCCAACAACGCGCCGCTCAACGCTCCGTACATCACCGTGCCGAACAGCTCGTCCCTCGCGGCGGGCGCCTCGGTCACCGTGACGCTGCAATTCGCCGCGCCCACCACCGGATCGATCTCCTACTCGCCGCGCACCGTCGTCGGCACCGCGACCCCGTAATTCGGAGTCCGCGCAACACCATCCCCATTGCGCCGCGCCGCGGACTTATCCGCCGGCGCGGCGTCTTTACGAAAAAAAATCCAAACCAACCATACCACTCATTCCTATGATCAAACGTCTCGTCATCCCAGCGCTCGGCCTCGTGCTCGCGCTCCTCGCGCCGCAAGCCAGCCAGGCGCAGTTCACCTTCAATGTCGACCTCAGTCTCAACAGCGCCCTCAACGCCAACCTGAATGCCCCGTTCTATCTGGACTTCCAGTTGAATTCCGGCGGCGCGCTTGGCAATATGGCGACGATCAGCAACTTCACGTTCACCGGCGGCGCACCCACCGGCTCGACCACCCTGTTTGGCTCTGGCAGCGCCTCGGGAAGCTTGCTTACCAGCGTGACTCTCTCGGACGCCACCGGATCGATTGAGTTGTTCCAGCAGATCACCTCCACGACAACGGACATCAAGTTTCAGGTCACGCTGACCGGGAACGTCAATGTCGTTGCGGACGAGTTCACCGCAGCGATCCTGGATAACAGCACCTTCCAGGTCACCACGACCGCTCCGGACGGAATCTCGCTGATCACCGCCCCGATCGACAGCACGCTGGCGCTCGGTGAAGTCGGCGCCTACGTGACGGCCGGGGACAGCACCGCGCCCGGCATCGTCGCCTCCCGCTCGGCCGCCGTGCCGGAGCCTTCAGCGATTGTGAGCGTATTCGGCGGCATCGCCCTGCTCATCGCCCGCCGCCGCCGCGTGGCTTAAGCGACAGGTCGACCGCGCGACTGATTGACTTGGTAAGTTAGCTTTTGAGTTAGAGTTAGGAAGGCCCGCCTCGTTATTCGAGGCGGGTCTTTTTTCGCCAATCAAACGTGCGTGTGCGGCGCGTCCAATATCGACGCCCCACGAGAACGCTTCCGGAATACCGCGAGGCTTTTTGGCGTGCGGGCGCTTGCTCCCGCTTTGTTAGCGTCTATTTCACCCAAGGCAAGTAGTCTTCAGTTTGCCTCAACTGCACCTTCCCGCATCGATAGTGATCGACGGATTCGCCGTGCAAGCACGAAGTCGCTTTGATGGTAGGTGTCGTTTCGAGTGGAGTGAACGCTTTACTGGAAAATCTCGCTAACAAAGCGGGAGCAAAGACCCGCACCAAAAACCTGGCGGTCAGCCGCGCTTTCGGGTCGATCGGCAGGCCTTCCAAGGCGCCGAAGCGCCCCCTTGAGGCCGGGAATTCAGCGATCCGCACCGGATCGCAAACCCACCCGCGTCGCCGCCACCACCTCTGCCGCTAATTCCTGAGGCGTCCAGCGATTTCCCTCGAAAATCTTCCGAATGCGGCCATCCCTATCGAGCACCACCGTCCGCAAATTGTGCGTAATCTGCCCCGCCTGCCGCGTAAACTGCAGCCCGATGGCCACAGCCGCCGGAGCCAGCGCCGCCGCGTCGGCATTGGCAAAGACCCAGTCCTGTTCATTCGCGCCCTGCTGCCGCGCATAGGCTTCCAAGGCCGGCGCATCGTCGTGCTCCGGATCGAGGCTGATCGACAGCAGCCGCCAATTCCCCTCCGGCGCCAGCTTTTGCAACAGCGCCTCGGCCACGTGAAAATTGCGCCCGACGAGTGGGCAATACGTCGGCAGCGGACACCGCGTATAGATAAAAGTCACCGCCACGGCAGCCCCGTGAAAGTCACTCAGGCGTCGCGATTTGTTATATTGATCAATCAGCGCGATATCCGGCATGGCATCGCCGGGCAGACGAAGCCGGTCCCCAGGTCGCGGCGGATCCAGCGGCGCCGGCGTCTCCCCGGCCCGCTTCTGCACGCGGTCGATCCACGCCTCATCTCCGGCCACCGAAAGCCGAAAGGCGATCGCATCCCCCGGTTGCAACTCCCGAAAGGCCGCCGCCTCGCTCTCGTGGAAATCGAAGCTCATCGTCATGGCCGCCATGTAGCCGCGGATCTCATCGTGCGCGATCACGGCCTGCCGATGGTCCACATCGAGGCTTTTCAGAACGCCCCGCGCCTCGTAAGTCGCCGGATTCGGACGCTCGTCGGCAAAAGCCGGCGCCGTCATCGAAACAGCCAGAAGGGTCAGAAAACCCGTGAGAAGCAGCAGTGATTTCACGCAACGCATGGAAACGGTTACTGTCACGAGCGGCGGGCCGACGCCAAGTAACGAGATTGTTACAAACGGTCCATTGCCAAAATGCGGCTCGTCGAGAGGCTTGCACGGCAATGCCGTCCGTCTCTTTTCCTTTGCGCCTCACCCCCGCGTCTTTTCTCGCGGTGGTCGCGCTCTTCATCGCCCTCCATCCGTGTCTCGCCGCTCCAGCCGATCCGGATGCGGCCCCGCCCATCCAGCCCACGGTCACCGTGGAAATGGGCGATGTCGGCGGCAAATACTTTGGCGCGGCGCCGGACCCGGCGAAGACCCGCCATTACTACATCGCCGCCGAACCCGTGCTGTGGGACTTCGCGCCGCTGGGCAAGGACCCGATCTGCGGCAAGCGCTTCCCCAGCACCCTCCTTCTGAACCGGCACAGCTGGAAAGTGCGGTATGTGCAGTATGCCGATCCGGAATTTCGGGCTCGCGTGTTGCCGGCCGACCGACTGGGCATTTTGGGCCCGGTGCTGCGCGGCGTGACGGGCGAGCACCTCGCGGTGACGTTCCTCAATCGCTCCTGGCTGCCGCTCTCCATGCACCCGCACGGAGTCCGTTACGACAAGGATAGCGAAGGGACCATGGATCAACCGAGCCCGGGCCTGGGAGCCGCTGTGGCCCCAGGGGCGAAATTCACCTACGTGTGGAAGCTCGACGAAGCGTCGGGACCGCGGCCGGAGGACCCGAGTTCCAAGGCCTGGCTCTATCACAGCCATGTCGCGGGCGATGAGGAGATCAATCTCGGCCTCATCGGCTTTATCGTCGTCACCGATCCGGCCCGGGCGCGCGCCGACGGCACGCCGAAGGACGTGGATCGCGAAATGGCGGGGCTTTTTACGATTTTCGATGAAAGCTTTCTAGGCGACGGTGATGGCGAGGATGAAGACGAACGACCGCCGGATGGCTCCAAAAAAGCGCCGGTCCCGCACACCTGGGCCGAGATCCAGCAGGCCAGCGAAGAAGGCGAGCGCCTCACGATCAATGGCCTCACGTTCGGCAATCTGCCTGGTCTGGAAATGAACCAGGGCGAACACGTGCGCTGGTACATGTTTGGCCTCGGCTCGGAAAATGATTTCCATACCGCGCATTGGCATGGACTGCGCATCACCGAAGACGGCGGCCGCCGGGTTTCGGATGTCGTGGAATTGCTGCCCGGCAGCATGAAAATCGCCGATATGGTCGCGGACAATCCGGGCTCCTGGCTCATGCACTGCCACGTCGCGGAGCACATGCAGGACGGCATGTATGCCCGGGTCATCGTGCACCCGCCCGGCGAGAGTGAAGCGAGCCGTGACCCGGAAGTCGCCTTCTTTGGCACGCCGAAATCCCTCCAGACCCTGCGCTTCACCAGTGCGGAAACAGCCTTTAAGGGCGATGCCGGCGCGGAAATCTATCTCGATGGGCAAGTCACCGTGCCCGATCCCTTCCCCAGCGCCAAGACTCCGGTCTCGGTGCAGATCGGCGGCAAGACCATCACCTTGCAGCCCGATGCCAACGGGCTCTCCATTTCTCCCGAAGGCATCCTGCTGATTAAGAACAGCTCAATGGTCGGCAACGGCATCGTGAAGGGCGGCTTGCTGAAATTTGAGCTCACTTTAAAAGGTCCGGGCTGGCTCGAGGAGCTGCGCAATGCGCGGGCGGTCGAAGCGCAGTCGCCTGCGCTGGCCCCGGACGCGACGCTGCCCGTGACGCTGCTGGTCGGCCCCGTGCGCCACACTGCGACGACTCCTCTCAAAATCGCCGCGCCCTAGATCGGAATTTACTTTCGACGCTGTAGTTCAATGCCTTTCTGGCGAGTCTGAGGGGCGGCTTCGTTTCTTCGTGCCTTCGTGTGAAAAATTTTTCCCCGGTGAGATTCGATGAACGTCAATACCAGTGGCCTAATAGGGTGAAGCTTATGCAGAGATAATTTCACACGAAGGCACGAAGAAACGAAGCAGTCCCGCGGACTTTCCGAAGAAAATGCCATTGCCAAAGGGCTTTCGAAACGGCGGAGGAGCTAGCTCAAAGCGCTAAGCACCAGATTTTGCTCACTTGGAATGCGGACGACTCTCCGTGAGAGGACGTTCGCTGATGCCCAGCACGCCGGGGATATCGGCGATATCTCCCAACATATATCGCAAATGAATGCGGCGCAGATGCAGCTGCAGGTGAACCGCCTCGATTTCCTGGCCGTCCGGGCCGCACGTTCGTGACACCTCCTTCGCTTCGACATGGTAGTCGACAAGAATGCGCTCGATGCGCACGCGGGTGAGTCCGCTCCGGCATTCATAAGCAATCTCGACCGCCGTGGCGGCGCGCTCACATGCGATGTGTGTTTCAAAGAGGCGAATACCGGAGAGCACCACCCTCGCCAGGAGGGTCACTCCGAAAGCGCCGCCCACATAGCCGGCGCCATCGATCATCCCGATTGCCGCCGTGGTCCAGATTACCGCGGCGGTAGTGGCGCCGCTGATACTCGGGCTCCGACCATGCATGATAACTCCTGCGCCGAGAAATCCAATGCCCGTCACGATCTGTGCGGCCACCCGGCCCGAATCGCCGGACTTACTCTCGAATATAAAGGACGCCATCGTAAACGACGCCGACCCGAGGCAGACCAGGATCAGGGTGCGCAGGCCGGCAGGCTTCTCGTGGCGCTGTCGTTCGCTGCCAATCATGGCGCCGCAAGCCACGGCTGCGAGAGCGATGATGATTTGAAGCGAAGGAGCTTGGATCGAGTCGCGCCAATTCCCGATGAGGAGATTATAGAAGTCCATAGACAGCATCGTTTCTAGTATAGAACAAACCTGGGAAGCAAACTGCGCCCTTGCTATTTGCGCGTCTCACACATCGGGAGCGATCTCGCGCATTGCTGCAAAAACATCACTCGCTGGGACGGGACGAGACTCACTCAAATCGAATCGTAAAATGCGATCCCTGATTTCGTTTTCCCATGCTTCTTCTGCGCCAAGAGTCAGCTCCAGATCGACGCTGACGAGCAATCGATACGCGAGGGCGAGGCGCAGGTCCTCTGGCAGCCCCAGAGCATTCTGCAACAACGCCTCAAATGTAAGCGGCATAATCGGATTGTAAGGCCGCTGAGGCGAGCTGTCGAGCGCAAGCATCGTAGCGCCCGCCATCTTTGGCAAACCTGCATGGGCCTCCCTCAAGTAGTGATCAGGCGCCAGCATGGAGTTTAGGATTTCCTGCTGTGCTGACCGGCAAGTGATGCTCGAACAAATCGATCGCGCGCTCATAACATTGCGCAAGGGGCTGCCACCCTTCAGGTGGCTCGACCCACCAGGAGAGGCAAGCCGACGCCCAGGCATTTCCGAAGACGACAGAATACGACACCCCATCAATTCCCCAGGCTCCGCGTTTGTTCAATGGCGGCAGCCGGATGGCAGTCAGGTTATCAAGCAGTTGTTGGGAATCGGAGGCGGGCAACTGCGCATCCGCGCCGTAAGTCGTCGGCGCCGACTCGGGGACAGAATCGGCATCCCGATGATCAGCGACGTGATCCCACTCGATGCGACGCACCCGCCAATCTTCACCGCAGCGTTGGAACGTCCAAACCGAATAGGGATGGAACGAGGGAAGACGAATAAACGAGACGAGCGTATCGAGTTCACTCCAGGGAGCCAGTCCAGGATACGATTCGGGATGCCGAAGCAATTCGACGGCCCGCAGTTCACGAGGGCGGCGATAGAAATCCCTTAAGCGTTCAAGAAGCATGCGTGTAAAGAACCTTGGCGCTCACCAGCATTTAACTTCGCCTCCGAAACATGGCCAAGCTAAAACTGAATATAAATAAACGGCTTGTACCCCGGCTGCGAAAACAGCAGCGCCAGCGCCGTGCCGATCCCGAGCAAGGCCGAGCACAACCAATCTGGCGTGCGCCGCCACCACTCGGTAAAGGTCCGCCGATAACACAGCCAGTGCATAAGAGCCAGGCCGACGAAGAGGGCCAGCGCCTCCCAGCCGAAGGTGTGTTTGCCACGGCTGTGCAGGATGGTGAGCGCCTTCACCGCCGCGTTGGCGACGTGCAGGCCGGTCTCTTTCAGAACCATCACCTTTTTGCCATTATTTATCACCGCGTTTCCGTCCGGACCTAGCAAAGGCGTGTACAAATTCACCGCGCGGAAATAGATCCAGGCCAGACAAACCCAATAGAAAGTCAGCGGCATGGCGAGCCAGCCCATGATTTTCTTGAAAAGCGCATTGGCATTCGCGGTCAGCCGCTGCCACTCGCGATGCACGATAAGGGCGAAGCCATGCATGGCGCCCCAGATGATGAAATTCCACGAGGCCCCGTGCCACAGTCCCCCGAGCACCATCGTGAGCATGAGATTGCGATAGGTGAAAAGCTTCGTCCCGCGATTTCCGCCGAGCGAGATGTAGAGATAATCGCGCAGCCAGGTCGACAGCGAGATGTGCCAGCGCCGCCAGAAGTCCGTGATATTGCGGGAAAAATACGGAAAATCGAAATTGATCGTGAGTTCATAGCCAAGGAGCCGCGCCGTCGCGATGGCCATGTCGGTGTAGCCCGAGAAGTCGCAGTAGATCTGCACCGCGTAGAAGAGAACGGCCATGGCCACGCTGTAAGCGTTGAAATTCCAGGGGGCATTGAAGAACTCGTCGACCACGGGCGCGACATTCTCAGAGACACAGCGTTTCTTCACGTAGCCGATGAAAAACAGCGTGAGGCAGCCGCGGACATCCACATTTTCCCAGCGCCGCTTTTCGAAAACCTGCGGCAGGAAGGTCATGGCGCGCACGATGGGCCCGGCCACGAGCTGCGGGAAAAAGGAGATGAAAAAGGCCAGATCCAGGAACTTCCGCACCGGCTCCAGACGACGCCGGTAGACGTCGATGGAGTAACTCATCGATTGGAAGGTGTAGAAGGAAATACCGTACGGCAGGAAGATCTTCAGTGTCCACTCGCTCGCCGGCAGACCAAGCCAGCCCAGGAAGCTTTCCGCCGAGCTGATGAAAAAGTTGAAGTACTTGAAGAAGCACAGCACCCCGAGATTGATGGCGAGACTGACGAGCAGCCAGGCCTTCCGTCGTCCTTCGCTCTTCGCGTCGGCGATGCCGAGGCCGACCGCGTAGTCCATGCAGGTCGAGCCCATGAGGACAAAGGGGAACCACCAGCCGATGTTTTTGTCCGCATTGGGATTTGGCACGACGCCCGGCGGACCGGGCACGACACCGAGTTGGCTCCATTCGCCCGCCCGCAGATGTTCCCAAAACACTCCCGGATCACCGATGAAAAAGCAGGTGTAGAAAACGTAGCTGCAGGCCAGCAGCCATGCCTTGCGCCAAGTGTTGCTGGGCAGAGCCCAGTGCACGCAAAAAATCAGGGCGAAAAAGACAAAAAAGCGAAACTCGACAAAGAGCATGAAACGCGAGGTTTATCGCGGGATTTTCCGTTGCACAAGAAGCGGTTGCGGGAAAGGGGGCGACCGGAGGGGGCGCAAATGACTGACGCCAAGCCCAGTGTGGAAGCCACGGTGGTCGGCGCCCGGATGGCGCCCCTTGCTGGACAAGCCGCCATCACGCACGGTGAATGCAAACGGAACGCTCAAGGGGAGCCATCCGCTCGAACTGCCAAATTCCAGATTTCACCTCCGCCAGGTTCACGTAGCGGTCCGCCCCGCGCACGGCCAGACCAATCCAAAGCGCGTCAGATATTTTCGAAGGCGATCGGCATCGTTGGCGACCTTGCGCTTCCCCCGACTCACCGCGAAAAGCCGCCGGCCGCTGTCGCTCAAGCTCGCCTCCTCGCGGCAAACCCGGATCACGCTGGCCAATTGCGCCTGGTCGAACAGATCCAGCTCCGCAGCGCGCTCCACGCCCAGCGCATCCCGCAGCAGCGCTTCATCCGCGCCCTTCGCCGGCCCGCTGCGCCACCCCGCGCGCAGGCGCGCCAGCTCGGCTTCCATCACCACGCGCGTGATGCGCCCGCCCGGGGCCAGCGTCGCCATGCGGGTGACCGCCGCATTCAGATCGCGGAAATTCGCCGTCCACTTCGCCTCAGTCGACCGCGCGAAGGCCACGAACGCAGCGCGCACATCCTTCGCCATGCTGATGCGCCGGCCCAGGCGCTTCCCTGCCGCTTCGAGTTCGTGCTCGAGATTCGGCTCGATGTCTTCGGAACGCTCGGCGAGGCCGGGCAAATGGAAGGTCCAGAGATTGATCCGCGCCAGGAGGTCCTCGCGAAAACGCCCGGCCCGCACATCGTCGCCGAGGTCCCGATTCGTGCCTGCAATCAGCTGAAAATCACTGCGCACCTCACGATCCGCCCCCACGGGCAGAAAGCGTTTCTCTTCCAGCGCACGCAGGAGCATGGCCTGCTCGTCCGGCCCAAGTTCGCCGATCTCATCGAGGAAAAGCAGGCCGCCATCTGCCGAGCGCAGCAGCCCGGGTCGATCGCGCTGCGCCCCGGTGAAAGCCCCGCGCACGTGCCCGAAAAGCGTGCTTGCCGCGGTGTCGCCGCGGAGGGTGGCGCAATTCACTTCGACGAACTCGCCCGAAAGCTGGTGCCGCTGCTTCTTCAACTCAAAAACCCGGCGCGCCAGCGAGGATTTGCCCGCCCCGGTCGGGCCCATGAGCAGGATCGGATCGCGCGACGCGATGGCCACCTGCTCGATCTCGTCGATCATGCGATTGAAGGCCGCATTGCGCGTGGCGATGCCGCTTTTCAGGAATGTCCGGGCCTCACGCTGCTCCGCCGCGAAACGCGCCGCCAGGCGATCGTAGCGCGAGAGATCGAGATCGATGATCGCGTACCCACCCGGCACACCCGGTTCGCGCTCCCGGGGCGGAGAGGTCTGGATAAGCCGCGCGGGGAGGTGGCGGGATTCCGTGAGCAGGAAAAGGCAGATCTGCGCGACGTGCGTGCCGGTGGTGATGTGCACGAGGTATTCCTCCCTCTCCGTGTCGAATGGATAACCACGCACGAAATCCGCCAGCACCCCGTAGACTTCCTCGAAATCCCAGGGATCCGCAAAAGCCACCTGGTGGCGGCGCACCTCCGTCTCCGGCGACACCGTCGCGATATCGCCGAAGACAATCTCCGACATCGAGGTAGACGCGCGATCATGGAGCAGTTCCAGCCGATGCACGAGCAGGTCGCCGTGCTGGCAGAGCGAGATCGTCGGCCGCCAGTTCCGCCAACGCTCTGAACCCAACCCGCGATCGAGTTGGGTGCCGAGGAGTCCGAGGATAACGAGCTTTCGCGCAGGCATATCTATTAAAATAAATACTAGCCTATAAGCGCGTACTTTCAAGCATCTTCGCCATAATATACCAATGCCAATTCGCGGTTAAAAATATTTATTACGCACTCAATACAAGACACTTACATCTATCACAACCGTTGCAGATTCCCCAGCATGGCACGCGGCCAGCAATATCTCTTTCATCGCCGCAAGATGCGAGCGACCGGCCTCCGGGCCGAATTCACACCGATCACCACCAACCCGAATACCACCATGGCCAACACTTCGCTGTTCCGCTCCCTTGTCGGGCCCAAGCTGCCCAAGACCGATATCCGTAATGAACCCGGCGCCCGCGCCTTCGCCTTCGGCCCGAAGCACGCCCTCGCACAGTATGCGGTGACCGGGTGCTTGAACTCCACTTTCTACGCCACCGCTGAAACCCAACTCGACCAGGTGCTGAAGCTCGCGGGCGCCGTCGAGCCCGAATTCCTGGCCAAGACCGCCATTTACTGTCGCCAGAGCGGCTACATGAAGGACATGCCCGCCCTGCTCTGCGCCTCGCTCTCCATCGTCGACCATAAGCTCATGGCTCAGGTCTTCGATCGCGTGATCGATGACGGGAAGATGCTGCGCAACTTCGTACAGATCCTCCGCAGCGGCGCCGTGGGGCGCAAGTCGCTCGGCTCCGCGCCGAAGCGCCTCGTCCAGCGTTGGTTCGAGCAGCGCAGCGATGACGCCGTCTTCCGCGCCTCCGTGGGCCAGAGCCCTTCGCTGGCCGATGTCATCAAGATGGTCCACCCGCGCCCGGCCAATGCCCAGCGCGAGGCCCTTTACGGATGGCTCCTCGGCCGGCCCCACCGGGCCGACGCGCTGCCTCCGCTCGTGAAGCAGTTCGAGCTGTTCAAGCTCCGTCAATCGAAGGTTGCACCCGACGTCCCCTTCCAGATGCTCACCGCGCTGGATCTGGGAAAGGCGGAGTGGCAATCCATCGCCGACAACGCCTCCTGGCAGGCGACCCGCATGAATCTCAATACCTTCGCCCGCCACGGCGTGTTCGAAGACAAGAGTCTCGTGCGACGCATCGCCGAGCGCCTGCGCTCGCCGGAGAATGTCCGCAAGGCCCGGTGTTTCCCGTACCAGCTCCTCACGGCTTTCCAAGCCACCGATCGAGCCACTCCGGGAAAAATCCGCGACGCTCTGCAGGACGCGATGGAAATCGCCACCGGCAATGTCCCGCAGATCGACGGAAACGTCTTCGTCTGTCCGGACGTCTCGGGCTCCATGCACTCGCCGGTGACCGGTCGCCGCGCCGGGTCCACGACCGCCACGCGCTGCATCGATGTGGCCGCGCTTGTCGCCGCCGCCGTGCTGCGCCGGAATCCCAGCGCCGAGGTCGTGGCCTTCAGCGATAACGTCGTGCCCTGCAACCTAAATGGACGCGACAGCGTGATGACCAATGCGCAGAAGCTCGCTTCGCTGCCCAGCGGCGGAACGAATTGCTCGGCGCCCCTGCGTCACCTCAATAGTGGCAACGCCCAAGGCGATCTCGTGATCCTCGTCTCGGACAACATGTCCTGGGTCGACGGACACGGCGGAGGCCGCAGCACCGAAACCATGGTGCAGTGGAATCAGTTCCGCAGCCGCAATCCGAAGGCCCGGCTCGTCTGCCTCGACGTGCAGCCCTACGGCTCCACCCAAGCCGCAGAGCGCCACGACATCCTGAACGTCGGCGGATTCTCCGACGCCGTTTTCGAGATCGTCGCGGCCTTCGCCGAAGACCGGCTCCAACCCGACCACTGGGTCGGCGCGATTGAGCAGATCGTCTTGTAGATAGATAACAAACCGCCGTCCGCGTTCGCGCGGGCGGCCCACCTTTCAAATCTTCGCCGAATGCGCGACGGGACTACATCTCCAACATGCGTCTCATCCATCCCTTGTCGGCGTGTTCTTCACCAACCGGCTGTCAATTTGCACCCGATCCACTTCAATCTCTTCGCCGAATGCCGGTGAGACTACATCTGTAAAATGCCCGTCTCATTGATTTCTTGTCGGCGACCTCCTCAATCCACGGCCGCGCACTGCGGTCGACTTCACCCTTAACCATCTTCGCCGAATGCCGGTGGGACTACATTTTACCAATGCCCCGTCTCACCAATTCCTTGTCGGCGATCCTTTCACCATAGCTTGCCTGAGCGCGCCGAATGCTGGCGCGGACTACATCGGATAGTGCAGCCGCGCGAAAGCGCGGTCCGGGTTCGAGTCCCGTATCCGCTCCACGGAGATGCAGAATACGTCCCGTCGACGGTTGTCGGCGCGCTCTCAGGCCGGTTTTCGCGAGGAATGCAGGCGGAACTACAGGGATCCACAAGATCCGGGTTCGAGTCCCGGTCGAGCTTCGCAAGAAGTTCGATAGCCCAATTGGTCGAGGCGGTGGAATTTGTTTCGCCAAAACCTTGTCCTCGCGACACGCCGGCCATTCAATTTGCGGCGAATGCCGGGGGAACTACATTCAAGATGACTGGCCGCGGGTTCGAATCCCGTCAGCTCCACTTTGCGGGGCTGTAGCTCAGTGGTAGAGCAAGTAAAACGTTTCCTCACTTTTTGTCTCCGCAATCATTTCACCATCACCATCCATAGTCGGCGCCTGTTCGCGAGGAATGCCGCGCGGAACTACATTTACGTCATAGGCTCCGGGTTCGAATCCCGGTCAGCTTCGCAAGAAGCTCGATAGCTCAATTGGATAGAGCAATGAACACCGTTTCGCCAACACCTTGTCCTCGCGAACGCCGGCCCTCATTTTGCGGCGAATGCCGATGAAACTACACTCCACCAATGACGAGGCGCGGGTTCGAGTCCCGCCGGCTCCATCGGCGCCTTCGAGCGCAATGGGTCGTAGAACAGGGGTATTTCGCGTCACGTTTAGCTGTTTCATTACCCTTTGTCGCCGCAATCCATTTCACCCACCTCGAAATCTCCAGACGCGGCTCGCGTCCTGGCACTGGCGCGACTGACGTGCCACCATCCCATTACCCAACTTCCCAGCACCGCACCCAAAGGTTATGACCTCCGAATCCACCCATCCTATCCACTCCACTGGCGAAGCCACCGGATTTCTTCCCACGCGCGATTCCCGCGGAAAGCCCATCACGGTGATCGGAACCGAAGCCATCCGCCAGGGCTTCGACGCGACCTGCCTTGAGCAGGCGCTCAATTCCCGGAGCGCCCCGGGCGTGACCGATCTCGTGCTCAATCCCGACGCGCACGCCGGCTACGGCGCGCCCGTGGGTTGCGTGCTCGTGTCGCCTACGCATATCTATCCCGGCCCGGTCGGAGTCGATATCAAGTGCTCCATGAGCCTGCTCGCGCTCGATTTGCCCGCCGACGCCGTGGCGGAGAAAACCGTGCGCCGCGCCTTGATCAATGCCATCTGCGAGCGCACGCCCACCGGAGCCGGCCGCGGTCAGCGCACTGCGCCTAAGTCGCGGCGCGTCTCCGCTGAACTCGGTCGCCAGGTCGCCGTGGAGGGTGCTTCGCGCGCCGTCTGCGAGGCGCTGGGAATCCCGCCGGAGTGGGCGGAGCGTTGTGAGGATGCGGCGCATGTCGGCCACGATAACACGCACGATGCGCTCGGGCTCCGGCTCGACCGGCTTATCTCCACAGGTCTGCAGCCCCGTTTCGCCGAAAAAGCCATGCAGCTCGGAAGCTATGGAGGTGGAAACCATTTCGGCGAGTGTGAAGCCGTCGAGATCGGCGATAATCCCCGCGCCCAACGCGCCGCCGAAGTCTTCGGACTTCGCCACGGCGGGCTGGCTTTCCTATCGCACTGCGGCTCCCGCGGTTTCGGGCATAACCTTGCCTCGGCGCAATTCCGCGCCTTACAAGGTTTCTTCGAGACCTGGGGACTTCCCCTGCCCGGCCAGGACAAGGAACTCGTCTACGCGCCGCTCGGAACCCCCGAGGCCAATGCCTATCTGGACGATATGGCGCTCGGCGCGAACTTCGCCACCGTCAACCACCTCTTGATAAATTCCCTCGTCCTCGAGGCCTTCCAGGAAGTAATTCCCGGAGCCACCGGAAAACTCGTGTACTTCATCAGCCATAACATCGCGCGCCGCGAGATCGTCGATCAGCGCGAAGCCTGGGTGCATCGCAAGGGCGCCACGCGCGCCTTTCCCGCGGGCCACCAAGCGTTGAAAGGAACGCCTTTCGCGGAGACCGGCCACCCCATCTTGCTGCCAGGAAATCCGACCGCCGGATCGTGCATCATGGTCGCCGAGCCGGGAGCGGAAAAGAGTTGTTATTCAGTGAATCACGGAGCCGGCCGGGCCAAGGGCCGCAAGGCCGCCATCCGCGAACTCGACCAGAAAACCGTCGACGACGAATTCGTCGCGCACGACATCCTCACGAACTGCCGCTTCTATCCCAAAGACGAAGCGCCCGCCGCGTACAAAGACTTCAATGAAGTCCTGCGCAGCGTGGAGCGCGCCGGCCTGGCCTCGGAAGTCGCCCGCCTGCGGGCGCGGTTTGTAATCAAGGATTCGGATGAATCACTGCGGGGCGCGGCATGAGCAAAACTAGTATTATCTCCATCGACGGCTCCGCCGGCGAGGGCGGAGGCCAGGTCCTCCGCACCTCGCTGGCGCTCTCGATCGTCACCGGGCAGCCGTTTCGGATTTTTAACATTCGCGCAGGCCGGAAGAAACCGGGCTTGCTGCGCCAGCATCTCACTGCCGTGCAAGCGGCGACGGAAATCGGCGACGCCGTGACCGATGGCGCGACCATCGGCTCCGGGGAACTCGTGTTTCGGCCGGAGCGGAATCGCCCGGGCGAGTATCGCTTTGCCATCGGCACCGCCGGCAGCACCACGCTCGTGCTCCAAACCATCCTGCCCGCGCTCATGGTCGCCGACGCGCCCAGCCGTGTCGTACTCGAAGGCGGCACCCACAATCCCCTCGCCCCTTCTTTCGACTTCTTCACGCGGACCTTTCTGCCACAACTCGCGCGCTTCGGCCCACAGATCGAAGCGACCCTGGTTCGGCCGGGATTCTATCCCGCCGGCGGCGGCCGTATCGAAGTGCAGATCACGCCCTGCGCCCGCTTGCAGCCCATCGAGCTGCTGGAGCGTGGAGCCGATAGCGGGCGGCGCGTAGTTATCCATCTCGCCGGCATCACGCCGAAAATCACCGAGCGAGCCTTTGAGCAAATCGAACGCCGCCTGCGCTGGCCGCGGGAAGCCTACGAAGTCGTGAAGCACCCCGACAAACACGGCCCCGGCCTGGCCATCACGAGCGAAGTCGCCTCCGCCGAAATCACGGAAATCTTTTCCGGCTTTGGCGAACGCGGCATCCGCATCGAACAGGTCGCCAACGACATGATCGACGAAATTCGCCGTTACCTCGCCTCCACCGCGCCCGTCGGCGAATATCTCGCGGATCAATTGCTCATCCCCCTCGCGCTAGCTCGCTGGGGCGCCTTCCGGACCACCGGCATTTCGCCGCACACGCGCACGAATATCGACGTGATCCGGCAGTTTGTGGCGACGAAACTGGAGATTGCCAATGGGGAAAATGGGGATGCGACGATCCGCGTTGCTTCACAATTTACTAGCTAACTTGCGCCTGCAATAACATTGGACCAGTCCCGGAGGGACATCAGAATTTAGCCGGTGGCGTAAGCCACCGGATTTTCGATAAACTACGGTTGCGCCCCGGCAGGGGCGCCGGAACCGATTACCAAAGATATTCAGGATCAAACTTCACCCCGGCGAGCTCCAATAATATGTGGGATGCGATTCTTTGTGCTAAAAATGATGTGTTAGTGAAGTGAGACGTGAGCTGATGGCGTGCGAAGATAGCTCCGGCGCCCCTGCCGGGGCGCAACCGTAATTTATCGCAAATCCGGTGGCTTACGCCACCGGCTAAATTCTGGCGTCCCTCCGGGACTAGTCTCGCGTGATTGGCAGGCGCTCCGTGCGATATAAACTTGGTCAATCTCCAGCGTGATGCTCCGCATCACCACCGGCATTTGCACTCGTGGACTAGACTTGCGCCCTCAATCGCGCCCATCACACCCGTGCTCACTGCTCCTTGAATTCCGGATTCAAAAACAGCGCATCCGCCCAATCAATCGCCAGCCCAAGCTCGCGCACCACCCCATAAAAACCGCTGAGATACAGCCCGTAGTCCCGCAGCTGCGTATAGAGCTCGTGAAACTCCGCCTGCTGTTTGTAAAAGCGCGTAAAGTTTACCTCCACGTACACCGCGCGGATGCGGCCCGCGCGAAACATCCGCTCCGCCCCCTTTAGGACATGCGCATCGTAGCCCTGCGTGTCCGTCTTGAGGAGATGTACGCGCTCGATCTTCTCTTTTTCGACAAAGCCATCGATCGTCCGCACCTCCACCGGGATTTCCTTCCGCACCGCATCCGTCCCACCGGTGCGCTCATACTCGAGAAACGAGGCATTCACACTGGCCCCGGTGATTTTCAGGTTTGCCGTCGCCTCCTCCGCGCCGAGCGCGGCATTGATCGCCGTCACGCGGGGTAAGTCGGCGACATTCTTGGAGAGCCTGGGAAAGATCTCTGCATTTGGCTCAAAGGACCAGATCCGCGCCCGGGGCAAGAGCTTCGCCAGCTGCCGCGTCGTCTGCCCGACATTCGCCCCGATATCCAGAATCACCGGCTCCGGCGTCTCCCCAAACAGCGTCTGCATGTCGAGCCACGGGTCCAAGCCATAAGCCGTCCGTTTGAATTCGATGCCGAAACGGCGGAAGAAACGTTTGAGGAGCGACGCGGGCATGATGCGGGAAAGATGGGCGGTCCTGGAAACCAGCGGCAAGGGAAATGTGGACCGTGTTTGACCAGGTCCACATCGGCAATCCAGGCAGAAATATTTTCCGTTCCGCAAAGGATTCCGAACCGACCCGCGTCTGGAAAAGTATAAAATCACTTCATGCCCCTCTCCTTCCCCACGGCGGATGACGCCGCGCTCATCGCCGATTCGATCGAGGGGCGCAGGGAGGCTTTCGATCAACTTTTCGACCGCTATTACAATGCGATTCACACCTTTGCCCATCGGCTCTGTCTCAACTCTGCCGACGCCGACGACATCGCGCAGGAGACCTTCGTCAAGGCGGCGCGCGGCTTGGCCACCTATCGCGGAGGCGATTTTCGCAGTTGGCTGCTACGCATTGCAGCCAACACCTTTCGCGACCAATGGCGAGCGGCAGCGCGGCGCGGCCGAATGGAGACTGAAGCCGCCGAAGCCCTTGCGGCCGAAGGCTGCGCCCAGTCAACTGCCGCCGACCGCGTGCGCGACGCGCTCGGGACCCTGCCGGAGGACCAGCGCGCTGCGGTCGCCCTCGTCTACTTCGAGGGCCTCAACCACGCCGAAGCCGCGCGCGTCCTCGGTTGCGCTGAAACCACTGTCTCCTGGCGCATCTTCCGAGCCCGGCGCCAGCTCAAACAAATCCTCACTGAACCATCATGAATGATCCCGATCTCGAGCAGCGGCTGGCGGCCTGGACCCCACCCGCTCCTTCCTCGGAAGCTCGCGAGCGCGCCCGGCATCGCGCCGCCATCGCGCTGAAACAAGCCGCGGTCGAAACCACCGGGGAGCAAAGGCCCCCCGACTTTTCCTGGAAATTTGTTTACGCCGGTTTGGCCGCCGTCGCGCTTTCGGTTGTCGTGGCGGTCTGCTGGCAGCAAGGTGTGCGGCGTGGGGGGAAGCCGGCATCCGCGGGAGCGGATGCCGGTCTCCTTGCGCAGGTCGCGGCTGAGTTCCCGGGCCAACTCGATGCGATCATCGATCGCCAGGGCGACCTCCAGCTCGATCTCGCGCCCGCCCCTGACGCCGCGGCCACCGATCAACCGTTGCTCGTTGAATTCCAGCGCGGCGCGGCGCGCATCCGCGTCTTCAGTTACAGCGGCCGCAAGATTTGCCTCGACCTGGGAAATGGTCCGACTTGCTTCGAAGCCTTGATTGGCGGCGGGGGAGAAGTTTCGGTCGTGGGCGAAGATTTCGTTTGGACGACGCAAACACCCTCCGTGGTGAAGGGATGGCAAATCTCGGCGGCCAGCCTGTCCAAAACCATATGAAGGCGCGCTTTCCAGGTTGCTTGGCCGTGAGTTGTCTGGCCTCCGTAGTCTCAGCCATGCACGCCGCTGGCCAAACCTCCGTCGTCACCACCGGCATCGCAGGGCAATCAAGCGTCCCACCGGTCTTGCGAGCCATCGGAGGGCGCGCCGTGGAACTAGACTTGCAGATCGCTTCAACGAAGCCTCAGAGCGTCGAGGTGCGCGCCTCCATCTATCAACAGGCCGCCGCCGTCGCAGCGCCGCTGCAAAAGCTGCTCCCCGTCGCAGACCATCTCGACGTGGACGCCGCCGCCATTCAGAGGAAACAATTCACATTCACGCTTCCGTCGGTGCGCAGCGCCGCCACGCTTGAGGTGCGTTTCGAAGCGAGGGGCGGCGGTGATGCCCCGTGGGTCCCGGCTGGCGCCTCACAGTTGGCCATCTATCCAGAGAATCAGCTGGATCTCTTCCAAACCCTCTTTGCGCCGGGAACGGCAAATGGAGCTCCGCAAATTGTCGTTCTCGGTGAAAGCCCCCGGCTCAAAGCGGTGCTCGCCGAAATCAAAGTCCCCTTCGCCCAAAACGAGAATCCACCGGCGCAGCCAGGCGCCATTTGCGTGGCCGAATGCAAGGCCGACGCGGCTCGCGCGCTCATCGATGCTACTCCGCGCGACGCCCGCCTGTTGCTTTTCACCGCGGATTCCCCGCTTCCCGCTGGCGTCTACTGGACCGAAGTCGGCGGGCGACTCATCGCAAAAATCACCACGCCTGTGCTCGCCGATTTTGACCAGTGCCCGGATCGGCAACTCCTCCTTCTCGCCTTGTTGCAAAAATCACTCCGTCAAGATTCCGAATTGCCATGAAAACCTTCGCTGTGTTTTACGCACTCACTCTGTTCCTGTTACCCGGCTCGGGAGCGTTCGCCGTCGAAGCCCCGCCGCTCACAGCGGCCGTCTTCAACTTTCAAGCCTCGAACCCCGCGCTGACGAGCAAAGGCGCCGAAGCCTCAGTCCTGCTCAATGCGCAGCTCGCCAAAGAAGGCGTCGACCTGGTGGAGCGGGAGGAGCTGGAAAAAGTCCTCGCGGAACAGGAACTCAGCCTTTCCGGAAATGTTACGCCGGGAAGCGCGGCAAAGGTTGGCGCGCTCATCGGAGCCAAAGTCCTCATCACCGGGCGCTGGCTCGAAACTGGGGGCAAAAACTATCTGGTGGCAAAAATCATCGGCAGCGAAACCAGCCGCGTCTTTGGCGAAATCGCACCGCTAGACGATGCCCAGGCGCTCGAGAAAGCTACGGGCGACCTCGCCCACAAAATTGCCGTAATCCTGCAGGAGAAAGGCCCGGCGCTCGTCGCCGCGCCCGAAGATCCCGAGGCCAGAATGGCCCGCCTGCGGCAAGCGGTCGCCGGTCGCCGGCTGCCGAGCGTAAGCATCGCCGTCTCCGAGCAGCACGTCGGACGCCCCGTCATCGACCCGGCGGTCCAGACCGAGCTCATGCTCACGCTCCAGCAATTGGGCTTTGAAGTCATCGACGCGAAACCGGGAGCAAAAGCCGCCGATGTTATGATCACCGGTGAAGCGTTCAGCCAGGTGGGCGCCCGCCGCGGCGCCCTCATCTCCTGCCGCGCCCGTGTGGAATTGAAAGGCATCCGCGCTTCGGACGGCAAGGTGCTCTTCACCGATCGGCAGACCGAAGGAGCTGTCGATACCGCGGAAAACATCGCCGGGAAGACGGCGCTGGAAATCGCCGCGCGCAAACTCCTCGACCGTTTCGCCCCGCAACTCGCCGCCAATTGAATACACCGGATCACCACCCGCCATGCGCCTACCTTGCCTTTGTCGTTGGTTTGTCTCTTCGCTGTTGCTCGCCGCGGGATCGCTCGCAGGGCTCGCCGCGCCTTCGGAAACCGCGCCTGGGGCAGCCGATTCGTGGGCGGTGCGAGTGGCCATCACGGTGCAGATCGACGGCCAGCCTGCCTCGGAATTGCAGGACGAACTGACCGCCGCGCTTTCTTCTGAACCGCGCGTGGAATTGGTGGAGCGCTCGCAAATCGATCTGCTTCTCCAGGAAGACAGTCTGCGGTTCTTGAATGCCGATTCGACCCGTCGGGAAAGGCTCGGGCGACTTCTCGCGCTGGATTATTTCCTAAACTTCCGCGCAGCAGGCCGGCCGCGGCAATGGATCGTGGAAGCAGTCAATGCACAAACTGGCAGCCTGGCCGCGAGCGCCTCCGTCCCCGCGGGCGTCGATGACACAAAGCCGCTCGCTCTCGCCGCTGCTAAGCTCGTTTCCGAGCGCCTCCTCCATGAGGCGGCAGCCAATGCCCGCCTGGGCTCCCGCAGCGTGGCCGTGCTCGATCTCACCGTAGAAAGCCCTGGTGACAATCGTTCCAAGGCAGAAGCCTTGCGACTAAATGCAGAAGCCTTGCGGCTGAGCGCCGGATTGCGGAGCGACCTCGGGAATCATGGCGGCCTCGTCGTGCTCGATCGCGCGCTCACGCAGCAAGTCGCGCTCGAGCAAGCCTATGGGCAGGAAGCCCTCACCGAGCCTCGCGCCAAACCGCTTCCGCTCCTGGGCGCCGATTTCCTTGTCTCGGGAAAGCTCGCCGGAACGAAACAAGCCGAGAGTGCCGAGCTCACGGTCCTGGCGACCCGCGGCGCCCGCACTTTGGGCACGCGAAGTTTTCCCCTCGAGCAGCGCCAGAAGCTGCCCTCCATCCTGCCGGAAGCCGCCCAGCAATGGCTCGTTGACTTGCTCCATGTGGAAGCCCAGGCGCCTCGGCCGTATCGGGAATCGATTCAGATCGAAGCGCTTGAGCCCTTCTATCTCGGCATCACTCTCTTTTCGGCCGGACGTTATCTCGACGCTGCGGATGCCTTCCAAAATGCCTACGATCTGAATGAGAAGTTTCGCGATGCGATGTTATGGGAGGCGCGTTGTTATGATGCGCTGGGGCTGGAGCCCTTGGCGCGGATGGAGCGCCGGTTTGTCGAGCTCGAGCTCACCGGGCGAGGATTTGCCGCCAAGGGAACGGCGCAGCCAGACGACGCCGTCACCTTTCTCGGCATCACCGGCCCGACGGGTGAACGCGTGCTCGGTGGCGCACTGGAAATCGCGGCGATCGATCTGCTCGCCAGCATCCAGGGCAAAACCCGGCTCCAGTTGGCCAGCCACCTGGCCCGGTTTCGCGACGAGTACGATGCGCTGGTCGGCTCCCGGGAGGTATCCGGGCCCGGCTGGTCGGATGCGCCCGAGTTTGTTTCCGCACGCAGCCTGCGCGGCGCGATCGGCGCGGCGGATGCGCAGGGCTGCCGAAACATCTCCTGGTCGCTGGTAGATAACCTGAGCGCCCGCATTCTCGTTCGCGCCGAAACCAAACTCGGTCCCGATGCAAAAAGCTGGCGGGACGCCTTGAAACCCACCCTGGCCGGTCTCTGGCAGAATCCGGAAGTTTCCCCGGGACAACTTCCCACGCCGGCCGCCCTGCCGAAAGAAGAGGAACTCGTGACTCGGCTCAGAAAACATTCCGGCCGCGAAGCAAACGCCCCGCTCCTCGGGCTTGCCCTTTGCAATCCGGAGAACCCAATGCTTCCCGGCCATACCTTGTCCAAAGACGGCTCGCCCAGCGGCCTCGACGCTTACCTGAATTTCGGCCTGCGCGAATATTTGTTAGCCAGGATCCGGCCGGAAAATCCGCTCCGTCCGTGGCTCGAGTTGCAGCGGATCATCTTCTTTCTCCCGCTGGACGGCACGGGCAAGCAGATTTCCGGCAAAGATCTTTCAGGCGAGGATTTCGATCCACACGCCGCATTGGAGCGATTCTGCAAGGCCCATCCCACGGATTTGCCAGGTTGTCTGGCCGAGTATCTCGCGCTTTACGATCGACTTTCGCAAGTGCCGCCGGCCGAGTTGGCGCAACGCTTTGCGGCCCTGAAGGAGCGCCTCGAGCACTTTAGCGAAAATGACCTCAGGCAATTTTGGATTTTTCCGGAAATGGTCGATAGCCTGCGCTACACCGCGCTCATTGCCACCGGGAATTTCCCGAACCTCCGCCTGCCGATGACCGTCTCGGCGCATCGGCTCTTCATCCGGTTCGATCCCTCCACGGGCAAGCCGATGGTCGATCAGGGCTGGGGCTGGCGCACCAGCGAATGGCAGCGGACGCCGAATTCGATGCTCAGGAAGGAGGACGAAGCGCGGGCTTCACTCGCCATTCTCGGGCGGGGTGATGAGTTGAGCCGCGTCCGCCCGGAGTGGCTGGAAGCCTCGCCGCACTCTGTCAGCCTTTGCGGCTTTGTTATCGACTGCCTGCACGAGTCGAACTGGTTTCAGGGCCGGCCTTTTCTGCACGAATTCGACGCCGCCGCGGAACGCCGGCATTATCACGCGCTCGTCGACTACTGCCGGCGAGTCCTGGTGGAACAGCTCGACGCCACGCATGATGTCCAGATGGCCGCCGAACTGGAACGCTGGTGCAGCGAACTCGTCCGCAATCTCTGTGATTGGGGCTTTCAGGATACGGTCACGGACGCCGAGTACGATGCGATCCGCGACGAACTGGCGACGCATTTCAATAAAGTTAACAAACAATTCGGACGCACCAACTATTACGACCAGAGCGAGCTGGCCGTCGATTGGCGCAAGCTCCCGCGTCATCTGGCCGTCGAGCTCACACAAACGCGGGAAGTCTGGAACTCCATCCGCGACTTTTACGATCCGAAGCCCCTGCTCGAAATCGAGCGCGCCGCTGGCCAGCGATCCTGGCAAGGCTCGCCGATCGACGATCCAAGTTGGACCCAGGCGGTGCACGATTCCCGGTTAGAACGGACGCTTACCTGCCGGCAACTTGCCGACGTCTACCTGCGCTACCTCCCGCTGCTGCCCGAGCGGCTTCCGGGGCCGGATTACAATTTTCGCGAGCTGGCGTTTCTCCTGGATTTTGGATCGACCTTGTTGGGCGGCGGCGAATTTGCCGCTGCGGAAAGTGTCTACTCCCGGATCGTGAACTCCCGGGAAAGTGACTTGAACCAATTTGGGAGCGCGCGCGAGCTGCGCGCGAGCGCTTCGCTCGGGCTCGCGCTCATCTGTCGGGCCTCGGGCCGAAAGGCTGAGGCGCTGACCTATGCGCAGCGGGCGCTCCTCCTGAGCAAGGATCAGCCTTTTCGGCAACTCATTCGCTACGACTGTACACGCGGCAGCCAATCGGGCGGAAACGACTACTCCGCCGGCAATGGCCGGGCGCTGGCGCTGCGGCTCAGTGAGGAATTGCGCGGCGACGCGGAGTCGGTGGTCCTACCGCTCGGCGTCAAAAGCGTGGTGGTCCACACGCCGAATTTCATCAATTCCGAAGTGACCTATTACTACTGCACCCCGGTTCACGATGACCCGCGGCGTGAGCATCGCGTATTGTTGCTCATCCCGTCCGGAAATGACGACGCGCTCGAGTATTGTCAGGAAACAAACGCCTGGGCGCGCTTTGCCGACGAGCACGGTCTCGTCCTCGTGGCCCCGAAGTTTCTCTTTGCCTTCAATTGGGGGACGCCCGCGCCGGCGATGTGTGAATTTCAACACGCCCAAGTCTGGTCGGGCCAGGCGACGCTGGATGCGCTCGAGCGCATTCGCGCCCAGGGGGTTAACATCGCCTTGGATCATCTGCTCCTGCATGGCTACGGAGCCGGGGCGCAGTTTGCCCAGCGATTTGCGCGCTGGGCGCCCGAGCGTTGCGCCGCCGTTTCCATCCATAGCACTCAGATGAACTGGGCCTGGTATGACTGGACCCTCGGGATGAAGCCCCTCTCGAGTTTAAAATCGACCGCCTTCCTTGCCACCGCGGGCCAACTGGAACCCGATGATCGAGATGCCGCGGCCGTCTGGGTGACGATGGCAAGGGGCGCCTCCGTGCCCGTGATCTGGAAAGAACTGCCGGCCGTGGCGCACAATCCGTCCCGGGAAATGGAGGAACTCAGCCGCGCCTTCCTGGCTTTGTACTCGGCAGATGCGCCGTCGAACCCGCAGCGCTGCATTGGGGATTTGCGCTCCTGGACCTACTTCGACGAACACGACCCCCGCGTTGCGGCCATTCCCGAAAATCTCCGTCAGGAGCTGCCCTCGCCGGCTATCGCCCAGAAGTGGGGCTCAGCGGCAAATTGAACGATGCGCACGCTACTCTATTCCCTTCTCGTCGCGATGCTCTGCGCCGGCGCGACCTCGGCGGCGACCTTCGATCTGGAAGTCCCGCTGCTCGGCGGCGATCATGCCGCCTCGTTTCGGCTCTGGTTTTCGGAGGACTCGGAAAAGATCGCCTCCGTCATCGTGCTCACTCCGGGCACCAATGGCGACGGCCGCGGCTGGGTGAATGATACCGAATGGCAGCGCCTCGCCCGGGAAACCGGAGCCGCCCTGCTCGCTTGCTCGCTACGCGGGGAAAACGGCGGCTCTTACTGCGAACCGCAACGCTGGAGCGGGGAAATCCTCCTGCATGCCCTGGAGACACTCGGCGCACAGGGGCGCCACCCGGAACTCGCGGCGGCGCCGCTGACTCTTTGGGGTCACTCGGCGGGCGGCCAGTTCAATTTTAACTTCGCTTGTTGGCGGCCCGATCGGGTCGTCGCCTTTGTGGTTAACAAAGGCGCCTACTATACCGGCGCCCCTTCCGATGCGACCCGGCAAATCCCGGCGCTTTTTATCGCCGGAGAGGTGGACGAGTCGATCCGGGTCGAGAACATCACGTCCCTATACGCCAGGCACCGGCGCCTGGGCGCGCCATGGTGCCTGGCCGTCGAACCGGGCGCGGGTCACGAAGTCGGCCGCACCAAGGAACTCGGCATCGCGTTTCTCCGCCCGATATTGATCTCACGCCAAAATAACACGCCGCTCGCAGCCCCCTGGCGCGGCGATCTTACGACTCACGAAGTCAGCGTCGCCGATGGAGCGACCCCGGCCGGCGCCATCACGGCCTGGCTCCCGGACAAACCGTCGGCTGACGCCTGGCGCGCCTTCGTCCACCACGAGCGCATGCCTTGATTCCTGGCTACAAAAGCACCTTATGAAAAGCGTCCGCGTTTCGAACCCATCGAACTCAGCGCCTTGGAGGGCGCAGATCGCAGGAGGACTTCACACCGCCTTCATCGGGTTATTGCTGCTCATCGGCCCACTTTCTCCCACCCATGGAGGCGCCGTCGAGACCGTCGATTCGGAGCCTTCCGACGGGGCGAAATCCGAACTCATAAAGTCGATGCAGGAACGCGCCAAGGTCATCCGCTCAGGCACGGAAATCGACTTCGCCCATATAACCTGGGAGGTGGACGAGGCCCATCAACAGTTGGCCTTCGATACCCTGGCGAAATTTGCCGCAACGAGCTGTTCCGGCGCCATCTTCAAAAGCCCAGAGGCGGCGTCTTCGTCCGCAAACGCATCGCGGGCTGAATTGTCACGACTGCTCGGGCCCGCGGCTTCGGAGCCCATCCGCTGGAAGATTCTCTTCTTCGGAGAAAAGGTCCGGTTCGAGAAACGCGTGCCGGATTCAATTTTCAAGGCCGTAGCCGCGCGCGGCCTGAGATACCCGGAAGACCCGGCAACGGATTGGATTTATACCGAGTCGACGATCTCCGAATACCGCCACGATGGCAATACGTTGACAGTGAAACACCTGAGCCCGAAGGACGCGTATCCCTTTCCCTTCTATTCGCTCGATCTTTCGCTGAGCCGCTTCAACCCGACGCCGGAAGCAATCGAGGCAACTCATTTGGACTCGGATGGCCGGGCGGAAACCCTCCGGTGGGGCAGCGAGAAGTTCGAGGTCTCCTTGGAAATCGAGAAGCAGAACCTGCTCGGAATTAAACTAACCATGAAAGAAACCGCCGGCCCGCTCAGACAGGAGACGATCTTTGGTGGCGGATGGCCGACGAAAAGAGGCCAGGCGCTTCCCAATTCCGTCCTGGACGTCAAACATCTCGTAACGAAAAAGGCCTATCTCATCGATCTGTACTCGTTTGCCCAAGTCTCGTCGGAGGTTCGCGCAAAGGACGTGAGCCTGGAGACGAAGGCAGATACGCAAGTGTACGACGAGGAATGAATCTAATGCGTTCCTTTCATAGTTTTGCCTCCATCGGCGTGGAGGCGATGTTTCGGTGCGTGAGATTTCGGCTGGCTCGGATTTTTCTCAACTGGCCCTCTCCGAAAGCGGCGCAGAACCGCACGCACTCCAAAACCTCGCGGCATTGCACGCGGATTTGCCAGCTTTCTGCCGGATTTCTTGATGCACGGTGAGGCGAAATTGGCCAAATCTCCGCTTCCTCGCGGGCCTAGGAGCGAAGCTCTGATTCGTGCAAGTTTGACCGATATAGCAAATGCGCGCGTCGGCAATTCCTGGGAGCGTGGACGTCTCGTCCGCCCGCGCGGAAGCGTACGAAAAGATGTGGGCATCTCCTCGAGCGAACTGCGCAGTAGCAGCTCATTCGCAACCCGCAACAAAACGGGATGCAAACGCTGTCTGGAAGTGAACGCGAGCGTCCTATGAGACGCTTTCGCGCCGTGCGGACGAGACGTCCGCGCTCCCAGGCTTGCCGCCGATCGCACTGCTGTAGTATCGCCAAACTCCAGATGACGAATCCGCAAATTCGCCACGAGAGCGCAAGCGATCGGAGCCAGCTCGCCGCCGGTGAAGCGTCGAATCGGGGGCGCAGACCGTGGGTCACACGGTCGTTGCCATATTAAGATGAGAAAGAACTGTACCTGGATGAACCAGGGCCCATGGGGTCGGGCGCAAGTGTATGTATGTGTGGATGCCAGCTCTCTCCCACCTGATCGCCAGAGGCGTGTTGGGAAAATTGCCTTTTGGGTGAGTTCACCCAAAAGCAACTTTCCCAATACGCCCCATGCAAACAGCCAGGGGAGCCAAAGACGGCCGCGAACGTGTGGTGTTCTTGGGCGTGCAGTAAAAGTTTACTAACACGCCCTGGGGAGAACTAGGTGCGGTGTCTCGAGATCGCTTCTCTTGAAGAGCAGTCCCGACGTTGGGGTTGTTAGATCGATGGGGCCTGGCTTGCAGCCAGACGGCATTCGTCAACTTCCCCTGCGCTCGGACTTCTCACGGGATGGTTTTCATTCGTCACTTTTCAGCGAAGCGCGCGCGGCTATTCCATGCGGGGCTGCGGGCGTTGCCGTCCGGTCCCGCGCAAAATACTTCGCGCTGGTCGCTGCAAAACGATGAGGAAACCAAGTCCCTCATAACTGGATATGCTGCCGTGACGTTGCGGCTTTTCCGGCGACGGAGCGCCGGTTGCAGGGCTGGGCGTGCGGTTAGACACGTCCAGTGCCGGGGGTTTAAAAACCGCCTCTCCCTGGAGGAGCATAGCTCCTTTTGGAATTTGCATCATCACGGAC
>OUNM010167859.1_pt1 | contig 31124 bp, 23 predicted proteins | sample 1769961 | NCBI WGS metagenome assembly OUNM01 (sample SAMEA3914820, study PRJEB12502) | metagenome | biome: forest; material: soil | place: USA | collected 2012-03-12 | depth 0.3 m | reverse complement strand
CCTTTGATGGAGCTGAGGGGCGCGCTGTCCGAGGACGACACGCCCAGGTAGCTATCCCTCGGCCTGGTCGCTAGCAGCGACCACGGCGTGTAGGCGCCGTTGTTGGAGGGGGGCTTTTGGGGCTGGTTCTTGACCCAGACGAGGCCGGCTTGCTGCCAATGGTCCTTGGAAGAGGGATCCTGGACAGGGTTGCCCATTGCGTCGAAGGTCACGCCCGGAGGGTAGGTGGTGGTGTAGCCGGGGAACTGCCAGGGCCTGACTTCCACCCCGTTGCTCTCGAGCAGCTTCTCGAGCTCGCGGATATGGACAAGCATGGCGCCCTTCTCCCGCTCGAGTTGTTGGAGGTAACCCCTCCGCTCGGTGCGGCCTGTGACGCGATCGGTGACATAGCAGTCGAGGTTCTGGGTGGCGCAATGCGAGCAACCCTCGGGGAGCGCATCGCAGCGGATCTTGCGCACCTGCAGCAATCCATGCAGTCAGTACCGGGCTTGGTCGCGACACCATCCATCAATGACGAATGGAAGACGGGGGGCGGGAGACAGGAAAAGGAAGGCGGAAGACGGAAGACGGCCAGCCAAAGCAGGCGGACAGCCACCATCGCGATGCGCGCGCACCTTGCACCGGTCGCATGCCTGCCCCGTACGCGTATACGACTGCAGCTTGTTCTTGACCACGTTCGAGAAATCCTCGGGCCCGCGCTCGAGACGCGCCAGTTTCAGCTTGGGCGCCGAGACGTCGTCGGGCAGGACATCGCCGGCGTCGCTGGGTCGCTTGGGCGGGCGGGCTTGAGGCATGGTGTTTCGGCGACCGGCAGGTCCCGGTCAGGCGCGCGTTTGGGACGATGTGGATGCGGTGCCGCGCCAACACGGGGCGGCGAGACGGGCGGGTGGAGGGGCCCTTCAATTGCCGTCGCTGTGATGGTCCGACGCACGATGCGGAACGCGTGTGATGGAAGTCGGCCGTGCGTTGCTCGGCCGGGTCGAGGATCCGGCTGCTGGACGGGGTTTGCCGCTGGCTGATGGAGGGATGGATGGAGAACGCCGCGCCCCAGCTCCTCGACACTCAGGGGCGATAACGTCTCACTAAAGTTAACCTTAAACCCGACTGACCCAAGCCACCCTGGTCTGGGGCGTGGTGCCAAGGGGAGCCCGCTTGCTGGATGCGCCGCGCCCAGAATGTCGGGATTTGCTGCCGGCCCAGACGGACATGGGGCCGGTCCAGCTTTGGGGGGCCGATCTGCGCGGCACAGCGAATTAGTAGGTAGACGACGCCTGGCAGTGGCTGGCACTGCGCGTGAGTTTGAATCTGGGTTAGGGTTGACTACGCGATACGGCCGAGTCGGCCAACCCCATCTTCCGACGTCCCATATTTGCGCCCCGCGCTGCCCCTCCACCGGGTTCTTGAGAGCTGCTCGGACCAGATCACACACGATCCAGATATACAGGCCAACAGCGAGCCCATCCGACAAGCGAGCGAAGACAGCGGATACGGGCGCAACTCGGACAAAACAGCGCCGACCGCAACGACCACCCAGGAAACCTCGCTCTCGTGGGTTGCGGCCTTCGACAAGTCCAGCAGCAATGGCCCTCGAACCAGTTCATCTGGAACACGTTCCCCCCTCATACCGAGTCTACGCAGCGTTCTTCCGCGACGTGAGCAACACCGAGTTTCTCCACGCGCAACTTCTCTCCCGAAACAGCGAGTTCGAGTACGCCTTCATCGACGCGTCCTCGGTTGTCAGCCGCGCACATCTGCTGTCGGCCGTTTACAGCGCCGTCAATGTCTTGCTCGACGGCGCGTTGCGGACACCCAATGTTCACTCCGAGATTGTGGTGTCCTTGAACACAAACAACAACGTACTTGCTGCTCGGGCCATTCCTTGGTCCCCGTGTTGCTAACCCCGGCCAGATTGCAGACGCCTATCGAAGATGGGGGATAACGCCCGGCAAGACCAAAGACTTGATTGTTGTCAAAGTCGTGCTGCCGCCCTCGACCACGCGAGAGGAAGCCCCGGCAGCAATACAAACGCAACAAGCCGTTTGGGACCACCTGACGCAACACGTTCAGGGAACACCGACAGCGCTAACCGACGATGCGCTTGCCCAAGCCACCGACTGGCCCAAAGTGCGCAAGTACTACCGGCTCAACGGCGTCCCAGCGCTAGACCGGCTGTCCGACGAGCATGAGAGGCGGAAGCAGAGCGAGAGGCTGGCCATTATGGGCATGGCGCTACGGGGATTATGATAGGCATGGCCATGCCGTATATTTTTGTCTGTTGGCGGCTGCACCGCCCGTCGCTCGGCGGGTGCACACGGCGAGATTGAGGAGCGAGGCCGTGACGGGTCTGGACAAGCAGTACACGAGGCATGACATGCAAAGGACTCCATCGACTTGACTGGTTGATTTGGGCACTTGCCTGTTGGCCAGGCGTCGTGAGACTGGAGGTCGGTTTCGAACACGACTGTCAGTCCTGGCAATCAATCAGCAGGGGACGGGCAGGGCCCGGCCACACCACATGGGTCTGTTGCCTGTCTTGTTTCCCGCGCGGCTCGTCGTGAACACACAACCAACAGTGGCCGTCCTTCAATGAGGAAAACGTTCGAGACAGACCTCGGACTCCTCAGGCCAGTGTCATCATCAACGTCACCAAGATCGGGAGTCAAGGGGTTTTTCCAACCAGTGCCCTCGGCCAAATCAAGATGATTATGCTCGCTAGAAATCTAGGATAAATGTGTCTGAACGCTTCGCTGTCGTGACGGCATCAAAAATCAAGGAAATCCATCTCTCGCTTTCAGACGGCCCCCACCTTCCTGCGCCCGGCCATGCTCGCCCGAATCCAGGAACCACCCATTCTCGCTCACTTTGCAAACCCAAAAAGGGTTTTGACCCTCCTAACCAGCTCTGTTCGCATGGCATCCCGTCCATCACGCGTGCGTTGCACCGCATCCCGGTTCTCATGCGCCCTCCGCAGCAGATACTTCATGCACTCGCCCGTTGACCCCCAAACCAGGTACTTGTAAGCGCGGGGTTTTTCGCCGCCATCCCCGTTGCTCGATACCAGCTCGCAGCTGACCTCGTCCGCCATGCCCTGCAGCTGAGCAAACGCCACGTCGGCCTCAACCTCGCCCTCGGAGAGGATTGCCTGGGCCTTGAGCACCGACACGCGGTTGTGCGTGGCTAGGACCACGCTCACGTTGGGGAACGCCGCGGCCCTCTCCGTCTCACTCTGCGGTTGGAGCTGCGCGTTCCACTCTCTCCGCAGCAGAGCCTCGGCGACGCCGTCGTATGTCACGTCGGTGTCGGCCTTGGAGTCGTGCATGAGATGGCGCGGGTCCGATCCCAAGTATGCGCCACGAACAAGCTTCACGCCAAGAGCAAACCCGCCCTCGCGAGCGGCGGCGAGGTGCCGACTCAGCGTCGAAGACGTCGCCTTCAGGTACGCCTGGTATGTCCCATAGACAACGGCGGAAGACGACGTGTTGTACTTGCGCATGTATGTGAGGGACCAGTCGTCGATGCCCGGTTGGAGGGCCTGCTGCTCGGCGTCAAACAGCAGGCGTACGCCCCGGGACGCAGCCAGCTGGCAGATGCCGTCGATAGCGGACTCCAAGGCCGCGGAGGGCGGCAAGCGTTGGGAAAGGGCGTGAAGGGCCTGACGGCCTGCGCCGGTGAACTTGAGAGCGACAAAGTCGCCGGGCGAGGCGAGCAGCACTGTCTCCATGGTCCCGGCAGCCCAGGGAGTGATCTCTGTCCGCACACACTCCTCCGCGGCGGCCCCGGAACTGCACGCCGCGAGGTCCTTCATCTGCGCCTCGCTGAGCACAACCTCCTTGGCGTAGCCCAGGATGACGCCACCGAAACCGATCTGCTTGAGCGATTCGATGGTCCGCCGAACCTCGGACGCGTTCTCACCGGCGCAGAACTGGGCGTAGAACGTCTGCTTGAGAAACAGCCGGAGAAACGGATTCCTGTCGGGGTTGAGCGCCGAGCTGGTAGTGTTTGCCAGGATGGACATGATCGCGAGTGAGGGCGGCAGAAGAAGAGGCGACGATGAGACGGTCGTCGTCATGAGCGACCGGAGCACGTTGGTCAGTGGAAGAACGGCCAGGGGTGCCGATTGAGCCATCTTTTCGGGCTGGTGCTCGGGTGGGGAAGGTGGAAGATGGATGGCGCCATTGAATGTGAGGTTTCCAGCAGGCGAGGGCCGGTTGGAGGTGGAGTGCAACGACCGTGTTGATGTTGATGCCGATCGTGTTGTCCTCTGAAAGGGTTGGCGTGGGTGGGAGCAAGAAGGCCCGGTCGCCAAAGTAAAGGATATCGCGGGAATGTTGGCAACGACGGGCCTGGTCCTCGCAATGCCAGGCAGCGACTGGGGGAGGGGTGCCATGATGGCGTCACCGCAAGAGTGACTCGATTCGTAATTGTTGTATGCGCCTAGCCCCTGTCGGCGCAGGAGATGGGCTGTGGTAATGGGAATTGAGGATGCTGGAATGCAAGAAATGGGCAGTCGCTTGGAGGCCCGGGGTCGACGTATTGCTTGGTGTTGGGTGTTGCATCATGAGAGGGCAGCCATCAAAGCATGAGACGAACTGGCCAAGATATATCCCACCAGCAACCGGCAGCGCCTCCATCTTCCAACCGGTATCGCACCTGCCCTGCCCGCAAAACACCAGTGCCCGCCAATCCCCGAGCCATTGCGGGATATGATTGCCATTGTGCGCCGGAGCGTCCAGAGACGCGCCTTTGTTGGTTCGTCGATGCGCTGGGTGATGTTATCGCGGGCTCCTTATCAGAAAAACCGCAGGTAGCCGCCCTGTGGGGCTCCTGTTCTCTGCCGGCATCGCAGCTTGCAGCCCGGCGACGCCAGCAATGCGCTTTGGACGGAGAAGAACCCCCCAAGCGGGGCCCGCCAAGTGGCCAAGCGCAGAGCAGCACCGGCATTGGGTCAATTGGCAAATGGCCAGATCGGAGCAGCGCAGCGGCCAGTGTCCACCCAATGCCGACGCTCCGTCAGATGACCTGCGGCCGGCTCAAGGATACCGTTGACGTTATCGGGTGAGCTGCAGGGAGACCTCTGGACAACGCAGTCCCCACCTTGCCCAATCGAGTGGGGACTCCGAGCGGTTGATGTCGGCGCTCGTCTGCCAATTGACGGCTCGGCGTGGTCAGGAGACCTGTTGTCGACGCTGAGAAGCGTGGGGGGGCTGTATTTTCGTCCGCCGAGCCGTCGTGCCAGTGGCGAGACCGGGAGACTGTTTCGGCAAGGCCGGCCCGCAGGGAGGTCCGCCAGAGGTCCGGCCCGAGGGGGCGCGCATCAAGGATACAGCAATCCGTGCCCCCTACTGGGTTTTAGGCTGGACCGGTCGCGGTGAACCCAATCGCTTCCCTATCCAGTCCACGTATCTGATCGGGCGGCCCCTCACGATGCCCAGGAGATCTTGGAGGCCGCCGTAAACAAATCCAGCGACCAGGGCGGCCTTGGTGGTCCGGGCGGTCATGGGCAGCGAGAAACGATCTGGAGCGCAGCCGCGAATGTCAGCAACCGCCCAATGGCATTTCGCAACACAGAAAAGAGACAGGCCTACTCCAAAGGCTGAAGCCACCGGCCACGGTAACGCAGGATGTCACCGTGTTGACCAGGTCGGCGGTCCCACGATACGAGTCAAACATCTGCTCGATCGCGAACATGGCCGTGGTCCAAAACGACACTTTGAATCCCATCCGGAAGCCCTCACGAATCCCACCATAGGCCATCTGGTAGTTCTTGCTCTTGTGGTAGAGGAACCAGCCCGTCGTGCTGGTGGGCAGCTTGTGGGCATGCTCAGCGCGGAACTGCAACCCCGACGTCTTTCCCCCCTGCGCCGTTCCCAGGGTGAATCCGGCCAGGAACGACAGTGTCGATGCCATCGGGAGCCGCAGGGGGGCGGGGAGGGAAAGGCGGGCGTTGCGGTAGACTGCATCGATCTCGGCCTGGGACGGTGGCGGCGGCCGGTCGCGCTGCATCCGAGTCCCCGCGTCCATTGTGTCGTCTCGGGGGTAGTTCGTCTGGTGCAGGTGCTGCAATCGATCCAGTTCGGTAGACGAGGTGTTCTCGAAGAATCGTGGAAAAGCCCAGGCTGATCAACTGGGCATCGCTGAGACGAGCGTTGCCGAACCTCAGATCAGCAATCTTCTCAATCTCGTCCGCTCCCGCTGGAAAATGCTCACCCTTGGCCCTGGTCCAAGCTCCCTCCCACACCTTAACCCCACTAAATTTAGTGTGGTCGCTGCCCCTCCAACCGGCTTGGCGGGGTGCTCTTCCTACTGCCTGCTGCCTTCCAACAACCACTACTGAATTTAAGATCACAGAAAGAAGGAAACCATCCATTCACTTTCATTCAACTTCGACGCCGTCTCGCTTGTTGCTAGTAGGAATCTCAATCAGAAAGGCGATCTGCGAAAATATGGTACGGGGTCCTCTTCCCGGCGCTTTGCTCCCTGATTGCCCCTGATTGCTCCCTGGTCGCGCCGCCGCTGACCTGTGACCAGCCTCGCAACGCAACGAACCCCGTGGACGACCCCGGGATCACTCTCCGCCTAAAACATGGGATCCATACCATCTTTTTATTTGTGATGGTTGACTGGTCCTTCTCCCGCCTCACTACCGAGCTTCTCTCAACCCTTCGGGACCGCTACCCCAACGGCCTCAGCGCCGCAATCGCCGAGCCCCAGCCGACGCCCTTGCCGGCGAGCGATGGCGACGTCAGGGTGGCCTACGCACTCCCTAAGAACCCCAACGACTTGGCTCAGGGGTGGAAGAATCTCAAGGCGCAGCCGAATGACACCGTGGGCGGAAAGAAGTTGGCCGACATGAGCTGCCTCGCCTTCGCCTTGGTGGATCCTGACGCCGATGACGCCGACGTCGAGTTCGGAGTGGAGATCCCCACACTAGAGGAGGAAGAGGACGATCTGTGAAGTTTTTGATTGGCGTACGCCCTGGGTTTCACGTTGGCAATTCATGGACATGGAATAGACGGGGCGTGCTGCGTTGAGGATACTGATATCCAGGAGCAAGACGTCGAGTTGGGATCCGTAGACGACGGTCTGGATCGGCCCACCAGACTCGGAACGTTTCCGCTGGTAGCTTTTGGTCACAAGAAAGCCCATACCACATCTAGGCAGCTTAATCCAAGACTGCCGAACCTGGGGCGAGAGAAGCCAAGGGACAACTGGCGGCGCCCCGCTCCAGCCGACTTCGAGACTACTGGTTGCTGGCCTACTCGGGGCCAACGAGAACTGCTGAGAGGGCGCGGATTCCAACCTTTAAGGGAACGACAGTAATTCGAGGTGTCTCTAGCACGCCTCGTGGCACCCTCCGGCAGGGATAAAAGTGGCAATCTTTGTGTTCATGGCTCTTTCACATGAAGAAGACACCATGAGTGTCGCTGTGGCTGTGGCTGTGGCGGTGTTCAAAATCATGCGGACAGAGATTAGCAACTACAAGACGATTGGCAACTGTTGAAAGCAGCGTTATCAAAAACTCATTGACTGTTAGTGAACGAACTGTCTAAACTTTCGTAAGATACCTGTCGAGACGCCTTCCGAGGCAGACAGAAGTGGCTCTATTACCAGCAAATGTAAGAATGAATGTGAACTCGAGGGGAGATAGCTGCGCAAAATGCCTTCAACTGAGCGCATGAGACACCAAGAAAATAAAACCGGCCATGCTCCTCAAACTCTCCCGATCCCAGCCGTGATCGAAGCCGTCTCAACCACTGCTCTTTGCCGCCAACGCCTTGGATGCCCAGCCCAGCCTCGTGTTTCCACCGTCAAACACTACAAAGGCGGATTTGAGAGCGACGTCCCCCCAGATCGAAAATCCAATGCCCGAATCCGACTGGAGCCCCCCGTAACACGTCTTCCCACTCGAACCCGTTGGGGCATACTTGATGTAGTCGCCAGGCACCGTGATCAACCCCTCTGCGCTTCCGACGCCAAACGAGAAGTCGGGGGCCGATCCGCTGCACGGAAGCGTGTACCCGCCCTGGCTGTTGTCGTACTTTGCGCCGCTCACTGCCCCGTAGTAGGCCGAGACCACAGAGCTGGGCAAAAGAAACAGGGACGTACCCGTGTCCGCAATGCCCTGCAGCGTGGTGTTTTGGAATGTTCCATTGCCGATCGCATATCCCGAAGACGTCCACTCCCAGAATCCCCCACTGTTGTCCACCGGCGCATACGCAATGCTGCCCGTGTAGGCCTTGGAGTCAATGTAGCCAAAGTTGTAACGACCGGCTACGAGGATCACCACGGTCAGCTGCTGGTCGGGGCGGAGGGGGGTTGGGCACACAGTCACTTACGAGCGCCCGCCTTGAGATCGGCGGTGAAGACACGAGAGTCCAGAGTGGCGTTAGCGTTGTCGAAAAAGGTCTTTTGCGCAACCGGCTGGACTGTGTTTATGGAGCTGAAGCCTAGGCCCAGCAAGCCGTCGTTGTTGGAGTCGGAGGTGAACTCGTTCGAGACCTTTTTTGCCACCTCGACCGCTTGAGACGGCACGGTCAGACCGCCGACCGTAACCGTGTCGGTGTAGACATCGCCGCTAGAGGAGCTGCCGTCGCCGTACGAGATCTGCCACGTGTAGCCCTGGAGCTTTTGTGCGGTCGAGCTCTTGTTCGGGTCGTAGATGGTCTGCCCTTGCACATCGCTCTTCAACGTCTCGGAAGAAAAGACCCACAAATCGGACGAGCCTGTGTCAATGTCGAGGTTGAGCACCTGCGCGGGTGTGCCGATGGAGACCGGAGTCAGGTACTCGACATCGTTCTGCTCGGGGTCGGTCTCGGCACTGCCAGTCGACCGTCTGGCCGTGCCGCTCCGAATTCGCTCCACAGCTCCCTTCAAGTCGACCGGGAGAGCCGCACCGTATTTGTTGTAGATCTTGGCCAGCTGAATTGGGCCGCTGCGGACGAAGTTTGTGTTTCGGACTTGCTTCAAGGATGCGATTCCCACGGAGCGGGTGCCGGAGGAAGGGGGCAGAACTCCAGCAAGCGTCCCGGTTGCAAATGCAACCGTGACGAAAACGGATTTGAGCATCATTGCTAGGTTGTGTTTGCCAATCGATGGGTGGTGTGGTCTGGCCGAGTGGCAGCGATGTGAGACGCGGTGGGCGAGTGCTTGAACGGAGAAGCAGTTGACCTGGAAAGGTTGAAAGATGGAGAGATCGAAAAATGGAACAGTAACGGCGTTCGCTCTAACCTGCAGACGAGGCAGCGAAATGCGCTTGCAAACTCAGCAGCGGATGCAGAGGCCAGTTGAGACGAAACCAAGCTGTGCTTTGAGTTTGTTGTGGCTGCTGCAGCAAGAGCGAGAGCAGGAGTGAGAGTGAGAGTGGGAAAGATCCTCCAGCCAACAGCAAGTGACGGCAAGAACCCAAAAGGCCATGAAGATTGCAGTATGCCATGAAGGAAACGTTTCTGCAGCTGCCACCTCCAAGCTTCCTCTCGGCGACACATGAGTACGAGGTAGGTACCTTATCTTATTAGTTCGAGCCGGGTTTGAAAACACCGATTTACATTCCTGAATGCAGCAGAGACGAAGGTCATGATGATGAGAGTCTTCACGTTCAGCTGACCCGGGAATATTCTGTTGTCGGGAGCCGGACTTGTAGATGGTTCCGTGAGTCCTGCCTTTGCGCTGCAGTGTCAGTTCCCAGCAATGAGTCTGCGCTGGAGCCCGATGCATGGCAGGCATGTACGACGCGGGCTGTGGTCACGTCACCAATTCATGATGTAGGTCGGGCTTATCTCAAAACGAGTGCTTCCCCCGGGGGCTGGGCCCCCTTACATGTTGCCTAGGTAGGTACCAATGCATGAAGGTTCACTCACCTGGAAGATAGAGGGACAAATGGTTGAGAGTGAATGTTGCCCAGCCCACTGCAGTGACGTGCTGATAAATCGTTCCTTGGTGTAGTCGCAAGGGATCATTCGCACGGGAAAGGTTAGCGAACCGAAAACATCAACTTTATTGATCTGGAAGTAGCTTAGATCTAATACGTTAAGTTACAATAGATCAGCAGTCGTGGCTGGTTTCCTCAAGACTGTACTTCGCTCCTCGGTGTCCTGGAGTACTATGACCCACGACTCGCGGCACTCGCCGCTTTGTGTTTTGAGATCACCGAGATCCACACAGGAGTCGAGAAGAGGACCAAGACGCGACCTTCCACGCCATTACGTGGTTTCGCCTCGGATTTACGCGGTGGAATGGAACTGTTTAACTCCATCCTTTTAGGATCCTGAAATAGGTTGGCTCGGTTCGGTCATTGGGCTGGTCAGCCGCATGCAACACGGCATATCCGGAAGTTGCCAGAGCATGACAATTGACATGTCGAAAATAGGGCGTGTACAGTCCGCCTCGGCTTGGGTCCTCTTAATCCTATTAACCCGAAAGGCTTCTAGATTCGGCCTCGTCTCCAGCAGGATCGCGTCAAGTACGGAATGGTCGAGTCACATTACCTAACGCTCACGGCCCGGCATCGGAACTAGGATCATTAGTGCAGGATCATGGGTCCATCCAATCCCGCCCTAGTCTGGCGGGATGGGGAATTTGTTGCAGGAACGGCAGGAGACAAGCTTTTGTGGCTTGGCGCTTGTCTGCGTGGCGAGTCCCAACGGGCGGGTCGACCCGAGCTTCGGGTCGAAGATGGCGAGAGAGAGATTTGCATTGGAAAAAGACATCCACGCAGAATCAAGATCCAACCTGGCCGCCGGCAAGCATGTTAACGTGCCCTCAGTGTCACTGCCCTTGACGGAGACCTGAGTCTCGAGACCTTTCGTAGCCTGTAAAGAATGCCATTTGCATCGGGCTGGGTGCCGGGTTGTGTGATTGGTCTAAAGACTCCCTTGTGTTTGCCCCTTGCCTGGATTGGCAGGTGTCTGCTTCGTCCCTCCGTTCTGTTAACTTACGTCCAATCCGACACGCGAGCAGCCCGTATGGGAAATGGTGGGAAGCCGTGCAAGCGGGGAGCAACAGATCCTGCGAGAAGATAACGCCACTGTCCGAACGAGAGCACGGTTTGTGGACTGATCTCATCCGGAGGCGGATAGAGAGCCGTTGGCTTGGGCTCTGGAAGTCTGGGTTGCTTTTTATCGTCGGTACCAGGGAGCCCAGACCCCAGCATCAGTGGCTGCCGCGGGACGGCCCTAGACCTGGGTCAGCGCAGAGATATGTCGAGCCGTGTCGAGCCGTGTCGAGATCGTGGGTGCAAGAGCGTGCTGCACGGCATGTTGCACGCCGCCCCGGTGCCTGCGTGCGTCCAGCGTGTTGGGTCCTGGGCGGTGGCGATCGCAGGCCATCCACGCTCGAGCCACGCCATCCACCACGGCGGGTGTGCTGGCTCGAGGCTGGGTAGCAATCTAGAATCCAGGTCGACGGGGTGCCCCGCCAGGAGATTGGGGTCGGTGGATGGCGGGCTGGAAGGAAGACCGGCGCCCTTCACGTGGCAACCCGGAACACAGGGGCGAACGCTGTTGTTCTCTCGTTACCTGCCTGTTTCACAGGCTTCTAGGCAATAGACGACATGGACTGCATTAGTAGCCCAGTCTAGGATCCCTTGGGGAAGGAGTTGAGGAGGACACACCATCCGACGCGGTGGATACGCGTCATCGGCTTGGTTGACGGCTGCGCGGCGCTGCTGCCGACGACCTGGGATCCCGACCAATTGCTCCCTTTCGCGCTGGATTGGCTGTCGGGCTCTCCGCCAAGCCGGTTGTGGAAGTGCAATCCGTTCGCGGTGGACCTGGCGTTGGAATTCGATGAAGCCGTGAGGATCGCCGTTTCAAAAAATCAAACCGAAGGCGGAGAGGGCCAAGCCCAAGCCAAGCGCAAGCGCACTTTCGAGCAAGTGCCTGCTGTTCCCGGCATGGTGGCTTCTGCAGGCCGGAGCCGTCAACTGCCTTCTTCGACCGCAGGTGCGCGGAACCAGCCAATCGGGGCTCTGCAGACCCCTGCCCTCCCGCCTCGCCTGTGCCGCTCCTCGGCCGCCACACTGTCTGCCATCGTCCAGAGACCGGCAAGAGCTGGTCGATCCCACCACCGTCTCGCGACCGTTGAGCTTGTGCGCAAGGGCCCGCGCAAGGGGCTTCTCGCGGCGTTTGCCCTTGCTTTCTTCTCCTGCGCCGTGGCGGAATTCAACACAGGGAAGCTGTTGTCTGGGTCTAACGGCAGTCCCTGGCTGGGTTTCTCCTTCTTCATGCACTGTGCGAAAATGCATTTTTGATCTTATCGCGCCAAGCCCCGGGAAGGAAGGCTAAAATACCCCACACATATTCACTTGCCAGATCGGCAACGTCGATGCGCCGGCTGCTCGCAGCGTGTTCGGCAGCCCGTGGCCGGCCCCAATTTTGTTGTCTAAACGGTGGCTATCGACCTGCCTATTCTGGGCCTGCCCTCCTTGTTCCGGCGAATCATGGCGCGGGGAGCTGGGCGGGCCGCCAATTGCCTGCGACTTCGCATGCCTGGCCATTTCCCGGCAGAGCGTTTCCCAATTCCATCCCATCGCCCTCCTTATCACGGGGGCGAATATGGAGCAGAACATGGCAAACCGGCATGGGAGGCTTGCCTCGAGCGCCAGCCGGATAAGGGCAGGCCAGAAACACTGGCACATTCTGCTTCCGGCCGCACCAGAAGCCGCTGGGTGGGCAGCTAACTGGCAGGGGTCATCATCGCACAGGGCAGCTCGAACTGGGCTCGACGCACCACACCGCACCGGCCGGCCGATCAACCCTCCCACCCAAGCCGACCGACCGACCGACCTGCCTTGCCTACCCTACCCACCTTGCCTTCTGAACCGACTCGACTCTATTTAAATCCACCACCCCGCATACTGCTGCATGCCCGCATTCCTGGATCTCCTCGCTTCCACCCATCCCCCTCTGGCACCGTCCATCGTCAACCCGTCCCCGCGCAGAGTCAGGCCGGGTGCCCCCTCCCTCACTTGCTGTGGCAGTCTTGCACCCTCTGAGCGACACAGCGACCCGGAACCCCAGGCACAATGAGCGAGAAGACGGCCCTCGAGGCCAATGCGGCGGCAGCCGCCGTCCGCCCGTTTTCCGAGAGCCAGCCGGCTCACGAGGGCGGCGACGATCTCAAGGAACACCACATCTCGATCGAGAAGGCCGGGACCGATGTCAGCAACGATGACGAGGACGACCTCTACCGGCCTCTGATCATGGATCCCTCGATCCCGCACGAGGAGAACCCGCTCACCATCAGGGCCGTCGTTGTCGGCTGCGTGCTCGGCTCCTTGGTCTGCGCATCCAACCTGTATCTCGGTGAGTTGTTGATCCCCGCAAGCAAATGCGCTTGAGCTCCCGGTGGCGGCCAGTGCTAATCCCGTTGGCAGGTCTGAAGACGGGCTTCACGTTTAGCGCCAACATGTTCGGCGCCATCTTCGGATACGGCATCCTCAAGCTCCTCGAGAGGGCGGGCAAAATGCCCATCATTGGTGGCATTTTCGGGCCCCAGGAGAACTCCATCATCCAGGCTGCTGCGACGGGCGCTGGCGGCACTGGCGGCATCTTCGTCGCTGCGATCCCGGCCATGTACCGCCTCGGCGTTATGGGAGAAGGCCACTCGCCCCGGGACGACATCGGTGCCATCTTCACCATCACGCTTGTCTGCTCCTTCATCGGCCTGTTTTACGTGACCCCGCTCCGCAAGTTCTTCATCGTCCAGGTCGCCCGCGAGCTCAAGCTCATGTTTCCCACGCCGACCGCCGTCGCGCTGACCATCCGCTCCATGCACGCCGGCGCCGCGGGCAGCCTCGAGGCCGTCAAGAAGCTCAAGTGCCTCGCCATCTGCTTCGTCGGCGCCCTGGCCCACCGCGTCGGGTCCTACTACGCCATCGGCATTCTCTACGACTGGCACGTCTTTACCTGGATTCACATCTGGAGTGGCTACACCAGCTGGGCCATGAACATCGAGTCTTGGGGCTGGTACTTTGAATGGACACCGGCCTTTATTGGCTCGGGCATTCTGATCGGTCTGAACCCTGCCATCTCCATGTTTGCCGGCTCCGTCATCGCCTGGGCCATCATCGGCCCGGCGTTGGTTCACTACGGAGAGTGCATTGGCCTCCAGATGACCGACGACCCCAAGTGGGATGGCTATTACAGCTTCACGTCGCTCAGCCAGCTCGGCAAGCGGACTCCGTCTCCTCGCTATTGGCTCCTCTGGCCCGGCGTCATGGTCATGGTGTGCTCGTCCATGGCCGAGCTGTTTGTGCAGTACAAGGCCATCTGGTCCGGCCTCAAGTCGGTCTGGAACCAGTCTTGCAGCGGCATCAACAGCGCCCTGGTTTCTCGCGGCAAGTCGAGCGCCTTTTTCGCCAAGCACGGCTCCAACCAAGTCAAGGACGAGAACGTGGTCGAGGATCCCTTCCCGCCCGAGCAGCAGGTTCAGACGTGGATGTGGGCGCTCGGCCTGCTCGTCACTCTGGTTGTTGCCATGGTCATCTTCCACTTCCAGTGGGCGACGCACCCGGGCCTGACCATTCTCGCTGTTCTGCTCGCTTTCCTCTTCTCGTTCCTCGCCATCCAGATCGGCGCCGTGACGGATACCACGCCCCTCACGGCCGCCTCCAAGGCGTCGCAGCTCATTTTTGGCGGTGCCACATCGCACAGCGGCTATTCGATCCAGCAGGCCCAGAAGATCAACCTGGTGGCTGGCGCCCTTGCCTCGGGTGGTGCCGATATGGCTACCGCGCTGGTGAGCGACTTCAGGACCGGCTTCCTGGTCGGCACTTCCCCCGTCAAGCAGTGGATTGCCCAGTCTGTCGGCAGTTTCGTCTCCGTCTGGCTTGGCCCGGGCCTCTTTGTGCTCTTCACCTCGGCCTACCCTTGCATCTGGAAGCCCTTTACCGATGAGGAGACCGCCGCCGGCGCCCACTGCCCGTTCCTCGTCCCGTCCGTCTCGGCGTGGGCCGCCGTCGCGCAGGCCGTCACCGACCCCAAGGTTTCGATCCCGCTCAAGAGTGGCATCTTTTCCATCGTCATGGGCATTGTCTCTATCATCCAGGTCTTAGTTCGCCACTTCTACCTGGTCGGTGAGCGCGAGAAGTACCGCCAGTGGCTGCCCAACTGGGGCGCCATCGCTCTGTCGTGGGTCATTCCCGCCCCCGTGTTCGCCAACGCTGCGCTTCTCGGCGCCATCGTTGCCGCGCTCTGGAGGAAGTACGACATGAGGACCTGGGACATTTACGGCTATGCCGTCGCTGCTGGTAAGTCTTTTACCCCCATGTTCATAGAGATCGCCAGTCCATCGCTAACGACTAATTTCTTGACAGGCTTCATTGCTGGCGAAGGTCTCGGTGGTGTTGTCGGTGCTGTCCTGACGCTTGCGGGTGTCGATGGTGGCACCTATGGCTCCAATATTGCCTGCCCTGCGGACTCGTGTTAGCCAGCAGCGGTATGCCGGGGCGGCCGACAGGCGGCTGCTCTCATATTTCGGGTCTCTGGGAATACCAAGGTCTCAATTTGCATTTTTCGTTCTGAGGGCACATCGGAGATAATGATACCGTGATACCAATGAAATACGGGCTTGATACCGGCGTTGTAATAATACACGCTGCCTCTACTCTGTTCCACGTTTGGTGACCTTTTCTCGGCGTCTTGGGTTCGTTCATTATACGCAGTGTGCTTGGAGTCGGGTTCGCGCTGGTTACTCCCGTATTCGACAGCATAGGGTACTAAGTACCTTAGGTACCTAATCAGAGGCCACGGTCTCCCAAATAGCCGGCCGCAATGTGACATGTATCATAGAACTCAAAACGCATCGAACTGATGATTATCATTCTCTCGTTTGATTGAAACGAAGACGAGACAACTCGATACATAAACTCATGCCACCAGTTTACTCCTCTCGCTTGATTCAGGCAACCTCGGTCTCGCGGGCCCGGGGCGCCTCCTTACTGGCGTCCTCCTCGGTAGACGTCGGCTTTTCAGGCGCGTCGGTGACGCCAAACAGCTGGTCCATGGATTCGAGCGACTTGCCCTTGGTCTCGGGCACAAAGAACCAGACGAAAACGAACATGCTGAAGCAGAAACTGCCAAAGATGAGGTATGTTCTAGATGATCGTCAGCTTCTGGTGGTTTCGAGCATGGTTCGAAGAGGGCAAAGTAGCTTGTGACTAAACTCACCCGTATCCGTCACTTCCTACCGTCACAAGCATGGTCGGCACGGCACGGGCGACGACGAAGTTGAAGAGCCACTGGGTAGCGGCGGCGTAGGACACGTTGAGGGACCGCAGACGGGCGGCAGGAATCTCGCTGGCATAGATCCAGCAGGCAGGACCCCAGCCAAATTGGAAGAAGCTGGTTGGCGGGTCAAGGGTTAGTCTCGGAAAGATATGCTGACAGGAAGTCGGTGTGCGTAGGCTGTGGAGGGAGGTACTCACGCGGCAAACAAGAAGATGGAGACGAGCGCAAAGTAGCCAGCGGGTGGCACCTCCTGGCCCGCCTTGGGCGGAGAGATGCGCACGTATAGGCCGATGTAGAACATGGCGAGGCCCTGGGCGATGGAGGTCCACAGCAGACTGCGGCGGCGGCCTAGCGAGTCGGCCATGAAGAGCAGGAAGCAGACGCAGCTGGTGACCTTGACGATGCCGTAGATGCCCGTGCTGAAGAGAGACGTCGAGGTTCCCTTCAGACCTAGGTTCTGGAAGATGGTGGGCGCGTACGTGTTGATGGCGTTGGTGCCCGTCATCTGCTGGCAGATCATGAGGACGATGCTGATGATGACGCGGCGGCGGTTCCCCGCAATGGTCCACATCTCGCGCTGCAGGTTCCAGAAGGAAGCGTCGCCGATCAGGTTGCGCTCGTGCTCGAGCTGGTCGACAATCTCCTTGAACTCCTCCTCGACATACGGGTGCGTCGGCGGCAGGTTGCGAATCCGCGAAAGCACCGCCTTGGTTTCCTCCCAGCGATCCCGGCGCGCGAGCCAGCGGGGAGATTCCTGGCACATCAACATGAAGACGCACAGCAGCACGGCCGGGAGCGCCTGAATGGCAAGCGGAAAGATGTACATGATTTTGGTTGCGGGGAAGTGGATGCTGACGGAGTAGTTGATCCAGAAGGCGATCATGCCGCCGGTGACGATGAAGAGCTGGTACAGGCCGGTGAGCAGGCCGCGGATGGCGCGGGGTGCGTTCTCGGACACGTAGATGGGGTTGATGGTGCTGGCGGCGCCGACGCCGGCGCCCGCAATGAAGCGGCCGGCGTACATGGTGCCCAGGTTGCCGCTCGCCGCGCTCTGCATAATGACGCCGATGATGATGATCAGGGAGACGCCGATGAGGCACCACTTGCGGCCGAAGCGATCGGTCAGGGGGGACGCGACAAGCGCACCAAGGAAGCAGCCGGCCTGGAGGGTCGAGACGATATTGGCAGAGAGGTTGGCGGCGGCGACTTTACCCTCGTACGTGGTGGGATCGCCGAGTCCGAAGTCATCCACGAACGGTTTGAGCACAATGACACCTCCGATGACGGCCGAGTCCCAGCCAAAGGACATGGCGCCGAAGCAGGCCTGCGAAAGAACAATAGGTGGTCAGCATGAACCGACTTTGAAGCCTCATCGTGACCATGGATGGTAGGGCAACTCACCGAGCACGCAAGGAGATAGACGCGCCAACCATAGATCTCGGGCGGATCCGAGGCCATGGCCTCGTTCCGCACGATCTTCTGCAGGACCCTCGACGACAGCGACATGATGGGCTGTCTGTCCGCGACAGTGTGTGACGGGCGGGGGAGGCGAGTGAGGTGAGGTCTGGTGTGTCAAAAAGTCGAACTGGGGGGTTCGATATTAAAGACGGAGAGAAAAGACGGACCCCAGATGCCGGGACTCGCAGCAGTGAGACATCGGCGGTAGCAATCCGGCCCTTTTGTAGTCGCACTGCGTCCCCGCGATATCAGCCATGGGCATTTGTGCGGATGAACGGGGCTCGCGGTCACCTCTTCAGCCTGCCGCCCCCTGATTGGGGGGTCTAGTTCGCGATCCCGGACGGACCCATGTGCAATCCTACCCTTGGAGGTGCGGAGAAGGGCCGGTTCTCTTTCAAACAGACCAAGCGGGCATTGGTCCGGGAACTGGGTCGCGGCCGCGCTCGCCCGGCTTCCTGCTTGCAAGTGACGTTGGCGCTGTGTCCGTCTGGCTACCGTGGCGCTAGCTCGGAAGCCTCCAGGGCCACGATCCATTTTCCACTTTTTTCCACCAAAAGGAGGCGGTCATCCGGGGGGTTCACCTTGCAGATGGTCAACGGTTTTCTTGTCCCCCGTCGCCAAGACGGCCTGCCGACCAGTGTGGCGGGCGGGCCTGTTTGGCTCAATTCCCCGCCGGCGAGCGCCCAGTCGACTGGAGATCTTCCGATCAGCAGCCGACGGATCCGCCTTGTTGCGCCACCGCTGCTGCTCCAGACAGAGGCGAGAGAGGCTGGAGGATGAATCTTCTTCTTGGATGTCTGCTGAATGATCAGCCATCCCAACGTCGAATGGGGGGTGTCTGTCGAGTCTGGGTAAGCGCTAACGTTATCTCCAGGACTGTCGGTCGGACACGGTGTTGGACCTCTCAGATGCCATGTCCGTATTAGCCTATTCGTGTGTGGGGTAGAATTAGGATGGGCAGGTTGGGGTTCGTTCCGGGGGGAAAAGGCGGGGGAGGGACCTGGAGAAGGGGAGAAGCTGGAGAAACAAGGACGCCAAGCAAGACTATCACTTTGCGGTCATGGTCCAGGTATCTTGACTCGACGCTCACCGTCGCTTCACATCGTCGGTCTTGCTCTTGAGGAGCGAGAATTGCTGATAGCAGCATAGCACACAGGACATATTCGAGAAACGTCCAGTCCGGGGCGACAACTTTTATCAGCGGCACGGCACCAAGTTTGCACTGCTCTCCAACTCTGGGCCTTGGGGTTTGGTTGCAGGGTTCTCCAATCACACAACGCGTGGCACGCGGCTCGAGAAGATGCCCCAATTTAGCCAGCCGAATGGTGTTCCCGGCCGTGTGCAGTACCATGTCGTTTCTCCAAGGCACAAAGCTTGCCAGCATGGCTCCTGATGATCCATGTGGTGTCCGCCCCCCTTCCACCGCGGGGAGGGGGCTCGGGAGTGTCTGCTTTCCAGGCCGTGATCCCTGTCGTGGATTAAATACATGCGCATTTCTCCACGAATCAGCGCCCCTCACACGGTCAGCTGGCTCCTCCAACAACACCACGGCATCCAGCAGGTCGATGCTCTTGGCAAAGTGTGGGCGAGCAAGACGTGGGATAGACTCACTGGGGAGGATCAAATACAGAGTGCTGCTCCGAGGGCCTGCAGTGGCATCCCGTGCACGTGTCGGTCCCAAGTCCCTGGTAACAGGGTCCCATCAGGCTTGAGACGCGGAACTTTGTCTGGATTGACGTCGAGATGCTGCCCGAGCCGAGTGTCACAGTACTGGGACGGGATCCTGCCCAGCGCAAGTTCAACATCAACTGCAACGCCTTCCAGCAGGATGCCCTCATCTCGTTCAATGGCTGGCAGTATTCCTCCTTTTACACTTTCCTCCAATCGGAGCCATCCGGTGCCGCAGCCTCTGGGCCCTCTCAGCCCCTCTATGTTCACCTAGGGAGGCGGCAGCTGCCCCATGGGTCGTGGGAAGTGATGGTGCTCGATGACTACCCGCAGACGACAGACGATGGGCACAATACAGTGCAGATGGGCATCTGTCCCGGGGATGGCACCGTCCATCTTTCGTACGACCACCACTGCGATGTGTTAGTCTTCACTCTCGGCATGCTCTCCGTCGTTTTCGGCGCGAGTTGGTGGTCAACCGTCAAGCTAACCGTGCGCCAGTCTCAGATACCGCTACTCGGTCCGAGGACTCGCCACGAGTCCCGACAAGTTCGAGTGGACATCGGCCCTCTTCACGCCGACGCTAGACTACCTCCCGGGTCTGCCCTCTACGCACCGCCATTTCGGATACGTGACGTACCCACGCTTTGGCTTCCTCGGCGATGACATGTTCTGCTCGTTCCGAGACGGCAAGGCCGGCCTCGGCAACGACTACCTGTACATCTATCGCGGCAGCACCGGGCGGTACGACTTTGTGGGCGCCCACCTGACAGGCATCCTCAGCAACCCGTACGTGCACGGAATGGACTGCCGCGATGGCAAGCTCCACGTCACCTGGGTGTACCGGGGTTTCGTACACTACGAGGGCTGGGACGACCCGCTCGACACCAAGCACAAGCAGCAGGCCGGGCCGAATGGGTCCGAGAACAATCACAACGTGTGCTATGCGTTCAGCGACGACAAGGGGTACACGTGGAGGAACGGCGCGGGCAGGGTGGTAGCCGACCTGGCCAAGGGCGGGACCATCGACAATGGCGCCGAGGGGATCGTCGCGTTTGAGATCCCAAAGCACTCGGGTCTCTCAAATCAAGAGGCGCAAGCAGTCGACCAGGAGGGCGGCATCCACGTATTGAACAGGGACGCCCTCGACGGGGGTGAGGGGCGGACGTGGAAACACTACTACCGGTCGCCGGACGGTGAGTGCTGTTTTCAAACTCGTGAACCGGGCGCGCAACGGAGGCGAGAGGCTAATGGATACCGAATCGGGAAACGAAAATTAGGGTCGTGGACGCAACGGGCAGTGCGACCCGTGCCGGGTAACGCCCGCGGACGTCTGGCCGTGAGCAAAGCCGGCGATCTGTACATTGTCCTTCCGGACTTTGCAGCGTCTGAGCTGCGGATCCTGAAGGCGACCAAGGCGAGCGGGTACGCCAGCTACGACGAGGTCTGGACGGGCCGCAATCTGACTGGCGAGCCGCTCGTCGACCCGGCCCGGCTCGAGCACGACAACGTCTTGTCCGTGCTGGTTCTCAGGTCCGAGGAGAAGGCCAGTGCCGCAGAAAGAACGCTTGCAGTGCTGGACTTCCAGCTGTGATGGGCCAGGCACGGTGCGGTAAGTGGGCTAAGTATTGGATTGGCCATGCAGGCCGGAGTCGCAGCGCCGAGGTCGCGGGCCGCAATCGCCGTCGATGGCGTGGGCTGGGGCGGAAGAAAAGAGGATGGAACGTTCGACAAGACCTCAGTGCGTCTGGAGCTGGAGTCGGGAGTCTGGACCGTAAATTACGTTAGTTGACTGTTTCCGGCTGAAGCGTGAAAGCGCCCCAGCGCAGCGCAGCGGGATTGCGAATGACCCATCCATGCAAATCGGCCAAATCGGCCTGCTGCTGCACTGCACTGCAGCCACTGCCGTCCCTGGTCTCGGCCGATGCTCAGCGCGCCCGCCGCCCGGTGCTGAAACGCTCTGTGGCGTCGCCGGCTGCCAAATGAAGCGCAATTGCCTTGGCCCGCGATCGAGAAGTTCAGACTCTCCAGGTGATTCCGAACAGCGGGGGTCGTGCGGCGACGCGGCGTGCGGCGTGCGGCGTGCGGCGATGCGATGCGACGGTTGCCCAGCGCCCCGCTTGGCAGCGGATGCCGGGGTTTCAGCTGGCCAAGGTGGATGGCGTCGCTCGTAACTAAGATTTTTCAGCTTGCCAGATTCACGCCCCAACACCCGATTGGTCCAGCCAATGCAACTCGAACAAAACCCAGGACAACGAAGCTGCCAGCCCGGGCCTGCACGTGGACCGTGTATCGGCGACGCCCAAAAAAAACGAGGAAAATCAAGGTTCTGGATGCGAAGGGCGCGAACGGCTATTGACTGTGGGATTCAACGCAGGGTCTTTGGCGAACTCCCGTTTGGCTCCCTTGGTCGCTCCCTGCGTCGCGCTGCTCCCTGCTCGCTCCCTGCTTGGCCGGATCGGATGTAGCCCGGCAACACCAAGAAGAAAGAAAAAAGAAGAAAAAAGAGGAAAAAGAGAGAGGACGCAACGACCACGAATCTCACTGGCCACCGACCGCCGACCACCACCAACATCCCGTCCCATGTCCCGCTGTGGCTTTCAACGTCCCCAGTCCCCAGTCCCAGTCCCCAGCCAGTCCAGTCCCCAGCACCACACCATCCTGGCCCGAGTGCCGCATGTGGCGGCGGCTGGGCTCGATCCTGCCAAGCGGCGCCATCTCCCAATCTCGCGCCCAGGCTAGCCGGTTCTGGGCAATTCGGTGATGGGCCCTGTCGCGAGCCGCAGTCGCGACAGCTCTCTCGAGTCTCGACTTCAGCGCCGCATCGTGCAACCTGTGCGACCGTCAGCCAGCCAGGCCCCCGGTTCCATCCCACTAGTGGGGACATACAAAGACGACCATGGCCCAAAATGTCTCTGTATCTCCAGCATTCAGCTCCGCCCGTCGCCCTTGCTGTCCACAATCCGCGTCCCGTGGTCGCCACTAGCCTGTGTTGGGCCGGCACACGACCTGGAGCTATTGTACCGCCCACAGAGACCGCACTACCGTGCCGCTAGCCCGATATCGATGCACCCAGACCGTTGGATCTCCCTAAAAGACATAAAACTATCGCGATCTCGATGTCCATGACCGATCTTGTCCGAGATGGACTCGTTCAAGACCCAGCCCCAGCCGCTCCTCCTCTGCCACCCCCCCCGGCCCGCTCCCTAGCCCAGTCCATCCACTGCTTCCCAACCGCCGCAGACCGGCTCGGTCCTCCACGATCCCGAGCCAAGTTCACCGACGAGGCGAGGGAGAAGGTGCTGAGCGTCAGACGCCAAGGCGCGTGTTTGAGGTGCAGGATACTCAAGATCCAGGTTTGTCCTCTTGTCCACCACTCACAGAGTCCCTGGCCCAACTGACACGCCACCGCCGTTAAAGTGCTCTCTTGAGAACCCGTGCCAGCCCTGTCTGCAGTCGGCCGTCAAGGGCTCCGAGAGGAAGGTCCTGTCCTTTTGCTACTGCGTGCGCACTCGCTTCGCCGACGTCAACATCTTTGCCTCTGCCTCGCGTGACGAGGCGGCCGAAGACATGCAGACCGAGACGCTGATGCGCACCATGAGCGACCTGCTCGCCCGGATCGCCACGCCAGCCGAGTTCTCCCTCACGTCCAACCCGACAGCCTTCAACAACACCATGGTCTCGTGGCTCACAGACCCCGACTTCCACCTCCCCAACGGCAGCATCGTCGGCCTGTGCTGCTCTAGTCTTCTTGGCCTGCAGTTCCAAGAGGATGCCGCCGCCGGTACCGACGGCTTGATCACCGATTTTCGCCGCTTTCTTCTCGCCACATCTCTCGCCCACGCCGGCTGGCGCGACGGCGGCAACACCATCAAGGCCCGCGACCTCTGCGCCGCCGGCCAGATCTCGGGCTACCGCCTGATCAAGCGCCTCGATCGCATCCTGACCCCGCAGTTTCTCGCCCGCTGCGACCGCGACGCCTGCCAAGTACTGTTTCTCCTCGTCTTGGGCGCCGTCTTGGGCGTGGGGTACTCGTCCTCGCAGCTGGAGGACCACTCGCCCGAGTTTCCGTCCGCCGAGCTGCTCAGTCCCGAGTTCCAGCGGAGCCCGACGCTGTGGCTGGCCATGAAGGAGCACCTCTGTCAGATGCTGGCCCATCATTTGATTTTCGTCGGGTCCATGTTGGGTATCAAGCTGGAAACAGGCGTTGAGCAAAGGATCATCGACACGGCCGTGAGCAGGTGGAACAAGGCCGAGGCATTCGTCTGGGCCGACGCAGCGGGTTCGGGGCACGACCTACCGCTCGCCCCCCCGGGCCCGACCCAACCGCCAGGGGCCGTCAAGAGCGAGGGGGAGGACTGCACACCGGGCGAGACGAGCCTGAAGCCTCCTCCTTGGCATAAGTTCACCCCTCCCCCACAACCTCCGCAACTCGTTGCGATTCCTTGTCCAGAAGTCCACCGATTCCAACCACACATGACCGACAGCTGGTCTGAGAATCCAAAATCATACCTGTCCATGTTCGACGAGCCGGATGTCTTTGAGCCTGCCGAGCCACAAACCGCCACGCAACAAACAAGATCCACACCAACCACAACTCCTGAGTCGAGGCCTCGAGTTCAAGGTGCGTGATCAATGTCCGAACGTCGAGAGCTGGGTCTAACATGAGTCCAGTCACAGGACGCACGCAACGGCGAGAGGCGAAACGACGCTCAATATGGATCGTTCGGCCCTTCGATTCCGGGCCAGAGAACGGGCTGATCAACGTGCACTCGCGCTTGCGAGGTGGCATGGGCATGGAGAGTTTGCGGGCGTTTGTATGACGAAAACAGCCCGCCTCTTACGACGACATGATATGATTAACACGGTGCCAATTGTACGTACACGAAATGAGAGACGGTCCCCTTGGGCCAGGCAGCCAGGAACAATCAAGTTCATTGTGACGGATCTCGGGAGCCGAGCGCATCGTGGGCCTACAGGTCTGGAGTTTGTTTCATTCGGGTTCTTGTAGACACCCTAGTACAAGAGGCCTTTGCCAACACTCGAACAGGACAGTTCGAAGGCGCGAACACCCAATTACCCGGATGGCATGACACTCAACAGGGAAGAATGCTTGGCGGCCCCGGAGCGGAGCAATATGTACGTAAGTTTAGCCGACTTGTCTCAGCGATTAACACGGGCTCTAATCTTCATGGATGTTCACTCAGGGCAATGAGCCGCCTCTGTGTCCGTTGATTGTTGGTTTCCGCGTTCCGAGGTGCCTGACCCGGACCAGGATCAACAGCAGGGAATACTGTGTGGTAGATGAACAACCGATGGCCCTAAAAATAATCATGCATAGCAGAGGCCTCTAAGGCCACATCTAATACTGAAATCCAGGAAGCTCGGCTGGCTCTGCCCGGAGGACTTCCCAGGAGTTCGGGTGACAGGCATGTCCAGGCCGACCCCTGAACCGATATCATCTCCCGAAGCGATAAAAGTGATGAACCCCCCTCACGTCCTTCCAGATGGATTGAAAGCGGAGGTCACATTCTAATTCTGGCCTTGTGGCTGTTACCGGACGCGCAACTCGCCTTCTGCAAGGGACCAGACGGCCAATAACTAGAATACCGGGGAAGGGAGAGATAAAAGGCCACTACGCCCGCCAAACAGCCCGCATCCTGCCGCCTATCGACCTGACCGTGCGAGATCTCCCGAGGTTTGTCTCCCTCGCAAGGTTGAAACACTAAGCGGCAAACAATGTGGCCGTCGTTCCTGGTAGCCGTGGCAGCCGCCACAACGGCGCTCGCGGGACCCAATTGCCCTCCGCTTGGCCCCGTGTACGAGAAGCCCAACAATTTCAACACCAGTTCGGCGATTCAGTCCGCCATTGCCAACCTGACGGCCACCTTTACGGCCTGGGACCAGAACAACTCGTCGTCGATTCGCGCCAACACAACCAGCTACAGCATCGAGGTCTTCAGCACGAGCAAGGAGCACCCCGTCATCTTTAGCTGGCACCACACGGCCGCATCTCTCGCGGCCGACACCAACACGTCCGGTGTTAGACAGGCTGATGCCGACGCAGTCTATCGGCTGGGCAGCCTCACCAAGATCTTTACCATGTACACGTGGCTGGCGCAGGACGGGGACTCGAAGTGGAATGAGCCCATCACCAAGTATGTGCCGGAGCTGGCAGCCGCTGCGGCCAGGGCAAAGACCGATCCCGTGGCCAACGTGGCTTGGGACGAGGTGACGATCGGCTCGCTAGCCGGGCAGTTGTCAGGGGCAATTCGAGACTGTGAGTGAACTTGGGGAGAAGAGTCTCAGAAGATGAGTAAACGGGGGACTAATTGTATATTAACCAGACGGCTTGATGGGCGAAATGACGCAGCAGTTCAACCAGAGCGAGGTGGTGGGCTTGGGGTTTCCGCCTCTGAACAGCTCGGATCCGATGCTGCCTCAGTGCGGGGAGTGGCCGCAGTGCAATAGAACAGGTCGGTCAAGAAGCAACTAAGAAACGCCGGGAAAGGAAAACCGATTCTCACACGGGGCTGGGCTTGACAGAATTCTTCAACGGCCTGCTCAGAGCGCCACCTTCATTTGCACCCTCCACGACACCGGCCTACACCAACACGGGGTACCAAATTCTGGCCTACGCCCTGGAGGGTATCACAGGCAAAAGCTTTCAGAGCATGATGGAGGAGAGCATCCTGCATCCCTTGGGCCTCCGCCACACTTATTACGGGAATGCCCCTGCTAGCGAGGGCATCATCCCGGGCACCCCGAAAGACGCAGAGTGGACATACCAACTGGGCGACGAGAACCCGTAAGTCGAGCCTGATTGGTGCGTCACTTGAAAAGCGCAGATTAACATTTGGACTAACACAAACTGATCTTTACCCCCCAGAGCCGGCAATATGTACTCGTCGACAGCCGATATCGCCGCCCTTGGCCGCTCGATCCTCAGCTCCTCGATCCTCCCGCCCGTCCTCACCCGCCGCTGGCTCAAGCCGGCCTCGATGTCGTCGGAGCTCATCGCGGGCGTGGGCTATCCGTGGGGCGTTCGGCGCGTGTCGGTGTCCTACGCCAACGGCAAGCGCGTCGTCGACGCCTTCAACAAGGCCGGCCGCATTGGCTACTATGGCTCCCTGCTGGTGCTCATGCCGGACTACGACGTCGGTTTCTCGGTGCTGATCGCCGGCGACAACATTCCCGGCAACACAAACTTCAACCTAGCCGACATCCTCGGCGCGCAGCTGGTGCCCGCGCTGGAGGCGGCCGCGCGCGAGCAGGCCGAGGCCACCTTCTCGGGCGACTACGTAGACGACGCGCAAAGGTCGTGGCTGCGGCTAACGACGCAGGTCGACAGGCCCGGTCTGGGCATTGAGGGGTGGGTGAGCAACATGACGGACATGCAGACGATCGCCGTTGTGATGCAGGGCGGCTACTCGCCCGTCTCGCCGAGCATACGGCTGTACCCGACGGGGCTGGAGACGACGCGCGCGGACGGGAGCAGGCGAGTGGCCTTCAAGGCCGTGTTCGAAGACCTGAATCTGCCCGCCAGGACGGGCGCCATGTTCTCGACCGACTGCGGGACCTGGGTGTCTTTTACGGGCGTCACGTACGGGACACAGCCGCTGGATCAGTTCGTTTTTGAGGTGGACGCGAGGGGGGCGGTTGTCAGTATTGAGAGTCTGGGGTTGAGATCAGTGATGAAGAGGAGGAGGTAGTGGGACCTCTGGATTTAGTTCTCGTGCGTATATCATTCTATGTATGGCTATGATTCTGTTGGCTATCTAGAGCCCATGGTGTAGTAAATACTCACACAGCATTTCAATACGGCTCCTGAGACATTTACTATTCATCTTTCTTGGTCTCCCGTCGGGCAGTAGACTGTATGGAATCTGGCGGCTGTAACGCCTGCAGGCGCGCAATAACCTGACGCAGCTCTGCCAAGACGGTACTCTGGCTCTCGGACGTGGTGCTGCGGTCGCCCCGGAGCCTGTCAAGACCCTCGCGGAGATGTTGTAGCTCAGACAGCAAAGGGGTCTGGTAGTCTGTGACGTACTGCACTTGCTCGTCGTGTAGATCCACGATGCGGGCGCGGAGGGAGCGGATGGCGGCGAGGTCTGGGTGGTCGTGAATAGCATCGTGTCTCAGAGAGGCCGTCGGGCTGGGACTCGGCGGGACGGCGTCTGGGGTGGAGCGAATCTTGATGTTTTCCAGCACGCGTCCGCTCCAGGTGCAGTCCCAGAAGGTTAGCAGAGCCCAGAGCTTGATGAAGCTGTGGAAATAGGCGAAACAGACATATGCAGGAAAGAGAGGGATGTCTTGGGGGTGCCGACGGAAGTAGTCGAACACCTTGACGATCTTGGTAAACAAAATCCAACATACTAGGCCTGCTAGCGCCAAGGGAGTGTTGTACGTCGGGCAGCGGGTGAGGAGGTAGATGAGGAGGGGATCTACGATGGCTGCAAAGTTGGTTAGAGATGTCAAATACACCGCGTAGACGCAGTATGGCTGGGACACCCACACGGTCCGGTCTGTGAGAAGGCTGCAAAGATTAGACCGCCATGTCGTCCGCGCCCAGCGCTGGCACTGGCCCAAATACTTAGTGCAGAGCGGATGCTCAACGCCGAGAGTGGTCTCCATCAGGGCATCGTCGGTGTACTGGATCTTGATCTTCCAGCCGTGCCGTACGGAAAAACGTGTGCTGTAATTGTCGTCGTCCGGGTTCAAAGGCCCGAACATGGCAAAAAAGAATTTCTCGTCGGTGTAGCCAGCAAGGAACTCTGGATGCTCGAGGATCTGGGTGCGCATGGCACACGTCCGGCCCGAAACCACAAAGACACCGCCGTCGATCGTGTTGGTGGCGCGTATCTCAGCGTTGTGACGGCAGAGATATGTCGCACCGAGCATGTTCCAGAACCGGCCCCAGACATCCAAACCCTCGGCGCGGCGGACTCGCTTGCTGGTGCCAACCAAGCCGACGCGGGGATCCTCGAAGGGCGCGAGCAGCGATTCGAGGAACCGCGGTCCCCAGAAGACGTGGTCGTCAAGCAAAACCGTAATGTCCGTCTCAATCTCGGCCACAGCCAGCGCAATCTGGTGCCTCTTGCTGGCTACTTGCGTCTTCTTAACCACAACCTGGGTCAGGGGGAAGTCTCTTGTCAAGTCGCCGATGTATCGAAGTGTCCTGACAAAACGTTCGTTGCCTGCCGTGACGATGACAATCTTGGCAGGTTTGTTGGCAGCGCAGGACGTGATTGTCTCGCGAAAACAACTTCGCTCGGGGCCAGCGGTGGGGATGACGACTGTGACGTCCCTCGACGAGACATAAGTAGGGTTGATGGGCCTGGGCGAGGGCGAGTAACACCAGAACGCGGCTAGGTTGACCACAAACCGGAGGTATCTCCAGGTAAAAAGGGCAAGAAACCAGTAAAGAGATGGATCGTTGGCAGCGAGGATAGTAAGCAGTTTATGAAGGGCCATGGCTGTACTGGTGAGGATGACCACGTTCATCGCTCCGCGGGGTGTTTCAAGTGTTGCCCTAATCCTCCCACTCGGTAGGAGCCTGCAGAAACCTGGCATTGCTCTGGGTCAACGGTGGTAACTTGGAAGTATGAGTGGACGGTGCTGGTCGGAAGGGTTTCTGGGTCTGTCGAGACCTATTCCAAAGAACGAGAGACTATTATGAAACGAGAAACCAGAGAGCAGCTCGCCATGACTTAATAAATCATTTAAGCTGCTATCCATCTGAACATGCCGATCTGAACAGCCATTTGGACACAAAGCAGGGTTTTGAACAGAACATGGGTTGAAAGGAGACTGGGATTTCAACAATGCTCTTGTGTCTATTGTCCTGTTGCCAGGCAGGCCCGGGAACAATCAGCTCCCTGGTCAGTCTCACTGGCAGTCGTTGACGGTCTTTTCATAGCAGCAGACCTTGTCCTGGTCGACAGCCACCTTTCCCTGAGTACCCGATCTTCAGGATGCCACGAACGACTGAATCTCTGAATGCTGACACCTATACAAAATTCATTTTCCCATCGCTGAATGTATGACCCTCTATGGTATCGTGTTGGTAAAAAAGAAAACGACGCCCCAGCCGCCTGCGGGGATGCGCAATTTGCCCTGCAGAACACCGTGTGCCGCAAACGCCTGCTCCGCACGGAATGACGATCAAAAGGATGGAGATAGCAACGCCGCGGCCGCCCGCTACTTCTGGATGGGACGCTGCACTTTTCTCTGCACCCTGCGAACCCGCAGACGCACGGTTCCTGGCGAATGCGACCTGGTTTTGGGATCGTACCACCCCCACACGTCAACGACGATAAAGGCCTGGGCTGTGTGCACTTCCACCAGACCAGAAACAAGAAGGCTTCCACGGACAGGATCGGGCTTCAAGGCGCTCCGCTCACGGATAAACGCCTCTCTGAGATTTTTCCACGGTTGGGACACGGCGTCGCCGAGGGGCAGTTTCAAGCCCCGGTGTTCCTTCTCCGCGGTCTCCTTCTCGCTCGGGCTATTCTGGTCGGCGGCCGGCTTTTCCGGCACGCCCATGGCCTTACCCTGCGGCGCGGAGCCTGCCGATGAGGACATGGAACTCGGGTCATCGACTTCCTCGGGCCGCCTGGTGGTCCCTTGGCGGAGCCGCTCAAGCGTTTTCCGGACTTCGGGGGACGGAGACGACGGAAGAGGGGATGGGGGTCCCGGGTTCGGCGGCGCCTGGGCACTGTTTGGATCTTCGGAAGCGAGCCCAAAGAAGCCCGCAACCTGGCGGGCCTGCTCTTTGACCATGGCGGTGCCAAAGGCCCAAAGGCCCAGCGCAACGGGCCTGGGCCACAAAACGAGCGACAAAGATCTAGCGATGGATGGATCGCAAGGCATCGCCGCCCATTCCAACGCATCCTTCGAAATTAATATGCTGTCTGCCACGTCAGAAACACCGTCTTCGGCCCTCGCAGATCGGGGGGCAGCGGAACATACCCTGACCGCTCATACAGAGGTGGTGCTCTGTAGGGATAATCGATATCCAGCCAGTATTTCTTGAGTTGGGCGTCCTGACCGTACATCATGCCGAGGCCGGGACTTGTTCGGACAGCCATCAGAGCAAGATTGGCGATGTGATCTAAGTGGCAAATGGTCAGCGGCTGAGAAGATGGGGGGTGCAGACAAGGCCGACCAACCGCGCATCTCTTGCTGAAACGCTCTATCCCGGGATATCCTGACGAATTCCCTCCATTCGGGGTCGCTGCCGGCGTAGGGCTGTGGGGGGTGTCGTACTGTGGTCAGCGGGAAGGGAATAAACCGGGGTTCGCCCTCCTCCTCCTTGTGGTCGTCGTCGCCCTCCTGGCGAGTACGCGGCGCCGGGATCGCCCACATGACGAGCTGGAAAACAATGGCGCCTTTGATCACAGTGCCTCTGTATTGCGCAACAGTCAGCGACGGGCCAAGCAAGCAGGTGAATAACGGGGATGGAATCGGGGAGTCTCCTCACAGAAAGCGGGTGGTGGGTTTGCCCTTTCTGATCTTGACCCTCTCGACGCGCACGGTCTGCCCGCTCTGCAAACGGGACGCCATCCCGGCGGGCCCGAAGAGCGCTTGGAACGAGCGATATAAGCGCGACATGGCGCAAAGCTGGGGCGCGCCAACCCGGCGGCCGAGGGAAGGCGGAGGTTGAAGGACGGCAGATGGGCGGAGCGAGTGGTCGAGTCGAAAGAAACGGAAGCCCTGTCGATGGTGGATGGGTGGGGGGGGGGGGGGGGTGTCTCGCGCAAAATACAACGT
>OUNM010750772.1_pt1 | contig 31160 bp, 30 predicted proteins | sample 1769961 | NCBI WGS metagenome assembly OUNM01 (sample SAMEA3914820, study PRJEB12502) | metagenome | biome: forest; material: soil | place: USA | collected 2012-03-12 | depth 0.3 m | reverse complement strand
CTGAACTCTATACTGACGTCCTGGTGGAGCGCTACTGATGGCGATCGAACTGAAGATGCCGGCGCTCTCTCCGACGATGGAAGAGGGCAAGCTTGCCCGCTGGCTGGTTAAGGAAGGCGACGAAGTCAAATCGGGTGACATCCTCGCCGAGATCGAGACCGACAAGGCGACGATGGAATTCGAAGCCGTCGATGAAGGTACCGTTGGCAAGATCCTCGTGGCCGAAGGCACCGAGGGCGTGAAGGTCGGCACCACGATCGCCGTTCTCGCCGGCGAAGGCGAAGATGCGTCGACCGTTTCGGCCGCCGCGCCGAAGGCTGCTGCGGCAGCCGAAGCCGCTCCGGCTGCTGCCAAGGCAGAGGCTCCTGCTCCCGCCCCGGCGAAGAAGGACCCCGAAGTTCCGCACGGAACCAACATGAAGACCTCGACCGTCCGCGAAGCGCTGCGCGACGCCATGGCCGAGGAAATGCGCCGCGATGACCGCGTCTTCGTGATGGGCGAGGAAGTGGCCGAGTACCAGGGCGCCTACAAGGTGACACAGGGCCTGCTGGAAGAGTTCGGTCCGCGCCGCGTGATCGATACTCCGATCACCGAATACGGCTTTGCCGGCATCGGCACCGGCGCCGCCATGGGTGGCCTGCGTCCGATCATCGAGTTCATGACGTTCAACTTCGCCATGCAGGCGATCGACCACATCATCAACTCGGCGGCCAAGACCAACTACATGTCCGGCGGCCAGATGCGCTGCCCGGTCGTGTTCCGTGGCCCGAACGGCGCGGCTGCCCGCGTCGGCGCGCAGCACTCGCAGAACTACGGCCCGTGGTACGCCAACGTGCCGGGCCTGGTGGTGATCGCACCTTACGATGCTTCGGATGCCAAGGGCCTGCTCAAGGCTGCGATCCGCAGCGAAGACCCAGTCGTGTTCCTTGAGAACGAGCTGGTCTACGGCCGCACCTTCGAACTGCCCGAACTCGACGATCACGTCCTGCCGATCGGCAAGGCGCGCATCATGCGGGAAGGCAAGGACGTGACCATCGTGTCCTACTCGATCGGCGTCGGCCTCGCGCTCGAAGCCGCCGAGCAGCTGGCCGCCGAGGGCATCGATGCGGAAGTCATCGACCTTCGCACCTTGCGCCCGCTCGACAAGGAAACGGTGCTGGCCAGCCTCGCCAAGACCAACCGCATGGTTGTCGCGGAAGAAGGCTTCCCGGTCTGCTCGATCGCTTCCGAGATCATCGCGATCTGCATGGAAGACGGCTTCGACGATCTCGACGCCCCGGTGGTCCGCGTCTGCAACGAAGACGTGCCGCTGCCTTACGCGGCTAACCTCGAAAAGCTGGCGCTGATCGATACGCCCCGCATCGTCGAGGCGGTCCGCAAGGTCTGCTATCGCTGATCTAGCGTCGGTAACGGCAATCTGGACGGCGGCGGAGCGAGAGCTTCGCCGCCGTCTTGCGTTACGGGCTTGCGCCGCTGACCGGGCGGGGTAGAGAGACGCCGTGTCCGATCAAACCACCCCCGAAAGCCGTCCCGAAGACCTGCTTCTGCCCGCATTGCCGCAAACGATGCGGCTTGCGCTGGCCTATGCGCCGTCGCCGGCGCGGCTGCCGACCCTGGCCCTGCTGGCGCTGGACCAGCGGCTAGCAGGGCTGCTTCGCCACTCGCGCGAGCCAATGATGGCGCAGATCCGCCTTGCCTGGTGGCGCGAGACACTGGATCGTGACGCTGGTGAATGGCCGGAAGGTGAGCCGCTTCTGGCTGCATTGCGCAGTTGGAATGGCAAGCACCGCGCGCTTGTCAAACTCGTCGATGGCTGGGAAGCATTGACCGGCGAAGCTCCACTGGCGCCGTCGGCATTGGAAGAGATGGTCGATGGGCGCGCGGCGGCTTTCGCCGGGTTGGCCCATGCGCTTGACCGAGATGGAGAAGCCGAAACTGCGGGTCTTCTGGGGCGCCGCTGGGCGCTGGCGGACCTTTCCACGAAGCTCAATCATCCTGGCGAAAGCGTGGTCGTGCGCCGTCTCGCGCAGGCAGAGACAGGCCGTATTGCCCGCGTATCACGTGCCTTGCGTCCACTGGCAGTTCTCGAAGGTCTTGCAAGCGAGGCTATGACGAGCGGTAGCCAAGGCTCGGCGCGCACCGTGCTCAAGGCTATGCGGATCGGCCTGCTGGGCCGTTAATTACCAGCAATAACAGACATGTAATTTCCCTGTTCGGCGGTCATGAGCGGATAAGCCGCGCGCGAATTCAGGGAGATTGGCCATGCAGCGCTTCATCCTCGGCGGCGTGACAGTGCTTCTGCTGCTGTCGCTGGGCCTGTTCTGGTGGCAAGGGCGTGCCGAAGTGGAAAAGGCCGCGCCGCCGCCCGTGGCGGCCAAGCCGCAGCCGCATCCAACCGACATTCCCAGCGCTGACCTGGAAAACCTGGCGGGACCGGAACTGCCCGAAGCGACACCGCTTACCCGAGAGCAGCGCCGCTTCGCGCGTTACGATTTCAACCGGGACGGCAAGATCAGCAGAGAGGAGATGCTGTCAACGCGCACCTCGGCGTTCCGCAAGCTCGACAAGGATGGCAACAACTTGCTGACTTTCGAGGAATGGGCGGTTTCGACGGTCGACAAGTTCGATCATGCCGACGCCAACCACGACGAAATCCTGACGCCCGAGGAATTCCGCTCTACCGCGCCACCGCCGCCCAAGCCAAAACCCAAGTGTTCGTGCAAATCCTAGCTCAGGCGGGCGTCAGTTCCGAGAGCCAGGGCGCGATGTCCTGCTTGGCGCGTTCGGTATAGGCTTCCTTGCGCTGCTTCTTCTTCACGTCATGCAGCGGCGGGAATAGGCCGAAGTTGACGTTCATCGGCTGATAGTTCTCCGCCTCGGCATCGCCGGTGATGTGTGAGAGCAGGGCGCCTAGCGCCGTGGTGCGCGGCGGGGCCTGCCATTCGCGGCCGGCGAGTTCGGTGGCGGTCATCAGGCCTGCCATCAGGCCGACGGCAGCGCTTTCGACATAGCCTTCGCAACCGGTGATCTGCCCGGCAAACCGCACATGCGGCGCCGTCTTCAGGCGAAGCTGGCGATCGAGCAGGACCGGTGAATTGAGGAAGGTGTTGCGGTGCAGACCGCCCAGGCGGGCGAATTCCGCCTTCTCAAGCCCCGGGATCGTGCGGAAGAGGCGCACTTGCTCGGCATGCTTCAGCTTGGTCTGGAAGCCGACCATGTTCCACAAGGTGCCCAGCTTATTGTCCTGGCGAAGCTGGACGACTGCGTAAGCCCAGCGGCCATTGGGGTGCTCTTCCGTGGCCCAGTGCGGATTGTCGAGGCCGACCGGCTTCATCGGCCCGAAACGCAGCGTTTCCACGCCGCGTTCCGCCATCACTTCGATCGGCATGCAGCCGTCGAAGTAGGGCGTGTTGGCTTCCCATTCCTTGAAGGCGGTCTTTTCGCCTTCGACCAGGCCCTGATGGAAGGCCAGGTACTGCTCCTTGTTCATCGGGCAGTTGATGTAGTCCTTGGTCTCGCCCTTGTCCCAGCGAGAAGCCATCCAGCACACGTCCATGTCGATCGTGTCGCGATAGACGATGGGGGCGATGGCATCGAAGAATGCCAGGCTGTCCGCGCCGGTCGCTGCACCGATGCTGTGGGCGAGGGCTTCGGCGGTCAGCGGGCCGGTGGCGACGATGGTGGTGCCGGCCTGCGGCAAGGTATCGATCCGTTCGCGCACCACGTCGAGGTTGGGGAGCGCCGTAAGCCGCGCCTCAACTTCGGCCGAAAACACGTCGCGATCGACCGCCAGCGCGGAGCCTGCGGGAACTTCGGCCTTGGCTGCGGCCGACATGATCAGCGAATCGCAGCGGCGCATCTCCTGATGCAGCAGGCCGACGGCGTTCTTTTCATGGTCGTCGGAACGGAAGGAGTTGGAGCAGACCAGTTCGGCAAGGCCATCGCCTTGATGTGCGGGGCTTCTTTCACCCGTTCCGCGCATTTCCGAAAGGCGAACCTTGAAGCCGCGACGGGCAAGCTGCCAGGCGGCTTCGCTGCCGGCAAGGCCGCCGCCGATGATATGGACGTCGTATGTCATGGCGGTTGCGCCTAGACCTTTGCGTCGCAATGGGGAAGGGTAAGCGACGGTTGAATTGCCAGCTCCTCCCATCGTGGGGCCCCATCGCGTGGAGATCGATCCTGCCCATGCTCCAGAGCGCGCTGATCGAACGTCGTCCCTGGCTGCTTGCGGCCATTGTCACGGCCTTGGCGTTCCATTTCGTGCAAAGCACTGCCTTGCCCGAAGTCTACCTGATCCTGCTGGAGTTCCTGCCGTTCGGCCTACTGGCCAATTACGCGCTGCTCCGCCATGCGGGAAGCGACACGAATATTCTGGCGCTGATGCTGCTGCTGGAAGGGGTGGGCGCCGCCTTCTACGACATCAACGACTATCAAGGCACGATCTTCACCGCCGCCGGATTTTCACTGGGGATCGGGCTGTTTCTCAATCATCTGGATGAACGACACGGCAACCACGTCCGATGGCTGACCACTTTTGCCCTTTTCCTGCTCCCGCCGGTGTTCCTGCTGATCACTGCGACTTCGCGGGGCGCCGCGCCTGCGTTTCAAGGCATTGCGCTGGGCGGCATGGTGGCAAGCGCCTGGGCGAGCACTTTCCCGCGCGAGAGGGTGGGGAGTGGCGCGGTGATCGTGATGCTGGGCAGCATGATCGCTATTCAGTGGCCGGGACATTGGCTGTCCTGGCCACTGTTCTTTGTGGGAAATCTGGTGCTGGCCATCGGCGTGACGAGCGAGCTGCGTGCCCGCGACACGGGATAAGCTTAGGCCGGAAGGATCAGGTTTCCGTCGCCGTCATGCGAGATCGGGGCATGCGCAATCACAGCGGAGAGCGGCAGATCGGCATAGATGTGCGGAAACAGCGCGCCGCCGCGTGAGACTTCCCACTTCACCGCATCGCCCAGCAGGCTGAGGTCTACCGCTGCCAGCGCCAGGCCGGTCTGGCCGGCGAAGTGTTTTTCCAGCGTTTCCTGCGCCTGCGCGGCGGTCGACATGTGGATGTAGCCATCCGCCTTGTCGATCGGCGCGCCCGTAAAGACGCCGTCGGCGAGCAGCTGCTGGAGCTGCTCGCCAGTCAGGATCTTGTACGCAATGGCGTCGTTCACGCGTCGTCTTCCGGGGTTTCGGACGTTGCCGGCGTGTCGGTGGCAGCCGCCTCCGCACCGTCGGCGAGTTCGATCACCTCTTCCTCGGTGGGTTCGTCGAGACGCACCGCGCTCACCACATGCTCATCGCCGGAGACGTTGAACAGGCGGACACCGGCCGATCCGCGGCCGATCACGCGCAGCGAATCGAGCGGCAGACGGATCAGCTTGGCCTGATCGGTTACCAGCATCAGCTGGTCGGCACGGGTCGCCGGGAAGCTGGCGACGACCGGGCCGTTGCGGATGATATTGTCGATATTGGTGATGCCCTGACCGCCACGGCCGGTGCGGCGGTACTCGTAAGCCGAGGACAGCTTGCCGTAACCGTTGGCGCAGACCGTGAGGATGAACTGCTCCTTCTCGGAAAGGTAGGCGTACCGCTCTGCATCGAGCGACGGTTCGCCGTCCTTTTCGCCCTTCCAGGGTGCGAAGCGCAGGTAAGCCTCGCGCTCGTCCTGATCCTTCACGCCGACGCGGTGGAGGATTGACAGCGAGATGACCTCGTCGTCTTCCTTCAGCGTCATCGCCTTCACGCCGGTGGACGTGCGGCTTGCGAATTCGCGGACCAGATCGCCGGCGAAGCGAATCGCCTTGCCCTGGCGGCTTGCCAGCAGAACGTCGTCCTGGTGGCTGAGCAGCGCCACACCGATCAGACGATCGGCGCTGTCATCCTCGAACTTCATCGCGAACTTGCCGTTTGACGGGATGTTCGCGAAGGCGTCCATGGCATTGCGGCGGACATTGCCCTTAGCCGTCGCGAAGACGACCGAAAGCTTGCTCCACTCCTTCTCGTCCTCAGGCAGGGCGAGAACCGTCTGGATCGTCTCGTCCTTGTCCAGTGCGGGCAGGAGATTGACGATCGGGCGGCCACGCGTGGTCGGGCCGCCTTCGGGCAGCTTGTAGACCTTGAGGCGATAGACTTTGCCGGCGGTCGAGAAGAACAGCACCGGATTGTGGGTGGAGGTGACGAACATCGTCGTCACCACGTCCTCATCCTTCGTTGCCATGCCGGCACGGCCCTTGCCGCCACGGGCCTGGGCACGGAAGGTCGAGAGCGGCGTCCGCTTGATATAGCCGTCCATGGTCACGGTAACGACCATGTCCTCACGCTCGATCAGGTCCTCGTCCTCGATGCCTTCAGCTGCGCCGGTCATTTCCGACACGCGCGGGGTGGCATAGAGGTCGCGCACTGCAACGAGTTCGTCGCGCATCACGCCGTAGAGCTTCACGCGGTCCGCCAGGATCGAGAGGTATTCCTCGATCGCGGTGGCCAGTTCCTTCAGCTCATCGCCGATTTCGTCGCGACCCAGCGCCGTCAGGCGGTGCAGGCGCAAGTCGAGGATCGCCTTCACCTGGATTTCCGACAGGCGATAGGTACCGCCGGTTTCCTCGGCATTCGGCTCGATCGCTTCGACCAGGCGGATGTAGGGCGCGATATCGCCGATCGGCCATTCGCGCACCAGCAGGCGGCTGCGGGCCTCTGCTGGATTCGGCGCGCCGCGAATGATCTTCACCACTTCGTCGAGGTTCGAAACAGCAACGACAAGGCCGAGCAAGATGTGTGCCCGGTCGCGCGCCTTGTTCAGTTCGAACTTGGTGCGGCGGGTGATGACCTCTTCACGGAACTGGATGAACGAGGCCAGGATGTCGCGCAGGTTGAAGACTTCGGGGCGGCCGTTCTTGATGGCCAGCATGTTCGCTGCGAAGTTCGACTGCGCCGGCGTGTTGCGCCAGAGCTGGTTGAGCACGACTTCAGGAGTCGCGTCACGCTTCAGGTCGATGACGACGCGCATGCCTTCGCGGTTCGATTCGTCGCGGATGTCCGAGACGCCTTCGATGCGCTTTTCCTTGGCGGCTTCGGCGATCTTTTCGACCAGCCCGGCCTTGCCGACCTGATAGGGAATCGAGGTGAGCACGATCGAACGACGATCGCCGCGGCCTTCCTCGATCTCATGGCGGCAACGCATGATGACCGAGCCACGGCCCGTAAGGTACGCGTTGCGAGCGCCGCCCTGGCCGAGAATTAGCGGAGCCGTCGGGAAGTCCGGGCCTGGAATGATCTGGATCAGCTCTTCGATCGTGACGCCCGGATTGTCGATCATGGCAAGGCAGCCATCGATCACTTCGCCCAGATTGTGCGGCGGAATGTTCGTGGCCATGCCGACGGCGATACCGCCAGCGCCATTGACGAGCAGGTTCGGGAAGCGCGCCGGCAGCACGGTCGGTTCGCTTTCAGAACCGTCGTAGTTGTCGGCGAAGTCGACCGTGGCCTTTTCGATGTCGGCCAGCAGCTCGTTCGAAACCTTGTCGAGACGTGCTTCGGTGTAACGCATGGCGGCCGGCGGATCGGGGTCCATCGAACCGAAGTTACCCTGACCGTCGATCAGCGGCAGTCGCATAGACCACGGCTGCGTCATGCGCGCCAGTGCGTCGTAGATCGCGCTGTCGCCATGCGGGTGATACTTACCCATGACGTCACCGACGATGCGGCTAGACTTGCGGTAAGGACGCCCGGCGACATAGCCGGCTTCGTGGCAGCTGTAGAGAATGCGGCGATGGACGGGCTTCAAGCCGTCGCGCACGTCAGGCAGCGCGCGGCTCACGATCACGCTCATCGCGTAATCGAGATAGCTCGTCTTCATCTCATCGACGATGTCGATGCGGGTATATTCGCCTTCGGGCCCGGTGTGTCCGGAACCGTTCTGCTCAGGAATGTCGGTGTCGTCGCTCACGCGCTGGATCGTTCGTTGCTGCGGGACAAGGGATGATGGACCGCCCTAGGGCATGCCGCGCGCGAAAGCCACTGGAACGCAGGTCGTGAGGGCATCATGCGTTCCTTTTTCCACACTTATAGGCATCTGGGCCCCGGTGGCTGCGATGGAAACAATCGAGGTTGCGACGAAACGCATTCAATCAGCGTTCAGTGGGGCACTTCTAATCCGGCTGTGAGGTTGCCAAGCGAACATTTCAACGCCAAACCGGCGCGGCGCTTTATGCGGGTGCCGCTGTTCGCGGTGCGACCGTATGTGTCTTGTTGAGGAGTTGGCCTTGATGGCTCGCAAGTTCCTGATTTCCCGTATTGCTCTTGCCGTGGCCCTTGGTGGCGGCATGGCAGTGGCCGTGGCTCCTGTCGCTTCCGCGAAGGAAGCGAAGCCGAAGTCCGATGCCAAGTATTCGGACGCCTTCATCAAGGCAGCCGGCCCGATCGAAAAGGCGATCAACGCAGCGACCACCAGCCTGCCCCAGGGCGCTGGCGCAGACGCTTTCCCCGCCGCCAAGTCCAGCATCGACACGGCGCTGGGCGGCAATGGCAAGTCCGCGATCGAGACGGCCATTCCTTCGGCCACCACGCCTGACGACAAGCTGGCGATGGGCCAGTTCGTCCGCACCTATGGCGTGCTGTCGCAGGATCTCGCGTTCAAGCAGCGCGGCGTCACCATGATGATCGAAAGCGGCAAGCTGCCTGCGGCTTCGATGGGCGCGACCTATTTCGACGCCGGCGTCAATGCCTTCAACCTGAAGGACTACACGACTGCCGCAACCTATCTGAAGCAGGCGAAGGACGCAGGCTATCAGGATCCGCAGAACCAGCTGGATCTGATTCTGTCGGAATCGTACAAGCGCGGCAACAACCCGGCCGCCGCAATGGATATGGCCAAGGCGGAAGTCGAAGCGGCCAAGGCCAAGGGCGTGGCGCCCAGCGAAACCTCGATCCGCAACGTCCTGCAGCAGGCCTACACCGCCAAGCAGCTTGACGCATCGGCCGATTACGCCGCCATGCTGGTGCAGTATTATCCGAGCGCCGCTACCTGGAACATCTCCACCTCGATCGTTCGCCAGCTCGGCTCGTTCGAGAAGTCGGACAATCTCGACCTCATGCGCCTGATGTTCATCACCGGCGGCATGAAGGACAAGCGCGACTACTTCGAATACCTCAGCAACGCCGATCCGCGCGCCTATCCGGGTGAAGCGCTGAAGGTGATGGATGCCGGCCTTGCCAAGGGCATGCTGACGCAGGCCGAAGTGGGCCAGGACCGTGCTTCCAGTGCCACGCGCATCGCGGCCGACAAGGCTTCGTTCGCGGCGACCGAGCGTGACGCCACCAAGCCTGGCGCCACCGCCGCGCAGATCATGAGCGCGGCCGACGTGTTCCTGAGCTACGAGCAGTACGCAAAGGCGGAACAGCTGTTCCAGACCGCGCTGACCAAGCCCGGCGTGGATACCAACAAGGCCAATCTGCGCCTGGGTATGGCACAGGCCATGCAGGGTAAGACGGCTGAAGCCAAGGCCTCGCTCGCCAAGGTGACCGATAAGCGTTCGTCGATCGCCAAGCTGTGGGCGGCCTATGCCGCCAGCAAGGGCACGCCGGCCGGCTGATAAGCCTGTCAGCTACTGATAAAAGGAAAGGGCGGCGGGATTTGATCCCGCCGCCCTTTTCGTTTGCTCAGCGCCTAGGCGTTTGGATCAGGCGACTGGCGCGAACTGCCCCGTATCCTTGTCCATCAGGTGCAGTACGCCGTCGGAGATGGCGAAGAACGTGCCGCGTAGTGTCAACTCGCCGGTCTTCACCTTGTGGCGCACGCAGGGGAAGGTCATCAGGTTTTCAATGCTGACGCGCACGGCGGCCTGCTCCATCTCACGCTCCGCAGGGCGGCCGGTGGTGCCGAATTCGGCGGCGACCGGCGCGCGCGCTTCGTCGAGCATCGAAATCCAGTCAGCGATGAATCCGCCCTGGCCTGGCTCGGCGCCGTGAAGTTCCTGCGTCAGCGCCGCCTTGCAGCCGCCGCACATGCCGTGGCCCATGACCACGATTTCCTTCACCTTCAACACCTGCACCGCGAATTCCAGCGCAGCGGAAACGCCGTGATGGCCGGGCGAGGTCTCAAAGGGCGGGACGAGCGCGGCGACGTTGCGCACCACAAAGATTTCGCCCGGATCGACGTCGAAAATCTGCGAGGGATCGACGCGGCTGTCGGAACAGGCAACGATCATCACTTCGGGCTGTTGGCCTTCGCTCAGACGGGCCCAGCGTTCTCGATGCGGGTTCCAGCCCGAGTCGCGAAAGCGGCGATAGCCGTCGATCAGGCCATTCAGCACGCGGTTTTCGCCCTCGCTGTTTCCGGCGTTGTTTCCGGCGCTGGTTCCGGTGGAAGAATCGGTCATGGGGGCCTCCGTTGAAACGCACGCAACCCATAGACCGGATATTCGCACTGGCAAGCGGCAGCGCTTGCGACTATCTGGGCCCCATGAACGACCTCTCTTCCGTGCCGAGCCCCGAGCAGAAGCCCGAACGTCAGCGCAAGCCCGATTGGATCCGCGTCAAAGCGCCGACCAGCAAGGGCTATGGCGAGACTCGCCAGCTTATGCGGGACCTGAAGCTCAATACGGTTTGCGAAGAGGCCGCTTGCCCGAACATCGGTGAGTGCTGGACCAAGAAGCACGCCACGGTGATGATTCTGGGCGATACTTGCACCCGCGCCTGTGCATTCTGCAACGTGAAGACCGGCATGCCCGGCCGCGTCGACCCGCTTGAGCCCGAACATGTGGCCGAACTGGCGGTGAAGACGGGCCTTGAGCACATCGTCATTACCTCGGTCGACCGCGATGACCTGCCGGACGGCGGTGCAAACCAGTTCGTGAAGGTGATCCAGGCCCTGCGCGCCGCGACGCCGAACACCACCATCGAGATTCTGACCCCCGACTTCCGCGGCAAGATGCGTCGCGCGGTGGAGGCGATCGTCGCCGCCGGTCCGGATGTCTACAACCACAATCTGGAGACGGTTCCCCGGCTCTACCCGACTATTCGTCCAGGCGCGCGCTACTATGCCTCGCTCCGCCTGCTGGAAGAGGTGAAGGCGCATAACCCGCTGATCTTCACCAAGTCTGGCGTGATGCTGGGCCTGGGTGAAGAACGCCTGGAAGTCCACCAGGTGATGGACGACATGCGCTGCGCCGATATCGACTTCCTGACCATGGGCCAGTACCTGCGCCCGACGCCGAAGCATGCTGAGGTGAAGGAATTCGTCACCCCCAAGGCGTTCGACGCCTATGGCGCCATCGCCCGTGCGAAGGGTTTCCTTCAGGTTGCCTCTTCACCGCTGACGCGCTCAAGCTACCACGCGGGCAAGGACTTCGCCGAAATGCGCGCCGCGCGTGAGGCGAAGCTCGCCAAGGCGATCACGAAAGCCTGATCCGTGCCCGGTATTCATGAAACCCAGCGGCTGCCCTACAGCGCTGAGCAGATGTTCGACCTCGTCGCCGACGTGGGCCGTTATCAGGAATTCTTGCCCTGGGTGGTCGCCACCCGCGTCAAGTCCGACGACGGGCAGGAAATGATCGCCGACATGCTGGTCGGCTTCAAGGCGCTACGCGAGAAGTTCACCTCCCGCGTCGAGAAGGTTCGCCCGCGTGAGATCAAGGTCCACTACGTCGATGGCCCCATGAAGGACCTCGACAACCACTGGACCTTCCACCCGGTGGACGCGCATAGCTGCGATATCGAGTTCGATGTGCGCTTCAGCTTCCGCAACGTGCTGTTCGAGAAGCTGGCGGGCCAGTATTTCGACAAGGCGTTCCGCAAGATGGTCGCCGCGTTCGAGACGCGCGCGCACGAGCTTTACGGCGAACCCCAAGAAAGCTGAAATTATCGGGTTGGAGCGGCTGAGATAGCCACTCCAACCGAATCTCAGGCCTTCTCCGGCAGCAGCAGTTCCAGCGCGATGAGCGCCGCCTGATGGCGGATTTCCGTGCGTCCCTTGCCATCCAGCAGCTTCTGCTCGGCATCCTCTTCCAGAACATCGCGCAGCGCCCGCGCGAACACGACGGTGCCCACCGGCTTCAACTCGCTGCCGCCATCGGGCCCGGCGATGCCGCTGATCGCCACCGCGACGTCCGCACGGCTGTGCTCGATCGCGCCTTGCGCCATGGCCCAGGCCGTCGCGGGTGAAACGGCACCCAAGGTGTCGATAATGTCCGGTGAGACGCCCAGCAGGTCCTGCTTGGCCTCGTTCGAGTACGTCACGAACCCGCGATCGAGCACGGCGGACGAGCCCGGCACTTCGGTCAGCGCAGCACAGACCAGGCCGCCGGTGCAGCTTTCCGCCACGGCGACCTTGCGGCCGATTGCCTTGTTCTCGACGATCACGCGCTCGGCAAGGTCGTAGAGGTCCTGCGGGAAGAGGAGGATGTTAGACATATCAGTCCCTAAAAAGGTCAGGCTGGGCAGAGGGTCAGGCCGGCGATCTTCGCCTTGTCGGCCACATCGGCGGGCGCGACATCCTTGGCTTTCGCGGTCATCTCGACGATCAGCGCGATCAGTCCGGCAGTGTTCTCGGGCGGAAGCGGGGCCAGCAGGTCGACCGCGAGGTCGATGCGGTCACACGACTTGAGGGGGAGGTGCTGCGAAACCAGCCCTTCGACCGTGATGTCGACCAGCGGACGCAGCGAATCGTCAGGCAGGTTACGCGCGAACTTGGCAACGTCGCTGCTCTGCCCTTCGGAAAGTTTCAGGAAGGCGGCCTTGGCTTCAGGCCACGAGCGGCCCTTTTGCGTGGCGTAGCGGTTGGCCAGTTCGGTGCCGTGCGTGCGCAAGTAGGCATCGGCGGGCAGAACTTGCTGGCAGCGCTTGGCGGTGCCGGAAATCACTTGCGGCAGCGCGTAAGTGAACAGCGCCTGCGCCTCGGGCCGGGTTAGGCAGGCGGTTTCGGCCTGCGCTATGCCGGGGATGAGCGCCAGCAGGGCGGCTGCTGCGAAAGTCAGTGTTTTGCGGTGAACGGTCATCGACGATTCCCTAAAGCCGGATCAGGCTTACGGCGGCTTGCGCGGCAATGCCCTCGGATCTGCCGGTAAAACCCAGTTTCTCGGTCGTGGTTGCCTTAACGCTGATAGCAGCAAGGTCTGCGCCCAGAATTTCAGCGAGCCGCACACGCATGGCCTCACGGTGCGGGCCGATCTTGGGCGCCTCGCAGATAATCGTTACGTCGGCATTGGCCAGCGTATAGCCGGCCTGGGTAACAAGCGATCCGGCGTGGGCCAGAAAGCGGTCGGACGCCGCCCCTTTCCATTGCGGATCGCTCGGCGGGAAGTGCTGGCCGATATCCCCCGCACCGATCGCGCCGAGCAGGGCATCGACCAGCGCGTGAATGGCAACATCGGCATCGCTATGGCCGGAAAGGCCGTGCGTATGCTCGATCTTCACACCGCAGAGCCAGAGTTCCTCGCCTTCCTCAAGGCGATGGACGTCATAGCCGGTGCCGACACGGATCGGCGGAGCGGAGGGAGCAAAGTCGGTAGAGAAAGTCAGCTTGTGCAAGGCTTCGTCTCCTTCGACGAGCGCGATTTCAAGGCCGTTCGCCTGCGCCACCTGGGCATCGTCGCCGGCAAGGGCGGGCCCCTCCCAATCGCGATGGGCGGCGAGAATCTCGGCAAAACGGAAGGCCTGCGGCGTCTGGACGCGGCGCAGAGCCTCACGGCGAGCAGGGGCACCCATCGTCTCTCCCCCATCGCCGGGTTCAGCATGAGCGAGGCTATCGACGACCGGCAGCACTGGAATAGCGCCGGTATGGCGGTCCAGCGCCGAAACCAGGCGATCAATGACGGCAGCGGGCAGGAGAGGGCGGGCGGCATCATGGATCAGCACCAGGTCTGGCGCGATTCCTGCCAGAACTTCCAATCCCAGTCGAACCGATTCCTGACGAGTCGCGCCGCCTGTGGTGAGCTGGATCTCAGGAAGATCGCCCAGAATTTCGCGGACCGTCGCGTCGGCGCCATCGGGGATGACGATAACGATGGGCGAAACGCCGGCAGCGGCAAGCGCATCGACCGAGTGCCGCAGCACCGGCTTGCCCCGCCATACCGCGAATTGCTTGGGAATCGGCTGTCCTGCGCGTAGGCCCTGGCCGGCCGCGACCACGATCGCCGCCACCTTTTGCATCTGCCCGGTTCGCGGCTGCGGAATTGTCTGGTCGTGCGACATCGTGCCTGCCGGTAATCGCTTGCCGTCGAGAGGGCAATCCACTATGCGCTGCCTGTTTTTTAGGCATGTCGCGATTTTTAGGCACGCGGCTTTTTTCAGGCAAAATTCGAGCGCGCATTATGAACGAACTTCCTATCCCTCCGGCCATGAAGCCGATCGAAGTCGGCCCCGTGCGGATCGACTGCCCGGTCGTGCTCGCGCCGATGACGGGGGTTTCGGACTTGCCGTTCCGCCGCATGGTGCGCGGCTTTGGGTCCGGCCTCAATGTGACCGAGATGATCGCCAGCCCCGCCGCGATCCGCGAGACGCGCGTGTCCCTCCAGAAGGCGATGTGGGATCCGGTAGAAGATCCCGTGTCGATGCAGCTTGTCGGCTGCGATCCGGAGCAGATGGGCGAAGCAGCCAAGTTGGTGGAAGATCGCGGCGCTGCGATCATCGACATCAACATGGGCTGCCCCGTGCGGAAGGTGGTCAACGGCGATGCCGGATCGGCCCTGATGCGCGACGTGCCGCTGGCCACCCGCCTGATCGAAGCGACGGTGAAGGCCGTGAAGGTACCCGTCACCGTGAAGATGCGGATGGGTTGGTGTCACGACAGCCTGAACGCCCCCGAACTCGCGCGCATTGCCGAGGATCTGGGCGCGAAGATGATCACCGTCCACGGCCGCACTCGCAATCAGATGTATAAGGGCTCTGCCGATTGGGCCTTCGTGCGCGGGGTGAAGGATGCGGTTTCGATCCCCGTGATCGTCAATGGCGACATCTGCGGCATCGACGATGCCGCCAAGGCGCTGGAACAGTCCGGCGCCGACGGCCTGATGATCGGGCGCGGTGCCTACGGCAAGCCGTGGGCATTGGCGCAAGTCATGCAGTGGTGGCGCGGCAATGGTCTGATGGCTGAGCCGGGTTTCGGCGCGCAGTATGAGATCATTCGCGAGCATTATGAAGAGATGCTCAGCCACTATGGCCGCGAAACCGGCGTCAAGATGGCCCGTAAGCATTTGGGCTGGTACGTACGCGGAATCCGGGGTTCGGCAGAGTTCAGAAACCACGTGAACTTCATCGACGATCCCGATCGCGTGCTTGCCGAACTGGCCGAATTCTACGCCCCGTTCCGGGACGAGCCGATCGAGGCGAACACCCTGCAACGCCGGGCTGCATGACCGCTACGCCGGCTGCTGCAAGGCCGGATATGGTCAGGCTCATGGCGAGCCTGCCACTTGCCGTCGTGGTGCTGGAACCGGGCCTGCGGATCGCCTCGCTCAACCCGGCGGCGGAACAGTTCTTCGGCCAATCTTTGCGCCGTTTGGCCGGCAGTCGGCTGAATGACGTCATGACGGTGCCGGACGCGCGGCTGCTAGAGCGGCTTGCCGACTACGAAACGCCGGTTTCCGCGCGCGAAGTCACGGTTTCGATCCGTGGGCGCGGCGTTCGGCGGATCGACGTCAATGTCGCGCCGGTGGCTGATACGCCGGGCTGGCAGGTGCTGACGATCCACGACAATAGCGCGACCGATGCGCTGGGTGACGATTCGGGTAGCGCAGACAATGCCATGCTGCGCGGGCCGGAAATCATGGCGCACGAGATCAAGAACCCGCTTGCCGGTATTCGCGGGGCGGCCCAGCTTCTTGCTCGTAATGCCAGCGAACGCGATCTTCCGCTGACCGAACTGATCACGTCCGAAGTCGATCGCATCGCCAATCTTATCGAGCGAATGCAAAAGCTTTCGCGCCGAACCGCACCTCCTGTCGAGCCTTGCAACCTGCACGAAGCGGCGCGGCGCGCGATCGATGTGCTGTCAGTGGCGCAGGAAAAGGCGGCAACCGCGGTGCGCATCGTGGAGGAGTTCGATCCTTCGCTGCCTGCCGTGCTCGGCAGTCCGGACGCGCTGGTGCAGGTGATCATCAACCTAGTCGCCAACGCGCGGGAGGCCTGCCAGTCGGAATCTGAGCCGCGTGTCACCATTCGCACGCGCTTTGCCAGCGGCCTTCAGCTTCACACCACCGATTCGGGGGAGCCAGTGCGGCTTCCCGTAGAACTGCGCGTCACCGATAACGGCCCCGGCGTCGATACGGCGATGCGCGATCACATTTTCGAGCCCTTCGTTACCACCAAGAAGGCGGGGCAGGGGCTTGGTCTGCCGCTGGTGCGTAAGCTCGTTCGCGACATGAACGGGCGGATTACGCATGAGCGTGACGAGGAGGGGGGGCTCACGCATTTCCGCGTGCACCTGCCACTCGCGCGCGAAACCCGCGGTCGGATCAGCAGGAGAAAGGTCGCATCATGAGTGTTCTGCTGGTCGAGGACGACCTCTCGATCGCCATCGTCATTACTGCAGCGCTTGAAGCGGAAGGCTTCGAGGTGGTCCATTGCCAGACCATAGGCGAGCGTGACCGGCTGCTAGACGAAGGAAGCTTCGACGCACTGGTGACGGACGTGATGCTGCCCGACGGCGACGGGATCGAGACGATCGATCGCGTGCGCAGCGCCCATCCGGCGATGCCGATCATTATCTTGTCGGCGCAGAACACGCTGGATACCGCCGTTCGGGCCAGTGATACGGGCGCCTTCGAATACTTTCCTAAGCCCTTCGATATCGACGAACTGGCGCGCACGGTCCGTCAGGCGGCCGGTGCAGGTAAGGAATTGTCCAGCCTGGGCGATGAGCCGCTTGGCGATGGATTGCCGCTCGTCGGACGGAGCCTGGCCATGCAGTCGGTGTTCCGCATGATCACCCGCGTCCTTCGTAACGACCTGACCGTGCTGATCCTGGGCGAATCCGGCACCGGCAAGGAACTGGTCGCGGAAGCCATCCATAATCTGGGTCATCGACGCAGCGGGCCATTCATCGCGGTCAACACCGCTGCGATCCCCGCCGACCTGATCGAAAGCGAGTTGTTCGGGCACGAGAAGGGTGCCTTCACTGGCGCAGTTGCCAGGCACGTGGGCAAGTTCGAGCAAGCGTCAGGCGGCACGCTGTTCCTGGACGAGATCGGCGACATGCCAATGCAGGCGCAGACCCGCCTGCTGCGCGCGCTCCAGTCCGGCACGGTGCGCCGCGTGGGCGGGCGCGAGGAAGTGCGGCTTGACGTGCGCATCGTCGCTGCGACCAACAAGGATCTCGAACCCGAGATCGCCGCTGGCCGGTTCCGCGAAGACCTCTATTACCGCCTGAATGTCGTGCCGATCCACATGCCGCCGCTGCGCGAGCGTCGGGACGACATCGACGTTCTGGCTCGGCATTTCCTGCAGCTCGCTGCGGGTCAAGGTCTGCCTCGCCGACAGCTATCGACCGAAGCGGCACAGTTGCTGGCGCGCCAGTCGTGGCGCGGAAATGTGCGTGAACTCAAGAACTTCATCTATCGTCTTGCACTGCTCGCTCGTGAGGACACGATCGATTCCGAAAGCGTGCAGGCCTTGCTGGCGCCCGAAGGGGCCGTCCCCTCAGGCGTGGCTGGAAGTGGCGAGTGGGACGGCGAAGTGAGCATGGGCGGGATAGCCGATGCCGTATCCCGATGGCTTGCTGCCGAGCGCCCGGCGCCCGGCAGGATCTATGAAGCAGCCGTGGCGGCGTTCGAGCGCCCGCTGTTTTCCGAAGTGCTGCGCGAGACCGGCGGTAATCAGCTTCGGGCGGCCCAGGCATTGGGCATAAATCGCAACACCTTGCGTAAGCGCCTGAGCGAGTTGGCGCTCGATCCTGAGGAATTCACCCGTCGTTCATGACCGTCCCTTGATGTATTTACACTTGCAAATCGGCAACACTAGCGTTGTAACTGGGCCACGATGAACGAAAAAAGGGTCCGCACACGCGCATGGCCGCGTTGGTGGCGGCGTGTCCAGATCGCGGCACGCCGGGCGAACTTCTTTGCCGTGATGGAAGTAGTTTCCGGCCTGGCATTTGTGGCTATGTCGGCCGCAACTTGGTTTGCGCTGGATAACGGGGGCGATAAGCGCACCCTATTGCCATCCAGCCTGACCGCGACCTTGCTGATCGGCACGCTGGTGCCGGCCATGGCGATCCTCGTTCTGGTGGGGCGTCGTATCGCGCTGCGCCGTGTGGCGGAACACATCGGCGGCACTGGCCAGATGCATGTGCGCATGGTGTTCATCTTCTCGCTCATTGCCGCTGTGCCGACGCTGCTTGTCGTGGTGTTTGCGTCCTGGCTGTTCCAGTCCGGTGTTGAGTTCTGGTTTTCGGATACGTCGCGCGGATTGTTGGAGAACGCCAACAAGCTGGCGCGCGGCTATTACGAACAGACCCAGCGCGACGTCGGCTATGAATCTATCGCCATGGCACAGGACACGCGTCTCATGCTGGGCGAATATCCGGTTGCGAGTCGCGAGTTTCAGGCCTTTTTCGCCGATCAGGTGTTTCGTCGGAACCTCTCGGTCGCGGCGCTTATCCAGGTTGCTGCCGATGGCAGCCAGCGCACCCCGATCATCGTCGATCCGGATGGCGGCAGGGATGCGTCCAAACGGATCGGCGCCGATGTTCAGCAAAGGCTCCAGAAAGAGCCTTATGTCGTCACCACGGATGCCAACCGCATTGTCGCTGCCGTGCCGATTGAACGACAAGCCGGAATCTACCTCTATGCCGCGCGAAGCAACGAACTGCTGGCGCTGAGCCAAGGGCAACGTGCAGAGAATGCGGAGAACATCGTCCAAGCCTACGAAGCCCTGACGAGCCGCGCACGAGTCTATCAGTTACGGTTCAATATTGCGCTGTTCATCGCCTCTCTGGCGCTGGTCGGGCTCGCTGTGTGGTTCGCGCTTCGCTTTGCAGACCGGCAGGTGAAACCGCTTTACGAACTGGTGGACGCCGCCCGGACAGTCGGCAGCGGTAATTTCGCGCTGCGTCTGGAAGGGCGCACAGGCACTGACGAGATCGGCCTGCTCAACCGCGCCTTCAACCGCATGACCGCGCAACTCGAAAAGCAGACGCAGGCCTTGCTGGGCGCCAATCGCCAACTTCATGAGCGTCGCGTGTTTATTGAGGCGGTGCTGGAATCGGTCACATCGGGAATTATCTCCCTCGACCGCCAGGGCAGTATCCTGCTGATGAACAGCACCGCGCTCAAGCTGCTTACCGATCTTCCGCAAGTGCCGGAGGATATGCCGCTTGCCGATCTCGCTCCGCAATTCGCGGCGTTGATCGATCAGAACAGCGCTGGCGGCCTTGTCCAATATCACCGCAAGGGCGACCTGCTGACCTTCGCGGTCAAGGTAACGCGTGACGCGACTGGCCATGTGCTGACTTTCGAAGACATCACTCGTCAGCTTCTCGATCAACGTACCGCCGCCTGGTCGGACGTGGCGCGCCGCATCGCGCATGAGATCAAGAACCCGCTTACGCCGATCCAACTCGCGACCGAGCGCCTCAGCCGCCGCTATCGCAAGCAGATCATCGATGATCCTGAATTGTTCGAAGATCTTACCCGCACGATCATCCGCCAAGTGGGAGAGCTGCGGAAGATGGTGGACGAATTCTCCTCCTTCGCGCGGCTGCCCAAGCCGGTATTCCGCGCCGAAGATCCCGTCGCATTGACGCGGCAGGCGCTGTTTCTTCAGGAAGTCGCGCGGCCGGACATCGGGTTCAGCTTCAGCAGCGACGCGGCGATCGGCAATATCGATTGCGATCGCCACCAGTTTGGCCAGGCAATGACCAACGTGCTGAAGAACGCGGTGGAGGCGATCGAGGCGAAAGCCAAGGACGCGGGCGAGGACTATCACGGCGCCATCACCGTCGGGGTGGAATCTCTACCTGAGGCGATCCTCGTACGCATAGCCGACAATGGCATCGGTCTCTCTCAGGATCGAGAACGGATTATCGAGCCTTACGTCACGACGCGTGAGAAAGGCACCGGCCTCGGTCTCGCCATCGTCAACAAGATCATCGAGGAGCACGGCGGCGACATGCAGTTCCAGCCAACGCTGGGCGGCGGCACCACGGTGACAATGCGCTTCGCCATCGATCCGACGGCGCAGGCACGCAAGGCGGAGGCAGCCGAATGAGCCCCGTTCGCTTTGCTTCCTCTCCCATCCATCCATTCAAGTTCAAGAAGATGAAGTCATGGCTCTCGAAATCCTGATCGTCGACGATGAACGCGATATCCGCGAACTGGTCGCGGGCGTACTGAGCGACGAAGGCTACGAATGCCGCACCGCCGGCGACAGTGAGGCGGCACTTGCCGCGATAGACGCTCGCCGACCCTCGCTGGTGTTGCTTGACGTCTGGCTTCATGGCAGCCCGATGGACGGCCTTGAAGTGCTGGACGCAATCAAGGCGCGTGAGCCTGGATTGCCGGTCATCATCTTCTCTGGCCATGGCAATATCGATACGGCTGTCGCCGCGATCAGCCGTGGCGCAGTCGACTTTATCGAAAAGCCTTTCGAGGCGGAAAAGCTGCTGCATCTCGTAGAGCGGGCGACTGAGACCGAACGCCTGCGGCGTGAAAATGCGCAGCTCCGTTCCGATTTCACCATGGGTGAGGAATTCACTGGGTCCAGCGGCTCCATCAATCAGGTACGTGCGACGCTCAAGCGCGTAGCCAACACCGGAAGTCGTCTGCTCATCACCGGCCCTGCCGGCGCGGGCAAGGAGGTCGCGGCGCGGCTGCTACACGCCTGGAGCCCGCGCGCCGGAAGCGCGTTCGTCAGCGTCAATTCGGCCCGCATCACCCCCGAACGTTTCGAGCAGGAACTATTCGGTGAGGAAAGCGACGGTGCGCTGGTACGACCGGGGCTGCTGGAAATGGCCGATGGCGGTACGCTCTACTTTGACGAAGTGGCGGATATGCCGCTCTCGACTCAGGCGCGCATCCTGCGGGTGCTTACTGATCAGGCTTTTGTGCGCGTGGGCGGCACGCGCCAGATTCGCGTCGACGTGCGAGTGGTTTCCTCCACCTCGCGCGATCTTGAGAAGGAAATCGTCGAGCGCCGCTTCCGTGAGGACCTGTTCTACCGCCTCAACGTGGTGCCGGTTTCGATCCCTGCATTGCGTGAGCGTCGGGATGACATCCCATCACTGATCGATCACTTCTTCGCCCGCTATGCCAACGAGCAGGGCGTGGCCCCGCCGCATGTCAGTGCCGAGGCGATGACCGCACTTCAGGCTTACGAGTGGCCGGGTAACGTCCGCCAACTCCGCAACGTGGTCGAGCGCACGGTCATCATGGCTCCGCGGGAAAAGCTGGCTCGGATTGAGGTAGACATGCTGCCGCCGGAAATCTTCGCCAACCGTGCGGGCGGGGAGGCCGGCATTTCCGTGATGATGAGCGCGCCTTTGCGTGAAGCGCGCGAGACGTTTGAGCGTGAGTACCTGCGCCTGCAAATCCGCCGTTTTTCTGGAAATATCTCGAAGACGGCGTCGTTCATCGGCATGGAACGATCGGCATTGCATCGCAAGCTCAAGCTCCTGGGCATGGCGGAGCGCCGCGAGGACGATCCGGAAGGCGACGAGGAAATCTGATTGCGCACATTTTGCCCGGACGCGGGTAAAACTCAGGGTATTTCCTAGGCCTGACGAGGGATGTCATCGACTTGCTACATTTTTCGCGTTTACTGCATTGCAGCAAGACGATAGGTTTCGATTCGTTAACGGCCTTCATCACCCCGGATGAGGCCAGATCGCGGACCGCATAAGCGGCCGCCAAAAAAAGGAGCATGAACATGGCTGGCCGCACGCTTACCGCGCGTCCTCGTCCCACAACTTCCTCTGAGGAAGAAGAAGTAGCCGCACCGCCGCCGGTAGTGGCCGGTACTTCGGCTGGAAAGGGGCAGAATCTCCAGGACCAGTTCCTGAACCTCCTGCGCAAGAACAAGATCCCGGTCACGATGTTCCTCGTGAAGGGTGTCAAGCTTCAGGGCATCGTCACCTGGTTTGACAATTTCTCGATTCTTCTGCGTCGCGATGGCCAGTCTCAGCTGGTCTACAAGCACGCGATTTCGACGATCATGCCGTCGACGCCGATCGACGCACGCCAGTTTGCAAATGGCGCGGAAAGCTCGAAGAAGACGCGCGTTCTGCAGGACGTGTTCCTCTCCAGCATTCGCAATGCCGGCGTGCAGGTGACGATGTTCCTCATCAACGGCGTCATGCTGCAGGGCCGCGTCGCCGCTTACGACCTGTTCTGCATGCTGCTGGAGCGTGAAGGCTACGTGCAGCTTGCGTATAAGCATGCCGTTTCGACGATTCAGCCCGTGACTCCGGTCGATCTTCAGGCGCATGAAGAAGCCGACGAAGACTGAGCAAAGCTGAACCAATTTGAACGACGAACTTAAGGGCGAGGTCACGCGCGGTGCGCGTGCCCTCGTCGTCTATCCGCAAATGCGGGGTCGAGGCGATCTCGACCCTGAGGCCCGGCTTGAAGAAGCGAAAGGTCTCGCACACGCGATCGGCCTCGTTACCGCAGAGGCCATGGCGATTCCCATTCGCGAGCCGCGGGCCGGTACGCTGTTCGGCGAAGGCCAGATCCAAAACATCGGCGTTGCCTGTGAGTTGAACGACGCCGAACTGGTCATCGTCGACGGATCGCTTTCGGCAATCCAGCAGCGCAACCTTGAGGAAAAACTCAAGCGTAAGGTCATCGACCGCACCGGCCTGATCCTGGAGATCTTCGGTGAGCGGGCGGCGACTGCCGAAGGCCGCTTGCAGGTCGAACTCGCACATCTCGATTATCAGGCCGGCCGCCTCGTGCGCAGCTGGACCCACCTTGAGCGCCAGCGCGGTGGTTTCGGCTTCCTGGGCGGCCCGGGCGAAACGCAGATCGAGGCGGACCGCCGCATGATCCGCGATCGCATGGCCAAGATCCGCCGCGAACTGGAGCAAGTGCGCCGGACACGCGGCTTGCATCGCGACAGGCGCGAAAAAGCGCCTTGGCCGATCGTTGCTCTAGTGGGCTATACCAACGCCGGAAAATCGACGCTCTTCAATTACCTGACTGGTGCGGAGGTGATGGCGCAGGATCTTCTGTTCGCCACGCTCGACCCCACGATGCGGGCGATCCGCTTACCGGGTGTCGAAAAGGCGATCCTGTCGGACACCGTCGGCTTCATTTCGGACCTACCGACTCAGCTTGTCGCGGCGTTTCGCGCCACGCTGGAAGAAGTGACGGCGGCCGACCTGATCCTCCACGTGCGCGACATCGCCAATCCCGACACCGATTCGCAGAAGCGTCAGGTGCTGGACGTGCTTGCCGATCTGGGCGTGCTGGGCAGCGGGGATGAAGGCGGGGAAGGGGAGGCTGAGCCTGCCATTCCGATGATCGAAGTCTGGAATAAGTGGGATCTGCTTGAGCCCACTCAAGCTGAAGAACTGCAAAAAGCCATCGCGCACCGCGTGGGCGAAACGATTGTGCCAATCTCCGCGCTCACCGGATTGGGATGCGAAAACCTGCTCGAAACGGTTGGCCAATTGCTGACCGAAGATGCAAAGCTCTACAGCTTTGTCATCCCGGCAGCGGATGGTCAGCGCCTGGCATTCCTTCATGCACGCGGCGAAGTCGTGTCGGAAGACGACGCAGGAGAAGGCGAGGAGGGCCCCCTGCTGCGCCTTCAGGTTCGTTTGTCCGATCGCGAATTAGGCCGTTTCAGCGCGCTCTGACATCTTAACCGCCTGCCAATAGGCTTCCTGCTCATCAAGTGAGAGCGCCGCAAAATCCAGGCCATCTTTGGATGCGAAAGCTTCCATGGCCCGGAAGCGGCGCTCGAACTTGGTATTGGCGGCACGCAGCGCGTCTTCGGGCGCAATGCCGTTGAGGCGAACGAGGTTGACGGCGGCGAACAAGAGGTCGCCGGCTTCCTCAAGCCGTTCGGCCTCCGATGCTTCGGCCAGTTCGGCGACTTCTTCAGCCACCTTTTCGGCCGCGCCGCTTGGATCGGGCCAATCGAAACCGACCCGCGCGGCGCGTTTCTGAAGTTTCTCCGCCCGCATCAGCGCTGGCAGAGCGATTGCGACGCCATCGATGGCGCTGGTCGCACCTTTGCTGGCACGCTCCTTGGCCTTGAGCTTCTCCCATCGTTCGGTCTGGGCATCGCCCGAAGTTTCCTCACCGAAGATATGCGGGTGCCGCGCTTCCAGCTTATCCGAAATCGCGGCGGCAACGTCGGCAAAGGCGAAGTGGCCGAGTTCCTCGGCCATGCGGGCATGGAACACCACCTGAAGAAGAAGGTCGCCAAGCTCACCACGCAAGTCTGCCAAATCATCGCGCGCGATGGCGTCTGCGACTTCGTAGGCTTCCTCAATCGTGTAGGGCGCGATGGTTGAGAAATCCTGCTCGCGATCCCATTCGCAGCCAGACACCGGGTCACGCAAACGCGTCATGATGGCAAGGAGACGATCGATCTGATGATGGTGCTGGGTCATTTCCGCCGTTTTTCGAAAGTGTTCGGTTGCTGACCTATAGCGAAAGCATGCTCTAAGCGCACGTTAGGCCTTACGAAGAATGGTCGGGGGCGCGGGGCCGCTCGCCGCATCAGTCGGGATGATAATATATCTTATGTTAAATTAGATGTTGTGTAAGAGCGGATGATCACTGACGGCTGTGAAGCCCCAACACCTGAATCAACATCACCAGGCCAATGATGATCGCGGCCCAAATCAGCGCGAGTTTCAGGCCTTTCGAAAATCCCAGCTCACGAAATCGCGAATTGCTCGTCACCAGAATGAGTGCGGCGATCACTGAAATCACACCAACGATCGTCGCCGTATTGCTCATGGTTCCAATATCATCCCGTCATAGCCGACCACCACATTGTCCGGCACTTCGGTGCTTAGTGTGGCATAGTCCATCGACTTGTCGAGATGCGTCAGCACTGCCTTGCCAACACGACAAGCCGACGCCAACTCCAACGCCATGCCCAGATGCGCGTGTGTCGGATGCGGCTCGCGGCGCAGACAGTCCACAACCAGCAGATCGGCACCATAGCACAAGTCGATCATGCCTCCAGTGATTTCGCTGAAATCTGTCGCGTAACAGACTGATTTACCGTCACAATCGAAGCGGAATGCGGTCGATTCCGCTGGTCCGTGCGGCATCTGGACATGATCGACGCGGAAACCTTCGCAAAGGCGCATCGTGTCGAGATTGTCGAGGCTGACCAGCGTCGGATAGCCGAACTGGCCAGCGAAGACGTAGCCAAATCGCTGACGCAGACGGCGGACCGTTTCGGAATTGGCAAACCCAGGTATCGGCCCGGCGCGACCGTAACGCAGCGGCCGCATGTCGTCGATCCCGTGGCAATGGTCTGCATGGTCATGCGTCCAGAACACGGCATCGATACGATGGATATCGTTGGCCAGAAGTTGAGCGCGCAAGTCCGTTGGCGTGTCGACCAGGATGCGGTTGCCGGCATCGCTTTCGAGCAGGATTGAAACGCGGGTACGGCGATTTTTAGGCTCATTCGGATCGCAAAGCCCCCAATCCGCACCAAATTCACCGCCGAGACGCGGTACGCCGGTGGACGTACCACTGCCGAGGATCACCACCTTCACGCGACAGCCTCACGATCAGCCTTGGAGAACAGCGCGAAGAAGTTGCGCGACGTAACTTCTCCCAGTTCCTCCACGCTCACGCCGCGCAAGTTGGCAACGAAACGTGCGGTATCAGCCGTGTAAGCCGGTTCACAGCGCTTGCCCCGGTGAGGGACTGGCGCGAGAAATGGAGAGTCCGTCTCAACCAACAGGCGATCTTCAGGAATGGTCTTAACAACCTCCTGCAAGTCCAAGGCATTCTTGAACGTAACGATTCCCGAAATAGAGATGGTCAGGCCAAGGTCGAGGACTTTGCGGCCGAAATCGGCGCTGGCGGTAAAGCAGTGGATCAGGGCCGGGAAAGCCCCCTTCCCCATTTCATCCTCAAGGATACCGAAAGTATCGTCCTCAGCATCGCGGGTGTGGATGATCAGCGGCAGTCCAGTCTGGCGCGACACCTGGATATGGGTCCGGAACAGCGCCTGCTGCACTTCCCGGTCAGACTTGTCGTAATAGTAATCAAGCCCGGTTTCGCCGATAGCGATCACCTTGGGGTGCCGGGTCGCATCCAATAGCACCGCTTCGCCAAGGTCGGCATGCTGATCCGCTTCATGCGGATGAATGCCGACCGAGGCCCACACGTCGGGAATGCGCGCGGCCGTGCCGACCACGCGATCCCATTCGCTCTGCCGCGTCGAGATATTGAGGAAGCCTTTGATCCCCGCTGCGCGGGCGCGATCAAGCACGCCCTGCTGGTCTTCGACAAGGCCTTCGTATTCCAGATGGCAGTGCGAATCGATAAACATCAAGCTGTTGCTTCCGTATCCTCAGGCAGTTCGAGACGGGGGAACACACCCTCCGGCTTGTCCACCTTGAAGCCGTTGGCGGCAAAAGTCGCGAACCAGTCAGTATCGACCAGAGCTTCATAGCCGCGCGCATCGGCGGCAACACCCATCTGGTTGAGCAGCTTGTGGATTGAGGTTGGCACAACCGGACGGACGGCAATGGCAAGATCGCGGACGACGCGGAACAGCGTCATCAGTACGGCGTCCATCCGCGCAGGATCGGTCTTGCGCAGCGTCCACGGCGCCTGCTCGTCCACGTACTGGTTGCATGCAAAGACTGCGCGCATCCATGCTTCAAGACCATCGCTGAAAGCGAGATCGGTGAAGCCCTTGCGCAAACCGACAATGCCCTCGGATACCGCGGCGAATAGCGCCTTATCTGCCTCGGTTTCCTCGTAATCAGCTTTCAGAATGCCATCCATGTTCTTGAAAATCATGGAAAGACTGCGCTGAGCGAGATTGCCGAAGCTGTTCGCCAATTCGGCGTTGGCACGAGTAACGATGGCTTCCGGCGACCACGAACCGTCCTGACCGAACGCAACTTCGCGCAGCAGGAAGTAACGGACCGCATCGACGCCGAAAGTGCCCGCGAGCGCGATAGGATCGGTGACGTTGCCAAGCGACTTCGATTCCTTCTGCCCGCGATTCAGCAGGAAGCCGTGACCATAGACCTGCTTGGGCAGTGGCAGACCCGCGCTCATCAAGAAGGCCGGCCAGTAGACGGTGTGGAAACGGACAATGTCCTTGCCGATAAGGTGCAGATCAGCAGGCCAGAACTTGGCATAGTCACCGCTCTCGTCCGGAAAGCCGAGGCCGGTGAGGTAGTTGGTGAGCGCGTCAACCCACACGTACATGACGTGGTTGTCGCTGCCGGGGACCTTGATGCCCCAGTCGAAGCTGGTGCGCGAAACCGACAGATCGCGCAAACCGCCTTCTACGAAGCGCTGGATCTCGTTACGGCGGGTATCTGGACGGATGAAATCACCCGCGTTGTAAAGGTCGAGCAGCTTGTCCTGATACTTGGACAGGCGGAAGAACCACGACTCTTCGACAGTCCATTCGACCGGCGTGCCTTGCGGAGAGAGCTTGGCGCCCCCTTCCCCTGCGACCAGTTCGGACTCGTCGTAATAGGCTTCGTCGCGGACCGAGTACCAGCCCTCGTAACGATCGAGGTAGAGGTCGCCATTGGCTTCCATCCGCCGCCATAGTTCCTGCGTCGCAGCGTGATGGCGCGGTTCGGTCGTGCGGATGAAGACATCGTAATCGATGTTAAGCGCCGCGCACATATCGATGAAATGCTGAGACATTTCCGTCGCAAGCTGCGCTGGCGTAATGCCGAGGTCGCGGGCCTTCTGCGCCATCTTCAAACCGTGCTCGTCGGTTCCGGTCTGGAACCGCACGTCGAAGCCTTCCGCCTTGCGGTGGCGGGCGATGACGTCAGCGGCAATGGCTTCGTAGGCGTGGCCGATGTGCGGCTTCCCGTTGGGGTACGAGATGGCGGTGGTGACGTAGTAAGGCTCGGCCATGCGGCGTCGCAATTCCTTGCTGGAGTTTACGGGCGAGCCGCCTCTCTAGGCATCGCCGCGGATGCCAGCAAGCCGCCAATTTCCATTATGAGGAGCCCGGCATCGAAATTGTAGGTGGGCGCCTGCGCGGAGAGACGCATTAGCGTGCCGTGCGCCTCGATCAGTGCAAGTTGCCGTGCCCGCGAGCCTGATGCCAGTTCGCCTACGACCACGGTGCGGGCCAGTTCCAGCGCGGCAAGTTGCCTGCCGCGCGTGGGGCGCGCGCCCATTTCATCAGCCAGGGCGCCGCGCAGGTGGTAATCACGATCCCCTTCACGCAGGATACGCAGCATAAGTTCGTGAATGCCGGCGAGATCGTTCTCGACGAAACTGAGTGCGATGCCGGGCGAGCCTTGGGCGGCCTGGATCGCCGCTTGACGCGTCATGGCATCGGATTCCGGAACGTCCCGGCGGATGACTGCATCCAACTCGGCCTCATCCAATGCTGCAAAGCGCAGGACGCGGCAGCGCGAGCGCACCGTTGGTAGCAGGCGGCCGGGTTGGTGTGTGACAAGCAAGAAGAACGTGCCGACAGGCGGCTCCTCCAGCGCTTTCAGCAACGCGTTGACTGCGCTCTTTTCCAGCTCGTCAGCCGGATCGATGATGATCGCGCGGCGATCCCCCAGCGTAGGCTTGGTCGCCAGACGGCGGATCATCTCACGCACCTGATCGACCGAGATGCTGCGCTTGGCCTGCCAGGGCTTGCCCTCCGCCTTCTTCTTGGCCTCATCCTCGTTGGCGGGAAGCGCTTCAAGGATGTGAATATCGGGGTGTGCGGTGAAGTCTGGTCGAGGATGCCCCGGCAGGCGCACCAGTTCGGCCGCCGCAGTGCGTGCGAATGCTCGTTTGCCAAGCCCGCGCTGGCCGGCAAGCAGCCATGCGTGGTGCATGCGATCCGATCCCATGGCGGCAAGCCATTCGTGCCATGCCTGACGCTGGCCGATAAAGGGCAGATCTTCGGTCACTCGGCAATCAGCGGTTCAAGCGCGGCCATTGCCAGCGCGGAGGTTTCGTCCGGTGTGCCATTGCCATCGATCCGGGCAAAACGAGACGGTTCCGCGTCGGCGAAACGCGCAAAGGCATCCGCCACGCGGGCATGATAGGCCGCCTCGCGTCCGCCGATACGGTCGGTGCCGTCAACGTCGCGCCGGGCAAGCCGCGTTGCGGAGATTTCCGGCGACACCTCGAACAGCAGGGTCAGATCGGGCAGCAGCCCTTCACTGCCGATGGCATGGAGGGTGCGGATATCGGCATCGGAAAGCCCGCCCCCGCCCCCCTGATAGGCACGGCTTGAATCGAGGTAACGGTCGCAGATCACCCATGTGCCGCGTTCGATGGCAGGGCGGATCAGCTTTTCGACGTGATCCGAACGCGCCGCCGCGAACAGCAGCGCCTCGGCACGCGGGCCCCAGCCTTCGCCTTCGGCGTGGAGGACAAGGTTGCGGATCGCCTCCGCGCCCTGGGTGCCGCCGGGTTCGCGGGTGATCACCACTTCAAGCCCACGCGCCCGCAGCGCCTCTGCCACGAGCCGTGCCTGGGTGGACTTACCCGCCCCCTCTCCGCCCTCAAGCGCGATGAATTTGCCCTTCGTCATGCGAAGAGACTGATAAGCCCGTTCCACAGCCTGTCCAGCGGTCCGCCCACAGCAACATCGCGCGCGGCGTAGAGCGGAACATGGCCGGGAGCGAGGCCGTCAACCTTGATCTCAAGCTGGCCGATCTCGTCACCCTTGCGGATCGGCGCCTGTAGCGGCCCCGCATAATGGACGGCGAGCGTGATCTTGCGGTTATCGCCCTTAGGCAGCGTGGCATGGACCTCACGATTGGCGACGAGCGGCACCGATCGGTCGACGCCACCCTGCACCTTGGCTTCGGTAACCGGCTGTCCCTGATCGAACAGGTGACGCGGCGTCCATGCGTCGAAACCCCATTCCAGCAATGCGCGCGCGGCGGCGTCACGCTGCTTCGGCAAAGGAGATGCCGCCAGCACCATCACCAGACGGCGCCCGTCTCGCTCAGCCGTGCCGAGGAAGTTGTAGCCAGCCTCACGCGTGTAGCCGGTCTTGATGCCATCCGCGCCGGGTACTACGCCCACTGTCGGATCGTGGCTGCGCATCGCGACGTCACGCCAGAAGTAATGCTTCACGCCCGAAAATTCGCGATAGAGCGCTGGGTGGCGGGTGATCATCGCATCCGCCAACCGCACCAGATCGCTGGCAGTGACGTACGTGTTGCCTTCATCCATCCAGCCGTTCGGCGTGTTGTAATGGCTGCGCGTCATGCCAAGGCGGCGCGCGGCGTCGTTCATCTTCGCCGTCCACGCTGGAACGCTGCCGGCATAGCCCTGCGCCAGCACGATGGCACCGTCGTTGGAGGATGCCGTCATGATACCATGCAGCAGGTCGGTGGTGGTGGGCTGATCCTTCGCAGTCAGGTACATCGACGTACCCTTTGCGAACCACTCCTTCGCCGTTTCCGGCCGAACCGAAAAGCGCCGATCGAGCGGCAACCGGCCGGCGTCGATCTCCTCAAAGGCGACAAAGGCGGTCATCACCTTAGTCACAGATGCCGGCAGGAACGGAACGTCCGGATGATTCTGGACCAGCACCTGGCCGGAGCCGAGGTCTACGAGCAGGCTGACAGGGATGCCCGCCAGCTCTGCAGGCGGCGTCGGAATGGCTGCGTTAGCCGGGACGCTGAGTGCAAGAGCCAGTGCGGGAACGAGAAAACGGGCGGACTTACGGAACGACTTCAAGACGCGACTTCTCCCGGCGACCCCTCGCGAAAGGCGGGAACGGAGGTGGATGCGCCGGAAGGTTCAATCGGCGCGCTGGATTCGTGCGTCGCTATACCCTGCGGCGCGGGCCTTCTCCAGCGCTGCGGCGGCTTGTGCACCATTTGCGAAGGGCCCCATGCGGACGCGCCAGAATTTGCCTGATTGGGTGGCTTGCGCGCCAAGCTGCTTCGCCGCCTTGCGCGCATTGGCCTCTACCGAAAACATGCCCACCTGAACCATTTGCGTTCCTGTTGCGGTGGCACTGACGGCCGGTTTCGGAACAGGTTTGGGGGCTGGAGCGGGCGACGGTATAGGCGGTTTCGCGGGGTT
>OUNM011294557.1_pt1 | contig 31212 bp, 18 predicted proteins | sample 1769961 | NCBI WGS metagenome assembly OUNM01 (sample SAMEA3914820, study PRJEB12502) | metagenome | biome: forest; material: soil | place: USA | collected 2012-03-12 | depth 0.3 m | reverse complement strand
TCCCAGAGCTTTTCCTGTTTTCCCACCCATCATCAAGCAAAACGATGCATCAAGCGTATTTCGAGGCGATTTGGCGGCCGATTTCCGCAATCCGGGCCCGAAGACCCTCCGGTTCCAGCACTTCCGCATGCTCCCCCCACCCCACGATCCAGCTCTCCAGGTCCGGCGCGATACCCACTTTCATGGTCAATTCGATGCTCCCGGAGGCAACTTTGCGGATTTCCTGCGATTTGTGCCACTGGCGCTCCGCTACCAGCCGGGCCGCGACCTTGTCGAAGCGAATGCGCACTTTCTCCGTCCGCCCGGCCTCAAAGGCGGCAAAACTGCCCGAAAGCATGTCGCCGACCGAGAAATCCGCCGGACGCACGAAGGAAGTTTTCAGATTTTTGACTTTTGCCACCCGGGTGAGGGCAAAGGTGCGCATGCCACCCCGGCCCAGGTCGTTCGCGATGAGGTACCATTGGTTGCTGATGCAGGCCATGTGATAGGGCTCGGCCCGGCGGCGCTCGGGCACTTCGGCCTTGAGTGACATATAGTCAAATTCCACCGCCTTGCTGGTCATCACCGCATCGGCCAGGGTTTCGAAGACCGCGATCTGCGCCTGGGGCACGCCGGCGGAGCGAAACGAGACGGCCTCCGAGAGATCGTGCAGTGACACGCTCGCCTCATCGCCCATGCTGGAAACAAGCTTCTCAAACGCGGCGTGCAGCGGTTTCTCGAATGACGTTCCCTTGTACTGCTCCACGGCTTTTTGCGCCACCAGCAGGGCGACCAATTCGCCCTCGCTTACCGTCACCATGGGGAACTGCGCCACCGCGTTCGTGTAGTAGTAGCCATGTTTTGATCCATCGTACTCGATCGGCAGCGTGAGCTGATCGCGCATGAATTCCATGTCCCGCTGGATCGTCTTGCTCGAGACCTCGAACTCGATCCCAAGGCTGGTGCAATTCGGGTAATCATCCGCCGCCAGCATTTCGTGGATCTTCAGCATCCGCACCAGCGGTGGCCGGGTGGTGCCCGCGGCCGCAAAGCCCTGCCCTTTCGCGGGTCGGATTTTTTCTGACGTTTTTGCGACTTTTTTAGGCATCAGACATTATATGTCCGACCCTATCTGGCAGAGTCAATCACGTTATGAAGAACATCCGCAACATCATCAGCAACCTGACCCGCAAATCCCGCCCTGTCTGCCAGCAGATGGAGCTTCCCCTGCCCGGCTCCCGCCTCACCCGCGACGAGGCCTCCTTTCTCGTCGAAATCCGCCGCATGCGCGAACAGCTCGCCCGCGCCTGAACAATTGCCGTTTCGCAAATCCCAAAAACGGCGTAGGAAGGGAGAGTGCAATTAGACCTCGACCTTCACAAGGGGCCCGAAAAACCCGCCGGTCCAAAGATGCACTCCGTCTCGGAGGTCACCCGTCGCATTCGGGACCTCATCGAGAAAGGCGTGGGCCAGATTTGGGTCGAGGGCGAGATCTCCAACTATCGCAAGCAAGCCTCGGGACATCACTATTTCACGCTGAAGGACGCGGGCAGCCAGCTCTCCTGTGTGCTCTTCAGCGGCGCCGCCGCCAGCCTGCGTGGGCTGAAGCTGGCCGAGGGCCTCTGCGTTCAGGCCTTTGGCGAGGTTTCCGTCTACGAGCCTCGCGGGCAGTACCAGATGGTGATCCGCACCTTGCAGCCCAAGGGCGAAGGCGCGCTCCAGGCCAAGTTTGAGGCGCTCAAGCGCTTCCTCGCCGCCGAAGGGTTGTTCGACCAGGACCGCAAGCGTCCCCTGCCCCGCTTTCCCCATCGCATCGGGCTTATCACCTCGCCGACGGGCGCGGCTATTCGGGATTTTCTGAATGTGCTCCATCGTCGCCATCCAGGAATCGAGGTGGTGATCAATCCGGTGCGGGTGCAGGGACGGGGCGCCAGCGCGGAGATTGCCAAGGCCATTGGCGAATTCGCCGCCGCCAAGAAACACGGCCTTCCTGAAGTGGACATCATCGTCGTCACGCGTGGCGGCGGCAGCATTGAGGATCTCTGGGAGTTCAATGAAGAAGTCGTGGCCCGAGCGCTCGCCGCCTCGCCCATTCCCACCGTCAGTGCGGTGGGGCATGAAATCGATTTTACCATTGCGGACTTTGTGGCGGATCTGCGGGCCGCCACGCCGAGCGCGGCGGCGGAGATTCTGGCCGCTGATTGTGTGGCGGTGCTGAGCCGGCTCGCCCAGGACGCAGGCCGGATGACTCGCGCCTACCGCCATCGATTCGATTTTCTCGAGGCCCAATTGGAATCGATCAAGCAATCCGCCGTGTTTCGCGAACCCGCCCGAAGGCTATCGGAGTTGATTCAAACGCTGGATCGCCATTCCGATGCACTGCATCACGGCGCAAACCTGGCTACGGAGCGCTCGGCCCATCGGCTGGCCCAACTCGAATCGCGCCTGCTGGGCAGATCGCCCGCCAACCTCATCCAGGAAAACCTCCTCCATTGCCGAATGTACGGGCAGAAGATCACCGAACTAGCCGTGAAGGATCTCACCGCCAAAGCCGCCCGACTCGATCGCGCCAAAGGTATCCTCAGCGCCCTCAGCCCGCAGGCCACCTTGGAACGCGGTTTCACCATCACTACCGATGCCGACGGCCAGCCACTGGCCTCCGTGCAGGCGGTTAAAAAAGGCATGGTGTTGAAGACTCGCTTCCACGATGGCGAGGCGGAATCCGTTACCGCCAAGCGCTAGTAAACGCTCTACGCCTGCCCGGACACAGCAGACCGGCGGCGCAGCAACAGGCCGCACGCGGCTCCCATTATCAGCAGTCCCCAGGTGGAGGGCTCCGGCACTGTTGCAAAATCGCTGTTGTGGTTGATGACGGCCCAGACGGTGCCGTTGGCCACGTCGACGCCATAGTGGCCGAGGACCATGTTGCCGTCGTAGGCGCCGTGGATGTAGAGGATGTCGTTGACACCGGTATTGCCGGTTACGGCGTTGACCCATTGGCCGCCGCTGAGCCAGCCGAGGTAGCTGGTGGCGTTGACCTGATCGATGGTGAGTTGGAGGACGAAGGTGTTCGTGCCGGTGCCCATGAAGGAATAGACGTCGCTGATTCGCATGCTGTCGTTGAGGGCGCTGGAGTTTGCCGCGAAGGAAGTGGTGAGCGTGGCGGCGGTGGCGGAGGAGCCGCCGAGGATCTCCGCGCTGGTAGCGCGGCCGAGATCGCTGGCGGCGTCGGCGGCGTGAGCGAGGTTGCCGGTGACGACACGCTGATACGAGCCGCCGGAGAGGATGACTTCATTGGCAAGGGCGGAGCTGGTGTCGACGATGAAGACGCCGCCGTCGACGGTGACGGCACCGCTGCCCATGGCGGAGGCATTGGTGGCCCTCAACGTGCCCGACTGGATGGTGGTGCCGCCGGAGAAGCTGCTCGATCCGCCGAGCGTTACGGTGCCGAGGCCGCTTTTCAAGAATGCGCCGGAGCCGGAGAAAACATTGGTAAGAGTCGTGGCCGTGCCGGTGCGATTGACGGCGAAGGTGGCCCCGCTCGCGATGGAGACATTCCCGGAGAGCACGCCATTCGTCGCGCCGTTGCCGAGTTGGAGTATCCCGCTTTCCACTATGGTACCGCCGGTGTGGCTGGCCGTGCCGGTGAAGGTCATGGTGCCCGCGCCGCTGAGGGTAAAGGTACCGCTGCCGGTGAGGTTGCCCGACAGGCTGCCGCCATTGTTGAAGAGCAACCGCGCGCCAGCCGCGATATCCACCGTGGACGAAGCCAGGGACCCCGCCTCCACCTTCAAGGTTCCACCCTGCACGCTGGTGGATCCGGTGTAGGTCTGGGCCCCGGTGAGGGTGAGGATATTGCCCATGGTCTTGGTCAGCGCGCCGCTGCCGGTGATGCCCCTGGTGAGGGTGAGCCCGCCACTGCCGAGCTCGATGGTGCCGCCGCCGGCGCCCAGCGTGACCTGCCGGCCGAGGTCAAAAAGGCTGGCCGTATTGTGCAGCGTGCCATTGTCCAGGATCAGCGTGCCGTCCGCCCCACCGAGGTTGGCGTCGGTTGCGAAGTTGAGCTTTCCGCTGCCGCTCACCACCGTGCCGCCGGTGTAGGAATTGCTGCCGGTCAGGGTCAGCGTGCCGGCATTGTCTTTCACGACGGAGCCCGTGCCGCTGATCGCATTGCCCACCGTGACCGCATCGGTGCGGGCAAAGAACAGGGCGCCGTGGTTGACCACTCCGCCGCTGCCGAGGGTACCGGTGGTGCCGCTGCCGACCGTGAGGGTGCCGCCGTTGATCGTAGTGAGGCCGCTGTAGGTGTTGGCTCCCGAGAGCGTGGCAGCGCGCGTGCTGGAAAAGACCACCCCGCCCGTGCCGCTGATGACGGAGTCGAAGTGCGAAGGGTCGCTGGACGCCGCAAAGACCAATGTGCCGTTATTCGTAACCCCGCCGGCACTCTCGAAGTAAGTGTAGGCCGTGCTGTTGCCGATCTGGAGCGTGCCGCTCTGGATGACGGTGCCTCCCGAGAGAGTCAACGCACTGGTCACAATGGTCGCGCCGGTGCCGCTGCGCACGAAAGCGCCCGCGCCGAAGATAGGTCCGTTGAAGGAGCCGCCATTATTGAAGATCAACGTGCCGCTGGCCGCGACATTCATGTTGCTGGAGGCCAGGGAGCCTGACTCCAGCTTCAGCGTCCCACCGTTGATGTTGGTGGTACCCTGGTAACTTTGACTGCCCGAAAGGGTCAGGACATTGCTGCCGGTCAAGGTGAACCCGGCGCTGGAGGACGCGCCCGCCAGGCTGGTGGTCAGCGAGAGATCGCCGCCGAGCGCAAGCGTGGTGGCGGTACCCAACACGATTTGCCGAGAGGTGGTGAGCGCCGCGGTCGTGCGCAACGTGTTGAAGCTCGACATGGTGAGCGTGCCGCTCACGGCGCCAAGGTTCGCATCGCTGGCAATGGTGAGGGAGCTGTTATTGCCGAGTACGGTGCCGCCACTGTAGCTGTTGCTGCCGGTCAATGTGAGGCTCCCGCTGCCATAGCTGGTGACGACGGCTCCCGTGCCACTGATCACATTGGCCACGGTGATCGCGTCGGTGCGATTGAATGAGAGCGTGCTGTTGTTCACCACATTTCCGCTGCCCAATGTGCCGGTGGTGCCGCTGCCCACCGTAACGGTGCCGCTGGTAATCGTGGTGAGGCCGCTATAGGTATTTGCTGCCGTGAGAGTGGCGGCCCGCGTGCTAGAAAAGACCACCCCGCCCGTGCCACTGATTACGGAGCCAAAGTTCGAAACGTCGCTGGAGGCGGCGAAGACCAGCATGCCATTGTTCGTAACGCCTCCGGCGCCATCAAAGTAAGTATAGACCGAGCTGTTGCCGATCTGGAGCGTGCCGCTTTGGATGACGGTGCCTCCCGTGAGAGTCAGCGCATTGGTCAGGATGGTCGCGCCGCTGCCACTGCGCACGAAGGCACCCGCGCCATTGATGGGGCCATTGTAAGAGCCGCCATTATTAAAGATCAATGTGCCGCTGGCCGCGACATTCATGTTGCTGGAGGCCAGAGAGCCCGACTCGACCTTCAGCGCGCCACCGTTGATGTTGGTGGTGCCCGCATAACTCTGGCTGCCCGTGACAGTCAGGACATTGCTGCCGGTCAGCGTTAGCCCGGCGCCGGAGAATGTACCCGCCAGACTGGTGGCCAGGCTGAGATCGCCGCCGAGCGCGAGGGTGGTGCCGATGCCCAGCACGATTTGCCGGGAGGTGCTGATGGCCGCCGTCGTGCGGAGCGTGTTGAAGTTTGACATGGTGAGCGCGCCGCTCACTGCGCCGAGGTTGGCATCGCTGCCAATGGTGAGGGAGCTATTATCCCCGAGTACCGTGCCGCCGCTGTAGCTGCTGCTGCCGGATAACGTTAGCGTCCCGCTACCAAAGCTGGTGGCGACAGAACCCGTGCCGCTGATCGCGTTGACCAGGGTTGCGGCATCGCTGCGATTGAAGGTCAGCAAGCCGTTGTTCACGACCGCGCCGCTGCCCAGCAGGCCCGACGTACCGCCGCTGCCGATGGAGAGGGCGGCGGTGGAGCTGATGGTGGTGGTGCCGCTGAAAGAGTTCAAACCGGTCAGTTGAATTACCGAGTTGCCATTGACGGCGAGCCCGCCGCTGCCGCTGATGGTGCCGCTCACGGCGAACGTGCCGGTGCGGTTAAAGGCGAGCGTGCCGCTGTTCGCGATCAATCCGGTGATCGCACCCGCCGTGCCGCCATTGCCGACCTGCAGGATGCCGGACTCGATGACGGTGCCGCCGGTGGGGCTGGCCGTACCGGTGAAGATCGTCGCACCCGTGCCGCTGCGAAGAAAGACGCCGGTGCCGCTGATGTTGCCGGCGTAGCTGCCACCGTTGTTGAAAACAAACGTGCTGCTATTGGCCAGGGTCACGCCGGAGGAGGCGAGCGAGCCGGCTTCGATCTTCAGCATGCCGCCCTGCACGCTGGTCGCGCCGGTGTAGGTCTGCGCGCCAGTAAGGGTGAGGATGCTGGCGTTGGTCTTGGTCAGCGTGCCGGTACCAGAGACGGTGCCGAGGGTGAGGAAACCGTTGCCGAGCTCGAAGATGCCGCCGCCCGCGCCGAGTAGGACATTGCGCGTGGAAACCAGGCCAGTGGTATTGTGAATCGTGCCGCCGTTCAAGGTGAGCGTGCCGGAGGCCGCGCCGAGATTGGCCTCGGTCGAGAAGTTGATTTTGCCACCGCCGCTCACCACGGTGCCGCCGGTGTACGAACTGCTGCCCGTGAGGGTGAGCGTGCCGCTGCTGATTTGCTCGACCGCGCCCAGGCCGCTGATCACATTCGCGACGGTGACGCTGTCGGTGCGGTTGAAAGCGAGGCGGGCATTGTTTTGGACGTTGCCGGTGCCGAGCGTGCCGGTGGTGCCGCTGCCCACGATGAGGGCGCCAGTGCCGATGGCGGTGACTCCGGTGTAAGTATTGCTGCCCGCGAGGGTGAATGTACCTGAGCCAGTCTTGATCAGCGCGCCCGCGCCCGACACCGAGCCCGAAAAGGTGGTGGAGTTGCCATTGCCGCCGGTGGTGAGAACGGCCGAGCCCAGCACAACGGAGGAGCTGCCGGAAAGCGCGGCGATGGTCTGGTCGTAGTTATTGAGATCGAGGATGGAAGAGCCGGAGACGAGCACGGCAGAATTGGCCGAGAAGGCATTCGTGCCGGAGGCCCGCCATCTTCCGCTCTCGACGGTGGTGGTGCCCGAATAGGTATTCACACCACCCAGGTCGAGGATGCCCGCGCCCTGCTTGGTAAGGCCGCCCGTGCCAGTGAAGCCGGCGGAAACGCCCACGGTGAAGCCATTGGTATCGAGGAAACCGCCGCCCGCGGCCAGCTTTACCTCGTCTCCCTCAAAGTTGGTGAGAAGATTCGCCGTGTTGGCGGTGGCACGCAGAACACCGCCATTGAAGACGATCGTGCTGCTGCCACTCACTTCCGTGATCAGGCTGGTCGCCAGCACGCCGCGGCTGCCCGAGGTGCCATTGAGTTGCGTCAGACTACTATTAGCGAGATAAACCTCCGGGGCCGTGACGATGCCCCCATCCGCCACCGTCAAGACGCCCGTGCCGGAGTAACCGACGACGAGGCTGATGGAGGTGCCGGTGGTGGTGAAGGAGGAGCCGGCTCCCGTGACGGTCACCGCCCCATAGGCGGAGGCCCCCAGGCCCAAATAGGCCGTCGAGCCTGAGACGGTGGCCCCATTGGAAACCATCACCGACGCCGATCCCGACTGGGCGATCTGGAAGCCACCGGTGCTGGTCAAGCTGGAACCGCTGCCACTCACCGTGATCGCCGCCACGGATGCCGAGCCGCCATTCATGGTCAAGGTTCCGGTCTGGACACTCCCCCCACTGGAAATCGCCACCGTGCCTGAGCCGATCAACAGCACCCCCCCTTTGACCTGCGAGTTTGTTCCCGTCACCGAGACCAGCCCGCTTCCCCCATTGCTTCCCACCAAGAGCGTAGACTCCACCACGGCCCCATTGGAGACCGACAGAATTCCCGTGCCGGAGCTTCCGACGATGATGAGCCCCAATCCGCTGGTGCCCGTCCAAGTCGACCCCGGGTCGCTGATCGACAGCGCGCCAAATGAACCCGCCTGGCTCCCGAGGGTCGCGAGAGACGTGGTGAGCTTAGCCCCGTCGGTGATGCTCATGGTGCCGCTGCCGCCAAGGCCCAGCGTAAAATTGGAGGTGGTGAGCTCCGAGCCCGCACCGGTCAACGTGATCGTGCCGGACGAGGTGGAACCGCTCGCCACCTCCACGGATGTGCCGGTTACCTTGGCGCCATCGGAGATCGCAAACGACCCCGTGCCGCTTCCCCCCACGGCCAGACCATTGGTATTCCACGTCACGCCGCTCCCGATCGTGGCGATGCCCGCCGAGTTGGTCCCATTGCCCAGCAGAAGAGAGCCGGTCCTCACGGTCGCTCCCGACCCCGCGATGAAGGCGGCGCTATCTCCGCTGACATTTCCCACCACCAGGCTGCTGAAGGAGCCTTGAATCAGGGAGGCTCCAGGATCGAGCGCAAGAGTGCCGCTTTTCACGATAGTGCTGCCGGTGTAAGCCTGTGTGCCGGTGAAGGTGAGGAGGCCGGCTCCCTGTTTGGTGAAGCTGCCGCTGCCGCTAAACGTGGGGGCCATGGTCAGGGAATATCCATTGGTATCCACCGTGCCTCCGCCCGTGCCCAGGGTGACGCCGCCGAGGCCAAAGTCGCCGAGAAAATTCGCGTCGCTGGCCCGGACCCGCAGGGTGCCGCCATCGAGCGCGATGCGCCCGTTGCCGTTGCCCTTGCGAAAACTGGCCGCCTCGACCACGCCGCCACTTTCCACGCTCAGGGTGCCGGAGACACCTGGGTTGACCGCAAGCGTGAGGGTGTTGGTGTTGCTCCAGACCGTCCCGGTCCCGGTCACGAGCACCTTGGCGTGGTTGCCCTCGCCAATGGTGGCGCTGCCGGTGTTGACCGTTCCCCCATTCTGTACCGTGAGACTAGCCGTTCCGCTGCTGGTGCCCACGGTGAGGCCGCCCGAGGTGTTCCACCGCGCGTTGCTGCCGCTCACATCGACCGCGCCGCGCCCCCCGATGGAGCTGGAGGCAGCGGTCACCAAGCCGCCGGTCTGCACGTTGAGTACGGCCGCGCCGCCGTTGCCCACGGTCAGCGTGTTCGCCACATTCCAAATCGAGCCTTCCCCGTTGACCACGACGGTCCCAGTGCCGATGATGGCATCAGTGGTGTTGACCAACCCCGTGTTGGCAATGGACAAAAGGCTCGTACTAATGTTGCCGACCGTCATGTTGCCCGTGTTGTACCAGCGGGCCCCGCCGCCCGAGACGGTCACGCTGCCGTTGCCGGATAAGTTACCACCAAGGACGGCGCCTGCGCTGCTCATGGTGCCGCCGCTCTGGATGCTGATGGTGCCGCCACCCACGATTCCGATGAAGGCAGTCGTATTAACCGTCAAAAGGCCCCGATTGCCAATCGTCACGGCGCCCGAGCCTCCCAGGTACCCCAGGTTGAGCGTATCGGCGTCAACCACCCCGCGTTCCGAGATCGCGAGAGTCCCTTTGCCTCGGTAGCCCACGTTGAGCGTACCGACGTCCCAGCGCGCCCGATCGGTGATCGTTACCGAACCCACGCCGGTGCTATTGAGACCGATGTCGCCGGAGGTGGAAGTCAACCGCGCGACGGTGTCCGCGGTGAAAGTGCCCGTGCCGCTGGCTCCCACCTGGAACGCGGTGGCGTTCCAGGTGCCATTGGAGACATAGCCCTGCCCGTTGGAGGACGCGGAGTTGCCAAAAATCGCGGTGCCTGTCGTGGCCACGCCGAAGGCACTCACCATCATGAGCGAAGAACCTGAATAGCCGACGTAAACGGTGCTCGTTCCAGTAAAATGCCCGCCCGACACGCGCAGGGTTCCCTGCGCGCCCAACGCGTTGCCCAGGTAAAGAAAGTTGGTATTCAACGTCGCGGATCCCCCCACGATGATCTCCACCAAGCCCACATTGGCCACATACAGGCTCGAGGCCGCCGCCGTGCCCGAATCAAGCCCGACGGTATTCCCGTTAGTATTTAAGATATACGCCGTGCCGCTGGTGGTTGGGAGGCCCGCCGACCAATTCGTACCGGTGAACCAATCGCCCCCCGTCGGAGTTCCGCTAAACGTAGCCTGCCAGGTAGTGGAGACGGCCATCGCCCGATGACCCAGAGGCATCGCACAAAGGAGGATGGCCAGGCGGGCAAGGAAGATGAGGCGGCGTTTCATGGATCAACTGGTTGCAATATCCAGGAGAGCCTAGCACGGGGACTATTAAGCCATTATTAAGGCGCTGAAAAATGCAGGGGGGGCCCTGAGCGCCTCATTTGTCCCCTAGTGGGGAGGGGGACCTCCACCGGGAGGACCTGATCGCGGCGCGGGCTTCAGAGCATCATTCGAGACGAAGTCGACGCGCCCATCTACGAACAAGGCCAGTCGATTGGGTGAGTGCAGCGGTTTCGCCGGAGTCTTGCTGGCCCAGCGTTGGCCGACCACCCGGGGATGCAGTTGATCCGAATCACACAGCAACCAGGCTCCCGTGGGGACGGCGTGGATTTTCATCGGGGCCGTTTGCGGCGCGATGGCCTCGCCAAAAGGAACGAGGGTTTGTCCGTTCGACGCAATGCCATTGTTCACCAGGAAAAGGCCGGCCTGGTCGAAGGGGAGCACATTGGCGTCCCTCCGGTAGGCGGGAGGAACGAAGACGTCGACCTTCTGGGCCACCAGAGGATCTTTCACCCCCAGATAGTTTCCCAGGCGGGTCACGAGCTGCTGGGTATTGGTGGGATCGTAGTAGGCCGTCTGGCTCATGGCCAGGGGGCCCGGCATGGTGGAATTCTGGTCGGCGGCGTAGAGCGTAATCCCGGTGCCGATCTGGCGATAGTTCGCCATGGCGGTGGCCTGGTTCGCTTTTTTCACCACGTTTCCGGTCGCGGCCATCAGCAGAGCCACCAGCACGCCGAGGATCGCGATGACTACCATTAGTTCAATAAGGGTAAACCCACTCGCGCAACGAAGGCGGCATCCGGCCGCAAATCCCGATCTTTGACCACTCCTCACCCCGGCTGACTTAGCGTCTCCCGGGAAAAGCCGCAATCAAGAAGCCGGAAGAGAAAGCGTAAAGGTGCTGCCCTTTCCCAGGACGCTCTCCGCCGTGAGCGTTCCTTCGTGGGATTTCGCGATGCTTTGGCAAATCGCGAGACCGAGACCGGCTCCACCGGAGGCGCGGGCGCGGGAGCCATCCACGCGATAGAAGCGCTCGAAGACATGGGGAAGCTGCTCGGCGCCGATGCCCCGGCCGGTGTCGCGCACGGAGAGGATGGCGTGGCTGCCCTCGACCCGGGTAGTGACGGTGACGTCTGAGCCGGCGGGGCTGAATTTCAGCGCATTTGAGAGGAGATTCAGGATGATTTGCAGGAGGCGTTCCGGATCGCCGGTGCAGGGGGCGGCGGCGAGATCGCTCGCGAGGCGGATGGATTTCTCGGCGGCAAGGTGCTGCATAATTTCCAATCCGTTCCGCGCGATCTCGGCGAGGTCGCAGGGCTCGCGCTTGGATTCGCCGGAGTTCCCCTCGATGACCGAGAGATCGAGCAGGGACTCGATGAGGGCCTGCATCCGTTGTGCGGCCCGGCGGCAGACGGCGATCGAGGCCATTGCTTCCTCGCGCGTCGTCGTCGGCTGATCCAGCGCCAGTTGCGTCTCGGCGAGGAGGACGGAGACGGGCGTGCGCAACTCGTGCGCCGCGTCGGAGGTGAAATTGGCCTCGTGCTCGACGGCACTCTCGAGGCGGGAAAAGGCGTCGTTCAGCGCGGTGGCGATGTCCTCGAGTTCGCTGCCGGTGCCGCGTACCTTAATGCGATCGGAAAGATGACCGGACGAGATGCGCTGGGAAGCGGTGCTCATCTGGCTGAGCGGCCCGAGGATCAATCCGATGACCCACCACCCGGCGGCGAGGCCGAAGGCAATGACTCCGGCACAGCTCGCCGCGATGATCCAGGCGATGGTATGCAGCTTGGCCTCCACCACGCGAATCGAGCGACCGATCACGTAGATGTGCCGCCCGCCGGGGCTGAATTCATACGCTTCGCGAAATTCCCCGCGGGTGCGCTGGCTCTTGACTCCCCTGCCCTGCGTTTGCTGCTCGGGCCAATCGGGCTTGGTGAGGCCGGGTGGCTGATAAGGGGAGACCGCACCGAGCCGGCCCTCCTGCCAGATCGCGTAGTAGTAAGGAAATGGAACGTTGGCGGAGAATTTCTCTGGATCGGGAGGAACAAACGGCTTCTCACCCGGCCCCGGCGGCACGGAGGGAAGCGGGCTGGCCCTTCCCACATAAGGCCGCATCGCGGAGAGGAGATCATCGATCTCGCGATCGAGCCGGAGCTCGATGAGGCTCTGCTCGTTGGACTTCAAGACCTGGTAAACCGCGAGGCCCGCCCCGCTCACGCCCAGCACGAGGAACAGCGCATACCAACCGAGGATGCGCCAGCGGATCGAGTGCGACGCCTTCATGCGTCGAGGCTGAAGCCCTGCCCGCGATAGGTCACAATAAAATCCGTACCCAGTTTTTTGCGGAGATTGAAAACGTGCACGTCGACGAGATTGGAAAGCGGGATCTCCGTTTCGTCGTGGAGATGCTCAAAGAGGTCGCTCCGCGTAACGATCTTGCCGCGATGCAGGGCGAGGTACTCGAGGATGGAATATTCTCGGGCGGAAAGGGCCACGATCTCGCCAGCCTTGAAGACCCGCCGCAAGGCCAGATCAATGGTCACGTCGCCCACCGAAATCGGAGCGCCGGCCTCACCGGCCGAGCGCCGGATCAAGGCGCGCACGCGGGCCGCCAGCTCATGCAGATCGACCGGCTTCACCATATAGTCATCGGCCCCGGTATCCAGGCCGCGCACCCGGTCCACCGTTCGCCCACGCGCCGTAAGCATGAGCACCGGTGTCTTATGGGTGCGGCGCAACTCGTGAAGAAGCTCGAAGCCGTCGAGCTCCGGCAACATCACATCGAGAATAATGGCATCGTACTCGGTGATCTGCGCCTTATGCAGCGCCTCCGCCCCGTCGGTCGCCTCATCCACGGCATAGCCCTGCGCCCGCAACACCTTGGTCAGGGTGGCGAGAAAATCAGGTTCATCCTCGGCGAGCAAAAGACGCATCTTGTGGTTTTCTATCAGAGAGATCATTAAGTGCCAATTAAGGCCTTAACTCAGGCCATTCGGGCCCGGCCGCACCTCACCAAAAGACAGGCCCCACCCAACACCAGCAACATCCAGGTTGAAGGCTCGGGGACGGCCGCGAAGTCGCTATTATGATTGAGCACGGCCCAGGTCGTGGTCACGCCGCCGTTCACGGTCGTGCCCCACGCGCCAAGGTAAAGCGAGAGATCCGTGCCGAATTCAAGCTGGAAGGCGGCAAAGGTGCCCTGGTAGCCCATCTGGGCGAGGGATGCGTTATTGCCGGTGTTGCCGTCGATCGCATTGACCCATTGATTATGGCCATTGAGCCAGCCGAGATAAGATCCAGCCTCGGTCGAGGTCATGGAAAGCTGCAGCGTGAAGATATCCGTCCCTGTGCCCTGAAAACGGTAGATGTCGCTGCGCCGATATTGGTCGTTGGTCGCCGAAGAGGTCGCGGTAAAATCGGTGACCAGGGTGGTCACGCTGCTGGCGGTGCCCGCCAGGATAGTTGCCGTGGTGTCGATGCCGCCGGGGAGATCGCTCCGGGCGTTGACCGCATTGGCCAGATTGCCCAGGGCGGCAATGGCGTGGGAAACCGTGCCGCTGGTGACGGTCACACTATTGGTGGCCGTGACGCCCATCTGAATGAAATAGACGCCGCCATTCACGATAACGGAACTGCCGCCCAGGGCGTTGTTGTGGCCCACGGAGAGTGTGCCGCTGTTCAGCGTCGTGCCGCCGCTGTAGGTGTTGCTGCCGGAGAGGGTGAGCACGCCGGTGCCGTTCATCGCCACGCGGCCCGTGCCGGAGATAACACTCGAGATGGTGGTGTTGCCTGCTCCGCCCACTGCGAAAAGTCCCGCATCGGCGATGCCGCCGGTAGCGACCGTAAGAGTCTGCCCGGAGGTGGTGACATTCAACCCGCCGCCGCCCGCGTTGACGGTGAAACCACGCGTGTAGGTGGCGGTGGTGCCGGTATAGGCGAGCGTGCCCAGATTGGTGGCGTCGCCCAGGACCACCGCGCTGGAGGCATTGCCCAGGTTGCTATTGTTGCCACTGACTACGATCTTGGAAGCGCTGAGGGTACCAGCGCTGATGGCGGTGGGGCCGGTGTAGGTATTCGCGCCCGAGACAATCCAGGAGCCCGTGCCGGTCTTGAGGAGCGACGTGGTGCCGGTGCTGCCATTGACGACGATGCCGCCAAGCGTGTTGGTGCCCGTGTTGGCCCCGGTGAGGGTGAGGGCCTTGGTACCGGCCGCGGCTGTGATGCTGCCGCTGAGAACGAGCGCGCCGGAACCGGAGGCATCGAGGATCGCTCCGCCGGTGGACCCCGCCAGATTGATCGCGCGGTTTGATGCGGAGCCCGCTCCAAGGTAGCGCAGCGTGGCGCTGGTGCCGATGGCTCCGAGGTCGATCGTGCCATTGGCGGCGGTGGTGGGACCGCCGAGAGAAGAGTTGCTCGAAACATTGGCCAGGGAGGCAATCTCGAGGACGCCGGCGGAAACCGTAGTCTTGCCGGTGTAAGTACTGGCGGTGCCGGAGAGAGTGAGCGTTCCCAGGCCCGACTTGGTGAGGCCGGCGCTGCCATTGAGCACGCCGGAAAGCGTGGTGGCGCCGGTATTCGTCACGGTGAGTACACGGGTGGTGGAGCCGAGCGCAACGCTGCCACTCAGGAGGAGATCGGAGGCGCCGGCGATCGTGGAGTTGGCAGCGAGGCTGATCTTATTGGCCAGGGTGTAGGAGCTCGCACCCTGGAGCGTTCCGCCATTGAGGACAAGCGTGCCGGAGTTGGCGATGGCATTCTGGTTGGCCATCTGCAGGGTTCCGGCGGTGAGGGTGGTGTTGCCGGTATAGGCATTGCTGGCGGAAAGCGTGAGGGTGCCGGTGCCCGCCTTGGCCAGGCCACCCGCACCACTGATGGTGCCAGTGACGGTGAGAGCCGGCGTGCCGCCGATGGTGCCGGTGACGCCGGTCGCAATGGTGACATTATTAGCCAGGGTACGCGTGGCGTTGGCGGTGAGGGAGGAATTGCCGGTGAGGGCGAGCGTACCACTCCCGAGCGCGGAGTCGTGGTTGAGGGAGATCGTGCCGCTGTTCAGCGTGGTGCCGCCGGAATACGTGTTGCTGCCGGAAAGAGTGAGGGCTCCCGTGCCCGCCTTGACCAGACTGCCGCTACCGCTGACCACGCCGGTGAGGGTGAGTCCCTGGGTGCCACCCACCGTGCTGCTAAAGGCGACTCCCGCCAGAATCACGCCATTAGCCACGGTACGCGCTCCGCCCGAGGCGGTGAGGGTGGTGGAGCCGCCGAAGATCAGGTTTGCGGCACCGAGCGCGTTGTTGTTGGCGATGGCCAGCGTTCCCTGGATGAGGGTCGTGTCACCGGTGTAGGAGTTGTTGCCCGAGAGAGTCAACGTGCCCGACCCGAGCTTGGTGAGCGCACCAGAGCCGCTCAGCACACCGGACCAGGTGCCGCTGAAACTTTGGGTATCGATGGTGCTGGTGGTGGCGACCCGCAGGCTGGCTGATTGAGCGAGGTCGAGAGAGGAGCTCAGAAACTGAACGGCGCCTCCGGCGAGTTCAAAGAAGGCGTTGCCCGTGCCCGCCGCGATGCCTTCGGTGCCGATCTGAAGGGTGCCACCCTCCAGGCGATAGCTGCTGGTTCCCGTGGCAAAATTCATTCCGGTTCTGGCCGCGATGGTGCCGCCCGTCTGCAGGATGGCACCGGTACCTGCGGAGCCGGCACCGATGTTGATGCGGTCGGCCGAGAGCAGGCCGCCGTTTTCCACCGTGAGGCTGCCCGTTCCCGTGGAGCCCACGTCGAGGCCATTCGCCACCGTCCATCGCGATCCGGTACCGCTGATGGTCACAGCGCCAACCGCGCCGGAACTCCCCGTGCCAGCCGCACCTGCGCTGCTGGTCACCACACCGCCGGCCGAGACGAGCATGGTGCCCGAGCCCAGATAGCCGATCTGCAAATCACCGGTACTGTTCAAGGTGGAACCAGTGCCAGATACCTTGATCGCGCCGCCCGTGGAGATGCCTTGGTAGATGTCGCTGGCACTCAGCAAACCGCCGCCCGTGACATTGACCACGTCATTAGTTCCAAACAGGCTGATCTGCGAGGAGGTCAGGGACGAACCGGAGCCGCTCACATTGATCGTCACTTCAGGGGTGCCGGTGGTGTCGATCGATTGAACCGTGATCTGGCCGCCCGCGGAGGCAGTCAGGCTGCTGGCAAAACTGCCAAAAATAAGCGCTCCTCCGGAATCGAGTTGCCACTTGGAGCCGGTTCCGGTCACCGTGATGGCACCCTCGCTCAGGGTGCCGAACCGACCGATGTAATTGGTGCGAACCGAAGCCCCGGCCTCGATGCGCAAATTGGCGCCGGCCCCAGCCTCGGACCCGACCGAGAGGTAGCCTCCGGTCTGGACGGCCTGGGGGCCCGAGAGCACGAGCGTGCCAGCCTGGACGGAAATCTCGCTGCCATAGGAGCCGGAACCCAGCAGGGTCAATGTTCCCGTGCCTGCCTTGATGAGGGAACCCGACCCGCTGAGGCTGCCGGAAACAGTGACGTTGGTATCCTGAACCGCCAAGAACGTGCCGGAGGAAACGGTGAAGTTGCGAGCGGTGGTGAGGTTGCCGATGTTTTGCAGCGCGCCGCCCTGCAGGTTCACCCCGCCGCTGGCTGCGCCGAGATTGGAGTCGTCGTTGATGAGGAGGGTCCCCTTGCTGATGATAGTGCCGCCGCTGTAACTGTTGCTGCCGCTGAGGGTCAACGCGCCGCTGCCGTTCTGCCTTAGGGAGCCGCTGCCAGAGACCAGGTTTGCGACAGTGATATTGTCGGTGCGGCCGAAGATCAGGGCTCCATTATCCAATATAGCGCCGCTGCCCAACGAGCCGCTCGTGCCGTTGTTGCCGACCAGCAAGGTGCCTTCACTGAGGGTGGTGCCGCCGGAGTAGGTATTCGTTCCCGTGAGGGTCAGCGTGCCCGAGCCAACTTTGGTCAAAGCCCCCGAGCCGCTGAATGCGCCGGACCACGTGCTGCTGAAAGTCTGAGTATCGATGGTATTGTCGGTGCCAGCCCGCAGGGTCGCCGCCACCGTGTTGGAAGTGGTGGTGCCAAACTGCACCGTGCCACTTGCGAGCTCGAAAAGAACGGAGCCCGAAGCCGCTTTCGTGATCGAGCCATTCGTTTTGAGCAAGCCATTTTGAAGCCGGTAAGTGGAGGTGCCGGCTCCGAAAAAAATCCCGAAGGAGCCGACGCTGACCGTGCCACCGGTCTGCAGGATGGTACCGGAACTCCCAACATCGTTGGCCAGCACAAGGTTGGAGCCGGCGGAGACACGGGTGCCCGCCCCGACATTAAGCAGGCCAGTGCCGGAATAGCCGACGTAGAGAGCACCGCTCGAAATCCACGAAGAATCCGCGTCAGTCAGGGTCACTGAGACGTTGGAGCCGGTCCGCTCACCGATGCTATCGTGAGTGCTGCCGGCGGAACTCACCGCGCCACCCTGGCTGATCATCACCGACGCCGCGGTATTGGAGCCGGAGTCCAGGAAGATGCTTCCGTTGGTCGTGCGCCAGAGCGAGTTGGATCCGGTGACAACAATGGAGTCCGTCGCGCCGGTGCTGCTGCCGACATAGAAAGAGCTGCTGACCAGTTGGCCGCCATCGGAAACAACGATTGAGGAATTGCCGTTCATGTTTCCCGGCGCGTTGATGATGAGGGCCGAAGTGGCGCCGCTGATGGTGAGGCTTCCTCCCGTGCTGTTGCCGAGGAAAAAGCCCGCAATCGTGCTCGTCCCACCGGAAAGCAGGGTGCTCAGGTTGCTGTCTATGCTCACTTGGTCGGCGCTGGTCGGCACCCCATTGCTCCAGTTTCCCGCGGTGAACCAATCCGCATTGGGAGCAGTCCCCGTGAAAAAGTTGCCCGCGGCGGAGGCGAGCTGGATGGAGGCGACGGCTGCCAGCAGCAGGAGGATGCTTCGCGCCGTTTTTCCCACCCTGAAAGTGACGCTTGCCCATCTCCGCCCGGCTCGCCTCTTGATACCAACGCCGCGGGCCGTTGTGCAAAAATGGAATTTCATCGTTTCACAGCCCTATCACAGGCTCTATTAAGCCAGTATTAAGGCTGGACTCGGCCCCGAATCGCAGCAGGGCGCCGCCCAAATCGTTGATCGTGAAACGTTGACGCCCTCGGTAAGCCCCGGTTAAATTGCCGGACACGTGAGTAAAAGTTTCGCCGAACTCGAAGAGATCTACCGCCGTCCGCTTTTTGAACTGATTCAGGAAAGCCGGCGGGTCCATACCATCCACTGGCCCGAAAACGAGATGCAGCTCTGTACGCTGCTCAGCGTGAAGACCGGCGGCTGCAGTGAAGACTGCGCCTACTGCGCCCAGAGCGCCCGCTACAACACCGGGGTGGAACGCGAGAAGCTCATGGGCGTGGACGAGGTGATGCCCCACGCGCTCCAGGCCAAGGCCAATGGTTCCACTCGCTTTTGCATGGGCGCCGCCTGGAAGGGTGTGCGCGATGGCGACCAGAAATTTGAGACGGTCCTCGAGACGATCCGCGAGGTGAGCAAACTCGGCATGGAGGTCTGTGTGACCCTCGGCCAGCTCAGCGATGTGGAAGCCGCCAAGCTCAAGGAAGCCGGCGTCACCGCCTACAACCACAACATCGACACCTCTCCCGAGTATTACTCAAAGATCGTGACGAGCCACACCTTCGACGACCGCCTGAACACCATCGGCGCCGTGCAGCGGGCCGGTATGAGTGTTTGCTGCGGCGGCATCATCGGCATGGGCGAGACGGAAAACGACCGCCTCCGCATGTTGGAGGTGCTTTGTTCCTTTGATCCCGCACCCGAGAGCGTGCCGATCAATTGCCTCATGGCCATGCCCGGCACTCCGCTGGAAGATTGTCCTCCCGTCGACACCTTCGAGCTCGTGCGCCTCATCGCCACCACGCGCTTGGTTCTGCCCAAGGCCAAGGTCCGCCTCTCCGCCGGCCGTACCCGCCTTTCCCGCGAAGCCCAGGCCATGTGCTACTTCGCCGGGGCCAACTCGATCTTCTACGGCGAGAAATTGCTGACCGCCGCCAACCCCTCGTCGAACGCCGACCTGGAGTTGCTCCGCACCCTCGACCTGCAACCGCAGGCCCCCTACTCCGACCTCCCCCAACCCGCCGCCTGCGTATGAAAATTGCCATCGGTTCCGACCACGCTGGATATCAGTACCGCCAGCGCATCATCGAACATTTGAAGGAAAAAGGCCACGAGGTCGTCGACTTTGGCACCTATAGCCCAGAGTCAACGGACTACGCCCTCTGGATCATCCCGACCGCCGAAGCCGTGGTAAAGGGCGAAGCCGAACTCGGCATCGTGCTCGGTGGCTCCGGCAACGGCGAAGCCATCGCCGCCAACAAGGTCAAGGGCGTGCGCTGCGGCCTCTGCTGGTGCGACGAAACAGCGGAGCTCTCCCGCCAGCACAACAACGCCAACGTGCTCTCTCTCGGACAACGGATGATCTCGATCGAAATCGCCCTGCGCATCGTCGATATCTTTATTTCCACCAAGTTTGAAGGCGGTCGGCACCAGAAGCGTATCGACCAACTCGCCCGCTACGAAGTCGGCGAACCGATGCAGTAGCAGTGGCCGCTTCCACCTGGCTGACCGCGAAGCCCATTGCGCATCGCGGACTTCACAGCGCGGGCCTCCCGGAGAATTCGCTCGCCGCGATCGAGACCGCCCTGGCTGCGGGATATCCCGTGGAGATCGATGTGCGCCTCAGCCACGACGGGCGGCCCATTGTTTTCCACGACGAAGACCTCGCCCGTATGACCGGCGTGAAGGAGGCTCTGGCCACTCTGCCGTCTTCGCGCCTGGCGAGCCTTCGCCTAAGCGAAACGGAAGAGAAGATTCCCCTGCTCCAGGATGTGCTCGATCTGACCCGAGGCAGACAGGGCCTGCTCATCGAAATCAAAAGCACCGAATCACGGGGCCGCCTGGAAGCCGAGACGGCCCGCCTGTTGAGTTCCTACCAGGGCGACTTCGCCGTCCAATCCTTCGATCCCCGGTCGCTGACCTGGTTCCGAAAGTACGCCCCCCATATCACGCGTGGCCAGCTCTCCAGCGGTTGGCACGATATGAAGAGCATCTTCTCCGGCAACTATCTCCAGAACTGGCTGAGCCGCCCCCATTTCCTGGGCCACGACCGGCGCCGGCTGCCGGCTGCGGCGGTGGCGCTTTTTCGCAAGCTCGGCTGGCCCGTCCTCACGTGGACCGTACGCTCACCAGCAGAACGCGAAGCTGCGCTTCCGTACGCCGACAATATTATCTTTGAGCAATTTCGCGCCTAGCGGCTGGTGCTATGCGGCAAGGTCGTCCGCGCCGCCGTAGGAATCCTCGACGCGCTTGGCCACGTCGCGAAAATTGGCATCGACTTCGTAGATCATCTTCATGAATCCGATGGATTCTTCCTTGCGGCCCATTTTCTCGTAAACCAAGCCAAGCTGGTAGACCACTTCCATTTTTACGGGGTCCATGGTCGGGAGTTCGCTCATCGCGGCAAGCAGCGTGCTGGCCGCGAGATCGTACATCCTGCGCTCGCTGTAGCAACGGCCCAGCAGGCTCATGGCGGAGAGTCGAACATTGGGGCTTTGCCGGGCCTTCTGCAAGGGAGGGATGGCCGCCTGGTAATTGCCGGCCTTCACCAGAATCTCGCCCAGTTCAAAATGAAGATGGGGATCGGTCGGATTGCGCTCAATGCGCTTCCTCGCCTCATCGAGCAGAAACTCGGCCCGCACTTTCTTCGCTTCCTCAAGCTCGGCCGAATATCTCCCGGCCTCCTCGGTGTCGACGGCGGCAGCCAGAGCCTTCTCGCCATTTGCCACAGCCAGATCCAATTGCTTGAGCCGGATATCGGAAACCTTGCGAACCAGAGAGGAGTCCGTCTGCTGAGTTAAGTCCGCGGCGAGAGCATACCATTGAAAGGCACTCTCCAGATCGTTCTTCTGCTCGTAAAGTTCAGCGGTCCGGCGGGCAATATCGACATTCTCCGGATCCTTCTCGTACCTGGTCCACAAATCCCTGAGCAAGTTATCGATCATCTCATCGTCGCGGACCACTCGATTTTGCTGCTCCAGCCCCTGCGCCTCTCCCGCGTTTTTCAGCAATTGGCGATAGCCCTTGTCCACATTATCCCAGCCCGCGTTCTGAATGGAGTTTGCCGCCGCGGCCGATTTCCCGCCTTTGACCGCTGCCATGTCGTTCGACGCGATGGCCAGGATTTTGGCGTAAAGATCCTCCGCCAAATCCGGCAGCCTGTTGCTCATATAAAGCAAGGCCAGCTCATGCATCGTTTTGGTATCTTTGGGATTCCCTTTAATAACGGTTTCCAAGGCAAAGAGAGCGATCGCCGGCAGATTGGCCGCCAGAGCAGCCTCCTTAAGATAGTGATTGAGGGAGGAACTATAGGGCTCGGTCTCGAGCAATTTTTCCAGCGCCTCAAACGCGGCGAGAGGATCCCTTTTGATCAAACCCGGAATGCCCAGGACTCCGACCGTGTTGCTGGAGAGCATGCGTAGCATGCTTTTCTTTCCGACGGCCTTGGTGATCGCCTGCTCGCGCAGCAGCTTGCGAGCGAGCAGAAAGTCCGGGTGGTTTTTGAGAATCGTCTGTAGAAGCTGAATCGCGTACCCGTGATTCTTGATCTGCACCGCGGTCATGGCCCTAAGCCAATTGGCGCGTTGATTCTCCGGGAGGTCTCTTTCAGATTCCACGGCCATGCAGGACTAATAGGCCCTTAGGGAGGAATTTACAATCTCCTTTCGGTTGCCGATTCGTCAACTGCCCGTACCCAAGCAGCCCCGTCGGGCACCGCTCAGGCAGACTGCGCTATCCCCGAGAAACCGCGACGATCAGGCCGCCCCGTCGACGTAGGAGCCTTCCACGCGGTCGGCCACATCCCGGTAGCCGTAGTCGACTTCGTAGATCTGCTTCATGCACTCGATGGACTTCTCTTTCTGGCCCATTTTCTCGTACACGAGACCCAGGTTGTAGACGACGTCCTTCTTGGTGTTGTCCATGACCTGGAGCTCGCTGGCTGCCGTGGAAAGGGTGCTGGCCGCGAGATCGAACATATTGCGCTCGCTGTAACAGCGACCGAGCAGGTTCATGGCGCGAAGACGCACATTGGGATTCTGGCGGGCCTTTTGCAGGGCCGCGATGGCCGGCTGGTATTGGCCCAAGCCAACAAGAATTTCACCGAGCTCAAAATGGAGTTGGAGATCGGTGGGATTGCGATCCACCCGCTTCTTGGCTTCTTCCAGGAGAAGCTCTCCGCGCTGCCTCTTGACGTCTTCCAGCGAGGCCCGGTGCTGGGCCGCGTCCTCGGCATCGGGGTTGGCGGCCAGCCAGGCTTCAAAGCTGGCAATGGATTCGTCGTACTGCCGAAGGCGGACATCGGAAACCTTGCGGACAATGGAGGAATCGGTGTTTTGGGTGAGACCAGCCGCGTGGGAGTACCACTGAAGGGCATTATCCAAATCGCCCTTTTGCTCATAGAGTTCCGCAGTGCGCCGGGCGGTGTCCACGTTTTGGGGATCCTGCTGGTACTTGTTCCACAACTCGGTGAGCAAATTGTTGATCATGTCGTCGCTGCGCACGACGCGGCCCTGCTGTTCCAGCGAGACGGCTTCTTCCTTGTCCTTGATGAGATCGCGGTAGGTCGTGTCCTTGCTCTCCCAACCACCACGCTGCATGGAGTTGGCGGCGGCGGCATCCTTGGCGCCTTTTACGGCGGCCAGATCGTTGGGCGCGATCAACTGGATCTTGGTATAAACATCGATGGCCTTGTCGGGCAGCTTGTTGGCCATGTAAAACTGGGCCAACTCGTGCATCGTCTTGGTATCCTTGGGATTACCCTGTACGATGGTCTCCAGGGCAAACATCGCGATATCGGGCATCTTGGCCGCGATGGCAGCTTCCTTGAGCAGCTGATTGAGCGCGGGGCTGTAGGGCTCGGTCTCCAGGAGCTTCTCCACCGCATCCAGGGCCGCGATGGGATCTTTTTTGGCGAGGCTCTGCACCTTCATGGAACCGAAGGAATTGCTGGAAAGGCCGCCGAGCATGCCTTTTTTCCCGGCGGTCTTGGCGATGGCCGCCTTGCGAGTGAGTTGGCGGGCCAGCAAAAAGTCAGGGTGATTCTTCAGGACCAACTGCAAAAGCTGTACGGCGTAACCGTAGTTTTTCAGCTCCATGGCACTCATGGCTTTAAGCCAGGTGGCGCGTTGGTTCTCGGGGAGGTCTTTTTCTGATTTAACGGCCATAAAAATATCAATAAACGATCAAAGGGCAGTCTTCAATTTTCTTTCGACGCCTAAATATCAATTTGAGTGCTTTTCGGTGGCTCCGATTGGGAGGTTGGCCCCGTTTCCGATGGGGGCGCTTTGGAGCTTTTGCCAGCTGCCAACATTCGAGGCGGGCTGGGGCGTGGGAGTCGGCGTGGCCGGCGGCGGGGTGGGTTGCTCCGGGGTGGGCTCAGGCGTTGGCTCCGGAGTGGGAGCAGGGGTCGGGGTCGGAGTTGGGGCACTTTCCGGCGAGAGCTTGGCCGATACGTAGGTCTTGAGCGCGTCCCATTCCGCCGGGATGCCGGCCTTATACCCATCGACGCCATGCTCAAAAAGCACGACGAACCCAAAGGTGAGCACCGCAAAGATCACCACGCGAAGAAGCAAGGCCAGCAAGGTGCTCATGACAGAAACTCCGACTTGATGCCAAATCCCCGGCGCAAGGAGCCGCCGGCGGGAACGATCTGGATGCCCACTTTTTCCTCAAAAGGCTTCGGCGGGTTGTTGTCGGGGAGCCCCCAGCAGGGCTCGACGCAGATAAATGGGTTCATGTCGCTCCAGATAGTTAGAAAGGGAACCTCGGAAAAGTCGAGCACGACCCGATGGCCGGTCGGCGAATCTTCGATGGTGAAAAGTCGCGAAGGCAGCTTATCCAGGCCCAGCAGATAGGAACTCTCCAGCTTTTCCCGGTCAAAGGGCATGTCTCCCCCCGCAAAATCGATCGCCTCGACCTCCCCGTTGAGAAAGTTCCCCGGCGCATAGTGGCGGGTGTAAGTACCGGCCGGGATCAAGACGCGGCAGGTCTTTGGCGAGGACACCGCAAAACCGGGGTGCAGCCCAAAGCTCAGGTGGGCGTCCAACTCGGGCTCCTCGTTTTGGAAGAAGAATTCGATGCGCAGACCCTCTGCGGAAAGCGAGTAGCTCAACTCCAGCGAGACCTTCAGCGGGTAGGCGTCGGCCGGGACGCGGGCGGCAGGCACGCGGTAAACGAGGGAATTCCCCCTTTTCTCCGGCTGATCGAAGGCAAAATGCCGGATAAAGCCGTGATTGCCCCCGGTGATAACGTGGCCGCGATAAAGCGATTTTTCCTGCCAGAGGCGGTGGATGAAATAACCCATCACCGTCGCGTGGTTCCCCCACCCCGCAGCCGGAGCCCCTGTCTCGCCGTCGCGATAGAGAAATCCCTTCCATTCCCCAGAGGGATGGAGCCGCGCCAGGCTGATCAATTCCGCGCCCTGGCGATTCACCACGATGCGCAGGCCGCTCGCCTCGTCGGTGAGCGTATCGAGGGTCAGGCCATTAATTTCGGTCGTTTCAAAGGAAGACACCGGGGGATAGGAGCAGAATCCTTGCGAAAATTCAAACCCCGCGTCCATAATCGCGCGTGTACCTCGACGAAAAGTCCCGCCAACGCATGGCCCAGCTCCGCGTACACGAGAGGGATCTCGAGGAAAGCTTCAGCCGCTCGTCCGGCCCCGGCGGCCAAAACGTGAACAAGGTGAGCACCGCCGCCACCCTGAAGCACTTGCCGACGGGAATTATGATCACGGCCTCGGATAGCCGGTCGCAATCCATGAACCGGGTGCTGGCCTTGGGGCGACTCCTCGATGAAATCGAACGGCGAAAAGCGGAAAAGCGGCAGGAGCGGCTGGCGGATATCTCCAAGGCCCGCCGCCAGAAGGCCAAACGCTCGCGCAGCACGAAAAGAAAGCTAGTCGAGGGCAAGCGAAAACGTGGCGAGACGAAGAAGCTGCGGGGACGCGTTTCGACGTAGCGCCCGGGTAGCCATTCCTCGGCACCTTTCATCCCCCGGCACCGGACGCGAGTTGGGTCAACGGCGGCCTCCTCCCCGGCAACCCCGCCGGAATAGGATCCTTCCTGCAATACGACGGCCTCGGCAACATCTTCACCTACGTCGAGGGTCAGGGTCTCTTCATGTATCACGACCCCACCTTCGTCGCCGTCCCGGAGCCTTCGACCTGGGCGCTGGCCCTTGCCGGGCTGCTCGGCCTCATCGTTCTGCGCCGCCGCCGAATGGCTCTTTGATCGCTCAGGCCAGAAACGAATCGAAATCCCTGCCGCCAAAACCCAATCCACCGAGCCGGGGGGAATTGGCCAGCAGGTCAATAAGATGAGCGTTGGGGGGAGGCTTCCAAGGCTTGCCGGCGAAAGGCAAAGCGCCGCGAAGCTCCACGCAGAAGCTGAGGAAAACACACGCCGAATTTCGACAATATTTCATTTATTCACACGATCAATTAGGCGGTTTGCCCCGGGAGTTAGTCCCATATTACCACTAACTTTTTCCGCTGGACTTGATGCGATTGCGATATGATACAGGTTGCACTGCGATTCGCATCCCGGCAGCGCTCGGGCTTGTGTGCAGGTTCCCACTATTATCCGAATAATGCCCAAACTCCGCCCATCCATCGCCTTTTTTGCGTTTGCTGTCGCGCTGGCCAGTGTCGCTCCCGACACGGCGGTGGCCACCGATGTCGACGTCAACTATTCGGACGGGGAGATTGATACTAATAGTTACAGCGCGAATGCCCCTGATTCGATCCGGCTCACGATTGCTTCGGGCACGGCCACGCAGAGCGGCGCGCTCTCCGGTTCCGGCGGCGTAATAAAATTGGGCCTCGGCACGCTCGAACTCTCCGGCACGAGTAATTTTGGTGGCGCGTTTTCGCCGAACGAAGGCACCACCACCATCACCGGCCAGGTGACAAGTGGTGCGACCAGCGGCATCGCCACCGCCGGCACCACGGCGTCGCTCATCGTCACCGGCAGCGGGGCAAACTGGACCAGCAATGCGGACACGCTCATCGGTCTCAACGGGAGTGTGGGCAATCTCACGATCAGCAATGGCGCCACGGCCAGTGACACCTTCGCTCTCGTCGGGCGCCTCGCCGGGAATACCGGCAATGTCACCATCACCGGCCCGGGCTCGCGGTGGACGCACACGAATGGCATCGTGATCGGCACCGGCGGCAATGGTACGATGCTGGTCAGTGCAGGAGGCTATGTTTCCAATACCGACTCCACGATCGGCAGCGAGGCCGGCGCTTCGGGTTCGGTGCGGGTCACGGGAACAGGCTCGCTCTGGGCGAGCGATTATCTCGTGCTTGGTTCAGCCGGTTCCGGCACGCTGACCGTCGACAGCGGTGGGGCGGTCCAGACCACCGGCGTGATCACGCTCGGAAACTCCGGCTCGGGTGCAGGCATCCTGAATATCGGCGGAGCCATCGGCCAGGGCTCGTCGGCCGCCGGCACGATCCAGGCCGCCACCATCAACGGCGGCAGCGGCTCCGGCACGAAGCTCGTGAATTTCAACCACACCGGAACGGCCTATAACTTCGATACCGCACTCACGGGTAATCTCAGCCTCCAGCAGAATGCCGGGGTGACGATCCTCAGCGGCTCGAACACTTATAATGGCGGCACGACCATTAGCGGCGGTCTCCTGCGCATCGCGAATGCGGCCGCACTCGGCACCGGGAGCGTGGCGGTGAATTCCGGCACGCTCGATCTCGCCGCACGCAGCTTCCTCGTCAATGGTCTCAGCGGCAGCAGCGGCGCCGTCATCACCAGTGGCAGCGTGGGCGCATTCACTTTCAGTACCAGTCAGAGCACAGCGACCAGCTACGGCGGAATATTGCAGAATGGCAGCGGCACGATGGCCTTCACCAAGCTGGGTGCCGGCACGCTCACGCTCACCGGCGCGAATACCTACACGGGCACGACCACCATCGCCGAAGGAACCCTCGAGATCGGAGGCGGCAGCACCACGGGTTCGCTCGCCAGCACAAGAATCGTTAATAACGGGAATCTCGTTTTCAACCGCTCGAATTCCATCACGTACAGCGGCGTGATCAGCGGCACGGGAAGCCTCACCCAGAATGGCCCCAACCTCCTCACCCTGAGCGGCAGCAACACCTACACGGGCACGACCTATGTCAATCAAGGCGGGCTCCAGATCGGCAGCGGCGCGAATGGATCAATCGCGGGCGATATCGTCAATAATGCCTTGCTGGCTTTTGGGCGCTCCGGCGTGTTCACGTATGCCGGAAACATCAGCGGCACGGGCAGTTACACCCAGGTCGGCAGCGGCACCACCATCTTTACCGGAAGCAATTCCTACACGGGTGATACAACCCTCCAGTTCGCCACGCTCTCGCTCGGCAGCGCCAATGCGCTCGGCACGGCCGGCACCATCACTTTCGCCGGCGGTACGCTGCAGTTCTCGGCCAATAACACCACCGACTATTCCTCCCGCTTTAGTACGGGAAGCCAAGTCATTCGGATCGATCCTAATAGGCAGAACGTCACCTTTGCCTCGAGCATCGTGGGAGCGGCCACTTCGCTGGTCCTAAATGGAGTTGGCGAGCTTAATCTCACGGGAAGTAATTCCTTTGGGGGCAGCACCGTGGTTACCAGCGGCACCTTGGGTGTTTCCAACCAATCCGCTCTCGGTAAGAGCTCCCTGACGATCGATAACCTCGGCAGGGTGGTGCTTTACAAGAGCGTAACCGTGCTGGGTCTGACCGGAAGCATCTCGGCGAGAGTCTTCGGCGCTTCGTCGGACGGGGTCGCCACACTCACCGTAGACCAGAATACCTCCACCACCTTCGCCGGCCAATTGATGGACGGGACCTCTCCGCTGGCCCTCATAAAAAAAGGCAGCGGTACGCTTGCCCTCACCGCCAGTCCCTACTCCGGCGGCACCACTCTGCAAGATGGCGTTCTGCGCATCTCGAACTTTGCCCTTGGCACCGGCGGACTGGATATCGAGAATGGCGTGCTGGAACTGGCCACCAGCTCCACCTTGGTCGGGCTCAGCGGCAGCCAGCTCGCCCTCATCCGGGGCGGCAGTGCGGCTGCGCAGACCTTCACCGTCACCCAAAGCACATCCACGACCTACGCGGGATCGATCCAGGACGGAATCGCCACCTTGAGCTTCACCAAGATCGGCACCGGCAGCCTGACCCTTTCGGGCAGCAACTCCTACACCGGCAAGACGACCATCGGCGGCGGCACCCTCGGCCTCGGCGGCGATTACGTGCTCGGATCGGGCACCCTCGTCATTACGGGCGGCGGCATCCGCGCCGAGGGCGCTCCCCGCACGGTGACGAATGCGCTCGCCCTCAATGGCAGCTTCACGCTCGGTCGCATGACGAACTTCAGCGGCAGCGCGATGCTCGGGGCGAATATCACCATCACCTCAGCCAATCCGGACTCCGCCGAAGCGAACACATCGACCTTCAGCGGAGTCATCAGCGGCACGAATGGAATCACCTTCGCGGCCGGCGCGAACCCCATCGGCAAAATCGTCCTCAGCGGCTCTAATACCTACACCGGCGACACCATCGTCAGCGGCGGACAGGTCGTGGTGAATGGCTCGCTGGCGGGACGCGCCATCGTGCAAAACAGCGGCCTTCTCGGTGGCAGCGGCGCCCTTGGCGGAGACGTCATCGTGCAAAGCGGCGGCACGCTCTCGCCGGGCAACAGCCCGGGCCTGCTCACCGTCGCCGGGGACCTCACCCTCGAGAGCGGTGCGACGCTGATCATGGAATTTAGCGGCACGGGCGCGGGCCTCTACGACCAGCTCGATGTCCAAGGCATCTTCACCGCCGGAGGTACCTTGAATCTCATGCTCATCAGTGGCTTCACGCCGGTCCAGGGAGCGAGCTTTACCCTCTTCAATGGCAGCGTACCGGGCTACGAGAGCGGTTCCTTTTCCCTCACGACGAACCTGAGCGGCGGCCTCTACTGGAACACCTCGGCTCTGGCCAGCACCGGCGTGGTGAGCGTCGTCCCCGAGCCATCCACATGGGCACTCGTGGCTCTGAGCGCGAGCGCGCTACTCTGGTTGCGGCCGCGGCCCCGCCGGATAGGTCTTTGAGCCGCCTATCACTCGTTCGCCAGCGCCGATCTGAGTCAGAAGCAGCTAGCCGAGATTTTCCGCCTCCCCAAGCTCGGCCTCATCGCCTTCGAATACTCCGCCTTCGCCGTCGACGCCCGCCCCGACCTCAGCATGGTCATCTACAATCCGGCGACGCCGAAGGACGCCGCGAAGCTCCGTGCGCTGCTTAGATCCCGGCCCGAGCCCAAACCACGGAAGGCGAAAGCTTCCGCGCCCTGAGGTAAAGACGATAGGGGGCGACTAAGGGTTCGCCTATAGCCAATGTTCAAACCTCAGAGTAAAGGCGTGAGGAAGACCGGTCTCATCCCGCGACAGCCTCGGTTCAATGTCTGGCCCGAAAATTTGGGCGACGCACTCCGACGCCTTAATCGGAAAATTCTCGAACGCCGAAGTGGGATAATTTTCGAAACTTTTCATCCGGGGAATGGAGATCGACAAGGAAGTTTCCCCTATGATATCAGCGAGAGCATCATGAATAAACCCGTAGCAATGGCTATTGGCCTCTTCGTTCTCGCCGCCCTCGCGTTTCCGAATCCGGCAAAGGCCGCCTTTGTTTTTACGGTGGAGGAAATCGGAAGCGATGTCGTGGTGAGCGGGACCGGCACGATCAATCTCAGTGATTTGGTGCAGTTTGTCTCCGGCAATTCGGAGGCAATTTATATAATTCCGTCACAAGGAATTATCGGAGGCGGGCAGGATGGAAATTTAGCCACCGCCTATCTGACTGTGTTCGGTCCGGCGAGCTTTGGTTCCGGGAGCACCAAGGTGTTTGCCGACCTGGCGGCTGGAGACTTTTTAGCCATCGATGGACCCAATCATATCATCACCCTCAATTCCGACTACGATTCGGAATCATTCCTTTCCAACTCCGCGACCTACCAAAATCAGTCGTTCGCTTCGCTGGGACTCGATCTCGGCACCTACGTCTACACTTGGGGAACTGGCGAGAATGCCGATTCGCTCACGGTCAATGTGACCACCGTTCCCGAACCCGCCACGACGGCTTTGCTCGTTCTCGGCGGCTGCGCCGTCCTGTTTCGTTCACGGAGACGGAGTTAATGTTAGGGAAACGCTGATTTATTCAGGGGTCGCGCGACGCGCTAGGGTAGGGGCGCCGCTCCGTCGGTACCCTCGTCGCTGGATCCCCGACCGGTGATCCATCGCAAACCCTTTCTCTCACGGCCAGCCTCATCGCCTTCAAATCCTCCGCCTTCGCCATCGACGCCCGCCCCGACCTCAGCATGGTCATCTATAATCCGGCGACGCCGAAGGACGCCGCCAAGCTGCGCGCTTTGCTTAAATCCCAGCCCAAGCCCAAACCTCGGAAGGCGAGTTCTCCCGCCTCAAGGAAGCACTGAATGAATCGAACATTCCGAATGACTAAGGAGCAAGGCCAACGCAGCCATCGTGAGAGCCTGCATCCCAAACAGAACCGCTTTTCGAGCCCGCGAACGCGAGAGGTAGCGCCGGAAAGCGGTCTTCTCCACCTTCCATCCGCCGATCAATCCCAGCGCCTTCTCAAATAGGGCCGTACTTTCCACGTCTTCTCTTCTGCCAAATCCTTCCCGCAGCACCCACTCATTTCAGCGGAGTGCCGGAATTGTTGACAGCCCCGAATGGCGGTAAGTTAAGCCCCAACGGGGCTTCATCCCCTAGCCCAGGGTTGCGCAGCTACCCTGGGTTCTCGGCGAAAATATCCTCCTGCCCTGA
>OUNM010193765.1_pt1 | contig 31274 bp, 26 predicted proteins | sample 1769961 | NCBI WGS metagenome assembly OUNM01 (sample SAMEA3914820, study PRJEB12502) | metagenome | biome: forest; material: soil | place: USA | collected 2012-03-12 | depth 0.3 m | reverse complement strand
GCGATCGGCGTCGCGACCGCCCGGCTCTATCCCGACATCACGCTCGGCGCGACGCTGACGCAGGGAGCGCCCGGCGTCGACAACCTGCTCAAGAACGCGTTCCGGGGCTATGACGTCTTTGCCGGTCTCGCAGCACCAATCTTTCATGGCGGGACGCTGAAGGCCGAGCGTGCCGCCGCCATCGACCGCGCCCGCGCGACCAATTTCACTTACCAGCAGACTGTGCTCAGCGCTTTCGAGCAGGTCGCCAATCTGCTTTCCGCCCTCCAAACCGACGCGAGCTCGGTTGACATGCAGCGGGACGCCGTGACGGTCGCCCGACACTCACTCCAGCTTTCACGGCGGAGTTTTGAGGTCGGCAACAGCGGCATCTTGCAGGTTCTGGATTCGGAGCGGCTCTACCAGCGTGCCAGCGCAGACCTCGTCGATGCGCGCGCACGGCAATATCTCAACGTGGCCCGCCTGTATGTCGCAACGGCGGGCGGCTGGACAGAGTTGGATCCCGCTCAGCAAGACGCTAGCCGATCTTGACGGAATGACCGATCGACGACGTTGGACGAGAAACGAGGCCGTAAACTTATAAACGGGAACGGTCAGGATTTGGTGAAACGCAGACGTTATGGGGTAAGCAAACCACACGCGAAAAGCAGCATGGCGACCGCCCCGAGTATTGTCCTCACGTTATGGAGTCTGCCCCAACGTATCAGTAAAGTGCGGCTCACCGGCCCCGCTTCATTGGCTTGAACTGATTTCAAGATTTTGTTCGTGGGCAGGATTCCCCAGATCGAGAACGGCCAGTTGGCCAGCAGCGTGATGCCACCGACTAGCCACTGCCAGTTTCCCGAGAGATACCACACGACAAGCCCGGCACAGCCGCCGAGCATGGCCAAGCCCGCTTGAATAGGCAGCGCACGCTCGTAACTGGGCTTCCACTGAGCAAGGGCGTTAAGATCATCGAGCCGGAATCTGACAGGATGCTCAACTAGGCTTATGTAAGCCGCGGCGCCGGTGAATAGGCTCGCGAGAACGAGTGCCATTACTCCGAGCAACATGCCAGCACTCCCGACGACAGAATGCCAAGCTACTCGCTTCTGCAATCTCCGCAATTGTGCGCTAGCCGACGGTCCGTTCCGATGAGCGGCATCGCCTAGTCGGAACGGCCGAGGGCGCCTCGGTTCCGACCTGATGGATTCCGAACGGGCGATACCGCCTAGCCAGCGACCCCGGCACCTTGTCTGCGCGATCAGCCGCAAATCACTTTTGAAATCGGAACCGTCGGCGGCTCAAGGCTCTTATGGGATACCGATGACATCCCCAGGCTCAGCGGGATAGCTCTGGAGCAACGCTTTGCTGAGATCCGAAGCGACCGTTTCGTCCGTTCCCTTCCGCGTGCCGGTTGCACGGACGGTCACGGCGGCGCCGTCCCAGACAACGCCGTCTTCTCCGCGCTTGTGGATACGGAGTTCCAATCTGGTGCGCTGAAGTGTGACCACGTTGGATTGCCCAGTGGAGAAGGGAACGACGACGCCCGTGCCGGCGACACCAACAGAGGCGCCACCTGGATCCTTCCCCAGACCCGTTCCGACCCCGACCCGGCTCAGGGTCAGCTCGACCACATATGCGGTGTGCGTCGGGTCGTCGAGGATCGTGAAGCCCTTGGCGGTGAGGGCTTCGGAGGCGGCATCCACGAACGAAGGCATCGAGGGGTCGTACTCTCCGTCACCCGTCCTGGGCTCGATGGCGATCGTTCCACCGCTCGGAGGCGGGGTCGCTGCCAACGATGCTCCACAAATGAGCGGCGCCAGAGCTAGTGCGGCCCCTAGGACCAATCCCCTGCATCTTTTCATACGAGCTCCGTTTGCGCCGAGAGAGACTGGCAGCGCTCATCGCACTTAGGCCCTGAACTCCATATGGATCATGCTCCTTGTGGATTCCTCATCAGGCTTACCCGGGACCGGTTCACGCACCTGTGGGAGGTCCGCTATTAGGCTCTGCTGGCGGTCTGCTAAACGGCAACCGGCGGCGGATTGCGGGGCCGAAGGGCCCGCCTGATCGGCTCATCCCAAAACTGTACTGCTGCCCATCCGATCAGGACCGCGACGAGCCACGTAACGATGCCGACCGCGATGATAGCGCCGCGATCAGGCGAGGCGGCCTTGATCCAGTCCGCATAGACGTAGATCAGCGCATAGTGCGTTCCATAAAGCGGGTAGGAAAGCCGGCCCAACTGTTCGCAGACCGAGGTCCACATCTTGCTGGCGACCGGATGTGCGCCGGCTGCAATGATCGCCGGGAATAGCAGAATGACAATGCCGGCATCATAAAGCCCGTTCCACGACACGCCTCCCGCAGCGGTCAGGTGAGGTATGGCAAAACCAATGAGCAAAAGGACCGAGAGCGGAGCCCAGCCAAGCCGCATCGAGGCGCCAGCACGCCGGGTACGGTACAGTAGCAAGCCGGCCAAGAAGGGATAGGCGATCCGGACCGGCGCCATGTCCCAAGTATGCCAGTCATAGCCCAGATGCAGCGTGTCATAGACCGCTGCCCGCCACACGAGCAGAGCCGCAGCCGCCGCCACGAGCATGGCGAGGATGCGCGTGGAGACGAAACGGAGAACAACCGCATAGGCCACGTTAGCGAGGTATTCGAGGAAGAGCGTCCAGAAGACGCCATTGTACGGGAAATAGTCGGTGCCCCTGTCCGGCAGCGTCCATGAGGGCAGGAGTAGAAGGCCGGCGACGAGCGCCGTCAGCGCAGCCGCCAGCGACGGCGTGTGCGCCACGGCCGGAAAAGGATCGATGAAGTAGGAAATGGCACCCAGCACCACGCCGACCACGATCACCGGGTGTAGCCGGATCAGCCGGGCCTTGAAGAACGAGGCCAGGGATTGCCGCGACCAACGATCGTCATAGGCATAGCCCATGACGTACCCCGATAGCGCGAAGAAGAAATCGACCGCCAGATAGCCGTGCCGGAGCAGGTTGGCCGACTGGTCGGCCGTCACCGATTCCATGAGATGGAACATGACAACAAGCAGGGCGGCAGTTCCCCGCAGACCATCGAGCACCGGATAATGAGGTTTGCCAGTGCGGGTGGTTTGTTCGTCCATGCGTCTAATCCGATCGAGGGGACAGGGCCGCTGCGTCAGCAGGCGGCCGGAGCAGGCAAAAGACGAGACAGCGGCGGTAGCGCCACCCCGCCTGAGGCCTCTGCTATGACGGTGCGTTCCCGGCCGAACCTGCGGGGAAGCGGAATTGGATATCGGTTCATTGTCGGATGTGTCGGGCGTCCGTCGCTCAGCGGCGCGCCCGCGGGGCGCCGCGAAGGCGGCTGCGGATCGGCGCGTCCCAGAAGGTGTAGGCCGCCCAGGCCACGAGGATCAGGAACGGGATCAGCGCCAAGCCGATGCCGACGAGTTGCGCTTGCGGGGGCTTCCCGTTGGCGACGTAATTCATCCACACATAGAGGAACGGGAAATGGGTGATGTAGATCGGGTAGGAGATGCGCCCGCTCGTCTTGCAAAGGCTCGTCATGCCGCGCCCTGCGTCGGAGTGGCTGCCGGCCAGCACGATGAAGGGGAACAGCAGCACCACGCAGGCCGCTTCGTAGAGGCCATTGATCTTGATCCCGTCCACAGCCGGGAGCGTCGGGAAGGCCATGGCGGCGACCATGATGAGGGTCAGCGGGAACCAGCCAAGCCGGATGCGCGGCAGCCGGTCCCTCATGCGGTAGAGCCATAGGCCGGTGATGAACGGGAAGCACAGACGAACGGGCGCCATCCACAGGCTGTCCCAGCCCGATCCCTGGTCGAGGCTGCCGAGATAGCCACCGCAGGCGACAAGCACTGCCCCGCTCACTACCGCAAGGGCACCCAGCGCGCGCGCCGACAGGTGGCGCAGCACAAAGGCGTAAGCGACGTTTCCGATATACTCTTGCAGGAGACTCCAGCAGGGGCCGTTGAGCGGATGCGTGTCGGACCAGCGGTTTGGTAGCGACGGAGCTGGCAGCAGAAGCAGGCCCAGCACCAGGGCGACAAGAATCTTCTGCAAGGAAACGACCTGCGCCGTCCCGGCGAGGGGGTCGAGCAGATAACTGGCGAAACCGAGCAGCACACCGAGGATGACCAGCGGGTGTAGACGGATGAGGCGCAGGGTCAGGAAATGGCCGGCAGTCAGCCGGCCCCAGCGATCGTCGTAGGCGTAGCCGATGACGAAGCCGGACAGCGCAAAGAAGAAATCCACCGCCAGCGGCGCATGGTGAAGAATGACCTTGGCGCCTTCCCAGGAGACAGTGATGCCTTGGATGTGGAACAACACCACAAGCATGGCCGCGGATCCGCGCAGGCCGTCCAGAACCTCGAAGTGCTCCTTGCCTGTCGCCGTCCGGTCGGGTGCCACGGTCGGCTCACCCCGACTTGTCCCCGGCATATCAAGCGTTTCTGTCTGTCCCGCAACGTTTGCCACCCAAAACCCCTCCATCCTTATGAGGCCAGGGGATTGGGTGATTTAACGCTAAATCACAAATGATTTTTTCCGCTAGGCCGAGTGGCGTTCGACCATCGTGAACGGAAAAACGACATCTGTGGGCGCGCTGTTTTGCTCGGGATTTCTGACCGCACGCGCCAAGCATTCCATCGCTTCTGCCGCCATCTCTCTGATCGGCTGCCGCACGGTGGTGAGCGGGGGCCACACCCGCGTCGCGATCATCGTGTCATCGAAGCCGGTAACGGACAGGTCCGCCGGCAGACTGATTCCGCCCTGATGCGCTACCCAGAGCACGGCGGCAGCCATATCATCATTGCCAGCAACGATAGCGTCCGGGCGGGGTGACAGCGCCAGAAGCCGCTCGGCAGCAGCAAGGGCCGTGGGAAACGTGAAGTCGCCCTCGACGCAGAGTGCTTGGTCGATCGGCAGGTCATGCGCGCGTAGGGCGTCGCGATAGCCTTCAAGACGCGCAACACTGTCCGAATGCTGGGAGGGGCCAGCCAGTACCGCGATCCGCCGGCGGCCCTTGGCGATGAGGTATTCCGTGACAGCACGTGACGCCGCCCGGTTGTCGATACGGATCGTCGTGATGTTGGGCAGCGGCACGGCTGTTGCAATGGCGGCTGTGGGCACGCCAAGGCCGAAGACTTCGGCTTGCTCTCCCAGGATCTCGGCATAGGGTGGCAGAAGAAGCAACGCCTGCACGCCGCTCCGCACCATGTCGCGGGCGATGTCGGCGGTTCCTTCCGGTGACGTATGCTCTGCAGACCGGATTTGAAGTTGGACACCCTTCTCAGCCGCGACGACCGCAACGGCCGCCAGCACCGCGTCAATGAAAATGCTTTCGACGCCGGGATAGATCAGGCCAACACAGGCAACATCGGATCCGACGAGCCGGCGCGCGGATTGGTTGGGCACGTAGCCGAGGTGCGCAATGGCCGCGAGTACACGTACTCGCGTCGCTTCACTCGCCCGCCCCGTCCTGTTGATGACGTTCGAAACCGTCATGGCGGATACGCCCGCTCGCTTGGCGACAGCCTGGATTGTGAGGCGATTTTCGTCCTGTCGGGGTCGGCCCATCCACTCGCCACACTCTGATAGTCTCGCCGAGACATGATCGAATGCTTGACGGTAAGCAAGCGGATGTAGGCCGCTGTCCAGAAACGACTGCTTTCCCGGGCGTGGGGCGATTTTTCGCGGCACCCGGCATCGAACTCGGCGAACGCGATCAACCCGCCGCGCAGGAACGTGAGTCTTTCTGATGCCCGGTACTTGCTCGATACCGATTTTTGCATTCGGATTCTGCGCGACCGACCGCGAAGCATCCGCGCGCGTTTCTCGAGAACCGGACCGAAGTTGAGCGCTTTGCGAACCGGCTAGAAGTGCTGCCCTTCGACACCGATGCTGCCGCCCATGCAGGTGACGTTCGCGCGACGCTCGAGCGCGAGGGCGCCAGATCGGCGGACATGACCTGCTCATTGCGGGCCACGCGCGGAGCCGGGGTCTCATCGTGGTTACTGGCAATCTGGCCGGACTGCGCTGCGAGGATTGGCTGCCGACCAATTGACGGGGAGCGCCTTCGCAAAGTCGGTCCGTCGTGGATGCACAGACGACGGTCTGCAGGCGCCGCTCAAGTTGCAACGATTGGCCGGCTTTGGGCGGAAGCGATCATCCGCCTTATGCCAATGATGCCTCACAACCAGACGTCTAGTAAATGCCCGTCGACATTGCCCTCACATAATCGGGCGACTGGAACTCCTGCAGATCGCCCCAACCGACCTCGCTGCCCATCTCCCAGCGGGCAAGGCCGACGTGCGCACTCATATTCGGCCAGTTGCTCCAGGGCGTTGATGCGAGCGTGACGCCGCGAATGTCGTACGTTCGACCCAGCATATCTGTCAGATGCACGTCAGCGCTGATCGGGACGAGCGTCTTGGGATCACGCCGGGTAATCTGCGTTCCAGCGCGCAGCCGGCACATCTCGCCTTCACGAAAGATCCATCCTTCGCGGAAGATCTTTTCTGGCGTGATGACACGTCCCAACCAGTCGGGCGCGCGTTCCGGATCATCGTAAGCACAGAGATGCCACGAAATTGCCGATTGCGGGAAAGTGCCCGTCATCCAGGTGAACGGGGGGATTGGATAGCGGTGCTCCGGGCGGGGCTCGCCCCAGGACCGATCACGCAAGGCATGCCCGGTGACACGATATTCTCGTCCGCACAGCGTCATTTGGCCATCGGCGAGAAGGACCTGATCGAAATGCCTCCCGTTCTCACGCACGATCGGCGGCGAAGCGGCAATAAAACGCACATCTACCGCGTTCGCACGTTCGGGATCGTCGTAGCGAATGCGCATCTGCCTGGCCGGTTCCAGAATCTCGACGTGGAGGCTGTTTGGCACGCGCACATCGCGGCCCATCCCGCCTTCCCGCAATATCGCTCCGGGAAGATAGGCTCGGAAGTCCATCAGCTCGGCGTCGAGATGAGTACGCTTATGGCCCTGATAGACGATGATCCCGCTGGTCAACACATCCAGATTGGGATGCATCCAAACATAGGCCCACGCCCCGATCCGTGCGTCAGGCACATACCACATGTAGAGCCAGGTCTCGCTCACCGTTGGATGGTCGCTGCTCGTCGCTGGGTGCAGCATCTCGTCTGCCGGATCATATCGGCCGAAACCGGTGCCGCCTCCGCCGGTCGACCAATCGATGTGAGCCAAATCGTTTTCGGCAGGAGCACTCATCGGCGATATTCTCGCGCGGCCACGATCCGCTGGAGCGCATCGAGCGCGAAGCGAGGCTTGAACGTCATACCGGAGACACCGAGCTTCATATCCGCGTCGGCATTATTGAGGAACGCATGTTCGGCGCCCGCACATCCCGCTGCGTTGCGCGCGCTTTGCCAAACCGCGTAGAAATGCTCCTGGGCTGCGCTCGGCCTGATGCCGCCATGAGCTTCGTAGAAATTCAGGAACGTCTCCCAATCAATTACCTGCTCGACGAAGAAGCGCGAATAGACGACATCTTCGGCTGGATCGCCGATATGGGTGAATTCCCAATCGAGCAGCGCGGCTAGCCGTCCCTCGTTCATCAGCATGTTGTGGAAGCCGATGTCGCCATGCACGATTGCACTCGGCGCCCGCAGGTCCGGAATATTGGCGCGCAGCCAGGCAAAGGCCGTCTCCAGCACAGGCTCCGGACCTGTCCGGGATCTCCGCAGCAGCAGGTGCCAACGGTCGATCTCTGCGGCAACATGAGCGCGGCCGTCCCTTTCCACGAGCGGCCCAGCGGTCGTTCGTTGCAACGGCATCGCATGGAGCCGTGCCATCGCAGCCGCGAGGGCATCAGCGAAGACGCGCGCAACCTGCGGGTCCCGCATTGCGGCGCTATAGTCGTTGGATCCTTCGACGAGGGAAACAGCCATCAACGGGGTTCCGAAAATTGCCGGGTCCGATTCTTCCCACAAGGGCTCCGCCATCGGCATCCCGCCGGAATTCCGCATCGCGACGAGCATCGCATATTCGTCGACAACGCTGACCGTTGTTGGAGAAATTGGAAAATCCTTGCGGATCACGAAATGCTCGATCTGACCAATCTCCTCGGTCCGGACTTTGAACGTCTGCTTGGACATACCGCCCGGCAGCAGGTCGAGCGATTGGACGACACGCTCCGGTCGGTCAGGGAAACGGCGCCGAAGATAGGCGGTCAGGCTCTCAGCTGTCAGTAACGGCCGCGCCTTGTCTGCGGCAGTGTCGTCCTCGGCGCGTGAAGTCTTTCCGCCAAGATACATCTGCGCGACGCCGCCGGCAGCTTCAGGATCGCGACGGATGAGCCGCTGTTCTTCCGCCGCCACGAAACGGCGGATGGCGGCGCGCGAAGGTTCGGTTTCGTCGGTTACCTTGGCCACCATATCGCCTTCCACCGCGGCGGCGTCCGTTCCGATCACATCGTCCTCACTATCCAGCGCGATCAGATGATCGACAAGACGGAGAGCGAGGTGGCCGACCGTCGCAGGATCGCCGTCGGAAAGGTCGGGGATGATCGTGTCGATCAGCGCGGAGCGAATGGCATGCAGAGTGCTCTCCCGGACATTCCTTGCTGCAAGCAATTCGGTCGCTGTTTTCCGTGTCATTTCCAGCGCCCCGAGGGTGCCGGTTCCTGATCCTGCCGCAGCGCGTGCGTATAATCGCCCCACTGCACTTCCTGCGTGTCGCCCCAGCCGACGACCTGGCCGTCCATCGACCATTCGGTAAGGCACAGCCAGGCAAACATGTTAGGCCATCCGGTCCAGGGCAGCGTCGCCGTGATTTTGCCTGTTATGCTGTAATCGCGACCCCAACGGTCGGAAAACACGATCTCATGGGATAGCGGTCTAAGCGTTACCGGATCGCGCTGCGTAATCTTGGACGCGTTCGTCAGGCGTGACATCTGATCGCCAATGCATACCCATCCATCGTGTATCGTCTCGTCACGAGCGACCTCGAATAGCCCGCTCCAGTCGGGATGCTTGTCCGGGTCATCATATGCAGCCAAATTCCACGATAGATTCTGCTCGGCAAAGATACCTGTCATCCATGTGAAGGGCGGGCCGGGGACGAGCGCTTCGGTGCGTAGCTGTCCCCAGGATCTGTCGCGCATTCCGCAACTGTTTATCTCATACGTCTTGCCGCGCAGCGTGACCCAACCCTTGTTGTTGGTTGCCTGATCGAAGTGATTCTCGCTGCCGCGCATTACGGGAGGGGAGAAATCCGTGATGGTGAGATCCAGCGCGTTGCCGCGTCTCGGATCGTCGTAAGTGATCCGCATCTTCCGGAACGGCTCGATGATCTCGACGTGCAGGCCGTTCGCAAAGGTCATGTCTCGTCCGTCGCCAAGGCCACTCGCCGAGGCGAAAGCCGGGACGTCGAGCAGCTCGGCCGAAATCATCGAGGCCTTGTGGCCGCGACAGACGCCGATCCCGGCAGTGACGACGTTCAGGTTCGGATGCACCCAGATATGAATCTGGGAATAGATGCGCTCCTCGGGGATGTACCAAAGATACGCCCAGGTTTCGGTCAACGTATCACCCGGGATGCTCGACTGCGGATGGAAAAGCTCATCCTCATCGCTGATGCGGCCGAACCTGTGGGCTAAATCGCTGCCACGATCGCCCGTCCAAAGCTCCGGTGAGTCGCCCATCGCTCCGCTCCTTATCTTATCTTTTCTCCGTACTAATATCGTTATAAACCATCGACTTATAGAATTTTGTCGTCAATTATAACTACGCTATAGCTCCGGGCCGAGTTCCGCAAGTCTATTGTCCGGTGCGGGTGGAGACCCATCACGGGCATAAAATTGATGAGGGTTACTAGATGCGATGAGAGATTATGGGCCGCCCAAGAGCCTGATCGCCAGCGATGGCGTGCAACGCGTGATCGATCATGTCGACCGCCTCCTCGCGGAGGGCCGACTGGTTGCCGGAGAGCGCCTGCCGGAGAGCGAGATCGGGGCCGAGCTCAACATCGGTCGCGCGCAAGTGCGTGAGGCTCTGCGCATCCTGGCGGGCGACGGGGTCATCGACCTGAAGCCCAATAGCGGCGCCAGGGTCCGCCTGATCGACCGCAAGCGGATGATAGAAATGCTGCAGGTCGTAAATGCCCTCCTAATTCTGGTCCTGCCGGACTATCTAACCCAGCGGAACCTGACGAATTCACTGAACAGGTTGGACAAGTCCCTGGCGAAGGGTTTGTCGGCACCCGAGCTTTGCGATGCGCCGGCGCTGCTCGGCATGTTGCAGGCCTTCAACGCGGAGATCATCGCGGGCGCCCGCAATGGTCATGTCATCGAGATTTTCCGGCGGATTCACTTCAACCATTATAATCCGCTGCTTCTCGCAACACTGCCTCACGCGGGCTTGCTGCGTCTTATACAGCAGAATGCTCAGGCGACGTCGGCGCTGCGCGCGCGGGACGTGCCGCTTGCCAAGACACTTTTGCAGGAGGCTTATCGACAGGTGATGGCGGCCTTCGATCGCCCCACTCAATCGCTGCCAACCTCGCCGCGTTGATCCACCGATCCCGATGGTCTCGCGCGACATTCTGGAAACGAGGACCGGTTTCTTCCAGGGATACCACTGGCCCTGCCGGCAGCACTACTGCAGGATCGACGAAGAAGAGACGCATCGGTCTGGAGAGGCCTTGGAATGACACAAGTGCAAATTGACCGCCCCGTTCCGGCCTGGGGGACAGCCTTGATCGGGCTAACCATCGTTATCTTCGTTGCGATCCAGGGATGGACGCTACTCGGGCCGGCGGGAATCCTGTCGAAATATACGTTTCTCGAGGGATTCACGGTCTTCAACACATTGATGATGGCCAACCCCCTGCTATCAGCGGGTCTGTTCGATCTATTGTTCCTGCAACTCGCCTTTATCGTCATACTGCTGAACGGCATACCAAAGGGGCGGGCATATCCGTTCATCTTCCTCGGATTCGTGGCTGCGATGATCGTCTATCCCGCACTCGGTGGCCTCGGTTTTCTTGCGCTCTATTGGCGGCGCCTCGGTCAGTTCAGGCCGTGACGGCGCCCTTGCATTCATCGGCAAGCGGACACCGTCCAAAGGCGGTCTCGTCGCCTGATTTTTAGAGCTTCGCTGGCGGGTTCGGTCGAGCACACAATCTCAACTCCATAATCCTGCAAACCAATCGTTGCGAACTCGCGCATCGGAACAGCGTCTGGAGGCGAGGTAGGGGCAATGGGTGTGATGGGTGGCCGGATCATCCCGGGGATGGAGCTTCGTGAATCATGTCACGTATCCAGCTCAATCCTCGCATGGCCTGTGGCCAGCCAAGCGTCGTCACGGCGAGCAGCGCGACATGTTCGAGCTCAACCGCGGTAAAGCCCTCAGCCAGAGCACGACGGGTGTGGGAATGAGTCGCCCCTTCAGAACCCTGTCCTATGGCCAGCGCCAAATGAACCAGGCGACGTGCTCGGTCGTCGAGTGGACCTGAACCGCTCGCGGCCTGACCGAGTGCGAGATAGGCCTTCCATAAGCCAGGGTGTTCGTCGATGATTGATGAAGGAACCGCTGGCAGATTGTCAGTCATCGCCAATCCTTTCAGATCGTGTCTCACCGGTGGTGCAGGTTCGCCAACGTAGCCATGGCGATCGCCGGTGAGGCCGGGTTGATCAGGCCACCATGGGCGGCGTGAGGAGCGGATCCTCTCTCAGTTTCGACGTGCTTACTAGATGGGGTAACCGGCGGCCGACATTCGTCCGCGTTTGAAGGGCCTGTGGTCGCCCCTCACAATGACCGTGTCGCCATCGAGCGTCGGTAAGCCGACCCGATCATCACGGGCTGGCAGATAGCCGATCAGCGAGCCGATCAGCCCCGAACGCGATCAGGGACGAGCGATTGGATCGATCCTCCTGCTCGCCTGCGCTGAGATTGCCGTGGCTGAACAGCGCGGTTGGCGATGGGGTTTATGCGGCGCGATTGCACTAAGGTGCGCTGGCCAGGTTTGCAGGCACCGCTGATGCCACGCCAGCACAATCCTTAAACGTCTGGTCTGCGAGCGCCGTCTTGCCGATCAGCGTCGCGTAGGTTTTTGCGCCCGTGCAATCACCGATGGAAACGAGCGAGGCAATGTGCGCTTGCACGGTCACATCGTCGATGACGGAGCCAGGGGCCTGCGATCCGGCCGCTCCCCGTTCGGCACGGCGTCGGTTGGTGTGAGCCTGATGTGCGTGGCCGATTGCCGCGAACCTCGGATCGGAGGGACTGGCAACCGCCGGAGGCGCGGGCCTCTCGGCCGCCTTGGGAGGAGCGAGCTCACAGTGAACCGTCGATCCTATGGTGTGGCAGCCGGGGGCAAGGTTGGTCGCCATGGCGACGGCCAGGAGCAAGGTCATACGACCCTCTCCCGGGACGCCCGAGATCGATCAAGTCTCATCCATTCCCCACATCGTCGTTTGTCTCTGCATTCACTGTGGCTGGCATCCGCCAACTCGGCAAGGCGGTGAAATCTCGCGAGTCGGATATCGCGGAGTGGTCACCGAAAACCTCGATCCGCTTCAACAGGGCCGCCTCATGGCCTCCGAGCCTGAATCAAGCGGGTCAGTCCTCCTCAATTGGGCACGGCCCGCGCTTCCCATTGCCGAGATGGTTGCGGCGCCCGTGCCCGCTTGGGCGACGAAGTCTGGCTGGAATTTGAAGGCGGAGATCTCAATTATCCGGTCTGGATCGGCGGCTACTCATCACAAGCTCCTTGGTAAGCCCCTCCGGGTAACTGCGCTTCCTAAGGCGAGACCGAAGAAAGGGGCACGAGCCTCGGCGCGGCCAGTGACGGGGTGACGCCCGCCATGAACGGCTTATCGTCGAGCAACCTCACCACCTCTCCATCACATGGGTGGCCGCTCGCCACGCCTTGTGAAGGGAGTTTCCGCCGTTAGTCTCACGGAATGGCGGAGCGCGAACGACTGGATGAGACAAGGTGCGGAGAGCGGCTGTTTCGCTTGCTGATCGGGATATATCTGAGCGGTGGGCTGCTCAATGCAATGGTCAGCCTCCTCGTCCCGCGTCTGAAGCTGACACTCGGGCTCGACTTCCATCAGGCGCTGACCGTTCAGCTCGCCTATTATTCGAGCTACCTTCTGTTCGCCCTGCCCATCACCCTCATGACGGTGCGGATCGGCTATATGCGAGCGATTTCGGCGGGGCTGGCTGTCATGTCGACAGCCTGTCTCTTCCTGACGGTGTCCTATAGCTATTGTCAATTCCCCGCTGTCCTTGGCTCCTTGTTGCTGCTCTCGTCGGGCGTCACAATTCTCCAGATCGCTGGTAATGCGGTCATTACAGCGGCTGCCCCCTCCCCAGCCGCCGCGTCGCGCTTCACGCTCCTTCAAGCCTTCAATTCCCTGGGAACCGTACTGGGACCGTTGATAGGATCCCGTTTCCTGCTCAGTCGATCGGGCGAAGCACTGACCGACATGATCCCGTTTCTCGCAACAGCGCTAGGACTACTGGTATTGAGCATCGCCTTCTTTTTGCATCGCGACGTTCTGCGTCGCCCTGCGGCGATTGCCGAGCCGCTGCCCAGTTCCAAACGCGTTGGTCAATTGCTGGCAAGCAACTCGATGCGCGCCGGCGTGCTGGCGATCTTCCTGTACGTCGGTGCAGAGGTGACCGTCGGTTCATTGGCCATAAGCTATCTCATGGCGCGCGAAACGGTGGGCGTGGATGCTTCGACAGCAGGGAGGCTCGTCAGTCTCTACTGGGCTGCTGCGATGGCCGGCCGTTTCGGAGGGGCATATTTGCTTCGGCATATGCCCGCGGGTCGCCTGCTGGCATTGGTGGCATCAGGTGCGCTCGTGTTGCTGATCCCGGTGGTCGGTCTCCAGGGCGTCGCCGGAGCCGTTGCGATCCTGATGATCGGCCTCTGTCACTCCGTTATGTTCCCGATCATCTACGCCATGGCTTTGCCGCAGGAAGAAGCGGACGTGCCCTTCGCTGCCATGCTGCTCTGCATGGCAGTGGTCGGAGGCGCGATCGTCCCATTCCTGACGGGCTTCGTGGCCGATGACTTCGGCCTCGCATATTCCTTTATGCTGCCTGGCCTTTGCTATGCGGCGATCCTTGCGTTCGCCGTCTATCGTTTGCCCCACTTCCGGGAGTTTTCATGACAATCACCATCAAGGATGTCGCCGTTCAAGCCGGCGTTTCCATAAAGACCGTCTCGCGGGTGATTAATGGAGAGCCCCATGTTCGCCCGACGGTGCGCGCCAATGTGATGGGGGTCGTCGAGGCGCTGGGCTACCGACCCAACACTTATGCGCGCAGCCTCTCAAGTTCGCGGTCTTATCTGCTCGGGATGTTTGTCGATGATCCGGCCTGGTCAGGCTATGCGGTCGACATGCAGCGCGGCGCGCTGCACCGCTGCCGGGAACGGCATTACCATCTCGTGGTCGAACCACTCGACCTTTCCTCGGGCGATTGGGAGCGCGATATGATGGCCAGCATCGAGGCTCTCTCGCTCGATGGTGCGATCTTGACCCCTCCGGTTTGCCGCCACGAACCGTTGCTCGATCGGCTGGATGCGTTGAAGCTGCCCTATGTCCGCATTTCGCCGGGGAACCATCCGGAACGATCGGGCTGGGTCGAGATGGACGATGAGAGCGCGGCCTTCGACATGACGAAGCATCTGATCGAGCTTGGCCATCGCGAGATCGGTTTCATCGAAGGCATTCCCAGCCACGATGCCACGCCCAAGCGCCGAGCCGGGTTCTTGAGGGCGATGCAGGAGGCTGGAATTGGCGTCGGATCGGATCGCATCGCGCCGGGCGATTTCACCTTCCGAGGCGGACTTGAAGCAGGAGAAGCGATGCTGCGTAGCGCAAACCGACCAACGGCCATTTTTGCGAGCAACGATGATATGGCCCTGGGTGTGTCGGCGGCGGCCGCGAAGCTCGATGTGACCGTACCTACCGAACTGTCGATCGCGGGCTTCGACGATGCCCCCACAGCGCGGATCGCATGGCCCCCTATCACCACGATCCGACAGCCAGTGAAGGAAATGGCAGCGGCGGCGGTCGATATCCTGATCGATCCAGCCTATCGTGCAGACTTCGGCCATTCGCGCTTCCACCGCAAACTTCCCTATGAGCTCGTGGTCCGCGGCAGCACCGCTGTTCGGAGCGTTCAAGGCGGGGGCACGAGAGCCGGCTGAGATGAAACACTAGCCGGATTTGCAAGCTCCGCGACATGCCCCCGATTTCGAAGGGCAGAACCGTTCCCACCGGCCCAATCCATCCGTGGCCCATCCTCTGGCCGTCTCGCGAAGAACTTGCGCGATGCCTGCCAAGCCTAGCTCGGGGGAGGCCGAGATTCTCTTGGTAGACTTGGCCCAAGTCCCGGTGGAAAGGGCGTCCATAGAGAAGCCGGGGACGGGATCATGGATCAGTGCGCGGAGGTTGAGTTTTCCCCCTCGTTGACGATGCGTCTTACCGTCGCCCTGAGCATCATCGTTGGATTGGCAGCCCTCGCGCTTTGGTCGCACGGCGTCGTGCATTCCAACGCGAGCCTCTTTGGGATCAATCCCCTCTACGCCGGCTCAGGCCTGATCGTTGGCCTGCTGGTCGGCTTGACGGGGGTCGGTGGCGGGTCGCTGATGACACCGCTCCTGGTCCTGCTCTTTGGCTTCCATCCCGGGACGGCGGTCGGGACCGACTTGCTCTATGCGTCAGCCACCAAGAGCGTGGGAACGTTGGTCCACAGCATCAACAAAAGCGTGGACTGGCGGGTCACCGGGCTGTTGGCGCTGGGCAGCATTCCTGCCACGACCCTGACGATCCTGGTCCTATATGCCCTGCATCTGCAGGGCAATGCCGCCTCGGCGCTGATCTCCACGGTCCTCGGCTTCGCCCTTTTCCTGTCGGCGGCAACGCTCCTGTTCCGTCGACGTCTGTTCGAGCTTGCCGCGCGACGGTCGGTCGAGATGAGCCCGCGCTCGACGGCAATTCTGACAATGCTCTTCGGATCAGTGCTGGGTGTGCTGATCACGCTCTCCTCGGTCGGAGCGGGCGCGATCGGTGTGACAGTGCTGATCCTCCTCTACCCCAGGATGCCGATGGCAAAGATCGTGGGGTCCGACATCGCTCATGCCGTGCCGCTCACCCTCCTTGCCGGCCTCGGCCATCTCGCGCTCGGATCGGTCAATCTGCCCCTGTTGGGTTCCCTGCTGGTTGGATCCATCCCTGGCATCATCGTTGGCAGCCAATTGGCGGTCCGCATTTCCGATCAGGTTCTGCGGCCGGTCCTGGCTGGCACGTTGGTATTGGTGGGAGCCCGGCTCGTACTTTGAGGTCCCTGGGGTCGGGCTGCCCGCGCCTGGCGGGCTGCAATCATAGGGTGTGTTCTGGCCGATTTCAGGCGGCCACCTTTCGCCATTGGATCTTTGGATGGCGCGACATGGAAATGGACACCAACAGTCAGCCAGTATGAGCGATCACTCCGGTCGCAGGTCCGCAATTGTACTTGTCTGCGCACCAGCGTCGTGTGCGATTAGCAAGTCGGGCGGTCGGCCCTGCTCCACCCATGCCTCCAGCGCGCGCCGAACATCGTGGATCCTATCGTCGCTTTGAGCAGGCGCTTCGCGCGACTGTCCGAAGGAGGTCGGTCCGACTCCGCCTTGGCAATGCACCATCCCGGGAACCATGAATAACCGATACCAGGAACGCCTGGTGGCAGGATTACCGCCATGGCCAGCTACTTGCTGATACCAATCAAGACCCATCGCCGGCGCAATAACTGCGTCCGACCAGCCGAAATAGGAAATGATCCGGCCGCCGCGAGCCCTGAATGCATTGAGCATGGGCGGCCGGATGTCGAGAAGAGCCGCCTGTTTATCCCTTGCGGGCATGAACCGACCGGACTGCTCGGCAAAGCTCCATTGCGATGGCGCCTTCCTGTCCTCCTGAAGGATCCAGCGGGTCCAGTCGGAAGGCATCAGCGCGGCGGGCATATATCCTCGCCGGATGATGGCGCGGAGCGACGCCAGCTGGGCAGGCGTCAGGCAGTCGGGCTGCTCCATGTCGCGACAGGCCAGTCCCGCCCACTCAGCCCGGCAAGCCTGCGGGCGCTGCGCGACGCCGTTGCGGACCGATCCGGGAGGGCAGCCACGCAGAAATGCGGCTTGAATGTGTGGCAGCTTGGAGGAAGGAATCCAGCGCTCGGGCCGTCCGCGGAGATAGGATTGGAGGGACCGGAAGGCCGCCAGCTGCACTGTCCACGGATTGGCGGGCGCGCCGGCAATGACACCGTCCCAGTCGCCAGGCCAGCGGGCCGCCGCCATCAGGGCCATACGCCCGCCGTTGGAGCAACCGATTGCATAATGGTGGCTCGCATCTCGACCATAATAGGTGCGCATGATCCGCCGAGCCGCGTCAGAGGTGGCTTTGATCGACCTGTAGCCATAGTCGATCAGGCGCTCGGGATGGTCCTTTGCCCAGGAGAGGTCGAATCCATCGCCCTGGTGGCCGGTGTCGGTCCCGGCGATCGCATCACCTCTTGCAGCTCCGTCGGCAAGCGTCGCTTGGTCGATGTGGCCACCAAAGCCACCATTGCCGATCTGGTAATAGCGGCCACTCCAACTCGAAGCGGGCGGTAGTCGAACCTCGAAGGCGACATGCGAGGCGTTCGAGGGACGAGCAAAGCCAGCCACGCGGCAAATCCCGCCTGGTAAGAGCTCTGCTCTCTCGACGGTAGCATCCGCCACGGTCAGTCGTTCAAGCTGTCGGCAGGTGTCCGACGGCGCCGCAGCGCCCAACAGTGTCAGGACGGCTGCTGTCCCGATGAGGCGAAACCGATCAGGCAGCCTCCTCCTCCCACGCGAAACGGAAGCTGCCGGCAGACGGATCGATGCCGGCAAGCATCATTCCCTGCCCTCGCGAGCTATGCCTGTCGTTGAGGGGCACATCTTCTGGATCACGCAGCTGCACCAGCCAGGTCGTTCGCGGCTCAGCAGAGATATTGATGCCCGATCCATGGACCAGCAGATAGGAAAAAAAGATCACATCGCCGGCCCGCGCAGGCAGAGCCTTGGCGCCAGACAGTGGATATTGTGCTTCGGGGGCGTGATGATCACTTCCAACCGCCGGGATCTCCCCGACGCGATGCGATCCCGGATAGACACGCAGGCATCCCTTTTCTTCCGGCGCATCGTCAAAATGGAATATCGCAGCAATCATCGAATGATCGCGATGTGGGAAATAATGAACATCCTGATGCATCGGAAACGGAGAGCCATTTTCGGGTGGCTTGATGAACATCTTGTTGTGATGAAGCTGGACGTTGGGGCCAATTATGTCCTGCGCGATGGCGACGAAGCGTGGATCGACGAGCAGCTGCGTGAAGGCCGCCGAGCGGAACTGGACATCGTGGCAGTGGGTGATCTGAGTTCCCTGTCCGCGGACGCTTTCCCACGTCGCGTCATTGCTACCCTGCCGGGCGGCAAGCGCGTGCAACTCCGCCCGGTAACGAGCCGCCTCGGCCGCCGTCAGCAGCCCCGGGACGTGGATATATCCATCGCTCGCATAGGAGGCCCGCTGCGCAGGCGTCAGTCCGTTCATCGTCATCATCCTCCGTACAATGAGGCGATTATCGGCACACCGGTTGGCAGGGGCAATTGGACGACGTGCATGATCGTGGTATAAATTCGAACATGTCCGAGCCCTTTTTCTGGCCCCTTTCCTGCCTTCCCGTCATCGTCAGGGCTGGTCGCTTCCTGTTGTCAGACGCGGATTTTGGAACGACCTATCGGGGGCGCACCCACGCCCTTCATCTTCATGGCTATTCCGGCCGCATGCTGCTCGACGGCGAGTGCATCTCGCTGTCTCCGGGTGATGTGACGATCAGTCCTGCCGGACGACCCACTGCTTATGATCTGGCTGAGCCTGGACGCCATTGGTGCGTCCATTTCGAAGCCACTGCCAGGGACGCGGAGATGGTGCGGATTCCGTGTCACCTGCCGTCGGGTGGTGCTGCTGGAATGCTGCGCGAGCGCTTCGCCCATATCGCAGCGCTCGACGCCCGAGCGGAGAATGACCCGATCGCCGGAGCGTCGGCCTCGCTGGCATGTCAGCAACTCTTGCTGTCACTGATTGACCAGCCGGCAACCGAAGACATATCGGCTGTCGCACACGCCGCGGCGATCATCGATGAACGCTTCAACGAGTCTCTGACCGTTCCGCAGATCGCTCGCGCGGTTGGCCGGTCGCAGGCCTATCTCGCGCGTATGTTCAAGGCTCGGTACGGGACGACCATTCCGCACCGCCTGATCGAGCGCCGTATCTCTCACGCTCGCTATCTGCTGGAGTCGACCGACCTGCCGATCTGGCGCGTTGCGGAGCGCGTCGGCATCACCGACATCCAATATTTCAACAAGAGCGTGCGGCGCATGCTCGGCGCGAGCCCCACGGTGGTTCGCGCGCGAGCCGCTGGCAGCCTGGTGGATCCGGATCGTTAGTTTCGCGCCCAGGCAAGCCAGATCGCCGCAGTCCAGGAAAAGTCGTCGCCGCCGCTTCCCGTCCCGTCGACCGGGCTATAGGCCTCGTAAAGCCCATGCTCTTCCATGAGCGTACGCGTGTCCTTTCGAACACGTTCGGCCTCTGCCTGATGACCAGCCTCGGCGAGGCCCGTCCCGATCATGTAGTTGACGACCGCCCAGACAGGTCCGCGCCAGTAGCGGATCATCTGGAAGCCGGGATCCTCGGGATCAAGGCTCGGCATCAGGAAGCGGACCTTTGCGCCAATGCGGGCAATGTGCGCCAGCATCGCTGCATCCTTCTCGTCATCCACAATGCCGGCGTAGAAGCTGAGGAAGGATGCACTCGTCACGAAGCCCGACGAACGGCCCGTGAGCAGATCGCGCGAGCACCAGCACTGCTTGTCCGTATCCCAGAGCCAATCAATACCGGCTTCCGCGAGCGCCACGATCGCGCGTAGCTCCTGTGCCTCCTGCTCGCGTCCCAGCAGTTCTGCGAGTGCAATCAGATCGCGATTGGCGCGCAGCAGGATCATCGACATGCCAACGTCAGCGACGCGGAACGGATTGCCGACCGCGATTTTTGCATGATCCCATCCCTGTGCACGGCCATATTGGACAAGCGCCAGGTAGCGGTCATATTCGAGCTTGGTCGGCCGCATCTTGGCATCGAGATGGCTCGTATCGCGACGCACATAGTCGCCAACTTGCGAGATATCGATCGGCTCTCCGGGCATGTCCCATTCGGGCGAATTGTCGCGCCCCGTCTCCCATGGATGCATCGCAACCACGACGCCCCGACCTTCCGGATCGCGATGGTCTCGAAACCAGCGATGCCAGGCAAGGAGTTTTGGGAAGAGCTCTTCGAGACGGGCGCGATAGGTTTCGCCTTCACCGGCCCTCTCTGCATTGTCCCAGAGCTTGCGGACGACAGTTGCGGCAACCGGCGGCTGGGTAATTCCCGACGTCATCGGATCGCGCTTGGTTCCCCAGACCGATGGCCCGGGGAAATAGCCCTCATCCTCCTGCCAGAAGACAATGTGGGGAACAAATCCGTCCTGCCATTGCGCCATGAACAGCGTTTCAATCTCGGTCCACGCCCTGTCGCGGTCGAATGTGTCGAAGCCGAGCGCGACGAAGGCTGAATCCCAGTTCCACTGGAAAGGATAGACGCGGCCGTTGGGCACCGTGTAGCCGCCGCGATCATTGGCGTTCAGCGTGGCACGAGCGATCTCGTCGATGCGATCCAGGGTCTGTGCGTTCATCTCGGCTTCCGAATAAAAGGGGGGAGCGGACGGGTTCGCCGGCCGCTCCCCAGGGGAGAGAGGGGTCAGAAGTTGAAGGTCATGCGGCCGGTAATACGGCGTGGCAGCACGGGTCTGCCCACGAAATAGGCTCCCCCGACAGTCTGATTGACGTCCTGGCGCGGCGATCCTTCCGTCGTCGCTTCGGTGTCGAGAAGATTGAAGACGTTGATGCCGAGCCGGATCGAGCCGCGGCTCAGCATGATCTTATATCCAGCGTCGAGATTGACGACGTTGAACGCGCCCAAGCGGATGGCATTGTTCGACGCCGTATAGTCGTGACCCGTATAGTTGGTGAAGATCGAGCCGTCGAAATGCCCGTCATCATAATAGAGACCGGCGTTGTAGAGGAAGCTCGGCTGACGCTCGAGATGGTTGCCGATGGTCGCCGGAGACGTGTCAAAGGCGGTATATACTGCCTTCTGCAAGGTGATATTTCCGTCGAAGCGGAGATGGCTGAGGATCGGGACGCTGAGCGTGCCCTCAAGGCCATAGGCCCGGGTTCCGACGACATTGACCAGATCCGTGAAGCCACCATGGCCGTCGTTCACGAACAGGATCTGGCGGCGGTTGGACAGCTTGGCGTAGAAGCCGGCAAGTGTGGCGTTGAACCGCCCCTGATCGAATTTCACACCGCCTTCCACCTGCTTGATGATCTCCGGCTTATAGGGCGCGGGATTGCCAAGCGGATCGAAGGTGACCGATCGGATCTCGGGGAAGAAATAGCCGCGCGAGGCATTCAGATAGAGGTTCATCGACCTCGACAGCTTGTAGAGCATGCCGCCGGCGGCCGCCCAGGAGCTGGTGTGGACATTCGCCCTCAGGAAGGTGCCATTGCCCCAGATCACGTCACGCAGCGCCGTCGACAGATTGGGCGTCGTTGCATCGGTGATGACGGTTGAGCTGTTTTCGCGAACCGTCCTGCCGCTGAAATGCTCCCAGCGGAAACCGACGTCGAAGCTGAAGCGGCCCGCCTCCATCTGGTCGGCGATGTAGCCGGCATAGCGTTCGGCGCGATTGTCCTGGTTGGTATATCCCGAGCCCGCGTTCAGCAGGCCATTTTGCGAGATGATGGTTTGCTGGCCTGTGGTCGGATTGGTCACGACCAGATTGACGAGCCTGGGCCGGTTGTTGAACTCCGCCAGATAGGTCGTCGAGACATCGAAGTCCTTGGCCTTTGCATTGGCGTAAAAGCCACCAAGCGTGAAGCTGTGGCTGATCGGACCTGTCGTCAGCTCCTTCGTGATGTTGATTTCGCCCGTATAGTCGGTCGCCGGGCGATTGCGCGTGGTGAAGCGGTTTGCAAAGAGCAGATAGTTGGAAGGAACGGGCGAGCCGTCCTTGAAGGTAAACTGGGCGTTGGCAAGGCTGCCCAGGTTCCTGTTGGCGAGGAAACTCTGCAGTGTTTCGGGGACGTTGATAACACCGTCGCCGTCGGCCCATAGGCCAAACTCGTGATGGTAGCGTGAATATTTGGCCTTGCCGTTGATCGCCCAGCCGTCACCAAACTTCTTGTCGAAGGCCACCGCCACCTGGCCACCGCGAGTGCGTACGCCATTCGCGATATCATTGGTGTAGCGACCGGCGGGCGTATTGAAGCCGAGCCCGGCCACCGCGTCGGTCTGCACCGAATAGACCTTGTTCCCGTCATTGCCGTCGATACGTTTGCGGGTCGTGCCATCCAGCGGGATCGGCAGATAAAATTGATCCTGATCGTTGATATATTGGCCGTAGATCGTGACCGACCCGCTTCCGTCCGGGAATTTCCACTTCAGGTTGCCGCGGGCCTGTCCGCCCTTGGTGTCGAGCCCGGTCCGGATTGGCCCCGCATCGACACGATAGAAACCAGAAAAGGCGTAATAGAGATTGTCGGCCAGCGGTCCGCTCGACGCGACATCCGCGCGGCCGCGTCCCCGTTCGGCGAATTCGAGCTGGACCGTGTTCTGCGGCGTGTCGTTGCCGGTGCGCGAGATATAGTTGATCAGGCCCGCCACCGAGCCCGGCCCGAACAGGTTCGAAACACCGCCCCGGACGAACTCGAGGCGGTCGAGCCCAAGGTCGTTACGATAATAGACGTCGAAGGCCGATGAGTTGAGGCCGAAGGTGCTGAACACCGGGATGCCGTCATATTCGAGCGGCGTGAACTGATATTGGCCACCTGAGGGCAAGCCGCGGACGAAGACATTGGCCGCGACTTCGCCGCCGCCACCATCGGCCTTGATGGTCGGAATGGTGTTGAGGATGTCGGCCTGACCGGTTGCGGTAAGGGTCTGGAGCCGCTTGTTGTCGAGCGACGAGACCGCAAGGGGCGTGTTGAACGCAGCGCGCGCGCGGCTTGTCCCGGTGACGATGATTTCCGACGGCGCGGGCTGCTGATCGGCAGTCGCCGGCGCCGGCGTGCTCGCGCTCCTCTGCGGCTGAGCCTGCGTCTGCGCCTGCGCCTGCGCCTGCGCCGCACCAGCAAGCAATCCCATGATCGCTGACGCCGACATCAGGCGAAGATAAAATCCGGCCTTCATGGTTCCCCCTCCTCCTCTGGCGTCGTAAGCGCCGTCTTGGGCTTGTGCCCGTTGCCATTAGCGTGAGGGGAGACGGGAAACGCCGGAAGCCCGTGATCTTGAAACACTGGGTTGCGGATAACGGAACACCACCCTAGCATCTGCCGATGCTGGATCTGGGCGACCTCATGGTCTTCATTCGCGTCGTGGAGACCGAGAGTCTCACCAAGGCAGGCCATGTGCTGGGCATGCCGAAATCCACGGTCAGCCGGCGCATATCACGATTGGAAGAGCATCTGGGGGCCCAATTGCTCCTGCGGTCCAGCCGTGCCGTCAAGGTCACCCAGGATGGCGCGCTCTTCTTCGAATATTGCCTGCGCTCGATCGGCGTGCTGCGCGATGGCGAACGTGCGCTGCAGGGCCAGCGCGGCGGTGTCCATGGCGTCGTACGGCTCGCTCTTCCCTATGTGCTCGGCCAGAGCCTGATCGGGCCGCTCATTGCCGAATTTCTCGAGCAATATCCCGACGTCCGGCTGGTCAGCGTGCTGAGCGACGATGCTGTCGGCCTGCTGCGATCAGGGTTCGATGTGGCGCTCGCGATCGGCCCGCTTTCGGATTCCGGTCTGATCGCGGTCAAGCTCGGTTCGACGGGATGCGGGCCTTTTGGCGCGCCCGGCTATTTCGAGCGAAAGGGTATGCCCCAAAATCATGTCGAGCTGCCGCGTTTCGATCTTCTTGCGGCCGGAACGAACGACCGCAGGCACAGCTGGACGCTCCACCAGGACGACCGGGAGGTGTCGGTCGATTTCACGCCGCGCCTGCTATCCAACGACCTGCTGCTGCTCCGGCAGGCCGTGCTCTCCGAACTCGGGATCGCCAATTTGCCGGCCTTTCTGTGCAAGCGCGATCTTGCTGAGGGGCGACTGATCGAGGTGCTGCCCGGCTGGTCGACGCCAGACATGAGCTTCTTCGCCTTGTTCGCGGATCCCAAGGGCGTGCCCGTCCGCGTCCGCACCCTCATCGATTTCCTGGTGGAGAGGCTGCGCTCGACGCTCTCCTGGGAGGTCAACTGATCGTTGTCGTTAATCGAACGATGCGTTCCAAAAATCGATGCTTGGCCTGCACCGTCACTACGGCCAGCCTCCGAGCCCAGGCTTGAGCCGACAAGGCGAGTAATCAGGAGGGGGCCATCAGTCGTCATTTGCCATCATCCGAGCATCGGCCCATGGCGCGCACGGAGGACGATCTCCATGCGCTGTTCGCGGAAGCCGTTCGCGCGGTTTCGCCCGAGTGCGTCATACCAGCCTCCATCCCCCAGCCGGCCCGCGGGCGCCTGACCATCATTTCCGTCGGCAAGGCCGGGGCTGAGATGATGCGGGTCGTACAGGCCCGCTTGCGCGAGCCCCACAAGGTGGACGGCCTCGTTGTCACCCGACACGGCCATCTTCCCGCCTCCGGTGCAAACTGGGCCGGCGTGGAGGTCATCGAAGCAGGACACCCCTATCCGGATGACAATAGCCTGCTTGCCGCCACAAAAGCGCTCGAGATTGCCGGCGCTCTGCAGGCGGGGGACGAATTGCTCGTGCTGATGTCGGGTGGCGGCTCGGCGTTGCTCGCAGCCCCCGCCCCTGGTCTGGATCTTGCCGACAAGCAGGAGATGACGCGCGCGCTGCTGCAGTCCGGCGCCACGATCGAGGAAATCAACTGCATCCGCAAGCACCTCTCGCTCATCAAGGGCGGCCGGCTTGCGGTCGCCGCCGGTGCAGCGCATGTGACCACCTGGATCATTTCCGACATCCCCGGCGACGATCCCTCGTTCGTCGCGTCCGGCCCCACGGTTGCCGATCACACGACCCTTGCCACGGCCCGGGACATCATCGCCAAATATCACATAAAGCCGTCGGCACGGGTCGCCGCAGCCCTTGCCGATCCCGGCAACGAGACGCCGTCCGCCGATACCCTTGGGCTTGCTGGCGGCGTGGTACAGATCATTGCACGGGCCCGTGACGCGCTCGCCGCCGCCGGTACGCTGGCCGGAGCGATGGGCTATCAGGTCACCGATCTTGGAGATCATCTGCAGGCCGAGGCCCGTCACCTTGGCGCCAGCCATGCCGCGCTCGCCCGTCGCCTGAGCCGCGACGGGCGCCGACGTGCCATCATCTCCGGCGGCGAGACGACCGTCACAGTCGTCAACAAGAAGGGTCATGGCGGCCGGAACATGGAATATCTGCTCGGCCTCGCGATTGCGCTCGACGGCGAGGCCGGCATTTATGCGATCGCCTGCGACACCGATGGGATTGACGGGACGGAGGATGCCGCCGGCGCCATCGTGACGCCCGACACGATCGCCAAGGCCCGCGAACTTGGTCTGGATCCCCAGGCCCATCTGGCGGCGAACAACGCCTATCTGTTCTTCCAGGCAATCGGCGATCTCGTCGTGACAGGCCCGACATTGACCAATGTGAACGACTTTCGCGCAATCCTCATCGATCCCGCGGCCGCGCAGGGAGCAGACTGATGCTCAAGGCACTAGAGCGTTCGGTGGCAGACAGGCGCTATGCGTGGCTCCTGATTGGCCTTTTGTGGGTCGTCTCGTTTCTCAATGCCGCCGACCGCTCGGTGATCGTCGCGGTCATGCCGTCGGTTCGCGATGAATTCCATCTGAGTTCGACAGAGCTTGCCCTCATCCCCGCGGTCTTCTTCTGGTTCTACGCGTTGGCGGCGCTCTTTACGGGCCGTCTGGGCGACAGCGCACGGCGCACCCGCGTGGTCATCTATGGCCTCACCTTCTGGAGCGTTGCGACCGGCTTCGTGCCGCTTTCCACCGGCTTCGCGCTGCTGCTTGGTCTGCGCGCCATCGTCGCGCTCGGTGAATCCACCTATTATCCGACCGCGACCGCGTTGATCGGCGACTGGCACGGGTCTGCTACGAGAAGCCGCGCTCTCTCCCTCCATCAAACAGCCGTTTTCGCAGGCTCCGGCCTCGGCGCCCTTCTCGCCGGCGTCATCGCCGACCATCTTGGATGGAGGGCTCCGTTTCTCGTCTTTGCGGGAGCGGGCCTTGTCTGGATGATTGTGCTGCTTCGCACGCTGCGCGACGCGCCGATCATGCACACCGCTGCCGAGCAGGGCAGCGGCAGCGAACCCTATAGCATCGTGCTGCGCATCAAGCCGGCGCTGATGTTGTTCGCAGTCTTCTTTCTGGCCAATGGTGTGGCCAATGGCGTGACTGTCTGGGCACCCACCTTTGTTCACGACATGCTCGGCGAAAGCCTTGCAGGCTCCGCCTTCTACGGCTCGGCGAGCATCAATGTGGCGGGCTTCGTCGCTGTGCCGCTCGGCGGTCTGCTGGCCGACTCGCTCGCCAAGCGCAGCGAAATCGGCCGTTTCTATGCGCTCGCAATCGGGCTAGCGGTCGCTGCCTGTCTGCTGGTTCCCATGGCATGGGCGCGATCGGGCAGCATGGTGGGCGCGGTCCTGATCGGAACGACGCTTGGCAAGGGACTGTTTGACGGCTGCATCTACGCCGCCATCCAGGATGTGGTTCCGCCGCATGCGCGCTCCACTGCGGTCGGATTGATGACGACCTGCGGCTTCGTCGGCGCGGGACTTGCCCCCCTGTTCATCGCCTGGGCGTCGAGGACGCTCGGTATGGGCGAGGCGCTGGCCTCTCTCGCCGCGCTCTACGCGCTATCCGTTCTCATCCTGATGGCAACCCGCGGATCGACCCGCCTCGCCGTCAGGGCCAATGCACAGGTGCTTCCCGAATGAACGCGTCCGCTCTCGTCCTCACCGCTCCGCGCACCCTGGCCTTCGAGCCCCATGACACCGTTGCGCTTCAGCCCGGCGAGGTTCGGATCCGAACCCTCTTTTCCGGCATCAGCGCCGGAACCGAGCTCACCCAATATCGTGGCACCAGCCCCTTCATGGACCGTCGCTGGGATGAAGGGCGCCGTCTGTTCGTCGACAGCGATGGAAGCCCCAGCTGGGCCTGGCCTGTGCGCAACCTCGGCTATGAGGAGGTCGGCGAGATTGTCGAGGTCGGCGCCGAGGTTACCGGACTGCATGTCGGACAGCATGTCTACGGGACCTGGAACCATCGCACCCACCACGTGGCCACCGCTGATTATGCGCGCGACAGGTTGATGCCCGACGGTGCCGATCCGCGGACCGGCATCTTCTCCCACATTGGCGCAGTAGCGCTGAACGGCGTGCATGATGCACAGATTCGCATCGGCGACACGGTGGCCGTTTTCGGCCTGGGTGTCCCAGGCCAAATCGTCGCGCAGGCCGCCCGCGCTTCCGGCGCCCGGGTGATCGCAGTCGACCCGGACAGCAACCGGCGGAGCATTGCGGCGGCGCTTGGAGCTCATGAAACGCTTGATCCGACCGGCGGCGATGCCGCCGAGCGCATCAAGGCGATGACCGGGGGCCGCGGGGCTGATGCCTGTATCGAAGTTTCCGGTGCGCCGCCCGCGCTTGCCGATGCGATCCGCGCGGTCGCCTATTCGGCGCGGGTGATCGCCATGGGCTTCTTCCAGGGCGAGGTTCCGGGCCTGCGTCTCGGCGACGAATTCCACCATAATCGCGTGCAGCTCATCTGTTCGCAGATTTCCGGTGTCGCCCCGGAAGCGAGCTACCGCTGGACCAAGCCACGGCTCTGGCGGACGGCTGTCGAGCTGCAGCATCAGGGACAGCTGGACCTGCTGCCTCTCATCACGCATGTCGCGCCCTTCGCCGACGCGCCGGCCCTGTTCGCCCGGCTCGACACCGGTGAAAGGGGTCTGCTGCAGGCCATGCTCGAGTTTCCGGCATGAACCGGCTGCGTATAGGCTTGCTGGGATGTGGCGGCATCGGCAAGCGCCACGCATCGGCCGTGGCCGCCCTGTCGGACCAGATGCAACTCGTCGCCTGCTGCGGGCGCGATCCTGAACGCACGAAGGCCTTCGCCGTCGAGCAGGGTGCGAGCGCCTTCGTCGACCTCGACCGGATGATCGAGGAAGGCCGTCCAGATCTCGTGGTCGTGGCACTCCCGCCCTCTGCCCATCAGGGCGAGGTTGAGCGGCTGGCCGCCGCCGGCATCCATCTGCTCGTGGAAAAGCCGATTGCGCTGGAACAGGCACGAGCGGACGCCATGGTCGCAGCCGCCAAACGGTCGGGAGTCGTGGCGGCTACCGGCTTCATGTATCGTTTCGGCGACGCCGTGCGGCGATGGAAAGAGACCGATACCGGGCGCGCCGGCCTCTTTGCCGGCAGCTATCACTGCAACGCACTGCACGCCGACTGGTGGCGCGAGGAGGCAAAGTCCGGCGGCCAGATGCTCGAACAGGTGATCCATCAGATCGACCTCGTCCGTCATCTGATGGGCGATCCCGACAGCGTGGTAGCGCGGCGCGCCAACCTCTTTCACCGCGACGTGCCGCGCTATGACATCGAAGACGTCTCGGCGATCCTGTTCGGCTGGGATGACGGGCGCGTCGCGACGCTCAACGCATCGAACATCGCCGTGCCGGGTGTCTGGCACAAGGATTGGGCAATCTTTGCCGAACGGATGACCGGCCGCTTTACCGGCTGGAACGACGCAGTGTTTACGCCCACGCTGCAGGGCGCGAGCCCCGAGCCGATCAGCGGCGCCACCGACCCCTTCGTTGCGCAACTTGCTGATGTGGCGAGCGCAATCCGCGACCGACGCGAACCCCATGTCCCGCTTGCCGAGGGCGCGGCGACGTTGCGCCTCGCGCTCGCAGCGCGGCGAGCGGCTGACGAAGGCCGCGAGATAAGGATCGGTCATGGCTTTTGAATTCCAACAGCGCGGTATCCGCCTAGCGGGCCTGCGCCCCCTCCTCGACGGTTCGGTGCCGGCGCATGGCGAGCCGTCGATCGGAACCGGCGAAATCCTATGGCCCCTCGATGAAGGCGGCAGCATCTGCCTGCGACTTGGGCTGGACAGCGGTCAGCTTGGTCTCGATGTCGCGCTTCACGGATCCGATCGCGCGCCTCTCAGCCTCGGCATCCGCTTCGAGCAAATCTCGGGCGTCCGTCAGTATCTGCGCAATGGCTATCAAAGCTGGGACGGTAGCTTTTTCGTCGAGCCCGGCACGCCCCCCGGCGACGGACCACCCGGTAAGGCCCCCACGCTCGGCTTTGCAATGACCGCGCTGCTGCCGTCGGACGACAGTGGTGCAGTGGTGGTCGGTTTCACCCGCCACGACCGCTTCCAGAACCGCTTCCGCTTCGGCGGCACGCCTGATGCCATGACCATGGACGCCGAGACGCTGCTCGACGGGGCGAGCACGGGCGCGGTCATCACGGCGGAAACGATCCGGATCTTCGACAGGGATGATGTCGAAGACGCTCTTCGTGACTGGTCGCGGCAGGTCGCGTCGGCATCGCCATACGCGCCCCGCATTCCCGAGCGGCGGATCACGGGCTGGTGCTCCTGGTACAACCTCTACGCAGCGATCGACGAAGCCGTCATCCGACAGCATCTCGAGGCGGCGATTACCTTTCGCGATGGCCACGAGGTACCGCTGGAGGTCTTCCAGATCGACGACGGCTTCACGCCCGAAATGGGCGACTGGCTCGATGTGAAGCCACAGTTCCCGCAAGGCATGAAGCCACTGCTGGCAGATATTGCGGCGTCCGGCTTCCGCCCGGGTCTCTGGATCGCTCCCTTCATGGTCGGCAATCGGAGTCGCCTCTATGCCGAGCACCCTGACTGGGTGGTGAAGGATGCGCGGTCTGGCGGCCCGCTTGTTCAAATGCATTTCTATGGCGAATTTCGCTGGCATAAGCGCAGCGAGGAATATTACATCCTCGACGTCACCCACCCTGACGCGGCAGCCTATATCGCCAATGTCTTTCGCATCTGGGCGCAGGACTGGGGCTGCCGCTACTTCAAGACCGACTTCATGCTGTTCGGCGCCGAACATGGGCCGGATATTGCCGTCTGGCATCAGTCGGGGCTGTCGCGGATTGCGATCTGGCGCCGCATGGCGGAAATTATTCGCGAAGCGATCGGCGATGCATTGTGGCTCGGCTGCGGTTGTCCGCTATGGGCGTCGGTCGGTCTGGTGGATGCCGTTCGCATTGGTCGCGACATCGGGGTTTCGTGGAATGGCGAATATTCCGCGGAAAGTCTGCTGCGCGACCAGCTGACGCGCAATCATGCGGCAGGTATCCTCTGGCAAGCTGATCCCGATTGTATCCTGCTCCGAGAGCGCTTCCACAATCTCTCCGACGATCAGGTTGTGTCGCTTGCCCGCTTCGCCGGGCTCGCAGGCGGTGTGCTGATGACCAGCGACAAGCTCGACGAGCTCGGCGAGGAGCGTGCAGCTCTGTTTGCCGACCTGCTGCGCCGGCCTGCGAAGGGGTGCAGCTTTCCCCGCCTGGGCCGCGACGATGCCGTCATTACCCAGATTGTCGATCGCGAGGGCGAGCGGCAGGCCCATCTGTTCAACCTGTCGCCGGTGGCAGCGACCGGGCCCATTCATCCGATTGCGCTGCAACCGTTCCAGTCACAATTGTTGAAGGAATTCGACCGGGGCGGAGGCGCTCATCGGCCGCAAATCCTATCCGCGTGAGCGGCTGGGGGCCGGAAAGCGCTTTACTCTCGAGCGCGATTGTAGCGATTTTACTCGGATCTTCAGACGTCGGCGGTACATGTCGTTTGGTGGGCTTGCGATCAGCGAGCTCGACTCAGACCGGCGCATCCTCGCTTGTCTTCTCTCAACTCCCGACATCGCGCGATACGTCCGCTTTCAACAGCCGATCAGCGAGGACAGGACCGAGCAGGACATGGTTGACCCTCAGCCGGCGGATCGGTGTAACCATTGTCGCCGACCGCGCATGCTGCAGCGTTAGGAGAGAGATAGCCGCCCCTCCTCAGGCACGTTTGCGCACCGCCGCCTTGGCAGCTGTCTTCTTGGCCGGCGCGGGCTTCTTCGCTGCCGCGCTGCCGGTCGACGCTT
>OUNM010089493.1_pt1 | contig 31349 bp, 28 predicted proteins | sample 1769961 | NCBI WGS metagenome assembly OUNM01 (sample SAMEA3914820, study PRJEB12502) | metagenome | biome: forest; material: soil | place: USA | collected 2012-03-12 | depth 0.3 m | reverse complement strand
GTCGTGCCGGCGATCTCGGCAAGCACCAGCGAATCGGCGCCCTCGGGAAGGCCCGCGATCGTCCAGTGCCCTGCCTTGCGATGCAGGGCGGAAAGCCGTTCGGCCAACGACGCCACTAAAACCTCACACGAAACGCCATCAGCTTGCGGAGAACCGGCGTATCGGCCTCTGCCGGCGGCGCCGTCTTGCCGGCCACCCAGTCGTAAATGTCGTTATCGCCCGCCTGCAACAGCTTTTCGTATTGATCGAGTTCGGCTGCGCCGAATTCGCCGATATGCGCGCGCGCGAACTGGCCCAGGAGAATGTCGTTCTCCTTGTTGCCGCGGTACACGCTGCGGTAAAGCAAACGCTTCCGCCGCGTCTCCAGTTCTCCCTCTGCGCTCATCTTTTCCCCAGGCGGGTCGAAAAAGGGGCGTAGCATATAGGCGGCGACGGGTGCGAAGTCACGTCCAGCCAGCCATGCGTCCTCTCAGCCTCACCCCCCTTTTTGCCCAGGTCACTTCGCTTCCCGGAATCGGGCCGAGGCTGGGAAAGCTCGTCGAACGTCTGGCCGGGCCGCTCGTGGTCGACCTGCTGTGGCATCTGCCGTCGGCGATCATCGACCGGCGAAACGCGCCGAAGGTCGCCCAGGCGAGAGCCGGTGAAGTCGCGACCCTCACCGTCACGATCGACGAGCATCACGTGCCGCACAGCCCACGGCAGCCTTACCGGATCTGGTGCAGCGACGAGACCGGCAAGCTTTGCCTGACCTATTTCAATGGCCGCGAAGATTACATCAAGAAACTGCTGCCGCCGGGCGAGGTTCGCGTGATCAGCGGCAAGATCGAGCTCTATCAGGGCGAAGTGCAGATGATGCATCCCGAGCATGTCGTGCCGCTCGAGGAACGCGACAGCGTGCTGAGGGTCGAGCCTGTTTACGGCTTGACCACGGGTCTCACACAGAAGCCCCTGCAGAAATCGATCGCCGCGGCCGTGGCACTGTCACCCGAACTGCCCGAGTGGCAGGACGCCGCCTACCTGAAGCAACAGAAGTGGGACGGTTGGAAGACTTCCCTCGCCCACGCGCACGCACCGGCCAAAGCCGCGGACCTCGAACCGCTTCATCCGGCCCGCGCGCGGCTGGCGTTCGACGAACTTCTGGCCAGCCAGCTCGCGATCGCACTCGTTCGTCATCACAATCGCACGCTCCCGGGTCGCGCGACCAAGGGCGATGGCAGCCTGCAAAAACTCGCCCTCGCCGCGCTGCCGTTCCAGCTCACCCCGAGCCAGACCTTGGCCAATGCCGAGATCGCGGCGGACATGGCAAAGGCGGAACGCATGGTCCGCCTGCTTCAAGGTGATGTTGGCAGCGGCAAGACGCTCGTGGCCTTCCTCGCCATGCTCACCGCCGTCGAAGCCGGCGCGCAGGCTGCGATGATGGCGCCGACCGAACTGCTGGCACGGCAACATTTCGCCACGATCGCGCCGCTCGCCGAGGCGGCGGGCGTGACGGTTGCCCTGCTGACCGGCCGAGACGGTCAAAAGCAGAAGAAGGCTACGCTGCGGGGACTTGCCGAAGGCCATGTCGAGATCGTGGTCGGCACGCACGCTCTGGTGCAGGACGACGTTGAGTTCGCCGACCTCGCCTTGGCGGTCGTCGACGAACAGCATCGTTTCGGCGTCCACCAGCGCATGGCGCTTTCGTCGAAGGCCGCAGCCGTCGATCTGCTGGTCATGACGGCGACGCCGATTCCGCGTACGCTCATGCTTGCAGCCTATGGTGACCTCGACGTGTCTAAGCTGACGGAAAAGCCGGCGGGTCGGCAGCCGATCGACACGCGTACGCTGCCCATCGAGCGCATCGGCGAGGTGGCGCAGGCCGTGGGCCGCATGATCTCGACGGGGTCGCGTGTCTACTGGGTCTGCCCCCTTATTGAAGAGTCCGAGGACGTCGACCTGGCCAATGCCGAGGAGCGGTTCCGCACGTTGAGCGCGCGTTATCCTGGCAAGGTGGGCCTGCTGCATGGGCGCCTCAAGGGACCGGAGCGCGAGGCGACAATGGCGGCATTCGCCACTGGTATTCTGTCGATCCTGGTGGCCACGACGGTGATCGAGGTCGGCGTCGACGTGCCCGCCGCCACGGTGATGATCATCGAGCACGCAGAACGCTTTGGCCTCGCCCAGCTCCATCAGCTGCGCGGGCGCGTCGGCCGCGGCGCCGACAAGTCCACCTGTCTGCTCCTCTACGCCTCGCCGTTGGGTGAGACCGCCAAATCGCGCCTCGCGATCATGCGCGAGACGGAGGACGGCTTTCGCATCGCCGAGGAGGATCTGAAACTGCGCGGCGCCGGCGAACTGCTGGGCACCCGCCAGAGCGGCCTGCCCGACATGCGCCTGGCCGATCTCGCGGCCCATGCCGAGCTGCTGCAGGCTGCGCGGGACGATGCCCGGCTGATCGTCGAGCGCGATCCCGATCTCGAATCGGAGCGCGGCGCCGCTCTTCGCGCCCTGCTCTATCTATTCAGGCGGGACGACGCGGTACGTACGCTGCGGGCCGGTTAATCACAACTAGCCGAGCTGCGCGATGTAGCTCCTCAACGCCTCGCGTGCCGTGTCGACGCTCTTCTGCGCATCGGCCTTCTTCTTCGAGAGCGCGTCGAGATCGTTTTCCTGCTTCTCCAGGGTGGTGAGGTAGCGCTTCTGCAGGTCGCTGCCGGCCGGCACCTTGGCGATGTTCTCGCGGATGCGGCCTTGCTCGTCGACAATCGCTTTGCGCTCGGTGTCGAGCTGCGTGAGCTGGCGCTGCGCCTCGGCCACGCCCTGTTGGAGCTGCAGCACCTTGGTCAGCACGTCGCGCGTCTTGGCATCGAACTCGGTCGCGCGGGCATAGACGCCGAGCTGTTCGGGGGTGCCCTCGAGCAGCCGCAGCTCCTGCTGCTGAGTCTGTTCCTGTGCGACCTCGAAGACCTGCGTCTGGTCGGTCGCGGCAAGCTGCAACGGGAAGCGATAGGTGCCTTCGCTGATCTCGATGCCCTTCGGATCGGGTTTCACCAGGGTCCAGCCCGCGAGCCGGCGCTGGACGACAATCAGCTTGCGCGGCTCCTTCAACGCGCCCTTCACGCGGTAGGTCATGGTCTGGCGCACGATCAGCGACGAACGCAGTGCGCTGTTGACGATCGTCCCGTCGGCCAGCCGCTGTGACTGCGCGGGATCGCGCTCGATCGTGATCTTCTCGTCCAACGCATAAGGCAGCATTCGCGTCTCGCCGACGGGGAACGCAGACAGGCGCGCGTCGCCGACATAGGAGACATTGTTCGCCTTGTCGCGCTCGTAGAGCGTCAGGATGCCTGGCGGCAGGCCGGTCTCGCCATCGTTGGTGAGGCGGATCGCGGCCAGCGGATTGCGCGCGGCGGTGTCGACCTGATAGAGCGCGAGCCGCTCGGCCGGGACCTGGCGATCGAGGATCGGGATCGACAAGGTGCGGCCGTTGGTGACGTCCACCGGACGCGGGAACTTGAAGGTGACCTGCGTGGCTGCGTCCGTCGCTTCGAATTGCTCGGCCGGTTCGGCGACACGCGGTGCGCCGGGCGCCATTCGCGTCTCAGCCTGGGTCTGCATAGGCGACGGGGGGGCGGCGGCGGCGCGTGGCATCGCAGGTGGCGGTGCCATCGCCTTGGCGGCCACACCGCCGCGATCGACGTTCGGAATCAGGCGGCCTGCGACTTCGACGGGAATCTCCGGCCGCGTGACGTAATAGGCTTCGTAAAGGGCTTGATGGAAAGCAACCGGGCGACCCGAAGCCAGGGTGAGCTCGACGCCCTTCCAGTCCTGGCCGCTCAGGTTCTCGATCGTGGCCCAGCCCTGCAGTGCGGCCTTGGGTGCCGCGGCATCCGCTGGAAGGGTCATACGGTAGGACGCCTTCCACACCGGTACGGAGACGATGTAAGCCACACGCACCGCGCGCTTGCCCTGCCCGCGCGTCGACAGTTCCAGGGTGCGCGCGTCGGCGGCGCGATTGGACTGGATCGCTGTCAGCGCCTTGGCGACTTTCTCGCGCAAGCTCGGGTCGGCGAACTGCAGGTTCTCTGCGTCCTCGAGCACGAACTGCTGCAGCCCCTGATCGGTGAGCAGGGTCACGCGGGTGCGACGGCTGGCAGTAAAGGTCTCGTTAATGACGGGAAGTCGGTCTTGCTCCACGGACACAATCCGTCCGGAGACGGCTCGACTGCCACCAATCGACACCTGGGCGCCTTTCAGCGCGGTCAAGAGATCGGCGGGCGACTGCAACGCGGCCTCGTCGAACGGCGAATCCTTGAAAGCCTGCTTCAGCGGCTCACGCCCGGGCAGGCTGAGGCCGCCCACACCGCCCTTGTCGTCATAGACGACGAGGCTCTTCAGCACGTCGTCGACCTGGTCGAGCGGCACGGTGAGCTTGAGCGTGGCGTCGTTGTCGACCGTGGCCTCGTATTCGAAATAGCCGAGGCCGGCCGATGACAGCATGACCCTCTTGAGGGCGAGATCCTGCGCCGAGGCAAGACCCGGAAGAGCCAACAGACCCAACACGGCCGCGATCAACAGACGATGCATTGAAGTCTCCCCGCTCATATCCATCCAGGAGCGTGCAGAGTGACTGTGACACAACCGCGGCGGCCGCAGGGAAAGATTACGAGAGCGCGTCCTTGAGGGCTTCGAACGGCAGGAGCACGCATTCCTGGCGGGACTTGTGCGCTGCGACGGGCGCGAAGGCCGCGAACGGCTCGTGGGATGCACCCTCTTCCCTGCCGATGGCGCGCTCGGCGTCGTGGCGGATTTCGGCGATGCCGGCGGCATCCTTGCCGACCGCGATAGACGAGAGAGCGGAGGCCGAAGCCTGGCAGAGCAGGCAACCGCGCACCTGATGGGCGATCTCGGCGATCTTGCCCGCGCCATCGACCTTGACGTCGATGATGACCCGGTCGCCGCACAGGGGATTGTCGCGCCGTGCGGTCCTAGTCGGCGCCGCGAGCTTGCCCGCACCGGTCTTGGCCTTGGCGAGCGCCACGATGCGCTCCTGGTAAAGCTCGTCGCTCATCGCAGGGTCTTGGCGGCGTGCACGACGCCGGTGAGCAGCGCGTCGATGTCGGAATTGTCGTTGTAGGGCGCGATCGACACGCGCGTCGTCCCGTCGAGGTCGAAGCGGTCCATCAGCGGCTGAGCGCAGTGGTGGCCTGCCCGCACTGCCACGCCAAACGAGTCGAGAGTCTGCGCGACATCGTGCGGATGCACGCCGTCCAGCATGAAGGACACGACGGGATAGCGGTTCTGCAGGCTGGCCGGCCCCAGGATCTGCGTGCCGTCGATCTTCTGCAGTCCGTCCATGAGGCGTTGCACCAGACCCATCTCGTGGTCGTGCGCAGCCGTCCAGTCGAGGTCACGCATCCAGTTGCAGGCCGTGCCCAGCCCGATCGCCGGTCCGATCGGCGGCGTGCCCGCTTCGAAGCGGCGCGGTGCCGGGGCCCAGGTCGTCTCCGCGAAGGTGACGCGGCCGATCATCGACCCACCGCCCATGAACGGCGGCATCGCATCGAGCAGTTCAGGCCTGGCCCACAGCACACCGACGCCGTTGGGGCCGTAAGCCTTGTGGCCGGCGAAGACGTAGAAATCGACGCCGAGCGCCGGCAGATCGAGCGGTCCGTGCGGTGCGCGCTGCGCGCCGTCGATCATGACCTTGGCGCCGACGATCTTCGCCGCCGCCACGACGGCGTTCACGTCGAGGAGCGCGCCCGTGACGTTCGAGATATGGGCAAGCGAGATCAGCTTCGTGCGCGTCGTGAGAAGCTTCGGCAACAACGACAGATCGATGCGGCCGTCGAGCGTGACCGGGATCATGTCGATCTCGATGCCACTGCGCGCGCGCAGCAGCTGCCACGGCACGATGTTGGAATGGTGCTCGAGTTCCGACAGCAGGATGCGATCGCCCGGCTTCAGCAGCTGGCCGTAGGAATAGGCCACGAGGTTGATCGCCGCCGTGCAGCCACCCGTGAACACAATCTCCATCGGCTTCACGCCCAGGAAAGTCGCCACGTCGGCCCGCGCGTTCTCATAGGCCTCGGTCGCGCGCTCGGCCAGGCGATGGACGCCGCGCAGCACGTTGGCGCGGCCCGTCGTCTCGTACTTGTGCACCGCATCGATCACCGCGAGCGGCGTCTGCGCCGACGCGCCATTGTCGAGATAATGGACGGGCCGGCCGTCGATGATCTCGGACAGGATCGGGAACTGCCGGCGTACGCCCGCGACGTCGAAGCTCATGCCGGTACCTTTGCGCGCCAGGCGGCCAGTGCCTCGGGCGTGTCGATGTCGGTGATCGCGGCCTCGCCGCTCATCTCGACCTCACAAACGAGGTCGGCATGCTCGCCGATCAGGTGCTTGGCGCCGGTGTCGCCGGCGACCTGCGCGATCTCCGGGAAGAACCGCCGCGCCCACAGAACGGGATTGCCGCGCTTGCCGCCGACGGTCGGCACGCAGATCGCACGGCCTTCGACCGGACTGAACGCCGCCATCAGGCGGTCGAGCAGACTGGACGAGACGCCCGGCATGTCGCCGAGCTGGACGATCGCGGCATCGACGCCGCTGCTCACCGCGCCGATGCCGGTGCGGACCGAGGTGCTGAGACCCTCGGCGAAGTCGGGATTCGTCACGAAGCGCAGGCGCGACTTCGGCGGCACGGCCTTCTCGATCGCCGACCGCACCTGATCGGCCATGTGGCCCAACACGACAACGATCTCGACCGCCTGCGAGGCGAGTGCGGCCTTCACCGCATGCACGACAAGCGGCGCGCCGTTGGCTTCGGCCAGCATCTTGTTCGGCCCGCCCATGCGGGTCGACCGGCCGGCGGCCAGCAGGACAATGGCGACCTTGGGCGCCTGTTGCGCGCCGTCGCCTTCGTCGTCGCTGTCGTCACGCCGCTGCGGACGGCTCGGAATCTCGGCCAACAGGCCGCCCGCGCCCATGCGCACGATCTCCGCGCGGCCGACCGGCAGGCCGGCGGCGAGCCGTTCCAGCACCATGTCGAAGCCGTTGTACTTGGGTGACTTGGCGCAGCCCGGCAGGCCCAGCACCGGCTTGCCGTCGAGCTCACCGGTCAGCAGCAGGTTGCCCGGATCGACCGGCATGCCGAAATGGATGACCCGCCCGCCCGCCTGTTCGATGCCAGCCGGCACCACGTCGTGGCGGTCGACGATCGCCGAGGCGCCCGCGACCAGATAGATGTCGCAGCCTTCCGACTTCAGTTCCATCAGCGCCGCGGCGATCGATGCCGCATCGTGGCCGCAGCGCCTTTCGCCGGCCAGACTGCCGCCCAAGGACGTGAGGCGCTTGCCGGTCGTGCCGACGGCCTTGTCCAAGACCTTGTCTCGGGTGCCGGGCAGCCTGGTCTGCACCAATCCGGCGCGCATCGGCTTGAATGGGGCGACGGAGATCAGCGGCTGGTTGGCCGACTTGGCCACGCCGATCGCGCGATCCACGGCCGTGCGCGGGGCTGCGTAAGGGATCACCTTCACGGTTGCCACCATCATGCGCGGCGTCACGCGCGCGAACGGTGCCAGCGTCGCGACGGTCACCGACTCGTCCAGCTCGTTCAGCGCATCGATGCGCTCGTGGTCGATCACGGCGAGGCCCGCTTCGCTGGCGAAGTGGTTGCAGCGGCCGGTGAACGGCGCGGTCACCTCGATGCCCTTGCCCGCCAATGCCTTGGCGACGGTCGCGGCCGCCTCGTCTTCGTGCATGTCCTCCGGATCGAGGCGGGCGGCGACAACGCTTGCCGCGCCGGCGGCCTTCAGTTGGGCGACGTCGTCGCCCGACAGGACGCGGCCCTTGGAGAAGTTGATGCCGTTCGAGCGCCAGCTATGGCCGAGGATGGCCCCTTTGGCCTCGTCGATCGGGGTCTCGCCGAATTTCACGCAGCCACGACCTTCGGCGCGGCAAGCGCTTCGAGGCGGCGGGCGCGCACCTCGATGATCTGGCCAAGGATTGACACGGCTATCTCGGCCGGCGACTTGGCGCCGATGTTCAGGCCGACCGGCCCCTGCACGCGGGCGAACATCTCGTCCGTGATGCCGACCTCCGCCAGGCGCTCCTTGCGCTTGGCATGGGTCTTCCGGCTGCCGAGCGCACCGATATAGAACGCATCGGACTTGAGCGCCGACTCGAGTGCGGGATCGTCGAGCTTGGGATCGTGGGTGAGCGTCACGACCGCGGTCGACACGTCGAGGCCCATTTCCTGGAAGGCCTCGTCGGCCCATTCCTTGATCACCTTCACGCCGGGGAAGCGCGCGCTCGTGGCCCAGGCGCCGCGCGGATCAACGACAGTGACGTCGAACTCGAGCATCGTGGCCATCGGCGCCAGGGTCTGCGCGATGTGCACCGCGCCCACGATGATCAGGCGCGGCGGCGGCACGTAGACGTTCAGGAAGACCTTCTCCCCACCAATGTCAATCGTCTCGCTGCGGCCGATCATCATCGCGCGACGTGCGGCGGAAACAATGGCCTCGTCGGTTGCGAGCTGGCCGTCGACTTTGTCGAGATAGACCAGGCCCTCCGCCGCGTCGCTGAGGCGGGTGGCGAGCGTCACGGCGTTGCGTTTGGCGCGCGCCTGCTGGAGGGCGGCGAGCGTTTCGATCTTCATGGCTCAGTTCACCTTCTCGACGAACACCTGGACCTTGCCGCCGCAGGCGAGGCCGACATCCCAGGCCTGCTCATCCGACACGCCGAAATCGAGCAAGCGCGGCTTGCCGTCCTTGATCGCCTCGAGCGCCTCCTTGACCACGGCGCCTTCGATGCAGCCGCCCGACACGGAGCCCACCATGGCGCCGGTGTCGTCGACACCGAGCTGGCTGCCGACCGGACGCGGCGAGGAGCCCCAAGTGGTGATAACGGTGGCAACGGCCACGCCCTTGCCCGAGGACTTCCACTTGCCGACCTGATCCAGAACTTCCAGTGCGTCGCTCATGGTCTACTCCTTGCGCAATTCGGTCTGCCATCCCGCCAGCCGCCTGTCGCCACCATGCGAGGTGGTGTGCAATGCCGCGATCAGCCCGCCCAGGCTCTCGAGATTGTGGACCGGGCGGAATTCATCGACGTAAGGCAGCATCGCCTTGTTGCCCTGGGATTTGGGTTCGTAGGCTCCATATCTCAAGAGCGGGTTCAGCCAGATCAACCGGCCGCAGGATTTGCTCAGCCGCTCCATCTCCTCTGCCAGGCCCGAGGCGCCTTCGCGATCAAGCCCATCGGTGATCAACAACACGACGGCCCCCTGCCCAAGAACCCGGCGCGACCACTTGTTGTTAAATTCGTGGAGCGTCTGGCCGATGCGGGTGCCGCCGGACCAATCTTCCACCTGCGACGAGGCTTTGGCCAGCGCTATATCCACGTCCCTATAACGCAGCGCTCGTGTCACATTGTTGAGGCGCGTGCCGAAGGTGAAGCAATAGACCCTGTCGCGATCATTGGTAATCGCATGCATGAAATGCAGGAACATGCGTGTGTAGCGGGCCATCGAGCCCGAGATGTCGCACAAGATCACCAGCGGCGGCGGCCGGCGGCGCGGCTCGCGGCGGCGCAGTTCGGTCAGGCCTTCCGGACGCAGCGCGCGGCGCAAGGTGGCGCGGAAGTCGATCTTGGGGCCGCGGTGGGCCGCCTGATAGCGCCGCGTCTTGCGCTCCGGCACGGGCAGGCGCAGCCGCTTGATCTCGCGCAAGGCGTCGTCGATTTCCGCCTGGCTCATTTGCTCGAAGTCCTTCTGCTGCAGGACCTCGCGGTCGGAGACGGTGAAGGTCGCCTCGACCTCCAGCTCCGGCGGCTCGCTGTCTTCCTTCGGCGCCTCGCCCTGCCCCGGCTGCAACGCGTCCTGCAGGCGGCGGCTTAGCTGCTTGCGATTGTCCTGCTCGGCCGGCATGCCGACCTGCGGCAGCAGCATCTCCATCATCTTCTCGAGCAGGCGGGGGTTGCGCCAGTAGACGTGGAAGGCCTGGTCGAAGATCTCGCGCTGGTCGCGGCGGTTCACGAACACCGAATGGAGCGTCCAGTAGAAGTCGTCACGTTTGGTGAGACCCGCCGCCTCGACAGCTTCGACAGCCTTCAGCACCTGCCCCGGCCCGACCCGCAGGCCCGCCGTGCGCAGGGTCCGCGCAAAGTGCACGATGTTGGTGGCGAGCTTGCCGCCCTTCGGATCCCGCCCCGGATCCGGTTCCGGCATCTGCTCGGGCAGCGCGTCCATCGCCGGTCAGCCGAGTGGCTGGGCTGCGATGTCGGCCTTCACCTTGCGCAGGATGTCGGCCGCCTCGGAGCCCTGCATGCGGGCGATGTCGTCCTGGTACTTCAGGAGCACGCCCAGAGTGTCGTTGATCGTCTTTGGATCGAGGTCGAGCGCATTCAGCTCCGACAGTGCCGTCGCCCAGTCGATCGATTCCGCAACGCCCGGTGACTTGAAGAGGTCGAGCTTGCGCAGCTCCTGGACGAAGCCCACGACCTGGCGCGACAGACGCTCGCTGGCGCCCGGCGCCTTGACCTTCAGGATCTCGAGCTCGCGCTTGAGGTCCGGATAGTCGACCCAGTGATAGAAGCAGCGGCGCTTCAGCGCGTCGTGGATCTCGCGCGTGCGGTTCGAGGTGATGATCACGATCGGCGTCTCCGCCGCCTTCACCGTGCCGAGTTCCGGGATCGTCACCTGGAAGTCGGACAGCACTTCGAGCAGGTAGGCCTCGAACGGCTCGTCGGTGCGATCGAGTTCGTCGATCAGCAGGATCGGCGCTCCTTCGGGATGCGGCTGCAGCGCTTCGAGCAGCGGCCGGCGGATCAGGAACTGCTCATTGAAGATGTCGCTCGAGATCTGGCTGCGGTCGTGCACGCCCTGCGCTTCGGCCAGGCGAATCTCGATCATCTGGCGCGCGTAGTTCCACTCGTAGACCGCCGATGAAACGTCGAGGCCCTCGTAGCACTGCAGGCGGATCAACGGACGCTTGAGGGTCGCTGCCAGCACCTTGGCGATCTCGGTCTTGCCGACACCGGCCTCGCCTTCGCAAAACAGAGGACGGCCGAGCTTGAGGGAGAGATAGAGGACGGTCGCGAGGCTGCGGTCGGCGATGTAGTCGCCGTTCTTCAGCAGATCGACGGTGGCGTCGATCGACGCCGGCTTGGACGAGGACATGAAACTCCCGGGGAACGCGTGAGGCGCCAGTGATACACCAATGAAGCAGCAGTGTAGCGGATGGGATGTGGCGTCGGTATGGTGAGAATCGCCAGCTAATTCAAGGAATTGGAGGAAATAATGGCGGAGGGACTGTTCCAGGGGCGCACGGCGGTGGTGACCGGGGGTGCGCGCGGCATCGGCTTGGCTTGCGCAGCGAAAATCGCCGCGGGCGGCGGCCGGCTCGCCCTCTGGGATCGCGACCTCGATCGCGCCAAACAATCCGCCGCAGCCCTGGGCGATGCGATCGCCGTGGAGGTCGACGTGACCAGCGAAACGTCGCTTCAGGCCGCGCTGGTTGCGACCGAGAAGCAGCTCGCCGCGCCGGACATCCTGGTGGCGAGCGCCGGCATCACCGGCCCCAATGCCACGGCGATCCAGTATCCGGTCGATGCCTGGAAGCAGGTGATCGACATCAATCTGACCGGCGTATTCCTCAGCAACCGCACGGTGGCTGCAGGCATGGCCAAGCGCGGCTGGGGGCGCATCGTCAACATCGCCTCGGTCGCGGGCAAGGAAGGCAATCCGAATGCATCAGCCTATTCCGCGTCGAAGGCCGGCGTGATCGGTTTCACCAAGTCACTTGGCAAGGAACTTGCGACGACCGGCGTGCTGGTGAATTGCGTTGCGCCAGCGGTGGTGAAGACGGAGTTGTTCAACCAGATGACCGAGCAACACATCAACTATATGTTGTCGAAGATCCCGATGAACCGCTTCGGCGAAGTCGAGGAAGTGGCCGAGATGGTCGCCTGGCTTGCCTCCCCTCTCTGCACCTTCGCCACGGGTGCGGCATTCGATCTCTCTGGTGGAAGAGCGACTTACTGATGACCGCGCTTCATGAAATGACCCTGACGGAGCTTGGCGCCGGCCTCTTTGCCAAGAAGTTCTCCTCGCGCGAGATCGTCGACGCGCTTCTCGCCCGCATCGCCAAGGCGGACGACAAGCTGCACGCCTTCACCGAAGTCTATGCGAAGGAGGCAAAGGCGCTCGCCGACGCCGCCGACACCGCGCGCGCCTCGGGCTTTCCGCTCGGGCCACTGCACGGCCTGCCGATGGCCTACAAGGACCTGTGCGACATCAAGGGCCGCATCGGCACTAGCGGCTCGAAGATGTGGGAGAAGAGGATCGCCACCGAGACCTCGAACACGGTGGAACGGCTGACCGCGGCCGGCATGGTGCCGCTCGGCAAGCTGCACATGGTCGAGTTCGCCTTCGGCGGCTGGGGCACCAACCCGCTGATGGGCGCGCCGTGGAATCCCTGGGACCTCAAGACCCATCGCACGCCGGGCGGCTCGTCGAGCGGCACGGGCGTCGCGGTGGCGGCACGCCTCGCGCCGGCCGGCATCGGCAGCGACACCGGCGGCTCGGTCCGCATCCCCTGCGCCTTCAACGGGCTCGTCGGGCTGAAGGTCACCTTCGGCCGCATCAGCCTGCACGGCACCATGCTGCTCAGCTGGACGCTCGACTCGATCGGGCCGATGGCGCGCTCGGTCGAGGACTGCGCGCTGCTGCTCAACGCCCTCGCAGCACCCGATCCGCGCGACCCCACGACGCTCGACCAGCCGCTCGAGGATTTCACCGCCGCCGTCAAAGGCGGTTCGATCGAGGGCATGCGCCTGGCACTGCCCGATACGAATCAGCTGCCGGACTTCGTCCATCCCGACGTGATCCAGGCCTGGCAGGCCTCGGCGCGCACGTTCGAAAGCCTCGGCGTCAATGTCGAGGCCGTCCGCCTGCCCGACTGGTTCTTCGACCTGCAGAAAGGCGCCGGCACCATCTCGACGTCCGAGATGTTCTCGCTCCATCGCGAATGGATCGAGGACAAGTCGATGGCGATCGGCGACGGCGTGCGCGGTCGGGCTCTGCTCGGCAAGCACTTCGCCACGGGCGCCTATGCCGAGGAGCTGCGTCGCCTCAAGCGGCGCCGTGCCGAGTTCGCCGAGTGGATGCGGCCTTACGACGGGCTGCTGACGCCATCGGTCGGCGTGCCGGCGATCCCGCTCACCGAAGTCGACGAGACCTCGCCCGTGTCGGGCCATCTCACGCGGCCGGGCAACTATCTCGGGCTGTGCGGCCTCTCCATGCCGAGCGGCTTCTCGCTGGGACTGCCGGTCGGCATCCAGATCCTGGGCAAGCCCTACGCCGAGCGCGACGTGCTGCGGCTCGGCAAGGGCTTCCAGGACGCGACCGACTTCCACAAGCGCGCGCCCGATCTCAAGGCGCTGGGGCTGTGAAGCTATACTACAGTGACGTGCTTGCGCCTCGAAAGGTCTGCGCGGCTCTTCATGTCTTGAAGCAACCCGTCGACTTCGTTTACCTCGACCTCGGCAAGGGCGAGCATCGCAAGCCCGACTATCTGGCGATCAATCCCAACGGCAAGGTGCCGACCTTGATCGACGACGGACGCGTCGTCACCGAGGCCGATTCCATCCTTTGCTATCTGTCCGACAAGGCCGGCGCCGATCTCTGGCCACGTGAACCGGACAAACAGTTCGAAGTCATCGCCTGGTTCAGCTGGAACGCGCAGCATTTCACGAACGCCACCGGCAATCTCTATTTCGAGTTCATCATCAAGGCCCGCTTCAACATCGGCCCGCCGGATCTCGCCGCCGTGAAGCGCTATCTCTCGGAGTTCCGGCGCTACGGCAAGGTACTGGACGGTCACCTGAAGGACCGCAAGTGGCTGGTCGGCGACAAGTTAAGCGCAGCCGACATTTCGGTGGGCATCACCCTGCCCTATGCTGAAAAAGCCCAGATGCCGCTCGACGAGTTTCCCGAGATGCGTCGCTGGCACGACCAGCTCTGCGCACTCGATAACTGGCTGACCCCGTTCCCTCAGCGTTGAGGCATGCCCTGCGGGATGATCGTCTGTACGATCGATGAGTCGAGCGCCTCATAGTCGTGATAGCCGATCGTCTTGTAGAGCTCGGCGCGGGTCTGCATCTGGTCGACCATCTTCTGCGTTCCGCCATCGCGCCTGATGGCGGCGTAAAGCCTCTCCTGGGCCTTGTTGGCGACGCGCAGCGCCGAGACCGGCCAGATCACCATGGAATAGCCCATGGCCTCGAACTCCGACGCCGTGAAGAACGGCGTGCGGCCGAACTCGGTCATGTTGGCCAAGAGCTTCACGCCGGGCATCGCCTTGGCGAAGGCACGGAACATGTCCGCATTGACCAGCGCCTCTGGGAAGATCGCGTCGGCGCCGGCTTCCAGGAACTTCTTCGCCCGCGCCACGGCGCCATCAATGCCTTCGCTCGCCGCGGCATCTGTGCGCGCGATGATGTAGAGGTTCTTGCGGGCGCGTGAGGCAGCATGAACCTTGGCCGCCATGTCGTTCGCGTCTGCGAGTTTCTTGTCATTGAGGTGCCCGCATTTCTTGGGCAGCAGCTGATCCTCGATGTGGACGGCGGCGGCACCCGCCTCTTCGAAGCAGCGCACCATGTGCATGACGTTCAGCGCCTCGCCGTAGCCGGTGTCGCCGTCGACAAGAACGGGCAAGCCGGAGGCGCGTGCGACCTGGCGGATGAAGAAGCAGACTTCGTCGATCGTGATGACACCGAGATCGGGCAGTCCCATCGAGGCCGACATGGCGGCGCCCGACAGATAGACCGCCTCGAAGCTCGCGTCGCGCGCCTGAAGGGCTGCCATGCCGTTGTGCGTGCCCGGCATCTGCAGGATGCCGCCTTTGTCGAGCAACGCACGGAAGCGCTTGCCGGCAGGCTCGGGCGGCAAATCGGCGGCAACGAGATATGGCATGGATCCCTCCTACGTCTTTGCTTTTGTCCTACCGGCCCATCCGACGAGCAGGCCGGCGGCGATGATCACCGCACTGCCGACCCAAGTATAGAAATCCGGAATCTCGGCAAACATCAGGTATCCGACCACCACCGAGCCGATCATCTGCGTGTAGTTCAGCGGCGCGATCAGGTTGGCCGGCGCGTAGCTGAAGGCGCGCGCCACGCAGTAGTGCCCGAAGCCGCCGAAGAAGCCCAACGACAGCATCATCGCGACGTCGCGCCAGTTGTCCGGCGTCTTCCAGGCAAAGGGCACGAAGAACGACGCCACCAAGGTACAGCCGAGCGCGCTGTAGAAGGCGGTGGTGGCCGGCGAATCGACGGCGGCCACACGGCGCACGATGATCTGGTAGACCGCGTAGGAGATGGCGCTGGCCACGATCATCAGCGAGGCCCATTGAAACACCGAGCTGCCGGGCCGGATGACGATCAGCACGCCCGCGAAGCCAATCACGACGGAGGCCAGGCGCACGACGGTGATCCGTTCGCCGAGCAGCGGCCAGGCGAGGAAGGTCACCGCCAGCGGCGAGACGAAGGAAATGGCGATCGCCTCCGTGACGCCGACGTATTTCGCCGCGCTGAAGAAGAAGAACGTTGCGCCCAGCAGGCCCAGCGAGCAGATGACCTGCTGCATCGGTGCCCTGGTGCGCAGGAGCGCCATGCCCCGGCGCGGCAGGAAGACCGCCGATATCAGCACCAGATGCGTGGCGAGCCGGACCCAGACGACTTCCTCGAAGGAATAGATGCCGGTCAATAGCTTCACCATGCTGTTCATCACCGGGAACAGCGCGCAGGCCACCGACATATAGAAGATGCCGAGCCATGGTCGATAGACGCGATCCGGAAGCTTTACGGGAGCTTGCACGACACCCTGTCGGCGAACACCGGCTTGCCGGGCACGAACTCCGACTTGTAGGTCGGGTGCTTGTCGAGGGTGCAGCCCTTGGGCAGCGTTGCCTTGTCGACCTCGAAGCGGATGAAATCCTCGGAGTCGAAGGTGACGACCGACAGCATCTTGGTCGGCTGCGCCAGGGCAAAGCGCATCACATAGACGAGGTTGCGCGGCGAATGCGGCTCGGGCTGCTTCACCTGCTTGTTCTCGGGCATCTTCATGCCCGCATCCTTGTCGCCCCCATTCTTATCGCCGTCGTCATGATCCCAGTCCGGTGGCGTGAAGCTCGCCGGATCGTCGATCCTCGCAATCAGCGTCGGGCGCTGCGGCGGGTGGAAATCCTTGGCGCCGGTGCTCAGCCATGTCTGGAAGCCGACCTTCTCCAACTCGGGCAGCATGTCGTCGGCCAGCGCCTTCGCCTCCATCATCGAGATCTTGCCATCGCCATCATCGTCGATCGCCGGAATCTCGCCCTCGGTCGAATCGGGATCGAAGCGCCACTCGAGCTCGACGTGCGTGATCTTGCCGTTGTCGACGATCACGCGCACATGCTGCGAAATCCAGATATGCGGATGGGCCGACGCTATCGTCGGCGTCAGCATCGCCAGGACCGCGAGGAGCCATTTCATGACTGAGGTACTGCCCGGGGCTTGCCGTCGTCGTCGATGGCCACGAACACGAAGGTGCCATGCGTCACCTGGATGGGTGTCGGATCGAGCCGGCGCTGCACGATGGTCTCCAGTGCGATCGTGATCGAACTGCGGCCAATCTTTGTCACGTCTCCGTAAATCGAGACCAGGTCGCCGACCTTGATCGGCTGGACGAAGGTCATGGCGGTGATGGCCACCGTCGCCACCCGCCCTTTGGCCACCCGGGCCGCCAGGGTGCCGCCCGCGATATCCATCTGGGATAGCACCCAGCCGCCGAAAATGTCGCCATTACCGTTCATATCGGCCGGCTGAGGGATCGTGCGCACGATAGCGTCGCGCTGGCCGACTGGTGCGTGCTCAGGCATCTATTCTCCACCGGATATTGTTGATTTTCGGCGATTTTCCTACCATACCGATGACCAACCGGCCATCACGCGATCCCCTCGCGCGGCTGCAGAAAGAAACAAGAAGCATGGCAAAGAACGGCGATCTGTTCGGTCAGTCGGGCGGCGGCAAGCGGCAAGCCGCCCCCAAGGACAATTCCTACACGGCACGCGACATCGAGGTGCTGGAGGGGTTGGAACCCGTCCGCAAGCGCCCCGGCATGTACATCGGCGGCACCGACGAGCGGGCCATGCATCATCTCGTGGCCGAGATCCTCGACAACGCCATGGACGAGGCCGTCGCGGGCCACGCCGACACGATCCATCTCGAGATGCTGGCCGGCAATTATATCCTGGTACGCGACAACGGCCGCGGCATGCCGGTCGATCCGCACCCGAAATTCAAGACCAAGTCGGCGCTCGAGGTAATCCTCACCACGCTCCATTCGGGCGGCAAGTTCAACAGCAAGGTCTATGCGACGTCGGGTGGCTTGCATGGCGTCGGCGCCTCAGTCGTGAACGCCCTGTCGGACGATCTCGAGGTCGAGGTCGCGCGTGATCGCAAGTCGTGGACGCAGAAATTCTCGCGCGGCAAGCCCAAGGGCAAGCTGGTGGCAAACGGCCCGGCCATCAATCGCCGCGGCACGACGGTCACCTTCCATCCCGATCCCGAAATTTTCGGCAAGATCCAGTTCTCGCCCGAGCGGCTCTACCGCATGGCGCGCTCCAAGTCGTACCTGTTCCGCGGCGTCGAGATTCGCTGGAAATGCGACAAGAGCCTGCTGCCTAAGGATGGCTCGATCCCCGAGGAGGAGTCATTCCATTTCGCGGGCGGCCTCAAGGATTACCTGGTGTCCGAAATCGGCACCCGCCCAACCGTCGTGCCCACGCCGTTCGCCGGCGAGGCCAAGAGCGAGACCAATGGTTCGGCCGGCGGCAAGGTCGAATGGGCCGTCTGGTGGCCCAACGATGAAGAAGGCTTCGTCCGCTCCTACTGCAACACCGTGCCGACCATCGAGGGCGGCACGCACGAATCGGGCTTCCGCAGCGCGCTGGTGCGCGGCCTCAAGCGCTATGCCGACCTGACGGGCAACCGCAAGGGCTCGGTCATCACCGCGGACGACGTGATCGATGGCGCCGCGGGCCTCGTTTCGATCTTCATCGAGCAGCCGCAGTTCCAGGGCCAGACCAAGGAAAAGCTGGTCAGCGTCGAGGCGACCAAGCTGGTCGAGACCATCGTCGGCGACAATTTCGAGCACTGGCTGACCGGCGACAAGGAAGCGGGCAACGTTCTGCTCGAGCACGTCGTCGCCAAGGCCGAAGATCGCCTGCGCCGCAAGCAGGACCGCGAGCAGCAGCGCAAGACAGCGACGCGCAAGCTCCGCCTGCCCGGCAAGCTCGCCGACTGCTCGAGTTCGGCGTCGATCGGCACCGAGATATTCCTGGTCGAAGGCGATTCGGCCGGCGGCTCGGCCAAGGCCGCGCGCAACCGCGAGACGCAGGCGATCCTGCCGTTGCGTGGCAAGATCCTGAACGTGGCGAGCGCCTCGGCCGACAAGCTGCGCGAGAACCAGGAAGTGCAGGACCTGATCCAGGCGCTGGGCTGCGGGACCGGTGCACACTACAGCGACGATCGCCTGCGCTATGAGCGCGTCATCATCATGACCGACGCCGACGTCGACGGCGCGCACATCGCCTCGCTGCTGATGACCTTCTTCTATCGCGAGATGCCGAAGCTGATCGAGAACGGCCATCTCTTCCTCGCCCAGCCGCCGCTGTTCCGCATGACCAAGGGCGGCCGCACCGAGTACGCGCAGGACGAGGCGCAGAAGGACGAGTTGCTGCGCACTGTATTCGGCGGCAAGGCCGAGATCACCCGCTTCAAGGGCCTGGGCGAGATGCAGTCCGTGCATCTGCGCGAGACCACGATGGACGTGACTAAGCGCACCCTGCTCAAGGTCGACGTGCCGATGGCCGGCGTCATGGTCGACGGCGTGGACGGGCGGCTCGAGCAGATGCGCACCCGCACGCTGGTCGAGGACCTGATGGGCCGCAAGCCCGAGAAGCGCTATGCCTTCATCCAGGAAAACGCCAAATTCGCCCGCGATCTCGACGTTTAAAGCGCACGCGACATTGTGACATGCCGGTGAGCGGCGGCAGGCCTATCCTCGATGTCCCGATCCTTGGAGGACGTCGATGCGCCCCATCAAGAAGATTGCAATCGCTCTGTTCGCCGCTGCCATCTCGTTGCCTCTAGCTGTCTACGCAGCGACGCTGGGCGGCGCGGACTATGCCACGCAGTACGATTACCGCGAGTTCTTCACGGCCGTCGCCAACAAGACCTTCCGCGCGGAGCTGCACGGCAATCCGTTTCCGGGTGTTGCGCCCGACGATATGGCGCGGCGCCTGTTGCCCGTGATGCAGGCCAACAAGCCGATTCCACCACTCACTTTCACCTACGACCGCCCGGTCGAGAAGCCGCGGCCGGACTACCGTGTGATCCTGATCTTCGATCCGGCGAACAATCTCGGCGCCGACAGCGTCTGTGCAACGGGCCAGGTGCGCCACAAGCCGCAGGTGCCGGGCAAGATCTATCTCTACGGCATCTATTGCCGCAACGACCAGGCGATGTCGCAGACCACGGGCTGGGTGGCGGCCGCGACGCCGGAAGATCCGAACGTGGGCGACCTGTTCAAGAACTTGTTCGCCGTCCTGTTCGATCCCTCGCCGGCGCTCCTGCCGCAGCATGGCCGGAACAATCTGCAATAAGCGCTCCACAGGCCGGGTCTGCTAACCAGACGGCATGTCCGTCTGGTACTCGCTGCTCGATCTCGTCCTGTCGCGCCTGGATGCCGAAACCGCCCACGGCATCGCCGTGCGGGCACTCAAGAGCGGGCTCGTGCCGGGTGACCGGCTGGCCGATCCGGCCCTGCTCGACGTCGATATCTGGGGCCGGCATCTGCCCAACCCGATCGGGCTGGCTGCGGGCTTCGACAAGAACGCCGAAGTACCGGACCCCCTGCTCGACATCGGCTTCGGTCTGGTCGAGATCGGCAGCGTGACGCCGCGGCCGCAACCCGGCAATCCGCGCCCGCGCCTGTTCCGGCTGCCGGAGGATCGCGGCGTCATCAACCGCATGGGCTTCAACGGGCAAGGACTCGAAGCCGCGCGGGAACGGCTCGCCAGGCGACGGCGGCGCGGCTTCGTCGGGGTCAATATCGGCGCCAACAAGGACAGCGAGGATCGCACGGCCGACTACGTGACCTGCGCCAGGGCGCTCGCGCCCTACGCCGACTATCTCGTCTGCAACGTGTCCTCGCCCAACACGCCCGGCCTGCGCAACCTGCAGGGCCGCGAACAACTGCGCGATTTGCTGAAGCGCGTGCAGGACGCGATCACCGGCAAGCCGGTGCCGCTCGTGGTCAAGATCGCGCCCGACGCGACCGACGACGATCTCGACGACATCGTCACCGTCTGCCGAGATCTGCGGATGGACGGCATCACCATCGGCAACACGACCTTGTCGCGCCCGGCGTCGCTCAAGTCGGCGCGCAAGGGCGAGGCCGGCGGTCTTTCCGGCGCGCCGCTCACCGCGCTCGCCACCGAGGTACTGCGCAAGGCGGCACGGCGCGTCGAACGGCAGTTCCCGTTGATCGGCTGCGGCGGCGTCGGTTCCGGCGCGGACGCCTACGCCAAGATCCGCGCGGGTGCCACCCTGGTGCAGCTCTATTCGGCGATGGTCTACGAGGGTCCGCCCCTCATAAGGCGCATCAAGGACGAGCTTGCAGATCTCCTGCGGCGCGACGGCTTTTCCTCGATCAACGCAGCGGTCGGCGCCGACCTCTAGGCCTGCAGCGCGGAATCTAGGTGGCAGACGCGCGCCGCGTCACGCCCTACACTTCCGGCCAAAGGGGGAAAACGTGCCGCTTTGGATCGTGATCACCGTCGCCGCCGCGCTGTTCCAGAACATCCGCACGACGATGCAGCAAAAAATCCGCCATGTGTTGAGCGTCGATGGCGCCAATTTCATCCGCTACCTCTACGGCGCCCCGCTGGCGCTGGGCATGCTGGCCTTCCTGATCTGGGGCACCGGCCGACACATGCCCGCCTTGTCCGTCGCCTTCTTCGTCAAGGTGACGATCGCGGGCCTCGGACAGATCATCGCCACGTCGCTGATGATCCATGCCTTCACGCTCCGCAACTACGCCGTCGGCACTGTCTATTCCAAGACGGAGACCCTGTTCGTCGCCCTCTTCGCCACCTTCGTGGCGTCGGAGCCCCTGACCCTGGGCTCGTGGGCCGGCATCGTCGTCTGCCTGATAGGCGTGGCCATCCTGAGTGTGCGCGGCTCCTTGACCAACATCGGCAACGTACTGGCCGACCTCACGCACAAGGGCGCGCTGTACGGCATCCTGTCGGGCATCTTCTTCGCCCTTGCCGCCGGCATGATCCGCGAGGCCTCCAAGGACCTGACCAGCGGCGACTTCATGATCCGCGGGATCACGACGCTTGCCTGCATGAACACGATCCAGATCGTGCTGATGTTCGCCTATCTCGCCTGGAGCGACCGCACGCAGTTCAAGAAGATCGGCGTCAACTGGCGCTCGTCCATCTGGGTCGGCATCTTCTCGGTGCTGGGCTCGGCCGGCTGGGCGCTCGCCATGACGCTCGAGAACGCAGCCCTCGTGCGCGCGGTCGGCCAGATCGAGCTCGTCTTCACCTTCATCGCCTCGCACGTCGTCCTGAAGGAGCGGCCGTCCGCCGGTGAGTGGATGGGCAGCCTGCTCGTCGTGGGCGGCGTGGTCCTCATCCTCATCGAACGGTGACAGCATGACCGGTCAATCGCGTCCCCTCACCAGCCTCAGGGTTCTCGACTTCTCGACGACGATCGCGGGACCGCACTGCTCGCGGCTGCTGGCCGACATGGGCGCCGAGGTGATCAAGGTCGAATCGCCCGAGGGCGACCTGATGCGCAGCCGCCCCGTGCTGCGCGACGGCGCCTCGACGATGTTCGGCCAGCTCAACGCCGGCAAGCGCTCGATCGTGCTCGACCTCAAGAAGCCCGAGGCGATCGCGGCGGTGAAGAAGCTGGTGGCCGGCGTCGACATCGTGCTGGAGAACTATCGCCCCGGCGTGATGAAGCGGCTCGGCCTCGACTATCCCGAGCTCGCCAAGATCAACCCGAAGCTCGTCTATTGCGCCATCTCGGGCTACGGCCAGACAGGACCCGGCGCGGGCCGTCCCGCCTACGCGCCGGTGATCCATGCCTCGACCGGCTACGACATGGCGCATCTCTTCCAGCAGGAGGGCCGCGAGCGGCCGGACAATTGCGCGATCTTCGTCGCCGACTACGCCTCGGGCGCCTATGCGCTGGGCGGCATCCTGGCCGCGATCCACCAGCGCCACGTTACCGGCAAGGGCCAGATGGTCGACGTCTCGATGTTCGAGACGCTGATCGGCATGCTGCCGACCGAGATCAACCGCGCGCAGTTCGACGTCACGATGCCGGCGCGGCCGATGTACGGGCCGATCGAGGCGTCGGACGGCTACGTCATGCTGGCGACCGCCAGCGAACGCACCTTCCAGGACATGGCCGCCGCCGCCGGCCACAAGGAGTGGCTGACCGATCCCCGTTTCGAGAAGTACGCCGACCGCCGCATGAACTGGGGGCCTATGGTTGACGAGCTCGAGAAGTGGTCGAAGAAGCTGACCGTCAAGGAGGTCGTGGCCGCGCTCGACAAGCATGGCGTGCCCTGCTCGCCCTATCTCACCCTGACCGAGGCGCTGAAGGACCCGCAGGTCGAGCATCGCGGCTCTCTGTGCCAGCTGGAGGATAGCGCCGGCAGCTACAAGTCGCCGGCACCGCCGTTCAGGTTCTCGGGCTCGCCCATGCAAAGCGGGCCGCACGTGCCCGATCTCGGTGAAGATACCGACACGGTGCTGGCCGAAGCAGGCATCACGCTGAAATGATCGACCCGCGCACGCCCATCCTGGTCGGCTGCGGCCAGATTACCGACACATCAGGCGAGCCGTCGAGCAAACGCTCGCGCGTGGCGTTCTGCGCCGAAGCGGCAAACCTTGCTCTCGAAAACACGAAGGCAAAGATCGGCGGCCACATGCTGGGCCACAAGGTCGATGCGATCGCGGTGATGGAGTTCTTCTCCGACATCAGCCCGCGCTTCGCCTCGCCTTTCGGGCGCTCAAGCAATCCGCCCAAGAGTGTCGCGCGCCGCCTGCATGCTTCGCCGCGCAAGCTGCTCTACAGCCACTCCGGCGGAAACATGCCGCAGTACTTGGTGAACCGCTTCGCCGAGGAGATCGCGGCCGGCGAGACCAAGCTCGCGCTGATCTGCGGCGCCGAGCTGCTGCGCTCCACGCAGATCGCGCGCAAGGCCGGGCTCAAGATCGACTGGAACGAGGATTTCGGCGGCACGTCGGAACGGATCGGCGACAACCGCTTCGGCTATTCCGGGGAGGAAGCGCGCCACGGGCTGCGCGCGGCGATTCATTTCTATCCGCTGCTCGAGAACGCGATCCGTGGCGGGCTGAAGCGCGATGTGCCGAGTCACATGACGGCCATGGGCAAGCTGTTCGCTCGGCTCGCCGCCGTGGCGAAGGACAACCCGCTCGCCACGCGCCGCCAAGGCTACAGCGCCCAGCAGCTCGCGACGATCTCCGACGACAATCGCTGGATCTGCTTTCCCTATCCGCGCCTGATGAACGCCAACGCGATCATCGACCAGGCCGCGGCCGTGCTGATGACCTCGGTCGAGATGGCACGAGAATGGGGCATCCCGGAAGAGCGCTGGGTGTTCGTGCACGGCTGCGCCGACGGCACCGACACCTGGGTCGTCTCGGAGCGCGAGAAACTCGATGCCTCGCCCGCGATTCACGGCTGCGCCCGCCTGGCACTCGAGATGGCAGGCAAGAAGATCTCCGACGTCGCCGCCTTCGATCTCTATAGTTGCTTCCCGTCCGCGGTCGAAGTGGCGATGAAGGAGATGGGCCTCGCCGAGGACGACCCGCGTCCGATCAGCGTTACCGGCGGTCTCCCCTTCTTCGGCGGCCCGGGCAACAACTACGTCACTCACTCGATCGCGGAGATGATGAACATGGTGCGCGCCAGGCCCGGCTCGTTCGGCATGGTGACGGCCAACGGCATGTACCTCACCAAGCATTCCGCCGGCCTCTATTCGACCGAGCCGACCAAGGGCCCGTGGCGGCGCGAGGACCCGAAGAAACTCCAGGCCGAGCTCGATGCGCGACCGAAGCAGGCGGTGAACACGGCGCCGACGGGTACCGGCACGATCGAGACCTATTGCGTGGCCTACGGCAAGGATGCGCCCGAGAAAGGCTACATCCTGGGCCGCCTCGACGGCGCCGGCGAGCGCTTCGTCGCCATGGGGCCAAACGATCCCGGCCTGCTCGCCGACATGCTGACGAAAGAGCAGCTTGGGCGTAGAGTGACGGTCAACGAACAGGACGGATGCAACGTCTTCCGTCCGCTCTAGGGACCGAGGAAATCATGCCCAACGTGCTGAACGCCGCACAGGCGGCCGAGTTCAACGACAAGGGGTTCACCTATGCGCGCGGCCTGTTCGCGCCCGACGAGGTGAAGCTGCTGACCGAGGCGATGGAGAAGGATCCCGCGGTGCGCGGCTCGATCCTCGACCGGCGCGACGGCGAGGGCCGCTCGACGCGCATTGCGCTCTGGAACCGCGCCGGCGACTCGGTCTATGGCCTGGCCGCACGCAGCGAGCGCATGGTCGACACGTCGGCCGCGCTGCTGGGCGGCGACGTCTATCACTATCAGTCGAAGCTCACCGCCAAGGAGCCCGAGGTCGGCGGCGCCTGGGAATGGCACCAGGACTACGGCTACTGGTACTACAATGGCTGCATCCGTCCCGACCTGCTGTCGGTGATGGTGGCGCTGGACAAGACCGACCGGAACAACGGCTGCCTGCAGATCGCGACCGGCTCGCACAAGCTCGGCCGCATCGATCACACGCCGCTGTCGCCCACGCAGAACGAAGTGGACCCTGCACGCATGCCGCACATCCTGCAGCAATGCCCGATCGAGTATTGCGAGCTGGAGCCCGGCGACGCGTTGATCTTCCATTGCAACGCAATCCATCGCTCCGACGCCAACCGCTCGGCCAACCGGCGCTGGACCCTGCTGATCTGCTACAACCGGGTCGACAACGACACGATCGTCAAGACCGACGACCGCTTCTTCGTGCCCCTCGACAAGGTCGACGACGGCGCCATCCGCCGCGCCGGCCTCAGGTTCGCTGGCGACGGCAACCAGGAACATTTCACCTCGCGGCCCTACGTGCCCGACCTGCGCAAGGCGTCGTAGGCGGCCGGTCGCGAGCGCCGACGATGGAAGTCCGCGCCGCGATTGCTTCCGATCTCGACGCCGCCGTCGACATGGTCGAGCGGTATCGACGGCACTACCAGAAGTACCAGCCGACCTTCTGGCACAAAGCGGCCAAGTCCGCGGAGACGACGCGGACGCTCTTCGCAGAGTTGTTGCGGGCGCAGGACACCTACTTCCTGGCCGCGGTCGAGGGCGCCCAGCTGCTCGGCTTCCTGATCGCGCGAAAATTTCCGGCGCCGCCGGTCTACGCGCCAGGTGGTGACACTTACCTGATCGACGATTTCTGCGTCCTCGAGCCTCAGCACTGGCTGACGACGGGCGAAGCGCTGCTCTCCCATACATCGACGCTGATCCACGAGGCGGGAGCCGCCCAGATCGTGGTGGTTTGCGGTGACCGGGACCTCGCCAAGGCCGAGCTATTGCGCCGCGCTGAACTCACCATTGCTTCGAACTGGTGGACGAAGCCGCTGCGTTGACCACTCTTTGGTCACATCCCGGTCACACCGGCGCCATTGCGTTCCCCATGGCGTTGATGGGATGCGAGATGAATGAATGAATATGTCACACGCCTCAAGGATTTCCTGCGACCCTTCATCTCCCGCCTGCGCACGCGCGCCGTCGTGCCGTCGTGGGACCAATCCTTCCGCGTGCTCGAGCGCTACGGATTTCGCCCGAAGACGGTGTTCGACATCGGTGTCGCCTATGGCACCTACGAGCTCTACCGCGCCTTCCCCGACGCCTACTATCACCTGATCGATCCGACGCGTGAATCGCTGCGCTACATGCAGTTGCTGGAAAGTCAGCTGCGCTGCGAGATCCATCAGACGGCGCTGGGGCATCGCAACGGCGAGGTCGACATCGAGATTCGTCTGGACATCCAGGGTGCGACCCTGCTGGACGACGTTGGCGAGCACGAGATACTGCGCCGCGACCGCGTGCCGATGCGCCGCTTCGACTCGCTGATCAATGGCATCGAACGACCGTCGCTGTGCAAGATCGACGTACAGGGCGCCGAACTGATGGTGCTCGAGGGGATGACCGGGCGGCTCGACAGCATCGACGCGCTGATCGTCGAGACCAGCACGATCGCGAGCCTCAAGGACGGGCCGGAGGTCCACGACATCGTCCACTTCATGCACGATCACGGCTTCGTTGTAGCCGACATCGTCGGCATGGCGCGCCGGCCGCTCGACGGCGCCACGGCCCAACTCGATGTACTGTTCGTGCCCGAAAACTCGCCGCTACGGAGCGACCGGCGGTGGGCCGAGGCCTGACAGGACCTTTGCGGCCTATCGCGCGTTCTTGACGTCCTGCGGCGTCACCGCATCCGTGTAATTGTTGCCGAAATGCGTGCGGACGTAGTTGACCACGGCCGCAACCTGGTCGTCGCTCATCATCCGGCCGAAGGGAGACATCCCTCGCTGGCCATGCAGGATGGCGTAGATCGGATAACCGCCGGCTTTCAGCTTCTCGTTGTTCGCCAATGCGGGATAGCGACCGGCGCCGACGGCGCCCTCGCCCCTGCTCATGTGGCATGCCTGGCAGGCATTTGTGTAGAGCGCCTCGCCTGTCTGCTCGGCGAATTTGAATCCCCGGCTGAGAGTGGCAGCCGGTGGATCGGCAAGAGAATCCGGCGCGATCGCGAGGGCGAACAACAATGCCAGGAACGCCGTGCAAGGAACATGGAACCGCATCGCCCTCACCCTTGAAGAACCCGCTTGTGCAGGCGACCGATCGCGTCGAGCGACGACAGGATGGCCCCTTCCTGCCAGGCGGGAATATAGGACGCGTGTTCGCCGGCCAGCACGATACGACCGTCGATCTGGCAGAGATTGTCGTAGTGCTCCTTTCTTCCCGACTCCGTCCAATCGCCGGCGCAGCCGAGTGTGAAAGGCGAACGATGCCAGGCAACGGAGATGCCGTTCTCGAACTCCTTCGCATACTGCGGATGTATCTGCGCGCCATATTCGACAACGCGCTTGATCCGTTCCTCCGGTGTCATGGCCGTGAATTCGTACGAATTCGGCCCGTTCCAGGTGTAACAGCCGAGCAGGACGCCCTTCCCGGTCGTGTTGTAATCGGTGCTCGGATAGGAAATCTGCCGGATCGGCAGGTCGGTGTAGCTGATGCCGCCGAAAATGAGATCGTCCTCTTCCCAGAACCGGCGCTTGAACTGCAGGCCGACCTTGACCGAAGAGGCATAGGGCACGGCACCGATGGCCGCCAGCATCGCGGCGCCCACTTTGATGTCGATCTGGCTCAGGATGGTGAGCGGGATGGTGCACACGCACCAGTCCGCACTGGCCGTCCGCGGGGCGGAGGCACTGCTGTTCGTGTCCTCGTAGGTCACCGTCACGCCCTTGTCGTTCTGGTCGATCCTGGTGACCTTGGCGTTGTACGTGATGAGATCGCCGATCTGCTTGGTGAACGCCTCGCCAATCCGCCCCATTCCGCCGACCGGCTGGAACATCGTGGTTTGGAATTCGTAAAGCGCGAAGGACGTGAGGCCGCGCCACAGGCGTGATTGCAGAATGTCGGACAGGCCGATGATCTGTCCCGGCGCCGGCTCTGCGCCGAGCCCGCCGCCCGGATCCTTGTCGTAGCCGCGGAATTCGGCGCTCGTTTCACCGGCCTTGTAGGCACAGTCCCTGTCCAGCGCGCCCCACGAGCGGAGCGCATCGAGCAGGATCTCGCGGTCTTCCCGGGAGACAAGCTCGTCCAGCTGGCCTTTTTGCACCACCTTGGCCAGCAGCTCGGAGGTCTGGCCCTGGAAATCCGTCTTGATCTCTCGAACACGCCGCGGCTTGCCGCCGAAGGATCGGGACGAATGCAGGAACGCGTTGTGGTTCAACTGCTGGAAGGGCTCCAGCTTGACACCCAGTCGCTTGCAATAGTCGAGCAGCCCGTTGTGGTGATAGGGAATGCGCCACGGACCGGGATTGAGATAGAGCCCCTCGTCGAATTCGCACTTCTGCGTCGCGCCGCCCAGTTCGGTATAGCTATCGCCGCCGCGCAGCGACCAGTTGCGACCGCCCGCGCGATTGTTGAACTCCAGGACCTTCACCTTGTAGCCGGCCTGGCGCAACTCCAGCGCCGCCGTCAGGCCCGCCAAGCCCGCCCCCAGAATCAGGACCGAGGCGCCCTTCGGATCGCCTTCGAGCTTGATCGGCCCCTTGTAGCCCGACTCCGCCGCATACCCGAGGCTGGTCATCGCCTGATACATCGCGGCACTGCCCGCCGTCAGGCCGATCAGCTTCAGCAGTTCGCGTCGGCTCATGCCGGCGGTTGGCGGCTCCTGCAGCATCAAGGACTCCCCGAACGACGGCGAATAGAATGCGGCCGATCCGGTGCGGATGTCGACCTATCCGACCGAATCCGAGGGGGCGTGGAAGACATCCGTTTCAGGCCCGTCAACATTTTGTCCGATATAACGACCGTAATTGGGGAATCACGGCAACGCGCTTAGAATCGCGCGATGTCATACCTGTCACACCAACAAAACCCTCATCCTTCGAGACGCCGCGCGAAGCGCGGCGTCTCGAAGGATGGGCTACACATGCGGTGTCGTGCCCACCCTTCTGGGCGTTTCGAGTGCAAGCGCTCGAAAGCGCCTTGATGCGGCCCTTCCGGCCGCTCCTCAGGGTGCGGTGGTGCGAATTCTCTCGATGATCGCCATTTCTGGCGGCGATCGCTTCCGGCCCGCGTCAACGGCACGCGCTAGTCGGTTGAATTTGCGCGATTCCGAAAACCGCGTTTCCGCGGTTTCCATTTTCCGTCCATTTATTTAATGGACGCGCCTACGCCCCGAGCCGTTCCAGCGCCGTCGCCAGGCGTGCGCGGGTCTGTTCGGCCTGGGTTCGGCGCTCGCGCTGCTCCTCGACCACCTCTTCGGGGGCACGCGAGACGAAGGCTGCGTTGCCGAGCTTGGCGTCGATCTTGCCGACCTCGTCGCCCAGCTTCTGGATTTCTTTCTTGAGACGCGTGCTCTCAGAGGCGAGATCGATCACCTCGCCGACCGGCAGGGCGTATATCGCCTCGCCGACCACGATCTGCAGCGATGCCTTGGGTGCCGCCGTCGCCGCCGCGTCGATGCCTTCGACGCGGGCCAGCCGCTCGATCGCAGCGCCATGCGTGGCGAGGCGCTGCTTCGTCGTGTCGTTGCCGCCGACGACCAGCAGCTTGAGCTTGGCACCGGCCGGCACGTTCAGTTCGGCGCGCGCGGAACGGATGTCGGAGATCAGCTTCACCAGCCAGCCGATCTCGTCGTCCGCGGCGGCGTTCGTGGCAGCCGGCACGGGCCAGGCCTGGGTGATCAGCGCGCCGTGCTCGGCGCGATGACCGGTTTTGTCCCAGATCTCCTCGGTGATGAAGGGCATCACCGGATGCAGGAGCTTCGCGGTCTCGCGCAACACATAGGCAGTGACCGCGCGCGTCTCGTCCTTGTCCGGACCGTCGGCGCCCTGCAGCACTGGCTTGGAGAGCTCGACATACCAGTCGCAGACGATGCCCCAGATAAATTCATAGAGCGCTGTCGCCGCGTCGTTCAGGCGATAGTCGGCCAACGCATGGTCGATCGAGCTGTTGGCGCGCGCCAGCTCGCCCAGCACCCACTTGTTGACGGTGAGCCTGGCCGACGCGGGATCGAAGCCCTTCGGCAAGGCCGCGCCGTTCATCTCGGCAAAGCGCGTGGCGTTCCAGAACTTGGTGGCGAAGTTGCGCGAGCCCTCGACCCTGGCCGGCGTGAGGCGCAGGCGGCCGGCCGACGAGGCCGCCATCGAGGTCACGGTGAAGCGCAGCGCATCGGCGCCGTATTTGTCGATCAGCTCCAGCGGGTCGATGATGTTGCCTTTCGACTTCGACATCTTCTGGCCCTTCTCGTCCGTCACCAGCCCGTGCAGGTAGACGGTGCGGAACGGCACCTCCGTCATGAAGTGCATGCTCATCATCATCATGCGGGCGACCCAGAAGAACAGGATGTCCCAGCCCGTGACGAGCGTGTCGGTCGGATAGTATTTCTTGAGCTCGGGAGTCTGGTCGGGCCAGCCCAGGGTCGAGAACGGCCACAGCGCCGAGCTGAACCAGGTGTCGAGCACGTCGGGGTCGCGCTCCAGCGGCACGTCCTTGCCGTAGTGCGCCTTCGCCTCCGCCTTGGCCTCGGCTTCGGAGAGAGCAACGAAGACCTTCTTGTCCGGACCGTACCAGGCCGGGATCTGGTGTCCCCACCACAGCTGGCGCGACACGCACCACGGCTGGATGTTCTCCATCCAGCGGAAGAACTCGTCACGGCCGCGCTCGGGCACGAACTTCACCCGCCCGTCGCGCGCCGCCGCGATCGGCGCCTCGGCGAGCTTCTTGGCGTCGGCGTACCACTGCTCGGTCAGATAGGGTTCGACCGGCACGCCGCCGCGATCGCCGTAAGGCACGGCATGGGTGTGCGGCTCGATCTTGTCGACCAGGCCCATCTCCTCGAGCTCGGCCACGATCTTCTTGCGCGCATCGAAGCGGTCGAGGCCGCGGTACTTCTCAGGGACCTTGTCGTTGAGGTGCGCGAACTTGTCGAAGATCGAGATGGCCTCGAGCTTGTGGCGGCGGCCCACTTCGAAGTCGTTGAAGTCGTGCGCCGGCGTGATCTTCACCGCACCCGAGCCCTTCTCCGGATCGGAATAGTCGTCGGCCACGATCGGGATCCTGCGGCCGACCAGCGGCAGCACCGCATGCCTGCCGATCAGGTGCTTCCACTTGGGATCGTCCGGGTGGACCGCGATGCCGGTGTCGCCCAGCATCGTCTCGGGCCGCGTCGTGGCCACGACGATGAACTCGTCGGCACTGCCCTCGAGCGGATATTTCAGGTACCAGAGATTGCCCTTCACCTCGCGCGACTCGACCTCGAGGTCGGAGATCGCGGTCAGCATCTTGGGATCCCAGTTCACAAGGCGGTTGTCCTTGTAGATCAGGCCCGCCCGGAAGAGCTCGACAAACACCTTGAGCACGGCCTTCGACAGGCCCTCGTCCATCGTGAAACGCTCGCGCGACCAGTCGCAGGACGCACC